>JAESGY010000264.1_pt1 | contig 33409 bp, 25 predicted proteins | sample 9269841 | NCBI WGS metagenome assembly JAESGY01 (sample SAMN17022865, study PRJNA683097) | algae metagenome | isolation source: Spirirestis rafaelensis WJT71-NPBG6 and co-occurring heterotrophs from... | place: USA: Pinto Wells, Joshua Tree National Park, Colorado Desert, CA | collected 2006-08-15
TGCTCAGCGGGCTCTTTGGTTGGACCTGATTTCTGTCTCATCATCTCTTCCTCAAGAGCTACGATGAACCAGAACCTCTCCCTTCTTCAACTCACCCGATCTGTCTCATGAGTGCTGACGGCGGACAAAGGTCAGGCCTCCAGCGCCATTCCCCCAGCGCGCGGATCGGCGCCGCCTGAAAATCGCCCGCTCTTTGGATCGCGCATGACGATGTGCGGCCTGCCGGACTGAAAGTCATAGCTGTAGACGGAATGGCGGACCTTGTGCCCCTTCTCTTCGAGAGCCCGGGCGAAGGCGCGGGGGAAGCGCGCCTCCATTTCGACAATGTCACTTTCGCAGTGAATGCGCGGGGCGGACACGGCTTCCTGCGGGGACATGCCGAAATCGACGATGTTGCAGATTGTCTGGACCACGCCGGATACAATGCCGTGACCTCCGGGTGCTCCGACAGCCATCACAAGGTCTCCGTCCTTGAACAGAAGGCACGGCGCCGTCGCGTGCTGGCGGATGCGTCCCGGCGCGATAGAGTTCACCCGGTCGGGATGGGGGTCGAACAGCATCAATGCATTGTTGTACATGAAGCCAAGCCCGTCGGTGACGACGCCTGACCCCAATGCGAGGGTATGCGTCATCGACACCGCATTTCCCTCAGCATCGACCACGCTGACATGGGTCGTGTCGCGGCTGTCCGGGATTGAGCCGTTGCCGGCAGGCGGCATCGCGCCTTCCCGAATTGCCCGCTGAATCTCCCGCGCCCGTTCCTGCGAGACCAGCCAGGAAACGGGATTCTCGACAAAGGTAGGGTCGCCGGTATGCGCTTTCCAGTCGGAGAGGCCAAGGCGAGTCGCCCGGGCGAGCACATCGAGGTGTTCGGGGGAATGGTAGCCGAGATCGTTGAGTTCCCATCCTGATAGCGCGTTCAGGATCGATATGATCGCGACACCGCCGCCGGGAGGTGGGGGCGCTTTCACGGTATACCCTCGATATTGCCCTTCGACGGGCTTTACCCACGAAGCGCGTGCTTCACGCAGATCGTCATGACGAATGAGGCCGCCGTGGGCGATCATATCCGCGACGATGCGGTCCGCGATCTCACCCTGATGAAAGTCTTCCGCGCCATGGGACGCAATGCGGCGCAAGGTCCGGGCGTAGTCTTTCGTATCCATGCGCTCGCCTGGCTCCAGCATGCGACCGTGACGCATGTATTGGCGTGCCGAGGCTGGCGTCGCACTGTGGCGCGTTACACTGTCGGCAAAGGCTGAGGCGGAGCGCATCCAGCGGTCATGAACATGATGAAAGACGGGTGCACCTTCTTCCGCGATTGATATCGACGGCGCGAGCACATCGGACCACGACAGGCGGGCATGGGTGTGGTGAAGGGCAGCGAGGCCGCGCGGCGCAGCAGGTGTGCAAAGGGAGAGGTAGCCGACTTCGTTGATCCGTCCGTTAAGCAGAAACCCGCCCCACGGCGCCTCTCCAATGACAGCCTTCTCAAACATGTCGGGGGCCGCCGCAAACGGCACCCGCGCATAGAAATTGCAGACTTTCGTCTCTCCCGTGCCAGCAAGATAGACCGTCGCGGTACCACCGCCTCCGAGGCCGCACATCTGCGGGTCGACGACACCTTGCACGAACGCGATCGCTACGGCGGCGTCGATGGCGTTTCCTCCCCGCGCCAGAATATCAAGGCCTGCCTCTACCGCGAGGGGCTGTGGGGCACTGACCATGCCTCGGGCCGCATTCATGGCAGATGGGCCTTGGCCAAGCGGCGGGGGAGCTTGAATTTCATGATGGGATACTTTCATTATGGCATGAGCAAATGTTGTTCGAACAAGTATTCCCAGTCAAGGCTACTTCTCGGGTGGCATTTGTGAGGCATTGGGCTTCGTTATAAAGACGGGGCAGGACCTCGCCTTAGGATGGGCAGGTTCTTTGTGGCAAGGATTGGGGGAAGGCGAATGCCCAAGGGGACCGCCGCAGGCGACATGGAAGCGCCGGGTTACGAGAGGCCGCTCTACCGAAAGGTCGTTGAGGCCTTAAAAAGGGATTTGCTCGAAGGGCGCTACCCGATTGGCTCACGTCTCCCCACCGAAAGCGAGCTCTGTGCCCGTTTCGACGTCAGCCGTCACACGGTTCGCGATGCCCTGCGGCATCTACGGGCAGATGGGCTCATCGCCTCGCGACAGGGCGCAGGAACGACGGTTCTCCAACCTGGAACGCCGGCGCTTTACGTGCACAAAATCGCCTCCGTAGAGGAACTGACCCAATACGCCAAGGACACCCGTTACGCCGTGGATGGGTGCGAACGGGTCATCGCCGATGCAGTCCTGGCCGCGCGTCTTGGCTGCCCGACAGGGCAGGGATGGCTTCGGGTGCGTGGCTTCCGCTACCGGCCCGCAAGCGAGGACCCCATCTGCTGGACGGAAGTCTTCATCCACGAAGACTATAGCGGGGTGGAGCGGCTCCTCTCCCGCGCCACGGGCGCCATCTATACCCTGATTGAGGACCGCTACGGCGAGCGTATTGCCAAAGTCGAGCAGGTGCTGCGTGCTTGCCCGATCCCGTCGGTCCTCGCGGCTGCGCTCAGGGTCGAGGCGGAGGCGACCGGCATTGAGGTCCGCCGCAATTATTCCCTTGCCGATGGCAAGCTCGTTGAGGTCGCCTTCAACCTGCATCCGGCTGACCGCTTCTCCTACTCCATGGTTCTGCACCGCGATCCGAGCTGATCTGAGTCGCTTCATTTTATTTGCGGAGCCGTACAGCGCGCATTGACACCGTCCCGTGCCCCTCATAACTTATCCGGACAAGTTCCGGACAGCTTGGGGGATGGCATGAGCGTGACTGCGCTGGAGAGACGAACCATCGAGCCTGAACAGGAAACTTTGTTGCTGAACAGCATCGACCGGTGGCTCGAGAAGGACGTCAAGCCCGTCGTCAAGCATTACGATCACGGTGATATCTATCCGGCAGAGATCGTCGAGCAGATGAAAGAATTCGGCCTCTTTGGCGCCACCATCTCTGAAGAATACGGCGGCCTCGGACTTCCCGCGACCACCTATGCCGAAATCGTAATGCGGATCTCGAAGGTCTGGATGGCGATCACAGGCATCTTCAATTCCCATCTGATGTTGGCCATCGCCATCGAGAAGTTCGGAAGCCAGAAGCAGAAACTGGAATGGCTCCCGAAACTGGCGTCGGGAGAAGTCCGCGGCGGCCTCGCGCTCACCGAGCCGGATGCCGGCACGGATCTCCAAGGCATTCGAATGGTCGCGCGCCGGGATGGCGATGACTATATCATCAACGGTACCAAGACCTGGATTTCAAATGGGATCGAAGGCTCATGCTTCGCTCTCCTCGTAAAGACGGATCCGTCGACCGAACCGCGTTATAAGGGCATGAGCCTGTTCATCGCGCCAAAGGGTCCGGGCTTCACCGTCGGCAGGAAGCTGGAAAAGCTGGGATACAAGAGCATCGATTCCGCCGAACTGGTGTTTGAGAATTACAGGCTGAGCAGGGACCATTTGATCGGCGAGGAAGGGCAGGGGTTCTTCCAGGCGACGGGTGGACTGGAACTGGGACGCATCAACGTTGCGGCGCGCGGCGTGGGCATCGCCGAAGGTGCACTCGCGCTGGCTACAGAATACGCTCAGGTCCGCAAAACCTTCGGCAAGCGGATCAGTGAGCATCAGGCGATCCAACTGAAAATCGGCGAAATGGTTACACGTGCGAGAGCTGCGCGTCTGCTGACGCTCGATGCGGCGCAGGCCTTTGACCGGGGCGAGCGATGCGATCTTCAGGCCGGCATGGCCAAGTATTTCGCATCGGAGGCTGCTCTTGAGAACTCCATAGAGTCTATGCGCATTCATGGCGGATACGGCTATTCGAAGGAGTACGATATTGAGCGCCTCTACCGGGACGCGCCACTGACCTGTATCGGCGAGGGGACCAACGAGATGCAACGCATGATCGTCGCGCGGCAATGGCTAAAGCGGAACCCTGTGTGATGAAACTGCTTGATGGAATCCGCGTCCTGGCCCTCGAGCAGTTCGGCGCAGCTCCTTACGGTTCGATGCTCCTCGCCGATCTCGGTGCGGAGGTGATCAAGATCGAGAACGATGCGACGGCGGGCGATGCCTCCCGTCATGTCGGCCCGCATATGCTTGGTGAGAGCGACAGCTACTATTTTCAGACGTTCAACTTCAACAAGAAGAGCATCTGCCTCGATATCAAGAAGCAGGCGGGTCGCGAGCAGTTTCTGAGTCTGGTCGCGCAGTCGGATGCTGTCATCAATAACCTTCGTGGCGACCAGCCGGCGAAGCTGGGTATTGATTACGCAAGCTTGAAATCCGTCAACCCCGCGATCGTCTGCTTACACATTTCCGCTTATGGACGAGACAACTCCCGCTGCTCCTGGCCCGGTTACGATTATCTCATGCAAGCCGAAGCCGGACTGATGAGCCTCACGGGAGAGCCTGACGGCCCACCCACGCGTTTGGGACTGTCGATGGTCGACTACATGACCGGAACCGTCGGTATGGTCGGCCTTCTCAGCGGAATCATTCGCGCCCGCAATACGGGCGAGGGCTGCGATGTGGATGCGTCGCTGTTCGATGTGGCCCTGCACCAACTCAGCTATCCTGCTGTCTGGTATCTTAACAGGCAGGATCAGCCCAAGCGCATGAAGCGCAGCGCCCATCCGTCGTTAGCGCCGGTTGGAACCTTCCGCACGGCCGATGGCTGGATCTTCATCATGTGCATGACAGACGGGTTCTGGGAACGGTTTATTCAGATGCTGGATGTTCAGCACCTCGGCCAAGACCATCGCTTCTCGACCCAGGCCGGACGGCGCGAGCATCGCGATACCTTGACGGGTTTACTCGACGACATTCTGGTGACGCGCCCGACAGCGGAATGGCTTGAGGTACTTGGCGGTCAAGTTCCGGTTGCGCCCGTATATGATGTTGCACAAACATTTGCGAACGACTTTCTCAAGGAAACTCAGATGGTGCGCTATATTCCGCACCCCCGGGATCCCGATTTGAAGGCTTTGGCCAATCCATTGAAGATCAATGGCAAGCGGCCGAGCCAGAGGGCATGTTCCGCCTTGGGGGCCGATAACGAAGCTTATTTGAGCGACAGTGCCGCTCAGACGCGTCTGCGGAGCGGCGACCGATGAAGCTTGAAGGCTATCGGGTCGTCGATCTCTCGGTTTTCCTGCCTGGGCCATATCTGACGATGACAATGGCCGATCACGGCGCCGAGGTGATTAAGATCGAGCATCCAGGCGAGGGCGATCCGGGGCGACATATCGGCGAGAGTGACGGGGCGTCGACGGTATTCTTCCGCAACCTGAACCGCGGCAAAAAAAGCGTAACGCTGGATCTCAAGGCGGTTCAGGGGCGCGAGCAACTGCTGGCGCTTCTCGAAACCACCGACGTCTTCGTCGAAGCATTCCGACCCGGCGTGATGAAGCGCCTCGGCATCGATTACGAAACAGTCAGCGCTCGCAATCCGCGGGTCGTCTATTGTTCCATCAGCGCTTTCGGTCAGGATGGCCCCTACCGGCACCGCCCCGCTCACGATCTTGCAGTGGAAGCCTTGAGCGGTGCTCTCGGCATTACGCTCGGCACGGATGACAAGCCAGCGATCCCTGGGATTCCGGTGGCCGACATCGTCAGTTCTCTCCAGGGTTTGTCGGGCATCCTTATGGCTCTGCTCCGCCGAGAGAAGACCGGGCGGGGGGAGTACATCGACATATCGATGCTGGACTCGATTTTGGCTGCTGCACCCAATGTGCTTGGGCCAACCCTGGCCGAGGGGCGCCAGCCTGTTCCCAAACACGAGCGGTCCATGGGCGGGTCCGCATTTTATAGGGTCTATGAAACGAAGGATGGTCGCCACCTTGTTCTCGGGGGTCAGGAACTGAAGTTCGTTCGTACCTTGCTTGCCGCTCTCGGCCGACCCGATTTCGCCATCTTGTGCGAGAAGGGACCGGGACCACATCAGAAGCCACTGATGGATTTTCTCGAGCAGACGTTCAGAGAACGCAACCTGGCCGAGTGGATTGCATGGTTCGAGCCTCTCGATGTCTGCTTTGCGCCCGTGAACACATTGCCGGAAGCGCTTGAAAGTGAGCAGATCCAGTCGCGCCAGATGGTGTTGCTCGACGAGCATGGGCGACGCCATCTCGGACCAGCGATCCGGTTCCTGCATGAGCCTGCACGTCCTAACCTGCACGAGCCGACCCTGAATGAGCACGGCAGGGAGGTTGTGCATGCGCGCCCCTGACGGCCGGTCCGAGAATCCGCTAGATCGTTGCCGCTCTTACCTCTTTGTGCCTGGCTCCCGCCTGGACCGGTTCGACAAGGCTCGCCAGTCCGGCGCGGATGCCATCATCATTGATCTCGAAGACGCGGTCGCCCCGAGCGCGAAGGATGCTGCTCGAACGGCGGTGAGTGCGTTGCTCCGGCAGCGCCCGTCAGAGGCACCAAGAATCCTAGTGCGCATCAACGGCTGCGGAACGCGCGCCGGGTTGCAGGATTGCCTCGCCCTGATCGACCCGGCTTGCAAGTGGGATGCTATACTTGTTCCGAAAGTCGACGGACCAGGCGACATCCAGAGGATCGCGGATTTGGCTCGGGAAGCCCGATGTTCTGGAGGTCTTGGTGCGCTCATTGAGACGACGACGGGTGTGGAGGACGTGGTGGCGATCGCAGCTGCTTCGCCGCGCCTGAAGTTTCTCATGATCGGCGGTGCCGATCTCGCTGCAGAGCTGCGCGTTGCAGTTGCGTCACCGCTTCTCGATCATGCGCGTGCGAGGCTAGTGTACGCAGCGGCTTGTTATGGACTGGGCGCCCTTGAGATGCCCTGGCTCGATTTAGACGATATTGATGGATACCGCGCCGATCTGGAACGAAGCTTTGCTCTCGGGTTCACCGCTCGAGCCGCCATTCACCCGCGGCAGATCGAGGCCATTCATGCAGCGCTTACGCCCGGCGTGAATGATGTTGCGTGGGCACGGCGCGTCGTCACGGCTTTCGAGCAGGCAGACGGTGGAGCATTCTCTCTGGATGGGAAGCTCGTGGAGCAGCCGGTCGTCGAACGTTGCCGACGCATCATCATGCTCGCGGATGCCGCTGAGCACCTGAATGAGGAGAGATCGATATGACGGTCGTGATGAAAAGCACCCAGCAGGTGAATGTTGAAAGTCCGATTCTTCTCGAGATCGTCAAGGGCGCGATCCGCTCCTCCCAGTCGGAGATGGCAGCACTCCTCGACCGGACAGCCATGTCGCCGTTCATCCGCGAGAAGAAGGACTACTTTATCGGCTTCTTCGATGCGAAAGGTGAGCTGATTCACGGGGCGGGCTTGCCGCTCATGGGCGATATCATCAAGCCGGTGCTCACGCGTTTCGCGACAAGCGAGATCAATCCGGGCGATATCTTCTGGTATAACGACTGCTATGGCTCTCAAGGAGCGGTCTCGCATACACCGGATCAGGTCATCATCGCGCCGGTGTTCATCGACGGTACGATCAGGGCCTTTACGCAAAGCTGGGCTCACTTCAACGATATCGGCGGTTTGCGCCCCGGAACCCTGTCTCCTGACGCGACGGACATTTTCCAGGAGGGCACGATCGTGCCCCCGGTTAAGCTGTTCGATGCGGGCAAGGCGAATGACGCGGCCCTCGAGATCTTCGCTGCCAACTCGCGCTATCCGGACATGGTGCGAGGCGATATCCGGGCTCTTGTTGCAGCCGTGAGGCTTGGCGCCAAGCGCTTGACCGAACTGTTCGACCGCTATGGCGCAGAAATCATTCTCCGTAGCATCGAGCAGGCAAAGGCGCAGACATCCCGAGTGGTACGGAAGCGCCTTGAGGAACTCCTTCCGCCGGGCGAGTACACGTTCTGCGACAAAGTGGACACGGATGGCCAAAAGAATGGCCCGTTTGATATCCGCCTCGACATACGGGTGACGGAAGACAGACGTATCTCAATTGATACGAGCCGCAGCTCCGACCAAGCACCGGGGCCGGTCAACTTTATCATGAACCCCGCCGTCCCCAAGATGACGCTTGGAATCTATGCCGCCCGCAATGACACCAGTCTCCTGATCAATCAGGGGCTTATCGATGCGGTGGAGAACGTTACCGTCCGTGAGGGGAGTATTCTGCAGCCCCGGTTCCCGGCCCCGCTCGGCCTTCGTGGAACGACCTTCATCAAGGTGCAGCAGGCGGTTCTCGGCGTCCTGAACGTGGCGACCAAGGGAGAGGCGGTTGCAGCCAGCAACGCCTATTCGCTCTATTATCTTCGGGGCCGCAACACTCATGGAAAGCCGTTCCTTCTGACGGACGGCATCGCCGTCGGTTACGGCGCGCGGCCTACCAAGGATGGCATCGACGCGGTCTACTTTATCGCGCAGGAGAACTACCCGATTGAATTTATCGAAATGGGTTATCCGATCCGCGTGCGCGAATATGGAATGCACATGGACTCTGGAGGTCCGGGGCGCTGGCGTGGAGGCTGCGGCGTGATCCGCGAAGTTGAGCTGATCGCGGACGAGGCCATCTGTTCTGTGCGCATTGAGGGTACTATCAATCCACCATGGGGTACGGCAGGTGGGCAGGCTGGTCGTGCCGGCCGGATCATCGTGAATCCCGGTCGCGAAAGCGAGAGAATGCTGCCTTCGATTGCCGATGGCGTCGTGCTCCGAAAGGGTGACGTGCTGCGCATGGAGACCGGCGGCGGCGGGGGCTGGGGGCATCCCTTGGATCGCGAGCCCGAGCGTGTCGCGGAAGATGTGCGCAAGGGCATGGTCAGTCTCCAATCCGCCCTTAGGGATTATGGGGTCCATATCGATCCTGAAACCATGACATGCGACCCGGCGCGGACGGATCAACTGCGTGGGGTGCGCGGAGCATCGGGGCTGTTTCACAACGGCCAATACACGGACGCCATGCTGTAGCGTCGATTTGCAGACCGAGTGTCGTTCAATCCATTGAGAGCCAATATGATCCGCAGCACCGTTCAGGTCTCGAAATCCGAAGTCACCGTACGAGGCGGCGTTGTCTCAACGCAGCATCCGCTCGCCAGTGAGGCGGGCGCGCGGATCCTTCAAGCCGGCGGGAATGCGGTCGACGCAGCGGTTGCAGCAACGGCCGCGGTTAATGTTGTCGAGCCGATGATGAGCGGGATCGGTGGTGGCGGCATGATGATGGTTCACGATCCCAGAACCGGTCGGGACACTGCGATTGACTTCCTCCCACGCGTTCCGAATGCCGCAAGCCCCGACATGTTCGTGCTAGAGCCGAGCCGTCCTAGCGTCAACATGTACAACTGGCCGGCAGTGCGGAATGACGAGAACTTCATCGGGCATCGTGCTGTCGGTATTCCGGGAACGATTGCTGGTCTCTGTGCCGCGCATGCTCGGTGGGGCAAGCTTTCACTTGCTGCCGTTCTCGAGCCAGCCATTGAATATGCGGAAGAAGGTTACAATGTCGATTGGTACATTGCTGCCGTAATTGGCGGCACCGCGCGCAATCTGCGCCGCTTCCAGGAAACCGCGGCGATCTTTCTGCCTGATGGCCTCCCGCCGGCATCGCCCCTGCGCGTCTATATGCCGACCGGAAAACTGCGCCAGCCGGACCTCGCGACCACGCTCAAGCGGATTGCGAGGAATGGCCCCGATGATTTCTATCGTGGTGAGACGGCACGCATGATCGTCGCGGAGATGGAGTGTCATGGCGGGTTGATCACGGCCGACGACATGGCACGCTATCGCGCCGGTGTTTACGAGGAAACGCTCACGGCAACCTATCGCGGCCACACCCTCTCCACAGTTCCGCTGCCCTGCGGCAGCAATACGGTCATCGAGGCGCTCAATATTCTCGAAAATTTTGATGTGCGCGGAATCGGTCGGGACAGCACGGAAGGGTTATCCCTCATGGCACAGGCACAGTCCCTGGCATTCCAGGATCGATTTGCATACCTGGCCGATCCCAACCAGATGCCGATACCAGCGCACGCGCTTCTTGCGAAGGATTATGCCGCGGAGCGGGCGGAAGCGGTCAGGCTCGATGGTTTCGCTGGTGCTTTGCCTCCGGGTTATCCTCTTCAGAGGGGCGTTGCCCTTGCCGACAATCCTCCTGACCGCTCCTGTACAACCCATCTTGGAGTCGTGGATAAGGACGGAATGATGGTATCGCTGACCAACACGATCGGCGATCTCTGGGGATCCTATGTGGTTGCGAAAGGTACCGGCGTTGTCCTCAATGGAGCAATGGCCTGGTTCAATCCTGTTCCCGGCCATATCAATTCGGTGGCTCCTGGAAAGATGCCCCTGTCTGCCATCAGTGCCATGTTGGTCCACAAGGATGGCAAGCCATACATCACCATTGGCGCACCAGGTGCGCGCAAGGTCATGACGGCGGTTCTGCAGAGTGTGGTCAATGTGATTGATCACGAGATGACCCTTCAGGACGCTATCGCTGCACCGCGCATCCATTGCGAGAAAGAAGAAATCCTCGCGGATACGCGGCTGGGTGAGGTGCGTCTCCAGGACCTGCGCTCTATGGGTTTCGGGGTTCAGCCACTTGAGGAAACTTTCCTCAGCTCGAATTTTGCCCGCCCTGTCGGAGCGCTGATTGACGAGGAAGGAATCGTGTACAGCGGTGTTGATGTCCTGCGTCCTGCGACTGCCATTGGGGTTCCCGCATAACGTTCACTTTGGGCGTACGGAAACCGGAGGATCGAGCGCGATCTTCTCCTCCAAAAGAATAAGCACTTATACGTACAAGATTCTCGTCGCTTTGGCACCGATCCGCGCGCGAAGCCAAATATTTCAGTTGCCAAGAGCCAAAAGTACGGACAAATTTTAGGGAAGTCTTCGCCCCAGCCGGGATCGTGGGGCTATGGCGGATAAAGCATGCTCTGCTTGGGATGGTAGCAGCCTCACGGCCAAACCGAAGCCGGGCGATGAATATGAGGGAAATTGGCGATCCTGCTTCGACCGGGAGAGACCTATGCTTTGCTGGACACCGACGACAGGGCTCTGGCGCCCCAAGAATACCAACGGAACCCGCATCAACGCGCTGAAGCGGCAGAGCGTTTGGCAGTCTGCCGTAGTCGCCGCTGGGCTCATACTGAGCGCCCCGGCCTCCGCCGTCGCGCAACAGGCTTCGCAACCCAGCCTCGGTACGGTCACCATTGCCACCCACCTCGACGTTGATACGCTTGATCCTACCCAGAACATCAACACGCACCAACGCTGGGTTTATCGACATCTGTTCGAGCCGCTCATCACCCATGATACCGAAGGGAAGGTGAAACCTGTTCTCGCAGAGCGCTGGGAACGCGTTGCTGATGATCGCTGGCGCTTCTTCTTGCGCAAGGATGTCAAGTTCTCGAACGGCGAGCCGTTTACGGCGGAGGCGGTCAAGTTCACCGTCGAACTGATGCAGAAGGCGTCATCGCAGGCGAGCAGCTATTACAACGAATTCTCACGGGTGGACATTGTCGACGAGCACACGGTCGATTTGGTCACGAAAGGACCCTATTCCGGCACGCTGACCCTGATCACGGACTATCTGAATCCGGTGCCGCCGAAGTATTATCAGGAGGTCGGTCCGCAAGGCTTCTCCGCCAAGCCGATCGGGACGGGGGCCTACAAGCTCGAAAGCTGGACGCGTGGTACCCGTGTCGTGCTCGCGCCGCATGAGAGTTGGTCATTCGGTACGCCGAAAGCGTCAAAGGTGGTGTTCTGGGTCATTCCTGAACCCTCGACGCGCGTGGCCGCCGTGCTTAACGGGGAAGCGGACGTCGCCGCGACGATTCCTCCGATCCAGGTGGAACGCATCAAGCAGTCGTCCAACGCCCGCATGGAAGCATCCGCAACAAGCGTGCAGCCGATCTGGGGCGGAATCCTCGTTGACCGGCCCGGTCTGACTGATAAGCGGGTGCGCCAGGCTATCAACTATGCCGTAAACAAGGACGCCATCGTCCAGCGCCTGCTGCTTGGGTATGGGCGTGTCATGGGTCAGCCCTGTCCACAGGACACTTCCTGCTGGAGTCCCGACATCAAGGCCTATCCTTATGATCCCGAAAAGGCGAAGGCTCTCCTGAAGGAAGCCGGTGTGGAGTCCTTGAAGATCAAGCTTCACTTTCCGACCGGGGTCGTGCCGCAGGGCAACCTGCTCGCACAGGTGGTTGCTACCGATCTCGGGAAGGTCGGCATCCAAGCTGAAGTGTTGCAGGAAGAATGGTCTGTTTTTGCCAGCAAGCTTTTTGATTTCAAAAGCAAGCAGGCAAATCTCGGCGACCTGTTCCTGATGTACTACAAGGCTGGGCCGACGCTCGAGCGGGTCGTTGCGACGATCTTGGTCTCCGACCGCAACTGGAACTGGGAGCACTACAATAATCCCACAGTGGACAAGCTGATCCGGGCGGCGGAAACAGCGCTAAACGATGACGAGAAGAGCAAATCGCTACGCGAGATGGCGGCGATTGTGCATGAGGATGCGCCATGGCTCTTTCTGTATGAGCCGTTCTCCCTCTGGGGGGTCAGCAATCGCATCAGCTGGAAGGCCCGCAACGACGATTACATCTACGTTGAGGAAATGAGCCTCCGCCGTAACTAAGCGGCGTCGCCGGAACGACGCGGATGCGCCGAGATGGTGTCGGTTCGCCTGCAAGTCTGCGTGGCGAACCGACAGAGCATGCGCAGGCTGCGTTCACTGTTCGAGAACACTCGAAAAGGATTGTCACAATGGTGCAGGTCGCCAAGGAAGTCGCCCCAGGCCGGTATCGCGAGACCTTCGGTCGGTACTACGAGGACTTTGCTATTGGCGATATTTACGAACATCGTCCAGGGCGCACTATCACCGAGACGGAGAATACGTGGTTCACTCTGCTGACCATGAACACGCATCCGCTTCACTTCGACGTGGAATATGCCAAGGCCAGTGAATTCAAGCGCTGCCTCGTTGCGAGTCCCTTCACTCTTTCCATTCTGGTCGGGATGAGTGTGAGCGACCTGAGTCAAAAAGCGATCGCCAATCTCGGGTGGACGGACATCAGGCTCACACACCCTGTCTATGCAGGTGACACATTGTATGCATCATCTGAGGTTCTGGCAAAAAGAGAATCTGGTTCCCGGCCGGGGGCCGGCCTGGTCACCGTGCGGACATTTGGAGCCAACCAAGAAGGGGTAACTGTCTGTACTTTCGAAAGAGTCATGCTCATTCCGAAGCGTGGGCACGGGGTGGAAGACCGCACGAACTACTGATCATACGCCCCCGGCGCAGTATCAGGAGGCTCTCAGAAAGACGCGCTTGATCGGTTGACCTCTTATCATATTCATGTCTTTGTATGCCTATTGCATGCAATGTCGTGCGGTCCTCCTCAATGCCAGCCGCCTCAGAGGCCAGCGCGAGACATAAAGACACGAGATGAAAGCCTTATCCGATATCGTCGTCCTGGATTTCACGCATATGCTGTCGGGGCCCTATGGCACGATGTTGCTGGCCGATCTGGGGGCCCAGACCATCAAGGTCGAACCGCCGGGTGCGGGAGAAGGCACCCGTAAACTGCTGGCCAAGGACCCGGAGAACTCGTTCAAGGGAATGGGCGCCTATTTTCTGACGCTGAACCGAAACAAGCGCAGCATTTGCATCGACCTCAAAACCGAACAAGGTCGAGCGCTTGCCCGCGATCTTGCCAAAAAAGCGGACGTGGTGTTCGACAACTTCAGCCGGGGTGTCATGGGTCGCCTCGGCCTTAGTCATGAGGAACTGTCCGCCGTCAACCCCCGCATCATCACATGCTCCGTCACTGGCTTCGGGGAAACTGGCCCACACCCGGACCGGCCCGCGTTCGATATGGTGGCGCAGGGAATGGGTGGTGGCATGTCGATTACTGGCGAAGCGGACGGAAGGCCGCTGCGCGCTGGCATTCCCATTGGAGATCTGGGTGGCGGGATCTTTGGGGCGATGGGCGTTCTCGCAGCGCTGCATGCACGGGAGCGCACCGGGCGGGGGCAGCACCTCGACATATCGATGCTCGACGTGCAGATCAGCATGCTCAACTACATGGCCACCATGTATTTCCTTTCGGGGCAAAATCCCGGTGGGCTCGGGAACGGTCACTTCGTGCATGTTCCCTATGACACGTTCCGCACAAAGACACGAAGTCTCATCCTGGCGATCATCACGGATAATTTCTGGGCCTCCCTCGTCGATCTCCTCAATGTGCCCGAACTGCGCGCCTGCCGCTTCGAGACGCAGCCGGGCCGGTTCGCCGAGCGCGAGTTCATCAACGCAACCATCCAGGCTGAGCTTGAGAAGGATACATGCGAAGCGTGGCTCGATAAACTTCATGCGCGCCGGATCCCCTGTGCTCCGGTCAACGATTTCGAGCACGCGCTCAGCGACCCGCAAGTCCTGGCCCGGAATATGGTTGTGACCGTCGAGCATCCCTTGGGCGGCTCCATCAAGATGCCCGGCAACCCCATAAAGCTGTCGGAATCCCACGCGGACACATTCTCGCCTCCACCCCTGACGGGTCAGCATACAGAGGAAGTTTTGCACTCGATGCTGGGCCTCTCAGAGGCAGAGATCGCTTCCCTGCGTCAGCACGGCATTGTCGGGTAGAGCGCGATGAAAGAACATGTGATCGTCAACGAGGTTGGGCTGCGGGACGGCCTTCAGAACCAGCCGCGACCTGTTCCTACCGAGAAGAAGCTTGTGCTGGCTGAGGCCTTGCTGAATGCGGGAGTCTGCCACCTCGAGGCGACGAGCTTCGTCAGCCCGCGTGCTGTGCCGCAACTCGCCGATGCGGCTGAGCTGTTTGGCGCATTACCAAACAGGCCGGGCCTGAACTACACCGCGCTTGTTCCCAACGAGCGTGGTTATGAACGCGCTGTTGCTGCCGGTGCGCGAAGTGTTGCCGTCGTCGTTGCCGCGACAGAAACGCTGAACGCCAAGAACATCAACATGTCGCTTGAGCAGGCAACCGCAACCTGCGAGTCCGTGCTGAAGCGGGCAAAGGGCGATGGTATCGTGACGCGCGCTTATATCGCTGCCGCCTGTGCTTGCCCTTTCGAGGGTGTTACGCCTTCTGCAGCAGTGCTCTCTCTGACGGAGAGAATGCTGAAGGCTGACGCTGGCGAGATCGCCATTGCGGACACGATCGGGGCCGGGCATCCGCGGCAGGTGGCGGACCTGTTCAAGAGCGTTGTCGCGGTGGTCGAGCCATCCCGAGTCGCTGCGCATTTCCACGACACGCGCGGCATGGGCGTCGCACTTGCGTGGGTTGCCTTGGAGGCCGGGATCCGCAAGTTCGACAGTTCGATCGGTGGACTTGGTGGCTGTCCTTTCGCCCCTGGCGCAACCGGCAATCTTGCCACTGAGGATCTTGTCTTCCTGTTGATGGAATCCGGTTTCGAAACCGGAATTGATTTGGAGAAGCTGGTGGCTGCCGTCGGTGTTGCGGAAAATGTGACGGGGCAAGCGCTTGGCGGAAAAATCATACCTTGGTGGAAGGGGCGCGGGGGAGACGGCGCAAAGGGCAAGACGTCGCTGAGGGCCGCGTCGTGATCGCCTTGGCCCAACAAGCGCAAATGTACAAAGCACCGCTTTCGTCCATAACATTGCATGCAGGGCTGGGGTAGAGATCGCGCCTGTTCGCTTCGGGAAACGGAAAATGGCGGCTCACTGGGCGTCCTCAATGTGATTTTTCGAGCGCTCCGCCAGCCAGCCCGGTTGCATTGCATACACTTTGTGTGCAGAATTAGGGTTCCACAGAGAAGGAGAGGGTCGTGCAGGTCAAGCTTTCTTCAAAACATCTTCGTCGATTGCTGATTGGGGCTGCAATGCTCGGCGTGGCCCACGCGAGTGGGGGTGGCGCTGCCGCCCAGGCGCTTGGTACGATAACGATCGCCGGCCATATCGATCTCGACACGCTCGATGGATCCCAAAACGTTACGACCCATCATCGTTATGTATTCCGCCATATCTATGAGCCGCTCATCACGCTCGATGCGGAGGGGCGGATTCAGCCGGCTCTCGCTGAAAGGTGGGAGAACATCGATGAGCAAACGTGGCGCTTTCACCTTCGCCGCGATGTGAAATTCCAGAACGGGGAACCGTTCAATGCCGAGGCCGTTCGGTTCACGCTCGAGCAGATTCATAAGCCAACATCACAGGCGCGAAGCACGCTTTCGCTGTTCACGAAGGCGAATGTCATCGATGAGTATACGGTCGATCTCGTGACCCGCGCCCCTTATGCCAACGCGCTTCTGCAGGTGGCGGACTTCATCTATCCGGTGCCGCCGAAGTACTATCAGGAGGTTGGTCCGGAAGAATTTACGCGCAAGCCAGTGGGGACCGGCCCCTACCAGGTGACCCAGTGGCGTCGCGGCGATCGCATCATCCTGGAGGCCAGCCAAAACTGGTGGAGAGGCAAGCCCAAAGCGGAGAAGGTCGTCTTCTGGGCGGTTCCGGAAGCGTCTACCCGTGTTGCTGCCGTCTTGAACGGGGAAGCCGATATCGGCTCGCAGATTCCCGCCATCCAGGTTCCGCGCTTCAAGGGTTCCACCATCGCCCGAATCGAGGCTTCGAACTCAGGCGTGCAGCCGATCTGGGGTGGTATGATGGTGGATCGGGCACCCTTCACGGATCGTCGGGTTCGCGAAGCCGTCAACCTTGCCATCAATAAGCAGGCTATCGTCGACCGTCTGCTTCAGGGCTACGGCAAGGTCATGGGCCAGCCCTGTGCTTCATCGACAATCTGCTACGATCCCAATCTGAAGCCTTATCCGTATGACCCTGAGCGCGCCAAGGCGCTGCTCAAGGAGGCCGGCGTTCAATCGCTTTCAGTAACGCTCGACGCTCCCATTGGTATCGTTCCGCAGGCTGCGGAAGTGACGCAGATCATCGCTGCCGATCTCGCAAAGGTCGGCATCACGGTGAAACCTCGGGTCGAGGAGTGGCCGGTCTTTTCGGCGCGCCTCTTCGACATGAAAACGAAGCAAAGCGGCATGAGCGACATGTTCCTCATGTACTACAAGGGCGGCCCGACGGCGGAGAATGTGATCCAGAACATCACGACCTCGACGAGCGACTGGGATTGGACGCACTATGTCAGCCCGAAGGTTGATGAGCTTTGGAAAAAGGCCCAGGGTGACTTCAACGAGGAAAGCCGCAAGGAAAGCCTGCTGCAGATATCTGCGCAGGTCCGCGAGGATGCTCCCTGGTTCTTCCTCTACGAGCCGCTCTCGATCTGGGCGGTGGGCAAAAAAATCGAGTGGAAGCCGCGCAACGACGACTTCGTCTTCGTGGAGGATATGGCGGCACGGGCGAAATAAGCAGGGCCTGCACGACGGGAATGAGCCTGCCGCTCCCGGCGCAGCAAGGGAGCGGCAGATGAGGCAAGGTGTTTGCGGTGCGAGCCTGCAGATTGAGGTCGCATCATCCACGGGAGGTGTCGATCCAAATGGTCCGATTTGTGCTGCTTCGCGTCTTCAGTTCGGCCATCGTCATCTTCGGTGTCGTCAGCGTTATTTTCGTGCTGGCACGCATGATCGGCGATCCGGTTACTCTGATGATGCAGCCTGGAATGACCCAGGCCGAGATCGCGGAGCTTCGCAGCGGATTGGGCCTAGATAAGTCGCTGCTCGATCAGTATACCACCTTCGTCGTCGGAGCTTTTCAGGGCGATTTCGGCGTTTCTCCCTGGCAGACGCGGCCCGCTTTCGCCCTGGTGGTGGAGCGTATTCCTGCAACGCTCCTCCTGACGGCATCGGCGCTCGTCTTTTCGCTTGTCATCGCTCTCCTCATAGGGACGCTGGCCGCCGTATATAAGGATTCCTGGATCGATCGGGTCTCCATGGCTTTCGCCCTCTTCGGGCAGTCGATCCCGAATTTCTGGCTCGGCTTAATGCTCATCCTCGTCTTTTCGACGCAACTGCATTGGCTGCCTTCTGCCGGCTACGGCAGCGTCCAGCATCTCATCATGCCGACGCTCGCGCTAGGATTGTTCTCGCTAGCGAGGCTGACACGCCTCGTTCGCTCCGAGATGAACGAAGCGCTTTCACAGGACTATATTAGGACAGCACGAAGCAAGGGACTTCCTGAGACAATCATCCTCGTGCGCCATGCGCTCGGAAACATCGCCATTCCTCTCGTTACTGTGGTGGCCGTCGATTTTGGTATGCTGATGGGCGGAGCGGTCGTCACCGAGACCGTGTTTGCATGGCCCGGCATCGGACGACTGATGATCCAGGCCATTGGGCAGCGCGATTTCCCGATTCTTCAGGCCGGCGCCTTTGTGATCGCGACCATCGTCGTCCTGACGAGCCTGATCGCAGACTTGGCCTACGCCGCCCTTAACCCGAAGATCCGCTATGCGTGACACCCTTGCCAGTCAGAATGTTACATTGGACGCGCCGACCGAGGCCGTGACCGAGCGCAAGGAAACGCCGTGGATCCTGCGCCATACCATGCAGCTTCTCGCTGCCGTGTTCCTGGCCGCTCTCGTCTTCGTGGCGATTACGGCGCCCTACATCGCTCCATCCAATCCGCTTGTCGGTGATATTCTTGCCAACCTGCTCCCGCCGGGTGGCGAAGGAATGGGCGGAACTCATCATACGCTCGGCACGGACATGCTTGGACGAGACGTGTTCAGCGGCATTCTCTATGGCTCGCGCATCTCGCTGCTTGTAGGCGTGGCATCGGTTGCCGGTGCCGGCCTCATCGGCACCGCGCTTGGCGTCATTGCCGGGTACTTCCGCGGCTGGACGGATGAGATCCTTATGCGCATCGTCGATGTGCAACTCGCCTTTCCCTTTATCCTCCTGGCCATCCTGATCATGTATGTGCTTGGTCAGGGGCTTTTGAACGTCATCATTGTGCTCGTCATCGCCACGTGGCCTATTTATGCCCGTGTCGCCCGGGCCGAGACGCTCAAGCTCAGGGAAAGCGAGTATGTACTCGCAGCTCGGGCTATCGGTGCGAGCCGGGCACGGATCATCATCCGACACATTCTTCCTAATGCGATGACGCCGTTGATCGTCATCGCCACGTTTTCCGTGCCGCAGATGATTATCTTCGAGGCTGCTCTCAGCTTCCTGGGGGTTGGCATCCCGCCGTCAGAGATCTCGTGGGGCTCGATGCTTGCGGCGGGTCGCGACTATCTGGGGCAGGCATGGTGGATCGCGACCCTGCCCGGCGTCGCCATCATGTGCACGATCCTGAGCATCAACATTCTTGGTGACTGGCTGCGTAACTGGCTCGACCCAAACCTGCGAAATCAATGAGCGTGAGGATAAAAATGGACGATTTGGCGAAGATCCAAGTAACGGCGGAAAGGAAGTTGAATCCTATTACGCTGGAGATCGTCAGAGGTGCCCTTAGCTCCGCGCAGCTCGAAATGGGTTCGCTTCTTGAGCGGACCGCCATGTCTCCGATCATTCGCGAGAAGCAGGATTATTTCTGCGGTCTCTACGACCGTCATGGCCGATTGCTCATCGGTACGAAGATGCCGCTCGGGGCGAGTGTGCTCCCTCCTATCCTTGACAACTTCGCGATCGAGGACATTCACCCGGACGATATCTACTGGTACAATGATTGCTATGCCTCAAATGGCGGCGTGTCCCACACGCCGGATGTTGTCTTCGTTCGGCCGGTTTTTGCAGGGACCGAGCTGGTCGGCTTTGCTTTTGCCTGGGCGCACTTTCTGGACATCGGCGGAGCCCAACCCGGCTCGACGACGCCGGGAGCCACGAACATCTTCCAGGAGGGTATTATTGTCCCGCCATCGCGTCTGTATCGCAGGGGCGTGTTGAATGAGGATCTCTTCAAACTCTTCGTTCGCAATTCCCGCTTTCCGGAGGTGATCAAAGGCGACACGCGGGCGATGATGGCCGCCGTGCGTCTCGGCGAGAAGCGCCTGAGCGAAATTTTCGAGCGCTTTGGCACGGTGGCTGCGGATGAAGCCTTCGACGCATTGGTCGAGCAGACAGAGCGCGCCGTGCGTGAGAAGCTGCACGCTACATTCAAACCAGGCATCTATCGCTTCGCGGACCGGATTGACAGCGATGGGCACGGCCGGAGCGATATTACCGTTCGCCTGACGCTCTCAGTGGGCGACGATGGATTCTCTCTCGACGCTAGCGCCACTGACGATCAAACCGTCGGGCCGATCAACTTTCTCGTCCATCCCACAGTCCCGAGCATGATCTTTGGTCTGTTCATGACGTCGGATCGTCCGGAACTGCTGGTGAATGAGGGGTTGTTGCATGCGTTGGAATCTGTCAACCTGCGGGAGGGAAGCGTACTGAAACCCCGCTCTCCCGCTGCGCTCGGGCAGCGAGCGATGACGCTGAGTCGTCTGCAGAGCGCATGCTTTGGTCTCATTGATGTTGCGAAGCCGGACCAGGCTTTCGCGTCCAGCTCCGCTTATGCCATTGCTAAAGTGAATGGAGTGGACTGCAAGACTGGCAAGTCCTTTCTGAAGACGATGGGCTTCGGCGTCGGCCATGGCGCGCGTCCCTACGCTGATGGAATCGATGCGGTTTATTATATCGCGCAGAAGAATTATCCCATCGAGTTTGCCGAGCAGAACTATCCCCTGCGCGTGAGGCACTATGGCATCAATCCTGATTCCGGCGGACCTGGCCTCTGGCGTGGCGGGTGCGGGGTTGTCCGGGAGCTGGAGATCTGCGCCGACCAGGTCTATGTCGCCCTCCGTATGTCCAATGTGGTGAATCCACCCTTTGGCGTGAACGGTGGCATGAACGGGCGTTCTGGGCGATTTATCCTGAATCCAGGCACGGCTGAGGAGAGGGTCCTTCCCGCTCTTGACGACGATCTGGTGCTTAAACGTGGCGATGTGCTGCGTACGGAAACGCCCGGCGGCGGGGGCTTCGGTCATCCTTTCGACCGCGCGCCGCAATTGGTGTTGAAGGACGTGCTTGGAGGCCTGGTAAGCGTCCAGAGCGCACGGGACGATTATGGCGTCATCATTGATGTAGAGGCTGAGACCATCGACGCCGAAGCGACACAGGCGACCCGGCGCGAGAAACGCTGGCCTGTCAAACTCATTCATCGCGGCGATTATCACGACGAGAGCGAGTGGTACGACGCATTGCTGGACCGCTGATCAGGGAGGACGTTCACACCATGCCTAAAGCAAGAGTATCGAATATCGAGATGTACTATGAGGTTGCGGGGCAGGGCGCGCCGCTTCTGATGACGAGCGGCTGGTCTCTTGCTGACAGAGCTTTCGGCAAGATCGTACCGCTGCTTACGGATACCTATCAATGCATCCGGCATGACCATCGCAACATGGGACGTTCCGATGCGCCTGAAGGTCCGACCAGCATCGAGCAGATGGCGGATGATCTCGCCGGTCTCCTCGACCATTTGACGATCGAGCGCACGCGCGTGCTCGGAGGTGGCGGCATGGGTGGGCTTGTTGCCATGGAGTTCGCGATCCGTCACCCCGACCGCGTGACTGCACTCCATCTTGGATCACCGTCGCTGAAGGTGGACAATTTTCTGGCGGAGGTTATGGAAATCTGGACCGAGCTACGTCGTCTGGATGTTCGCCTCTGGGCCCGGGAGGTGACTGCGTGGTGCTTCACCCCGGAGACATTCCGAAAAGATCCGGCCCTGCCCAAGCATGCTTTCGAGGCGCGCGCCGCAGAGAACACATTTCCAGCACCTGGGTCTTACGACCGCATCGTCGACGCGTATGTGAAATATGACGCCTCCGAGCGAGCCGGCAGCATCAAATGCCCGACCTTGATCACGAGCGGCGGGATCGAAGATCTGATCACCGGTCCCCGTTTCGCAGAAGCGGTTCATAAAGCCATTCCGGGGTCGGTGCTGCATGTCTTCGAGGGTACATCGCATGGATATCCAGGCGAGGCCGAGCAGGCATTCGGGCGTCTCATTCTCGACTGGTTCGCCAGGCACGGTGATGCACAGACGTCTCCTGCGCTGTCGGCAGTAGGCTGAAGGAAGGCATTTGGATGGCAGCCAGCATATTCGCTGACAGAGATGTGCTCCCAAACCCTCAACCGGCGGAGGCCGCGGCGCCCATGCTAAAGGTGGAAGGTTTGCGCACGCTCTTTCGCCATCGCGGCAAAGATGTCACGGTCGTCAACAATGTCAGCTTCGACATACGGGCGGGTGAGACTGTTGCCTTGGTGGGCGAAAGCGGAAGTGGCAAGAGCGTCACCGCATTGTCGGTGATGCGCCTCGTCGCCTCTCCTAAGGGCAGGACCGTCGCGGGGCGCGTGCTTCTCGAGGACCGCGATCTGCTTCAGTTGACACCGGCCGAGATGCGGAAGGTTCGTGGCCGCACATTGGCAATGGTCTTCCAGGAGCCAATGACCTCTCTCAATCCGATCCTGACCATCGGCCGGCAGCTGACGGAGGGTATGCAACTTCATCTTGGACTAACGGCGAGCGAAGCCTTTGCCCGTGGTGTCGAGCTACTTGAGAAGGTCGGCATTCCAGATCCGAAAGGCCGGATGAAAGCCTATCCGCACCAGTTGTCAGGCGGCATGCGCCAGCGGGTGATGATCGCCATCGCGCTGAGCTGTGGCCCGCGTCTTCTGATCGCCGATGAGCCGACGACGGCCTTGGATGTCACGACGCAGGCGCAGATTCTCGACCTGATGATGGAGCAGTTGGCCGAACTCGGCACATCCATGCTTCTGATCACCCACGACCTTGGCCTCGTTGCCCGCTATGCTGACCGGGTCAACGTCATGTATGCGGGGCGGGTGGTCGAACAAGGGCCGGCGCAGGTCATCCTCGTCAATCCGCGCCATCCTTATACGCGAGGATTGCTCAAATCCGTGCCTCGCCTCGACCGCCGACGGGAAACGAAGCTGCCAGCAATCGAGGGCATGCCGCCTAACCCCATGGAGCTCCCTCAGGGGTGCCCATTCCAGCCCCGTTGCGCCTATGCTGTCGCAAAGTGCCGTGAAACACAGATCCTGTCGCCAGTTGAGCCCAGCCATCATGTCGCCTGCTGGCGCGCGGGCGAGCTGCCTTCCTTTGAAGCGGAGATGGCGCGATGAGCGGGTTCCTTCCACCGCCGATTCTGCAGGTCCGACACCTCAAAAAGCACTATCCCGGTCGGAAACGCCTGCTGGGCGACGCTCCCTCGGCAGTCCGTGCTGTTGACGACGTCAGTTTCGATCTTTCCCGTGGAGAAACGTTAGGGCTTGTGGGAGAGAGCGGCTCCGGCAAGAGCACACTCGGCCGCACAGTGCTTCAGCTTAATCCCCCCACATCCGGCGAGATCATGTTTGATGGAACGGATCTCGCAAGGCTTTCCGAGCGGGAGATGCGTCCCTTCCGCCGTCGCATGCAGATGATTTTCCAGGATCCGCAGGCATCCTTGAATCCGCGCATGAGCGTAAGAGACATTATTGCAGAGCCCTTGATCGTGCACGGCCTCGTGCGGAACAGGCAGGAGCGGGACCGTCGCGTGGCGGAACTGCTCGGCATGGTGCGTATGCCGTCCTCCGCTGCAGAGCGCTACCCGCGCGAGTTCAGCGGTGGCCAGCGGCAGCGCATCGGCATCGCGCGCGCCATTGCCGTGCAGCCGCAGTTGATCATCGCGGACGAAGCGGTGTCCGCTCTCGATGTATCAATCCAGGCGCAGATCATCAATCTCATGGGCGAGTTGCAGCGGGAACTCAACCTTGCGCATCTGTTCATCGCTCACGACCTCGCCGTGGTCCGGCATATCGCCGACCGAGTGGCCGTGATGTATCTCGGTAGGATCGTCGAACTTGGCCCCTGCGATGCGATCTTTGCGTCGCCGCAGCATCCCTATACGCAAATGCTGCTCGAGGCGGCGCCCATACCCGACCCGCGGATCGAAGCGCGCCGGTCGCGGCGGCTGCTGAGCAGCTTGGAATCCTCCGACTGGCGCAAAAACGCGACGATGAGCGGGCCCTCCATACTCCAAGAGGTTTCGCTGGGCCATTTCGTTGCGAACTACCAACAATGACAAGCCAGCCCATCGATTTCGAAGTTCAATGAAGGCGGAAGGCAAGACGATGGATACGAATGCCATGCAATCTCCTGAAGGGAAAGCGACCCTGTCTGTCGCCATCGACACGGGCGGAACGTTTACGGACGTTACGCTCGTCGACCGTGCCACAGGCGAGTTGTGGAAGAGCAAGACGCCCTCGACTCCGCACGATCCGTCACTTGGCTTTATGCAGAGCATACAGAAGGTGCTTGCGGTTGCAGGTGCCGAAGCGAACCGGATCAGCCATGTCTTTCACGGAACGACCGTTGCGACCAATGCGATTCTCGAGATGCGCGGCGCGAAGTCAGCCCTCCTGACAACGCGCGGGTTCAAGCATGTTCTCGAGATTGGCAGGCACGATATTCCGCGCTCCGCCAACATGTACTCCTGGCAAAAACCCGCGCGCCCGATACCCCCCGAGCGCATTTACGAGATCGAGGGCCGCGTTGATTTCACCGGCGCGGAACTGACGCCGCTCAACGAGGATCACGTGCGTGCGGCCGTCAGAAAAATCAAGACTCAGGAAGTCGTCTCCATCGCTGTCTGCTATCTTCACTCCTATGCCAATGGCGCTCAGGAGCGGCGCACGCGGGAGATCATCCTCGAAGAGTATCCTGAAGCGCTGGTGTCGCTTTCGTCGGAGGTGCTGCCAACCTTCCGCGAGTTCGAACGCACCATGGCAACGGTGTTGAACGCCTACGTCATGCCGCCAATTTCGGGATATGTGGCACGTCTCGAAGGGCGTCTGACTGAGGAGAATATTGACGGACGCCTTCTCCTGATGAAGTCGAGCGGAGGTGTGACGGGCGTCGAGACTGTACGCCGGGAACCGGTTCATACGGCGCTGTCCGGGCCGGCGGGAGGCGTCGTTGGTGCCGAGCTGGTCGGCGAGCTCGCCGGCGAGCGCCATCTCATTACTCTGGACATCGGCGGAACTTCGGCCGATATCTGCCTCATCAATGGTGGGCATCCGTCCATTACAACCGAGGGGTCGGTCGGGACCTGGCCGGTTCACCTGCCGATGATCGACATCCATACCATTGGTGCCGGGGGTGGCTCCATTGCCCGGGCAACGGACGGCGTCCTCGTCGTAGGGCCGCAAAGCGCCGGCGCGGTGCCGGGACCCGTCTGCTACCGCCGCTCGGGCGAGGAGCCGACGGTGACCGACGCGCACCTCGTCCTCGGCCATCTGCCGCGCTCGATCCTGAACGGCGAGATGTCCCTCGACTTGGAGGGGGCAAAAAAGGCCATCGAGGAGAAGATTGCACGGCCTCTCGGGATCGATGTCTACGAGGCGGCGAGCGGCATCATCGATATCGCCAACAACAACATGGTCGGAGCCATCCGGGTGGTATCGGTCGAGAAAGGCTATGATCCGGCGCAGTTTGCCCTTGTGCCTTTCGGTGGGGCCGGACCGCTGCACGGCAGCTTCATCGGGCGCTTGCTCGGCATGAAGTCCATTCTCGTGCCCCCCGGACCAGGCGTGCTTTCGAGCCTCGGTCTTCTGATTTCGAACCTGCGCAACGAGTTCACGCGGACATGCCTGCTCAGACCTCCTGTCTACGAACTCGATAAGTTGGCGGCAGGCTTTCGCGAGTTGCACGGCATGGCCGAGGAATGGCTGACGTCGGAGCAGATCCCAGCCGAGGGCCGCGAGATCCGTTGGGTGGTCGGATTGCGCTACATCCATCAGGGCTTCGAACTCGATGTTCCGTGGCCGTCGCAGGAGGTCAACGAGGAAACGCTGAGCGCCACCATCGACGAGTTCCACAAGGCGCATGAGCGGCTCTACACCTTCGGCCAGCCGGATACGCCGGTGGAGGTCGCCGGGTTGCGTGTCGAGGCCATTGGAAAGCTGACGAAACCGAAGATCCAGAAGATCGCCGAGGGGGTTGCCCCGGAAGAAGCCGTGACGGGACAACAACAGGTCTATTTCGAAGGCGACTGGCTGAACTGCAAGATCTACGACCGGGCCAGGCTGCGCAGTGGCGCAACCATCATGGGACCTGCCATTCTTGAGCAACTCGATGCCACGACCTACATGCTTCCCGGCCAAAAGGGCACCGTCGATGCCTACGGCAACTTCATCATCCAAGAGGCTTGATGGGGGATGGCGTCCTGGGTCAGGGGAGAACCTGGGCTAAGACCGGAAGGCATAGTTGGAACGATATGATGAGGGGCATGTTTAGGCGTGCGAGGGAACATGACTGAAGCGATCATGCGGCAGCCTCGGGCGCCGAAACTATCCGCCGCGTCGGCTGTAGACCGCGTCTATGAGATCGTCCGCGAGGGCATCATCCAGGGGCGCTGGCCTGCTGGCGCGCATCTGCGAGAGACACTACTTGCGGAAGAGACAGGGGTCAGCCGCACCCCAGTGCGTGAGGCCCTGCAGAAGCTCGCAGCCGTTGGGCTTGTGGAATACACACCCAATCAGGGTGCGCGAGTCGTAAGTTGGTCCGACCAGGCGCTCGACGAGATCTTTTCTCTGCGCACCATGCTAGAGGCCTATGCCGCCCAGCAGGCGGCGCGGAGAATTTCTAGCTCTGGTGTGGATGAACTCGAGCGCCTCTGCGATGTCATGGAGGACGCGGCCAGGGAAAAGAAGAGCAACTATCTAGACGCCATCGGGGAGGCGAACCGCATGTTCCATGCCGGTATCGTCCGAGCTGCCGATTGTGGGCGACTTGCAGTCACCCTTCAAGGGTTGGTGGATTTCCCTCTCGTGATGCGCACCTACCAGCATTATACCGGTTCGCAACTTGCTCGCAGCCTCGAGCATCACCGCGAAATCGTCGCCGCTCTCCGGGCCCGTGAGTCAGAATGGGCTGGTTCAGTCATGCGCTCCCATATCTATGCTGCTCGTTTCGCCCTGCGGCAGGCCCGAGGATAACGCTCGCCCGCCGGAGGATCGGGGATGCTCTCAGGCAATGTCTGCCTACTAACATCTGTCTATTCCCAGTATTTTTGAGACGGCTTGGGTGATCTTGAACTGTGCCGGAGCCTAGCCGGCTTTACGGCCCTATCCATGACCGCCGATCTTTCAACTGCACCCAAGCCGTCTGAGTAGGTCGGCACTCGATTATGCAAGGGCAGGTTCCGGTCGCCGGTTAAAGCAGAGTAGGAGAAGGATCCACCGCTAGCCCAATTGCATTCCGCCTTGGCATATGCGTTCCGTTCCGGCGACAGGAACATCACAGCTGTTGTGGCGAGCGTCTCAGCGGCCAGCCGTGATCCTTATGGCCAATCCACGTTCCCCTGCGGCACCCACTTGCCAGCTATGTGTCACTGTCGCTGGCACCTAGGGTATTTGTGGAGGCGGTGATCGTCGCGCCCGGGGCAGGTGCGTACAACTTTCGCACGACCCTCAAAGTCCAAGTGGTGGACGGGCACCACCGCCTGTTGAGCCTGATCTCTCAGAGAGACAGAAACCGAGCCTTGAGGCTTGTTGGGGATGCATTCTGCAACGGAAGCTGCGGTGTATGCTGTTCTAGACTCCAGCCACTCACGGACTGAGGGCATAGGGCACCTCGCAGCATGCAACCCGCTGGGTAACACAGGGGTAACAGAAGCGGCCTGTTATGGAAGGTTACGGCTTGAGCATAACGGAAGCTATCATCGTGACGAAAGCTCGATCATATCAACTGCTTGAGCCAGTAGAAATGGTCGAGATTGTTAGGCTCTGGTAGGCGCCTGGACCAGATTGTGGATCTGGGGGTCCCCCGTTCGAGCCGGGGCGGCTTGAGGGAGGCAGCCGACGCAAGGCGGGACGACCTTCTTGTACATTTTGCGCTCACCATGTTCCCCGGCGCACCGAAATATACAACGCTGCCTCGCTCTATCCAGCGAGACGTTCGGACTTTCTTCGGTAGTCATGCTGCAGCAATGGAGCACGCACGACGCCGCTTGTTCTCGGTGGGAAACCCCGCAGTAATTCGCACCGCGATTGATGAAGCAGTTGCTGCCGGGCTCGGCGGCATTTGCAGAGGGGCATTCCGCTTCGTGCCATCTCTGCTCTCGAAAATGCCCGTTGCAATCCGTGTTGTCTTTGGTTGCGCTGAGGTGATTGACCCTGACCTGAGCTCGTATGATTTCTCCGAAATTGATCCAGAGGAGCGGTCTGTCCGCGCCATAAAATGTGAGGATGCAACAAGGGCGCTTCCCATAGTGATGGATCTCGTTGAGATCGACCTGAAGACGGCGCGCCGCAAGCGATCACCGTCAAAGGGCATGGTGCTCTAATTGAAAGGAGCGTTTCTTCCTCACGACGATCCTGCTCGTGCGAAGCAGAACGAGATCGATAGCAAGCTACTTCACGCCGGCGTTATCTCAGACGATGGCAACGGCCCCCGGTACACGATCTTATGAAGCGTCTTCAGAGATCCTGAGGATAACATCGTGGGATCGGAGACGCGAGAGATTACTGCTTTCCCGAGTGGCCTAGGCTTTAGCTGTAATGAATTTAGCAAAGGCAGTGATCGGATGGAACATTCCCGATGTTTTCTGCGGAACTTGAACAGTGTGGGATTAGTGCAATGGCCATGACATATCCGCTTTGCTCAACTGCAACTTCAGATCACCAGCAAACTGCGCAATAAGGGCCCGATGCTTCTTTTTTTCTATTTCCATCTTTAAATATAATATTAGGAGAACGCCTTACGCAGGAGGTCTGTCAAGCCCTGGTTCTGCGCAACGGCCGATAGCCTCAGTCGGACCCATCAACCGGTTATCTTAGCGGCTCGGGAGTCACCACTCCTTAGTATCCGACAGATACATCTGGACACGTGAGCCGAGCGCATCAAACTTTGATAGGAAATGATCGTAAAGCCGCTTCGACGCGATCAGAACGGTTCTCGTCTGGCGTTGCGATGATTGCCTGAATCCACGATTTCGACCAACGGCCTGATTGATCTGATCCTGGTAGTAGACCTGGAGGATGTTAGGCATTCCGAGCCACTGGCCTAAGACGTTCGACTGCTCGTACTTTGAGGGTGCGAGATGGGTCAATATAATGTAGATGTCCTTCTCCTCTAGACCGTTATAGCCCTTGGCGGTCTGGAACGTCATCACACGCTCAGTGCCCTTCACACTGTCCGAGATGACGATTGCATCTGGATTGGCCTGGACGATCTCCTGCGCCAGCAAAGAGACCTTTGCTTTACCGGCGCGCGGGTCTAGCACGACCGGAACCTTAACGGGGTGGATACCTGGAACTCCAGGTAGTGAGAACGACAGCAACTGGCGACCGTTTCTGCGATGGACTTCCTCAACGAGTTTAGTTGTAAGGGCTTCAGTCGTGAGGAAGCCCCAATTTGTTCTTGTTTCCGAAAACCAGGATTGAGCACCGATATAGAAGCGATTTTTGTGCTGCCCGTTATAGAGCCCGCTCGCTCTATTGTCGTGACCGAATGGCATCGCGTCGAAGTCTACACTCACAGGTTCCAGTTCGGACAGGTTGAGGCGCATGAGACTTTCAAACTCTTCAAACGAAACCGGCTTGCCAGGAATAGCGTTAGCACTCTTGAGTCTCATGAACAGGTTGAGCCGCTCAGATCGGCCCAACTGCCGCCAGTTTCCATGGCGCTCCTGCTCCCGTGCAATGACATCGTGAAGGCCTTCGGAGAGTAGGTGGATAAACTCATCCACCTCAATTTCGTCGAAAACCACCTTCGATAGAGTGAAGCCTGTCCTTAGGACCTCAGCCTCCTCATCCGACATAGACGGAGCATAGTCCGGATGAAGCCAGATGCGAGAATTCCGAGCATGATGCCACACCCGTGCCATAGCATGGGTCATGAACAGGCTGACTCGCCCGGAATCGAAAGCAAGTTTGCCATCGACCATCCACAATGCCCGCCGCATTGTCTCAAGGCGATCCCACACAAAGGGCTGCCGTCGCTTTATTGTACTCAGAAAGAAATCTAGAGAGCCGTTGTCGAAGCCGACCGATGGGATTGGAGACTCACCTATCTCGTGGCAGGCGGTCTCATAAGCGTGCCGTAGCGACTGGATGACAATGCTTATCCCGCCAGTCCGTTCTCGATACTCCCGCGCCTTCTCGGCCGCCTGCTGTGCTGATCGGCATGCCACTGCAATGAAGCTCTGGTAGGTGCCGTTCCTGTCCATGGCATCATAGAGTGCTTCGTCTACGATGGCATCAAAGTGTGCCGATGACTTCCCAAAGCCTTCGTATAGCCTCAGGACGTAGTTGATATCCAGCTCCCGAGCCCGCGAAACACTCTGAGATAAGGCGAGACGCAATTTCTGAGCTTGCACTACTCTGCTGTCATTCTGGTCAAGGGCACCGCGGAAAGGCTGACCTACATATTCCGTCATAGGGTCACGTCTGAGATGTGACCTCTCCCGCATCTCGTGGAAAGAGGCAGGCGCTTTCTTGGGTAGGAACTCGCTTGGGGTAGAGCAAGATGGAGTCTCAGCTGAAGTAGAAGGGGATATCGCACCACACCTGATCTGAACGTGGCGAACTGCGTGCTCAGCAGTCATCCCGTCCGGAAGGTAGAAGTCTCCCGTAAGCCCGTGCTGGCCTGCCAAGAGCAATTTTCGTTGTTGGCCGATGCAGACAGTTGATGGAGTTCTATCATCAGGATGGTTCTTGAAGCGGATTACGATGTGGTGCTCTTGAACGCCGATCTCGACGGGCATGGGGTATTGCTCTCCCCATTCTGACGAGCAGAGATCCTGAAGCATCCGCACCTGCTCGGTCGTGTCCTCAATCAGATTGACCGTAGTGTGTCGGCGCCTGAGCAGTGGGGCTGGATGAGACAAAGTCAACCTAGGCGGCACAAGATGAAGTTTCGCTGCTTTGGGTGCACGTACCCTGATGTTCTCGTGAAGTATTAGTTGCGGAACCTCGCTGCCTGCAGTGAGGCCAAGAAAGGCCAAATCTTTCTCGAGGATCCTTATGGCTCCAGGCAACCGCCTCCATTGCACCGCGGAGCGCATCTTCCGGTCAAATGCGATGGAAGGCTGAAGCTTAGTTACCATGGTATCATGAACCACATCCCAGCACTGGTCATGCACGTTGTGCATCAAAGCTGCAGTGAGAACGGGATCTGAGCGCTGCCGTTCTTCCGCTACCGCGTCCCAAGGTGCTGACGCAATGTGTTCTGTCGAGAATACAAAGTGGCAGTGGAAAGAGCGACTACCCGAGTAGACGATGCAATGGCCGCGATAGTCCATAAATTGGAGCAGTTGGCGATCGACGTCCGCAAATTGGCTATGTTCGAATTGTCCGTCGCGGCTGCGGAACCAGGAGAGTGACTCCTCGAACTCGCGGACTGATTGCGCGTCGTTCTCCATTGTGACGACCAGGAAGCCACGGTTTGCGAGTCGGTCTCGCGGTGCAGTTGAGCTACCTTCTCTGGCGTCTGGCTGCATTCGATTTGTCGGAGCAATAAGGGGGTTGGTAAAAAACGTCGGTTTCAACGCTTCCCGGGGGTATAGGATGGGCCTGCTGCCGAAAACGACAGTTTGTTCGGGGTTCTTGTCACGAACATTCACCCGGTCCGAGATAGGCACCATCGTACCACGCTCAAGATCGCAGGCAGATGAGTGGAGGAGACACAGCAACTGCGAGCTTGGACGTCCGTTGTCTGTATACGTTTGTACACGCGACAACGCTCTAAGAAACTGCCGCTGCGCGACCGGAGCAATCGGCAGTGATGCGAAATCAAAATCACACCACGGCCGGTAAACCGAGGTGCTATCAGCATCGAGTTTCATCGATGATCTCACATGATCTACTACTATGAGGCGCGTCCGGCGAGGCAGAACATTGTCCTCTCGCATCCAGAGACATGCGAAAGCAGGGAGTGCGGAAATCACTCCCTGCCAACCAGGTACCAAGCTGACGCTGTCCCGCTATGATGTCAGGTCGACGGGTGAGCACCTACAGACGTGTCTCAACAACGACGCTTCGAGTGATGCACCCAAAGGTGCCCGACCATAGAGATGAGTTGTGCTCGTCCCTGTGCCGCTCGATCGGTGGTCTGTCGTTGCAGTTTGCCGGTCATACTCGCTGCTCGAGAGTCGGCCCACTCTGCGATGTCATTCTCGCGCCAAGCGACCCTGCGTGAGCTGATGCTGAGACGCTTTTGAAATCAGACGCGGATGAGGGTTCATGATAGTAACTCCTAGATCGCCGGCTCTGACGCCGTCCGACGAGGCCACGAGACGTAATGGACCTGGGATAGATGGCAAGCATTTATCTTTACAAGACTGGGCATTGCTTTTTTTCTCAGAACGAAAACTGAGCGAGATAAACTTATTTACTGGGAGTGTTTCTCTTTTCCATTGTACAGGTCTTTCGTTCTCTCGTTGATTCCTTCTCCGGGTGCCAGACGTTGCCCGGGTTGTCTGGCCGTCGTGAAATGAACCTACCTTCTGCATAGCTTCTGAGCCGAAGGCGCACTGAGACATGGGTGACAGGAGGCATATGGCATAGAAGATTTCCGCCAGGCTGCGCCATGTGGATGTGCTGAGCGATCAAGCCCGAACAGTGACCGAGGCGACCCGCCCAATTGGTGCAAAACAGGTCAGCTCTGAGACGAACTGCTGAAGGGAGAAGCCACAGGAGGCTCAAGCGATGATTGAGCGCTGGCGTCGGTACTACAAGAGCATCATGGACCGGGATCACTCGCCCTCGGAGACGTTAGCGGCCGACGGCAATCGCATATGAATGTGCCTAACGCCGCCAGAAAATCGAACTGAACTTCTGGCGGCTGCACGCTACAACGGGAATAGGTGTCGCAAGCACTTTCCGCAATGAACTCGGCTGGATCACAACTCAGACGCTGCTGATGGCACTGCTGCTTAGACGCTGTGCCCTGACATTCTCGGTGTTGTCAGTTGGATCATGGGATCAGACAAAAGCTGTCTCTGCTACGTGATCAATCTCACTTACCAGATCGCCAATCTCACGGCTCTTGATTCCGTAGCTTCCATCCTGAAGTTCACGACGGTACCAAACCAGCGCGTTACGGCAATCGTTTAGCGATCTGTGCGATGTGAAACGATCATCTTTGACCATCTGATCAAGGAGGCCAAGTGCAGCCTGAAATTCACGCGATCGGAGTAGGTACCCCCCTTCCTCGCCGCCAGCGTCCAGAGTGCTGTAGTGGATGTTGCAATGATCGTAGGCATGGGCAAAAGCGGTTGTGAGCCTCGACTTGAGGTTCGGAATATGGGGCTTGTTCGGTGTTAGCATAGGGGTGGTCTCCTTCTAGGGCCTGTTAGATCTTGAGCCAGTCGAGAGTAGCGGCGAGGCAAAGTATGCCCATGAAGGATGAGGCGGTCTTCTCATAGCGGGTCGCAACAGCACGCCACTCCTTCAGCCTGGCCCA
>JAESGY010000265.1_pt1 | contig 33409 bp, 32 predicted proteins | sample 9269841 | NCBI WGS metagenome assembly JAESGY01 (sample SAMN17022865, study PRJNA683097) | algae metagenome | isolation source: Spirirestis rafaelensis WJT71-NPBG6 and co-occurring heterotrophs from... | place: USA: Pinto Wells, Joshua Tree National Park, Colorado Desert, CA | collected 2006-08-15
GTGGCCAGGGCAGGGCGGCGATGCGCAGCGCCCTCCGATAGTCGCGGATGCTCTCGACCGGCGCGGTCTTGAGCGCCCGGATACGGGCCGCGACCTCGGCCAGCGGTATCGCCGCCGGGTCCTTGACGCGGCCGAAGAAGAGGGCGGGCTCGCCCTGCCATTCCCGCTCGATCACCACGCAGGCGATGCTGGCCGGAAGCTCATAGAGCTGCGGCCAGGGTAGCTGCGCATAGACCCGGCGCAACACCGGCATCTCCTCGGCCGCCAGGGCATAGGCACGGGCGAAGGTGGCCGACCAGGGCGGCCGCGGCAGCGCCTGCGCCCGCGCCGCCGCCACGGCCCCGAGCCGGAGCTGGCCGGAGAGGGTGGCGCGCGGGCTGCGGCGGGCAGCGTAGGAATATTCGGTTACCAGCCGCCGCGGCAACGAGAGTGGAATCCGCCTGCCTTTCATGTCCTCTCCCCGCCCGGCCACTTGTCACGGCACGCCTGCCAGTGCACCGGCAGAACGAGCCTGCCCCATCACAGCGGCGCAACCAATCGGTCGCCGGCATCATCAGCGGGTGAGGCGTTGACGGCGGCCGCGCCGGCGACGATGTCTCGGGCATGGAGAAGCCGCCCTCCCCGCCCCCGAAGACCGCCGCCGAGGCCAGGGCCGAGCGCGAGGCGCGGCTCGCCGCTGCGCTGCGCACCAACCTCCGCAAGCGCAAGGCCCAGGCCCGGGCCAGGGAGGCCGCCGAGGCGCCGGCGCCGCCGAAGGGCGCGGGCGAGGCCGGCTGAACCGCCGCATGGCGGCCGGAAAGGGCCACGCCGCCGGCGCGCGGCCCCGGCCAGTCGCGGTTCCGGTTGCCGCTGCCCGGCGGCTGGGGTAAGGGGGCCGCCCAAATCCGGGGCGCCCGGGCCGGCACGGGCCATGGCGCCCGCCACGCGAAGGCCCATCCGCCGATGTCCATCATGCCCGACCACTGGATCCGCCGCATGGCGGCCGAACACGGCATGATCGAGCCCTTCGTGGAGGCGCAGCGGCGCGAGGGCACGATCTCCTACGGCCTCTCCTCCTACGGCTACGATGCCCGCGTGGCGGACGAGTTCAAGGTCTTCACCAATGTGGACAACGCGCTGGTGGACCCGAAGCATTTCGCCGAGGACAGCTTCGTCACCCGCAAGGGCCCGACCTGCATCATCCCGCCGAACAGCTTCGCCCTCGCCCATACGGTCGAGTATTTCCGCATCCCGCGCGACGTTCTGGTCATCTGTCTGGGCAAGAGCACCTATGCGCGGTGTGGCCTGATCGTGAACGTCACCCCGCTGGAGCCGGAATGGGAAGGCCAGGTGACGATCGAGATCAGCAACACCACGCCGCTGCCGGCGCGGATCTACGCCAATGAGGGCATCTGCCAGTTCCTTTTCCTGCAGGGCGCCGCGGCCCCGGATGTGAGCTACGCCGACCGGGCGGGGAAATACATGCACCAGCGCGGCGTCGCGCTGCCCAAGCTGTAAGGACGCCACGCATGGACCGCATCCGCATTCGTGGCGGCCGGCCGCTGGAGGGGCGCATCCCCGTCAGCGGCGCCAAGAACGCCGCCCTGCCGCTGATGGCCGCCGCCCTGCTCTCGGACGGGCCGCTCCGGCTGCTGAACGCGCCGGACCTCGCCGACATCGCCACCATGGCCGGGCTGCTGCGCCAGCACGGCCTGAACGTGGACCACGACAAGCAGGCCCGCACCATCACCCTCTCGGGCGCCGCGTCCAACCTCGAGGCGCCCTATGACTTGGTGCGCAAGATGCGCGCCTCGGTCCTCGTCCTCGGCCCGCTGCTGGCCCGCTTCGGGGAGGCGAAGGTCTCGCTGCCCGGCGGCTGCGCCATCGGCACCCGCCCGGTGGACCTCCACCTCAAGGGGCTGGAGCAGATGGGGGCGGAGATCGAGATCGAGGCCGGGTATGTCCTGGCCAAGGCGCCGCGCGGCCTAAAGGGCGCCCGCATCATCTTCCCGCAGGTCTCGGTGGGCGCCACCGAGAACCTGCTGATGGCCGCCTGCCTCGCGGAAGGCGAGACCGAGCTGGTGAATGCGGCGCGGGAGCCGGAGATCGGCGACCTCGCGGAATGCCTGATGCGCATGGGCGCGCGGATCGAGGGTATCGGCACCGACCGGCTGCGCATCGAGGGCACGAAGGCCCTGGCCGGCGCCTCCCACCGCGTGGTGCCGGACCGGATCGAGGCCGGGACCTTTGCCATCGCCGCGGCCATCACCGGCGGCAAGGTGCTGCTGGAGGGGGCGCGGCTCGATCATCTCGGCGCAACGGCCCGCATCCTGCGCGAGGCCGGGGTGGAGGTGGCCGAGCGGCCGGAGGGGCTGCGGGTCTCCCGCATGAACGGCCTCTCGGGTGTCGATGTGATGACGGAGCCCTTCCCCGGCTTCGCCACCGACATGCAGGCGCAGTTCATGGCGCTGATGTGCGTGGCCGAGGGCGCCTCGATGATCACCGAGACGATCTTCGAGAACCGTTTCATGCACGTGCCCGAGCTGATGCGCATGGGCGCGCGCATCAACTACCACGGCCATTCCGCCATCGTGCGGGGCGTGCCCAAGCTCTCCGGCGCGCCGGTGATGGCGACCGATCTGCGCGCCTCGGTCTCTCTCATCCTCGCCGGCCTCGCCGCCGAGGGCGAGACGATCGTGAACCGCGTCTACCACCTCGACCGCGGCTATGAGCGGGTGGAGGCGAAGCTCGCCGCGGTCGGCGCCGATATCGAGCGGGTGCCGGCCTGACATGCCCGTGTTTCGCCCCCCCACCCCGCCGCAGTGCTAGGCTCTTCCATGGACCTGCCGATTCCCGACAGCTCAGCGATGGCGGCGGCGGATGCCGGCCCGCTGATCCTCGCGGTCCCCAAGGGCCGCATCCTCACCGAACTCGGCCCCGTCTTCGCCCGCGCCGGCATCACCCCGGCCGCGGACCTGATCGACGAGGACAGCCGGCGGCTGCGCTTCGAAAGTTCCGATCCCAGCCTCGACATGGTCCGGGTCCGGCCCTTCGATGTTGCGACCTTCGTGGCGCTCGGCGCGGCGCAGATCGGCATCTGCGGCGCCGATGTGCTGATGGAGTTCGACTACGACCAGATCTACGCCCCGCTCGATCTCGGCATCGCCAAATGCCGCGTCAGCGTGGCCGAACCTGAGGCAACGGCGGGAACGGATGACCCGAGCCGCTGGTCGCGCGTGACGGTCGCAACGAAATATCCCAACATCACGCGGCGCCACTTCGCCATGCGCGGGGTGCAGGCGGAGATCGTCTCGCTCTCGGGCGCGATGGAGCTGGCGCCTTCGCTCGGCCTCTCGCGGCTGATCGTGGATCTGGTCGCCACCGGCAGCACGCTGAAGGCGAACGGGCTGGTGGAAACCGAGGTGATCGCGACCGTCACCTCCCGCCTCATCGTCAACCGCACCGCGCTGAAGACCCAGCCGGAGCGGATCGGCGCCTGGATCGCCCGCTTCCGCGCCGCCCTGGACGCCGCCGCATGATGATGCTGGACAGCCGGGATCCCGGCTTCGCCGCCGCCTTCGAGTCGCTGCTGGACACCGCGCGGGAGACGACGGCCCGGGTGGATGCCACGGTCGCCGACATCATCGGCGAGGTGCGGCGCGAGGGCGACGCTGCCCTGCTGCGCCTGACCGCGCGCTTCGATGGCTGGCAGCCGGCCGGGGCCGCAGCCCTGCGGGTGACGGCCGAGGAGATCGAGGCCGCGACCGCCGGGATCGAGCCCGGGCTGCTCGCGGCGCTCAACCTCGCCGCCGGACGGATCGAGCGCTTCCACGCCGCGCAGATGCCGCGGGACCTGGAGGTGCCGGACCCGGCGGGCCTCACCCTCGGCATGCGCTGGACCGCGCTGGATGCCGTCGGCCTCTATGTCCCGGGTGGCAAAGCGGCCTATCCCTCCTCCGTCCTGATGAATGCCCTGCCGGCGCGGGTCGCGGGTGTCGGGCGCATCGCCATGGTGGTGCCGACGCCGGGCGGGCAGCTCAACCCGCTGGTCCTGGCGGCGGCGCGGCGCGCGGGCGTGACGGAGGTCTACCGGGTCGGCGGCGCCCAGGCCGTCGCGGCGCTCGCCTGGGGCACGGCAAGCATCGCCCCCGTGGACCGCATCGTCGGCCCGGGCAATGCCTATGTCGCGGAGGCCAAGCGGCAGGTCTTCGGCCGGGTCGGCATCGATTCCATCGCCGGCCCCTCCGAGGTGGTGATCCTGGCAGATGCCTCGAACGACCCGCGCCATGTCGCGGTGGACCTGCTGGCCCAGGCCGAGCATGACGAGAGCGCCCAGGCCATCCTGATCACGGACGATGCCGGCTTCGCCGATGCTGTCGCCAAGGCGGTCGGGGCGGAGCTGGCGACGCTGCCGCGCGGCGCCATCGCCGGCGAGAGCTGGCGCCGCCATGGCGCCGTGATCCTGGCGCGGGACTGGGAGGAGGCCTATGCCCTCACCAATCGCCTCGCCCCGGAGCACCTGCAGCTCATGCTGCCCGATCCGCGCGCCGCGATGGCGAAGGTGCGCCATGCCGGCGCCGCCTTCCTCGGCCGCTTCTGCCCGGAGGCGATCGGGGATTATGTTGCCGGCCCGAACCATGTGCTGCCGACGGGCCGCACCGCCCGCTTCGCCTCGGGCCTTTCGGTCTTCGACTTCCTGAAGCGGACCACCTGGGTGGAGGCGAGCGAGGCCGGGTTGAAGGCCATCGGCCCCGCAGCCGTCGCCCTGGCGGAGGCCGAGGGGCTGCAGGCGCATGGCCGCAGCGTCGCCCTGCGGCTCGGATAGGGCCTGAAGGCCAGGTCCTGGCCTTCCTGTCCTCCGCCCATGCCGGGCGCGGCCGACTGGCAGCGTGCGGCTCGCCAGGTCGTGAGAAGCCTCGGCGATGATGGTTGTGCTGCCGAAGCCACGCAGGTGAAGCAGTTCACCGCAGGAGGGGCATCTTTCCACCTGCCCGGCCAGATCCTGAACCCGGATTGGTTTCCCTGACCCCGTGAGCCCCTGACGCCCGCATCCTTGACCCGGCCCCCCCGCCCCGCCATGTTGCGGCCCGCCGGTCAAGCCCCTGGCATCCCCGCTTCGTGACCCCAGGCGCTGCCCGCGCCGCGCAGGCTCGCGTGGCGGCGTTCCGCCATGGACCGGGCCATCCAGGATTTCCGCGCCGTGCCCCGCACCCGTGAGGGCGGGCAGACGCGGCGCGACGCAGAAGGGTTCCGAATGTCAAAAGAGGATATGATCGAGTTCAGCGGCACCGTGGTGGAGCTGCTGCCGAACGCGATGTTCCGGGTGAAGCTGGACAACGAGCACATGGTGCTGGCCCATACCAGCGGGAAGATGCGCAAGAACCGCATCCGCGTGCTGGCCGGCGACCGTGTGAATGTCGAGATGACGCCCTATGACCTGACCAAGGGCCGCATCACCTTCCGCTTCAAGTAAGGGCCTTGGCATTCAGAGACGCCAGCCCCGACTGGCAGCCGCCGGAGGCGGCTGAGGCCGCGACTGCGGCCCGCGGCCTGTGCCGCGCAGCCAAGCCGCCGGAGGCGGCGCCGGCGATGGAGGCTAGATAATATGAGTGCCGAACGGCCGCCCCTGGTGCTGGCCTCCGCCAGCCCGCGGCGGCGCGACCTGCTGGCCCGGATCGGGGTGGTCCCCGACCGCGTCCTTCCCACCGATACGGACGAGACCCCGCGGAAGGCTGAGCTGCCGCGGCTCCTCGCCGCGCGCCTTGCCACCGGGAAGGCCGCCGCCGCCGCGGCGCTGACCCCGGGCGCGCTGGTGCTGGCGGCGGATACCGTCGTCGGCGTCGGCCGGCGCATCCTGCCCAAGGCGGAGACGGAAGCCGAGGCGCGGCGCTGCCTGGAACTCCTCTCCGGCCGCCGCCACCATGTCTATACCGGCGTCGTCCTGCTGACGCCGGACGGCCGCAAGCTCTCCCGCCTGGTGGACACCATCGTCACCTTCCAGCGCCTGACCGAGGCGCAGATCGCCGACTATCTCGGGGGCGACGAATGGCGGGGGAAGGCCGGCGGCTACGCCATCCAGGGCCGCGCCGAGGTCTTCGTGCGCTTCCTGTCGGGGTCCCATTCCAATGTGATCGGGCTGCCGCTGTTCGAGACGGCACAATTGCTGCGAGGCGTGGGGTGGCTGCGGCCATAGGATGTAGGGGGACGTATCCCCCCACACCCCCTTCCATTTCTCCGAGCCTGGCGCCCGACGGATGACGACCATCCTTGCCTCCGCGTCACCGGGGGAACGCCGTACCCTGCTGCTCGACGACGATGACCAGATCGTCGAATTCCATGTCGAACGGCCAGGGCGGCCGGACGGCGTCGGCGACCTGCATCGCGCCCGGGTCAGCGCCCTTGCGCCCGCCATGGCCGGCGCCTTCCTCGCCATGGCCGGCGGCGAGACGGGCTTCCTGCCAGAATCCGCCGTGGTTGCGGAGAAGCAGCCCATCGCCAGATCGGTCAGCGAGGGCCAGTTCCTCGCCGTGCGCGTCACCCGCGCCGCCCAGGGCGGCAAGGGCCCGCGCCTGACCGCCCGGCTGACCCCGGCCGAGGCCGCCCGGGCCGCCGCCGCGCCCCCCGGCGGCCCCGCGCTGCTCGCCCGCGGCCCGGAGGCTGCGCTCCGCCTCGCCCGCGCCCATCCGGAGGCGACGATCCGCACCGATAGCGCATCCCTCGCCACCCGGCTGCGCGGCGCGCTTGGCCCGCCGCGCATCGCCCTCAGCCACAGGCCCGTCCTCGAGGACGCGCTGGAGGCGGAGCTCGACCAGCTCGCCGGTCCCGAAGTGCCGCTGCCCGGCGGCGGCCGGTTGCTGGTCCACCCGACACCGGCCCTGACCGCCATCGATGTGGATGCCGGCAGCGCCGCCGGCGCACGCGACCCGCAGGCGCAGCTCCGCCTGAACCAGGCGGCGGTGGCGGAGGCGGCGCGGCAGATCCGCCTGCGCAACCTGGCCGGGCCCATCCTGCTCGACCTCGCGGGGCTGACCGTGAAGCGGCGGGAGGCGCTGGCCGGGCCGCTGCGCCAGGCATTGGCCGCCGACCCGCTGGCGCAGCTTCGGGGGATCGGCCCGCTCGGCCTGTTCGAGATGCTGCGCCAGCGCATCCACCCACCACTGCATGAGGTGCTGGGCTGGCCGCCCTCCCCCCTTACCCATGGTCTTGCCGCCCTGCGCCGGGCGGCGCGGGAGGCGGCGGCGCGCCCTGGCCGGCGCTGGGCGCTGCGCGCCGCACCCGCCGTCATCGCCGCCCTGCGCGACCTGCCCGGCGCGCTGGCGGAGGCGGAAGCCGCCATCGGCACCCCGCTGCAGCTGCACGCCGAGCCAGCGCGTTCGCCCGCCCAGGCCGAGATCGAGGAGGCCCCGCATGGCTGACCCCGCGCCGCCGCCACGCCCCCCACGCCCCTGCCCGGTCTGCCGCAAGCCGGCGGAGCGCGGGAGCCCGCACCGCCCCTTCTGCTCGGCCCGCTGCAGGCAGATCGATCTCGGCCGCTGGCTGAGCGGCGACTATGCCATCCCGGGCGAGCCGGCGGATCCGGAGGAGGAGCCGGGCTGAACCAAAATCGCAGGAAGCCGGGTGGACAGCCTCATCGGCATCGGCTATTTCCCCCACACTCTGCCAGACGGCACCGCCGAGGTGCTCGTCGCTTGGGCCCAGGTAGCTCAGTTGGTAGAGCATGCGACTGAAAATCGCAGTGTCGGTGGTTCGATTCCGCCCCTGGGCACCTCCTTACCCTCTGGTTTCAAGTTGGAAAGCTCCGCAAGCTTAACTGGCAAGGCGCGGGAACAAGGCCACTCGCAAGCACGCGGACTCTTGGCGGACTCATCTGGCGAACGCCCATTTCCTGAGAAACTTCCGCGACGGGTGGAATAGAGGCGGTGACCTGCAGCACGTAGCCGAGCGACTTCGCCCGGCGTCGGAGGTTGGCCAGCACGCGCTGCTTGTACCGCTCCTTGTGATAGGAGGCCTCGGGATCGGCGTAGGCCATGCCGCAGGGCGTTGTAGAACAGCAAGGCGATCTTGCGCGCGGTGGCGCTAACCGCCTTGGCTTGCCCACACGCCTAGAAAGGCGGCGGTAGAAGGCGCCGAGCGGTCTCGGTGCGGCCTACCGCGACCGCGGCCAGCCGCAGCAGGGCGGCGGCTCGATTGTTCGGTCGCCGGGTCTTGCTTGGGAGCACCTTGCCACCGGAGATCTTGTTGCTCGGCCCGAGGCACAGCCACGAGGTGAAGTGCTTGGAGCTAGGCCAGGCCGTGAAGCTCGTGTCGCACACTCGGCTGGTGCCCCGACGCGTGGTGTAGCTGTAGCAGCTGTGGGTAAGTGGCCTGCCAGAGCGACCATCAGAGGTCGAGTGTAGGCAGGCCACTCATCCGCAGCTGCTACATCACGCTCAGGGACACAGCCAGGTCTGCCGGCAAGAATTTTCAGGCTCAGTGCCCTGGACGTGCCTGACGAAGTCACGATAGCCTAAATACAAGAAATCGGAGGGAAGTCCATGACGTATGCCGTTGCTGGTAGTGGGCCCGCACGGCCGGAGGTGCCAGTTGCATTTGGACGGCGAGCTTGCCTACTGGCCGGTGTGGGTTCCGTGGTGATGATCACGACGGGCCACTCCGCCCTGGCGCAGACGCAAGCGAAGCCTTCCTTGACGGTCGCTGTCGGCACGGACGCAACCACCATGGATCCCTGCCGCATCGCCGGCGGCAACGACTACTTCTTCTTCGCAAACGTCTTCGAGGGGCTCTACGGCCCGGACGAGAAAGGGCAGCCCGCACCGCTGCTGGCTGAAAGCCACACAGTCAGTCCGGACGGTCTCAACTGGGAGTTCACGCTACGGCCGAATGCACGCTTCCACACCGGCGAGCCAGTCACCGCCGATGACGTGCGCTTCAGCTGGCAGCGCGCCGTCGCGCCAGAGACGCGAAACCCGCGGGCCAGCGTACTGGTCGCCAATATCAAAGATGTCGTGGTGCTTGATGCGCAGCGCTGCCGGGTTCAGCTGAAGCGCCGCGATGCCTCCTTTCTCGATAACTGCGGCGAATACTGGTACATCATCTCACGAAAGCACGTCGAGGCAGGGGGTGAGAACCCTTTCGACCGCATGCCCGTCGGGACCGGCCCGTTCGCCTTCGTCGAGCGGCGGATCAGGTCCTACATTAAGCTGCGCGGCTTCGACCAGCACTGGGGCCGCGTGCCTGCCGTCGGCGATGTCACGCTCAAGATCATCCCCGATGACCAGTCGCGCGTCGCGCAGATCCAGACCGGCGAGTCCGACATCGTCATCAACGTGCCGCCCGTGCTAGCGGCACCGCTGCAGCGGCAGCCGAATGTGCAAATTATCCGTGCGCCGAGCTTCCAGAATATCTACGTCGCCATCAACGCCCTGAACGGGCATCCTGGGCTGCAGCGCGCGGATGTGCGCCGCGCGCTCAATATGGCGATCGATAAGCCTGCGCTCCTACGCGCGACCATGCTGGGCTTTGCCCAGCAGATCGAGCAACCCTGCCAAGTCGGCGTCTTCGGCTGCGACGGGCCTGTCACGCCCGATGGCTTCAATCCTGCCCGTGCCCGCGAGATCCTTATGCAGGCGGGGTTCGACTTCAACCGCCCACTGCGCATCCTCGGCCAGGGCACCGGACGGGTGCCGCAGGCGCGCGAGACGGTGCAGGGCGTGGCCGCCTTCCTCAACAGGATCGGCGTGCGCACCGAGCTCAACATGCTCGATTACGGCGCCTGGATCTCGATCTATGGCGGGCGCGAGAAGGATCCAAACGTGGATCTCGTCTTCGCGAATTTCACCGACTACAATGCGGACCCCTCCGGCCGGCTGTTGCGCCAAATCCGCACTGGCGGCGCCTATTCCTGGTACTCGAACCCGGAGATCGATGCGCAGCTCGACCGCATGAACGACTTCGCCTCGGTCGAGGAACGGCGCCAGTTCGTCCAGCAACTCTTCGCCCGGCTGCACGAGGAGGCCCCGCTGATCACGTTGTGGACCGTTGACTCAATCTATGGCGCTGCGCGCAGCATTCGCTGGACGCCGACCCCGAACGTGTCCTGGCCGGTGCTGTTCAACGTGGCGAAAGCCTGAGCCTGGCGCCGCGGGAACCGGGCGATGGCGCGCTTTATCGTAACCCGAATGTGGCAGACGCTGATCACGCTGCTGCTGCTGACCATCCTCATCTTCGTTCTCGCGCGCCTCACCGGCGACCCGACCCCGCTCGTCATGCCCTCAGAAGCGACAGAGGCGGACCGCAATTTTTTCCGCCAGCAGTACGGGCTCGATCGCCCGGTGCATGAGCAATACATCATCTTCCTCCGTAACGTACTCAGCGGGGATTTCGGTATCTCCTTCCGCTACCGCGAGCCCGCCTTTGGCCTCGTCATGGCCGCTGTCGGCCCGACGCTGCAGCTGGCCGGTGTCTCCATGCTCGTTGCCATCCTGTTCGGCTTGCCCCTCGGCATCCTCGCTGCGCTGCGGCCGGGCACCTGGCTGGCCGCGGCGGTGCGCGGCTATGCCAGTCTTGGCCAAGCCATGCCCACCTTCTGGAGCGGGCTGATGCTGATTTTCCTCTTCGCCATCACCCTTCCGGTGCTGCCATCGTCCGGCTATGGCGAAGCGGCGAATTTCGTCCTGCCGGCCATCACCCTGGGCTTCTATGCCTCGGCGTCCATCGCGATGCTGACCTGGGCGAACATGACCGAGGCGTTGCGGAGCGACTTCGTGCAGATGGAGCGGGTGCTCGGCATTCCGCAGCGGCTGATCATTCTTAAGCATGCCTTGCGCAACGCCTCGTTGCCTATAGTGACCTATCTCGGGCTGCAATTCGGCCTGTTGCTCGGCGGCGCCGTGGTCACGGAACGGGTCTTCGCCTGGCCTGGAGTCGGGCAGATGCTGGTCGATGCGATCCTCAATCGTGACTACCCGGTCGTGCAGGCAGCCGTCATGGTCACCGCGGTCCTGTTCATGACCATCAACCTGGCGGTCGATCTCCTCTACGCGGTGCTCGATCCGCGGGTGAGCGCCGCGTGAGCGCGGCCGCGGACAGCGGGCGCCGCCCAGCCCGCAAGCTTTTCCCCCTGGCCTGGGGCCGCGGCGGCAGGCCGCCGGCTTTCGCTACCGCGGTGTGCCTGCTGCTGGTCCTAGCCGCGATTGGCGGCGGCGCTATCGCGCCGCATGTACCTGAAGAGGCCGATTTCACGGCGATCCTTGCGCCGCCAGCCTGGAGCGAGGGCGGCAGCTGGGACCATCTGCTCGGCACCGACCAGCTCGGTCGCGACATGCTCAGCCGGCTGATCGCAGGGGCGCGCATCTCGCTCCTCACGGCGCTCGCCGCGGTCATGGCTGGCGGCACGGTCGGCGTCACGCTTGGCCTGAGCGCCGGCTATCTCGGCGGCATTGTGGAGGCGGTGATCATGCGCGTCGTCGACGCCTTCCTTGCCCTCCCCTTCATCCTGATGGCGCTTGCCTTCGTCGCCGCCCTGGGCACAGGGATCGGGAACATCGTCCTGGTGATGGTCCTGACGAACTGGGCACGCTACGCGCGCCTCGTGCGCAGCGAGGTCGTCTCCCTCAAGCAGCGCGACTTCGTGCTGCTGGCCCGCGTCGCGGGCCTTCGCCCCGGGGCGATTGCCGTCAGGCACATCCTGCCGAACGTGACGACCTCCATCCTGGTCCTGGCGATCCTCGATGTCGGGCGCGCCATCATTCTTGAATCGTCGCTCTCGTTTCTCGGCCTCGGTATCCAGCCGCCGGACGTGTCTTGGGGCCTCGCGCTCGCCGAGGGGCGGACCTACATGACCGTGGCGTGGTGGCTCACGGTCTGGCCGGGGCTCGCCATTGTCGTCACGGTGATCAGCTTCAACGCACTTGGCGATTGGCTGAAGGCGGGATTTGATCCACGCGGTAGGCTCTAGGCGCGGCGCGATGGAAGCAACAGGCCCCCTGCTCGTCATCCGCGGCCTCAATGTGGCGTTCGGGACGCCAGAGCGTTCGGTGCCTGCCGTCGCCGAGGCCGACCTCACCCTCGCGCCCGGCGAGATCCTCGGCATCGCCGGCGAGTCGGGCAGCGGCAAGTCGACCCTATGCGCGGCCGTCATGCGCACCCTGCCGCGCGCGGCGCGGGTGGGCGGCGAGATTACCTTCATGGGGCGCAACCTGCTGACGTTGGACGAAGGAGAGATGGCACGGCTGCGTGGCCGCGAGCTCTCCATGGTCCTGCAGAACCCGATGACCTCATTGGATCCGCTCTACACTATTGGCAACCAGGTCAGGGAAGTGCTGCGAGCGAGGCGGCGAGACGGGGCCAGCCTGCACCCACACGGTGCGGCAGATGTCCTGCGCCGCGTCCATCTGACGGCGCCGGAGTTGCGGCTGGGACAATATCCGCACCAACTCAGTGGCGGCATGCGCCAACGCGTGCTGATCGGCATGGCGACAGCGGGCGCGCCCCGGCTCCTCATCGCCGACGAACCTACCACGGCGCTTGATGCGTCGATCCAGGACGAGATCCTGATCCTCTTCCGGGAACTGCGCGAAACGACTGGCACCGCGGTCGTCATCGTCACGCACGACCTGGCAGCGATCCGGCGCCTCTGCGATCGGGTCATCATCATGTATGCGGGCCGCATTGTGGAGGAGGGGCCTACAGTTGAGGTCTTCGAGGCGCCGCGCCATCCCTACACGCGCGCGCTTCTCGACTCACTGCCTCGGATCGAGGCGGAGGAGGTGCACCTCCGCGCCATCCCCGGCCAAGTGCCGGATCTGCTGCACTTGCCGCCCGGCTGTGCATTCGCCGCGCGCTGTCCGGTCGCGCAGGCCCACTGCCTCGACAGGCGTCCTGACGAGAGCAGGGTTGGCGAGCGGCATCGCGTCTTCTGCTGGCAGGCGGACGCAACGGCATGACGGTTGGCCTGGCCCGTCCCATGGTGGCGGCGGAAGGAGTGACCAAAACCTTCCTGCTCCCCGCCGCGACCCTGTTCGGCAAGCCGCGCCCGGTGTCGGCCGTCGTAGACGTGTCCTTCCACATTCCGCAGGGCAGAACCTTCGGCCTGGTGGGCGAATCCGGCAGCGGCAAAAGCACCGTTGCCAAGATGCTGCTCAAGCTGGAGACGCCGACCGAAGGGCGACTCTTTGTCGAGGGCCGGTCGATCTTCGACCAGACCCACGCGGAGGAACTGGCCTACCGCCGCAAGGTCCAGGCGGTCTTCCAGGACCCCTATGGCTCCCTCAGCCCGCGCATGCGCGCCGACCGCATCGTGACGGAGCCGCTGGAGGCCCATGGCATGAGGCGGCGCGAGGCACGGGAGCGGGCGCCTGAACTGTTGCGGCTGGTCGGGCTGCCGGCAGAAGCCGCCTCGAAATACCCGCACGAATTCAGCGGCGGGCAGCGGCAGAGACTGGCCATCGCCCGCGCGCTGTCGGTTGATCCGCAACTCCTCGTGCTGGACGAGCCGGTATCGGCCCTCGACGTCTCTGTGCGTGCGCAAGTGCTGACCCTGCTGCGCGAAATGCAACAACGCCTGCAATTGACATACCTGTTTATCGGCCATGACCTCGCCGTTGTGCGCTACCTCAGCGACATCGTCGGGGTCATGTATTTCGGACGCATGGTTGAACTGGGGCCGGCACGTCTCGTTCTCCAGCACCCTGCCCATCCCTATACTCGCCGCTTGGTCGCCCTGGCCGCCGGCAACACGCCACTCGGTGCGATCCGGATCCAGGGGGAGTTGCCGAACCCCCTGGCACCGCCGAGCGGATGCCTTTTCCGTACCCGCTGCCCCTACGCGGACACGACCTGCGTGGCACAGAGACCGCTCCTGCGGCAACTCGCACCAGGACACAGCGTCGCCTGCCACCACTACGAAGCGGTGGCCGCCGGCACCAAGGCCGAAACCGGCCCGATGCTGCAGGACGCGTAGATGGCCAAGCCGGACCTCAAGCACGGCAGATTTCTTGCCGGTGGTGATCGCCTCACCCGCGGCGACCACGCCTCCTTCGGTCGGTGCGGCAGCTGGGGCCGCTATTGGCGTCGAGCCGAATGCCCTGTGCCGCAGCGTGCCATCGGGCGTCTCCGCCTTTGCGTCGGTCCGCGCCGCCTCACGTCCCGCCGGATGGCGCATCTGGCAGGTCTGGCAGGACGGCACCCGCCCGTCATCGGCATTTGGAGGATGGCTTATGAGCGCCCCTAATGACGCTCGCCGCGAGGCGAATCTCCGGCGCCTATTCGAGCCGGCCTCCGTTGCTGTCCTCGGCGCGTCCGAGATCCGCAGTAAGGCGGGCGGACGACCTCTGGCATACCTCAAGGAGGCGGGCTTTGCCGGCCGCGTCTATCCTATCAATCCGCGGCATCGCGCGCTGTTCGGCTTTGATTGCTTCTCCAGCCTCGAGGCCCTGCCGGAGGTGCCCGATCTAGTCGTTATCGCCATTCCTGCCGAAGGCGTACTGCCCGCGGTGCGACAGGCAGCCGCGCTCGGCGTCGGCGCGATGGTGATCTATACAAGCGGCTTCGCCGAAGTGGGGCCGAACGGGGCGACTGTCGAGCGCGAGATTCGCGCGATCTGCAAGTCCACAGGACTCGTCGTCTGCGGCCCGAATTGTCAGGGTGTTGCCAACCTGTTCAATGGCCTAGCCGTGAACTTCTCGACCGCTCTCTCGGAAGGCCAGCCGACTCCGGGACCGATCGGCATTGTTTCGCAGAGTGGCCTCGTCGGGGCGCTGATCGCCGCGGAATGCATGTCCCGTTCGGTCGGACTCGGCTATCTGGTCAGCACAGGCAACGAGGCCGGGTTCGAATTTTCCGATGCGATCGCCTACATGGCGGCGGACAGCCGAATCCGCGTCATTGTTTGCTATGTCGAGGGTATTCGCGACGTCCGTCGCTTCCGCAGCGCCGCGGACACGGCAAGGGAGTACGGGAAGCCCTTGGTGATCCTCAAGGCGGGGCGAAGCCCGGCCGCGGCACAGGCCGCTGCATCCCATACCGGTGCGCTTGCCGGATCTGCGCAGCTGCATGACACGCTTTTCTCCGAACTCGGCGTGATCGCGGTCGAGAGCCTAGAGGATCTAGTCGATGCAGCACTGACCTTTGGCGCCGGGCTGCCTGCCCCGCGCGGCGGTCGGGTCGCCATCATTGGAAATTCGGGCGGCTTCAACGTGCTCTGCACGGACGACCTGCATCGCTTCGGGCTGGAACTGGCACCTCTGTCGGAACCAACCCTGGCTGAGATCGCGACGCACCTGCCAGGCTTTTTGACGGCACAGAATCCCATCGACTTGGCGGCTCTACCGCAGAGCGACCCGGCCCTGATGCGGCGACTGCTGCAGCGCGTAGCCGAGGATCCCACGGTGGACATCCTTCTCTGCGTCCTGGGCGCGATCCGCAGCGGCTCGGACACGCTGACGGCGGAGCTTGCGGCGTTTGCGCGCCAGGCTGCCAAGCCGATGGTCGTGGCATGGCTTGCCTCCGCCCCCTCGGGCCTTGTGGCGCTTTCGGCGGCCAGTATCCCGACCTTCTCCGATCCGTCGCGCGCTACCCGGGCAGCGCGGCGCTTGCTGGATGCGGCGCAGACACATGGCGCTCTGGCGCCTGTACCAGCCAAGCCCCTGGATGCAGGGCCGGTCGAGCGGCTTGTCCGGTCGCTGCGCGACGCGGGCGGCAGCACGCTCGGAGAGGCGGCGCTGCTGCCTGCCCTGGGCGCGCTGGGCCTGCGCGTCCCACGCCTCGCGCGGGCCCGGAACGCGGCAGAGGCGGCAGCCACCTTCGCCGCCATGGGTGTGCCGAAGGTCGCGGTGAAGATCGATTCCGCCGATATCGCGCACAAGACCGAGGTCGGCGGCGTTACCCTCGGGATTGATACACCGGAAGCATGCCACGCCGCGGCACAAGAAATCCTGGACTCGGTGCGGGCAAAGCGGCCGGAGGCTAGGATCGAGGGCCTGCTCCTAGCCGAGATGGCGAGCGGCCAGGCCGAGGTGATGATCGGCATCAGTCGCGACCCCGTGCTCGGTCCCTTCATTGCCGTCGGGCTCGGCGGGGTATTCGTGGAGGTCCTGGGAGATATCGCCTTCCGCACGGCACCTTTCGGTGAGGCCGAGGCGGTGGCGATGCTGCGTACTCTGAAAGCATGGCCGCTGCTGAACGGGACGCGCAGCCTGCCTCGCCTCGATGTCGCGGCCCTAGCATGCACGGTCGCCACCGTCTCGCAGCTTGCCGCGGCATTGCCCGAGATCGCCGAACTCGACCTCAACCCAGTGCTCATCGGACGTGACGGCGAAGGGGTGGTTGTCGTGGACGCGCTGCTGCGGCTCACGCCGGCGGCCTGAGTACGGCAGGATGGCGGGTGGACCGGCGCGGGAGCACTTGGAGGGAGTATAGGAAGGTGGACTGGACGGCTGAGCTGAAGGACCTGCGGGAACGCCAACGCATGGCGCGCACCATGGGCGGGGAGGACAAGGTCAAGCGCCAGCATGCCTCCGGCCGTCTCACGGTCCGCGAACGTGTCGATAGACTGGTGGACGGCGGCAGCTTCCTCGAAATCGGCTCGATCGCCGGGAAGGCCGAGTACGACGCGGCGGGACGCCTCACGACGCTGACGCCTGCGAATTGCGTTATGGGCCGCGCGCAGCTCGACGGGCGCCCCGTCATCGTCATCGGTGACGACTTCACGGTGCGCGGCGGCTCGGCCGATGCAAACATCAAGGAAAAGCACGTTCTTGCCGAACGCATGGCCCAGGAACTACGCCAACCGATCATACGAATTATCGAGGGTTCGGGCGGCGGCGGCTCGGTCAAGACGATCGAGACGACCGGGCGTGCCAACCTGCCGGGAGGCCTCACGGCCGGGACGCTACAATTCCAGTATACGACGGAGAACCTGTACCATGTTCCCGTCGTGGCGCTTGGGTTGGGCTCGGTCGCCGGCCTTGGCGCTGCGCGCCTCGCATCCAGCCATTACTCGGTTATGACCAAGGGTACTTCTGCCATGTTCGTCGCCGGCCCACCGGTGGTGGCGCGGACCGGCCAAACCCTCTCGAAGGAGGAGTTAGGCGGCTGGGAGATCCAAACCCGCAGTGGTGCGGTGGACCATGCCGTGGATACCGAGGAAGAGGCCTTCGCCTGCGCGCGCCGCTTCCTTTCCTACCTGCCTTCCTCGGTGGACGCGGTGGCGCCGCGCGGTCCCGCCACTGACGACCCGAACCGGCGGGAGGACTCACTTTTCAGCGCGATCCCGCGCGAGAGCCGCAAGGTCTACAAAATGAGGCCGATCGTTGAGGCGGTTGTCGATCAAGGCTCCTTCTTCGAGATGGGGCGGATGTTCGGCCGCTCCATCATCACCGGCCTCGCACGCATGGATGGGTTGCCGGTAGCGGTGATGGCGAGTGACCCATATTTCTATGGTGGAGCCTGGACCAGCGAGAGCTGCCAGAAGGTGATCCGATTCGTCGAGTTGGCTGAGACCTTTCACCTGCCGGTCATCTACCTGGTGGACTGCCCGGGCTTCCAGATCGGGCTGGAGGCCGAGCGAGCCGCGACGATCCGGCATGGCGTCCGCGCCATGTCGGTGGTCAACCAGTCGACCGTGCCGTGGTGCTCCATCATCGTGCGGAATTGCTTCGGCGTTGCAGGCGCTATCCACCAGCCGGCGGGCCGCTTCGCCTTTCGCTATGCTTGGCTCACTGCCCGCTGGGGCTCCTTGCCGCTCGAAGGCGGGATCGAGGCGGCCTACCGCGCCGACCTCGCTACAGCGCCTGATCCGAAAGCGAAGCTCGCCGAAATCGAAGCGCGGCTGGTCGCGCTGAGGGCGCCTGTGCGCACCGCCGAGACGTTCTGGGTCGAGGAGATTATTGATCCGCGCGACACGCGCCCACTACTGTGCGAGTTTGCTCGCCAGGCGGAACCGCTGCGTCGTCCAGGCCCGCGCGCCTTCGGCATGGTGCCGTGAAGATGCGGGCCGGCGGCATGCTGAACAAGACATCACCGGCCTTAGGGCCTTGGAACAGACATCGTGGCCTGTGACTTCGGTGAAGGTAGGGACGAGAATACGAGGTCAGCTTCGCCCGTCCTCTGATTGGCCGATGCCTTAGAAGGTTCGTGACGTATGCTGCGACGAAGGCCGTGGTAGCCGCGCACGGTCACGCCGCGAGGCAATCTCGCCGAGGACGAGCGCAGCACGATTAAGCTCTTCGAGGCGGCACGGATCTCGGTCGTCTACATCGCCACCACCGAACGTGTATTCATCCCCTGGGCGCGCAACGCACTGAACGTGCCACACGGCATCGGATCCGGCTTCATCTGGGACGAAACTGGGCATACCGTGACCAACTACCACGTCGTGGCGGGCGCCTCAGGGGCGACGGTGCGGCTCGCCGGCGGCCGGGCCTTCGCCGCGGCGCTCGTCGGCACAAGCCCGGGCATCACTTGGCCGTGCTGCGGATGGGCGTCGGGATTGGCCGCCCCCCGCCAGTTCCGGTCAGGAGCAGCGCCGACCTCCGTGTTGGCAAGAAGGTCTTTGCGATCGGCAACCCGTTCGGCCTAGACTGGATGCTGACCACCGGCATCGTCTCCGCCCTGAACCGCGAGTTGCCGGCGGAGACAGGCGCGGTGATGGAGAGGCTGATCCAGACCGACGCGGCGATCAACCTTGGCAACTCCGCGGGACCTCTGCTCGACAGCGCCGGGCGTCTGATCGGGGTGAACACGGCGATCTTCAGCCCCTCGGGCGCCAGCGCTGGCATCGGCTTTGCCGTCCCGGTCGACGTGATGAACCGCGTAGTCCCAAGGCTGATTGCGGACGGGCGCTACATTCGGCCAGGGCTCGGGATTCGGACGGAGACGCAGCTGAATGATGCGCTTTCGGCGCGCCTTGGTGTCCGAGGAGTCCTCGTACTCGACGTGGAACCCGGCTCGGCTGCCGCCGCGGCCGGAATCAGGCCGGCGCAAATTACGCCCGGCGGTGCTTTCGTTCCGGGCGACATCATCGTCGCCGTCGCCGGCCAACCTGTGTCCCGCGTTCCCGAACTCCTCGCCGCACTTGAGCGTCATCCGGTCGGGGCAGTGGTCCGCCTGACCGTGGAGCGCGATGGACGGCGCCTTGATGTCGAGGTTGCCCTGCAGCCGGCCGGGTGAGGTCGCTGCACGGTGCCGACGCGTACGTGACGATCCCAGTTGAGTTGCCAGCGGTTGGCATAGCTTGGCAGGCACAGCACCATGCGCCGGAGATCGCCATAACCTGCCGTCCGCTCATACCCGCTGCGGTTTGCCATTCCTACGTTGACAGCGAGTGCTACTATTTCGCGCTCACCCTGCGCCGCATGACCGGCCTCCCGATGCTCGAGGTCGGCAACCTCCGGGCGGATGGCCACTGTGCCGGAGGGCATGTCTTGGTCGAGTTTCCCGCCGGCAAGATCGCCTCATGATTGAGATCACGAGTTCCGGTTCCATCTCTGCTGCTCCCCCATTCAGCCCATTCGGTACCTATCCTGGCACCCAGGCGTGAGGGGTGGCAGGCGGCGCCCCCCCGTGGCAGCCTTCCCGGAAGTGCGCCTGGGAGGGCGTCCGCATGAAGATCAACAAGGTCACCTGCCATATCCTGCAGTCCAAGGTGGAGAGGCCCTTCACCTCGGCGCGGGGCTGGCTCTACAGCACGCGCTCCTCCTGCATCGTCGAGGTTACAGCCGATGACGGGCTGACCGGCTGGGGCGAGTGCTACGGCCCGGCCGCTGTGAACAAGAGCCTGATCGAGACACAGTATGCCCCGCGCGTGATCGGCCGTGATCCCTTCGACGTGGAGGTCGTCTGGGAGGATCTCTACAACCGCATCAAGGATTACGGGGCCCAGGGGTTCTCCATCACGGCGCTTTCGGGCATCGATATCGCGCTTTGGGACCTGATGGGCGAGCCACGAGCAAGCCGATCCACAAGCTCATCGGCGGTGCCTATCGCAAGCACGTGCAGGCCTATGCAACCGGCCTCTACTTCATCGACATGGACCGGCTGGTCGAGGAAGCGGTGGAGGAAGCGCTGGAGTACAAGGCGCAGGGCTTCCGCGCCATCAAAATGAAGATCGGCCTCGGCGATCCGAAGCTGGACCTGCGGCGTGTGGCGGCGGTGCGGGAGGCGATCGGGCCGGAGATTGGCCTCGCAGTGGACGCCAATCACTGCTTCTCCGTCCCGCAGGCGATCCGTCTCGGCCGCATGCTGGAGCCGCTGGACCTCCTCTGGTTCGAGGAGCCGATCAGCCCAGAGGACCATGACGGCTATGTCGAGGTCACGCGCGCGCTCGACTTGGCGATCGCGGGCGGGGAGAACGATTTCACCCGCTTCGGCTTCCGCGACGTGATCGCAAAGAAGGCCATGGACATCGTCCAGCCCGATGTCTGCGCCGCCGGTGGGATTTCGGAGATGCGGAAGATCGCGACGCTGGCCTCGGCCTTCGGCGTGGAATGCGTGCCGCACGCCTGGGGCAGCGCCATCGGCCTTGCCGCCACGGTGCAGTTCCTCGCGGCCCTGCCGGATCAGCCGCCAGCCTTCCGTCCTATGCCGCCCATGCTGGAATTCGAGCAGACGCCGAACCCGCTGCGCGATCTGCTGGCGACCGTGCCGATCGAGCAGAAGCAAGGGGTCGTCGCTGTGCCGGAGGGCCCGGGCCTCGGCATCGAGATCGACCGCGAGGTCCTGACCCGCTTCAAGGTGGCATAGGATGAAGGTTGCATTAACCGAGCCGATTGAGCCCGTGAGTATGGCGGTGCTGCGAGAGGCGGGGCTGGAGGTGATCGAAGGCTCAGGCGGTGAGCAGAGCCCCGATCACCTCCGCGCCCTTTGCCGCGAGGCTTCGGCCGTCATCGTGCGGCAGAAGCTGCCGGATGATCTGGCCGCCTCCTGCTCAAAGCTGCTGGTTGCGGCGCGGCATGGGGTCGGCGTGGACCTGATCCCGGTAACCGATTGCATGTTGCATGGCGTGCTGGTGACCAATGTGCCGGGCGCCAATGCGGATGCAGTCGCCGAATTCGTCGTCGCACAGATGCTCGCCGCCGCACGGCGGCTGGAGACGATGCACCGGCTCCACCTCACGGAGGGCTGGAAGGCCAGCCGCGCCCTGGCCGGCGGCGCCACGGAGCTGCGTGGCCGGACGCTCGGCATCGTCGGCGTCGGCGCCATCGGAACGCGGCTGGCAGAGATCGTGCATCACGGCTTTCGCATGCGGGTCCTCGGCTCCCAGCGGAGGCGGGAGGCGCTGCCGGGTTTCGTAGGGTATGCGCCACTGCCGCAACTCTTCGCCGAGAGCGACTTCATCGCCCTCGCCTGCCCCTTGACCCCGGAGACCAAGGGGCTGGCTTCGGCCGCACTGATCGGCCGCATGAAGCCGACTGCGTGGCTGATGAATGTCTCACGTGGCGCGGTGGTTGAGGAGGAGGCGCTGGTCGAGGCGCTGTCGGCAGGCCGCATCGGCGGCGTGGCGCTGGATGTCTACGCTGTGCAACCACTCGTAACGGGTCATCCGCTGCGCGATTTCCCCAATGTCATCCTCTCGCCACATGTTGCCGGCCTCTCACGCGAGAGCGCGACCCGCATGAGCCAGGTCGCGGCAGAGGAGGTGGTGCGGGTGCTGCGCGGCGAGCGGCCGGTCAACCTGCTCAATCCGGAGGCCTGGGAAGCACACCAGGCCCGCCGCCGGGAGCTTGACCTGTGAGGATCACCCGTGTCGAGGCCACCTGGGTGCAGGTGCCGATCCCGCCGGAGCGCCAGCACCTCTCCGATTTCGGCAAGCAGCCGACCATCGACAGCGTCGTCGTCCGGGTGGAGACGGATGCCGGCATCACCGGCTGGGGTGAGGCCAAGGCAGGTGTCGCCAGCACCGCTGCTTGTGCCGGGTTGGCCGCCATCATCAACCAGGATCTCGCACCGTTGCTCCTGGGCGAGGATCCGCGTGATATCTCACGACTCTGGGATGTGCTCTACAACATGCCGCGGCAGGGCTTCGCGATCGAACGCGGACATGTCTTCCCAGCGCTCGGCCGGCGGGGGCTGTCGATCAGCGCCATCGCGGGCATCGATATCGCTCTCTGGGATATTCTGGGCAAGTCGCTCGGCGCGCCGGTCTGGCGGCTTCTCGGTGGCCGGCGGGCGGAGCGCATGCCGGCCTATGCCTCCGGCGGCTGGGCGGATGAGGAGAAGATCGGCGAACAGCTCCTCGGCTATGTCGATAAGGGCGGCTTCCGCGTGGTGAAGATGCGGGTCGGCTCGATGGATGGGTCGGTCGCCCGCTCCGCCGCACGGGTGCGGGCGGCGCGCCAGGCGCTCGGTCCCGAGATCGGCCTCGCCGCCGATGCGCATGGCACTTGGACCGTTGCGGAGGCCAAGGCCTTCTGCCGCATGGTGGAGGAGTGCGACCTGCTCTGGTTCGAGGAGCCGGTGACGGCGGACGACAAGCAGGGCCAGGCGGAGGTGCGCCGCGCCAGCGCCGTGCCCATCAGCAGCGGCGAAAGCGAGTTCACCCGGCACGACTTCCGCGAACTGGCGGAACTGCGCGCTGCGGATGTGCTGCAACCGGACCTTGCCATCGCTGGCGGCATCACCGAAGGCGTGCGGATCGGCGCCAACGCCAGCGCCTTCAACCTGCGCCTTGCGCCGCATCTCTGGTCCGGTGCCCCCGCCTTCGCTGCCGGGCTGCATTTGGCCGCCAGCAACAGCGCGGGCTTCATCCTGGAATACTCGCTCGGCCACAACCCCATGCTGCATGGCCTCATCGAGGAGCACTTCCCCGTGCAGGACGGCATGGTGGAAGTGCCTGACCGGCCGGGCCTTGGGATCACGGTGAAGGAAGACTTCCTCAGCCGCCACAGGAGACAATGATGAAGATCCGCGAGATCAAGGCCTATCCCATCTCTTTCCCGCTGCCGAAATCAGGCGGCGTGCGCCTCGGCATCGGGCAGGCCGTGAAACGCGACTGTGTCATGGTGAAGGTGACGACCGAGAGTGGCCTGGTCGGCTGGGGTGAGAGCCATCACGGCCGCGCCCATACCGCCATCGCCAAGCTGATAGAGACCACCCTCTCCCAGCTCATCCTCGGGATGGAGGCGACCGACACCACCGGCATCTGGGCAAAGATCTACAAATACCAGCTTGGCAGCCATGGTATGGGCGCCGGCACCGCCATGGCGATGTCCGGCATCGACATGGCCTTGTGGGATATCAGGGGCAAGGCGGTGGGTTGGCCGCTCTGGAAGCTTCTCGGCGGTGCGCGCCGCCCGGTTCCTGCCTATGCCGGTGGCATCGCCCTCGGCTACCAGCCGCCGACCGACCTGGTCCACGAGGCGCAGCCGCTGATCGAGAGCGGGTATTGCGCCGTGAAGCTGCGCATCGGCGACACGGTGCGTGACGACATCGTGCGAATGGAGGCCGTGCGGAATGCCTTCGGTGATGGGCTGGCGATCCTGACCGACGCCAACACCGGCTACTCCATCACCGATGTGCGGCAGGTGATGCCGGCGATGGATGCGTTGAACATCGGCTGGCTGGAGGAGCCCTTCCCGGCACATGACCACCATCTCTATGCCCAGGCGCGAAGCTATGGGCGGACACCGCTGGCGGCGGGGGAGAATTACTACACGCGCTTCGAATTCAACCGCGTGCTGGAGGACAGGGTCATCACCATCTGGCAGCCGGACCTCTCGAAATGCGGTGGCATCACGGAGGCTCTGCGCATCGCTGCCATGGCCAGCGCCTTCAAGATCCCGATCAACCCGCATTCCTCCATGACCGGGGTGAACCAGGCGGCCTCCATCCATTTCCTCGCCGCTGCCGAGAATGGGGGTTATTTTGAGGCTGATGTCTCGAAGAACAACCTGTTCCGTGATGTGCTGGGCAGCGAGCCCTGGCGCATCGGCCGCGACGGGACGGTGTTGCCGCTCGATGCGCCGGGTATCGGTGTCGAGGTGGATGAGGGTTTCCTCGCCGCCCATCCGGCCATCGAGGGACCGGGCTACGTATAGGCCAGATCAAGCAACCAACCGGGAGGAAGCGCGCCAATGAAGCGCCTGCTGATCGCCATGCTTACCCTGGTCGCGGCCGCGCTGCCGGCCCGCGCGCAGGATTTCCCCTCGAAGGATATCCGCTTCCTCTGCGGCTTCGCGCCGGGCGGGACCTGCGACCTGCTGTCCCGCATCCTGGCCGAGCACCTGTCGCCGGTCTTCGGCCAGCGCGTCGTGGTGGAGAACCGCACCGGCGCCTCAGGCAACATTGCCGCCGATGCCGTAGCGAAGTCCCCGCCGGATGGCCATACGGTACTGCTCGCCACAATGGCCCTCTATACTGTCATGCCGCAGATCCCGGGGATGCGGCTGCCCTTTGACGTGGATCGCGATCTGACGCCGATCAGCAATGTCGCCAACATCTATAATGTGCTCGTTGTCAGCCCGCAGGGGCCGATCCACAGCGTCCAGCAGTTGATCGATCTCGCCCGCGCCAATCCCGGGAAGCTGACCTATGCCAGCGCGGGGAATGGCGGCAGCCAGCATTTGGCGGCGGAGTATTTCAAGCGGCTCGCCGGTGTCGATCTGCTGCACGTCCCCTATCGCGGTGGCGCGCCGGCGATCGTCGACATCGCCGCCGGGCGGACGGACATGATGTTCGGCAACCTGCCGGAGTTTCTCGGTCAGATCCGCGATGGCGGCCTGCGCGCCGTCGCCTTCGGTGCCCCGAGGCCTAGCCCAGTAATGCCGCAATTGCCCATGATCAGCGCGACGGTGCCGGGCTTCACGGTGCGCAACTGGTTCGGCGTCGCCGGTCCGGGTGGCATGCCGAAGCCGGTGCTGGACCGCTGGTTCGCGGCGCTGCAGCAAGTGAATGCTGACCCGGTCTTCCAGCGTCGGCTGGCCGAGAACGGCATGGAAAGCTTGATCGGCGACCCCGATAGCTTCCGCAGCACCATCCAGGAGGACCGGCGGCGCTGGGGCGAGGTGATCCGCGCCGCGAATATCCGGGCTGATTGAGCCGACATAACAATAAGGACGAGCTGGGGCTTCCTACTCTCGAAGTTCCAGTCATGCGCCGCCTAAACCGCGTCTACCTCGAGAAGCGTAGTTTCTCCTCCTCGAGGTCGAGCCGGTCCTTGACCGAGAGGCGGTCGGCGACGACGCAGGGATCCTGATTAAGCCGCGCCTCAAAGGCGGCGACGCGACGGCTGAGGTCCTCGGCGGTGCGATGGCAGTGGTGGTAGGTGACGTCCTCACGCAGCCATCGCCAAAGCGCCTCGACCGACATGAAGTCGGGGCTGTAGCCCGGCAAGGGCACGAGTTCGATCTGTAACGCGGTGGCCGCCTCACGCACCGCCTTGGCGCGGTGATAGGGCGCGCCGTCCCACACCAGCATGAGCGGTTGGTCGGGCCATTCGGCCTGCAACCGGTGCAGGACATCGATGGTGTGTTCGGCATTGGCGCGGGCATAGGGCCAGAGCCTCGCCTTCGTTGTAGAGGTAGAGGCCATAGAAGGACAGCTTATCGGCCAGGCGCGGCGAATGTGAGCCGATCCAGAAGCGCTGGCCGCGCGCCGACCAGCCATAGCCAAGGCCGGCATCCTGATGAATGTGCGCCTCTTCGAGGTAGACCAGCCGATGTCTGTCGTGCTGGGCGCCTTGGAGCAAAGGCTGGAGCTGCTCGAGAAAGGCTGCCCGCCGCTGCGGGTCGGCTCGGCCGAGCAGCTTGCGGGCCTTCTTCCACGACAGCTTCAGGCGGTGCAGGGCGCGGCGGATCGTCTCGCGGCAGCAGCGACGACCAAACCTCTCCTCGGCCCAGCCGACCAAGCGCCGCAAGGTCCAGCGCGGCGCCGGGTCAGCCCCGGCTAGCGGCACCGCCGCCGCGGCGTGCTGGGTGGCGTGGACAACCTCGCCGAGGCCGGCCTCGATCTCGCGGCAAAGGGGGGGCGGCCACCCGTGCGCCGAAAGGTCAGCGCCTCGGGGCCGCGCGTGTTGTAGAGGTGTAGCCACTCCATCACGGTCTGCGGGTGGCGATGGGTGCGCGTTGCAACGCGTGTGGCGCAGCTTGCCTGGGTGACTTCGTAAAGCGCCAGGAAGCGCTCGCTGGTGCGCTGATGGGCTGCGCTGGTGGCCAACTGACGTAAGTCCTCCGGTGTTTGACCCCACCGATCATAGTCAACGCGTAACATGGTAGAAGTAGATACTGCTCCGATTCGTCTCCTGCCCTAAATAGGGAGCCCGACCCGCAAAACCATGTTTTCCGAAGTGGGCGTGGTTTAGCCCTGTTTTTGCCTCTGCCTCTGCCTCTGCCTCTGCCTCTTGCCTCTGGTATTCGCCCTGCCGGCCATGGCAGCGGACCGGCCGCGGCGGGAGCCATCCCCGGCGCAGGCCGTACAGCAGGAGAAGATGCGCCGCTGCAATGCCGATGCCCGTGAGCAAAGCCTACAGCGCGAGGCGCGCCGCAGCTTCACGAAAGAATGCCTCTCAGGAGGCAAAGCGTCTCAGCAATGAACTGAACGGTCTCTCGCGGTCGGCGGCCCTGATCGGCGGTAGCCTGATCGCAACAACTGAACCGCCGAGCTCGACCCGAAGCGGTCCTCGCCAGTCCCTGGGGACGCAGACGCGGGCGGCGGCTAGGGTGCCGCCATGACTGAACCGCCAGCCGCCACTCCCGCATTCACAGAGCGCGACCGCACCCGCTGGGCGTGGTGGGTGCTGGGGGGCTGCTTCCTCGCCTTCACCCTCAGCGCCAGCCTGATGCACGCCTACACGGTGTTCCTGCTGGCCTTCGTCGCGGAGTTCGGCTGGACCCGCGCCGAGGCCAGCATCGCCTACTCGGTGGGGCAGGTCGTCGCCGGCGCCAGCTCGCCGCTGGCGGGCAGCCTCACCGACCGGCTGGGCTCGCGCCGCATGGTCCTGCTCGGCGGCTGCCTGCTGGCGCTCGGCCTGCTGCTCAGCGCCTTCGCGCAGACGTTGTGGCAGGTGGTAGTGCTCTACGGCGTGGTGATGACGCTGGGGTCGAATTTCGTCGGCATGGTGGTCTTCGTGCCGCTGATCTCGCGGCTGTTCGCAACGCGGCGCGGCATGGCGGTCTCGGTGCTGCAGTCGGCCAACGGCGCGGGCCGGGCTATCTCGGCGCCGGTGGCGCAGTTGCTGGTTGGCGGCATGGGCTGGCGCAGCGCTTACCTGCTGCTGGGCAGCGCGCTGGCGGTGCTGGTGCCGTTGGCCGGCCTGCTGCCGCGCCGCGACCGGGAGCCGCCGGCCTCGGCTGGCGCCGCGGCGGCGCTGCGGGACTGGACACTCGCTGAAGCGGCAGGCACGTGGCAGTTCTGGGTGCTCGGCCTCGTCTACATGCTGACGAGCATCGGCAGCTTTCTCGTCTCGCTGCACCAGATGGCTTTCGCCGTCGGGGTCGGGTTCGACCCGCTCTACGCCGCCGGTGTGCTCGGCCTCGGCGCCTTTCTTGCGCTGCCCGGCGTGATCCTCACAGGCACGCTGTCAGACCGCATCGGGCGGGAGGTCGCGGCGGTGGTGACCTACGGCATCTCGATCTTCGGCGTGGCCTGCGCCTTGTTCATCGACGACCCCTCGCAGCACGCCTTGTTTTGGCTGCACGCCTGCTTCTTCGGCATTACCTGGGGCGCGCGCGGGCCGGCGATCACCGCTAAGACGGCGGACCTGTTCCCCGGCCCGCGCCTGGGCACCATCCTCGGCGTCATCACCATCGGCTCGGGGCTCGGCGCCGGGATCGGCTCCTGGGCGGCGGGGCTGCTATTTGATCTGACAGGATCTTATCGCCTCGGCTTCTGGCTCTCGATGGCGTCCTATGCGCTGGGGTCAGTCGCGTTCTGGACGCTTCGCCGGCCGGTCAGGCGCTGAGGCCACCGGCTGCCGCCGGCAGGTCTCGTGACGGCCCGAAGGTCCGACCTCCGCCCTGCCCGGCGGTAGGCCTGGTCGGGAAGGCCTGTCGCGGCGCCCGACCCGAAACGGACGGTCCTGGGCGACAACCTACGCCGGGTTGAAGGGAAAACCGGTGGGCACCAGCGCCGCGCGCCTAGCCGCGACCACCTCACTGCCGGGCACCGACCAGCAAGGAACGCGCGATGATGGGCTTTCCCTGCCGGATCGCCCCCCAGTCGCACAACCTCGCTTGGTTCCCGCTCTCGCGCAGCTTTCCGCAGGGGCTGTGGTGGGGCCACACGGCCGGAGGCGCGGCCGTCATGCGCGACCGCCGCGCGTGCCCGGCCGCCAGGCGAGCAGCCGAAGGGCGTTCAGCGTCACCAGCACCGTCGCGCCGGTGTCGGCGAGGATGGCGATCCAGAGTCCCGTCGCCCCGACAATCGTGGTCGCCAGAAACACGAGCTTCAGCCCAACCGCGACGGCCACGTTCTGCTTCCCGTTGGTCAGGGTCGCGCGGGAGAGCTCGACGAGGTCGGCCACCCCTGAGACCCACTCCCGCAGCAGCGCGGCGTCCGCCGCCTCGAGCGCCACCTCCGTCCCGCCACCCATCGCTACGCCGGCGGTCGCGGCGGCCAGCGCCGGGGCGTCGTTGATGCCGTCGCCGACCATCACCACCGGCCCGCGCTCCCTCAGCGCCGCGATCTCGCGCAGCTTGTCCGCGGGCCGGAGGCCGGCCTTCACCTCGAGGCCGAGCGCGCTGCCTATCGCGGCGCCGGTCCTTGGGTTGTCGCCGGTCAGCATCACCGCCCCGACGCCGAGCCGCCGGAGCCGGGCGACGGCCTCCGCGGCGTCCGGGCGAGGCTCGTCCCGGAGCGCGAGCAGGCCGAGCGCGGTGCGGTTGGCGGCGACGACCGCCACCGTCTTCCCCTCGGCCTCGAGCCGGCTTCGGGCCGCGTCGAGGTCCGGCGGCAGCACGACCCCGCCCTCGGCCGCCCAGGCCGGGCTGCCGACGCCAATGCGGCGGCCCTCGATACTCGCCGCGACGGCCTTGCCGGGGATGGCCACCGCGGCGCGGGCCGGCGGCGGCACGATGCCGTGGGCCTCGGCCTCCGCCAGCACGGCCCGCGCGAGGGGGTGGGAGGACCCGGCCTCCACCCCGGCGGCGAGGCGTAGCAGCTCCCCATCGGCGACGCCCGCGGCGGGCACGATGTCGGTCACGCGGGGCCGGCCCTCGGTCAGAGTGCCGGTCTTGTCAAAGGCGACGGTGCGGGCGCCCCCGATTGCCTCCAGCCCCGCGCCGCCCTTCACCAGGAGGCCACGACGCGCACCGGCGGAGAGGCCGGAGGCCATGGCGGCAGGCACCGAGATCACCAGCGCGCAAGGGCAGGCCACCAGCAGCAGCGCCAAGCCGCGATAGATCCATGTCCACCAGTCGCCGCCGAACAGCAATGGCGGCACGAGGATGACCAGCGCCGAGACGGCCATCGCGCTCGGTGTCCACCAGGCGGAGAACCGTTCGATGAAGCGCTGGGTGCGACCGCGCGTCGCCGTCGCCTCCTCCACCATGCGGGCAATGCGGGCGAGCGTGCTGCCCTCGCCGGCGGCGGTGACGCGCACTCCGAGCGCGCCCTCGGCGTTCACGCTCCCCGCCACGACCGGGTTGCCTGGGCCGCGTGCGACCGGCACGCTCTCGCCGGTCACGGGGCTCTCGTCGAGGGCGGAATGGCCTTCCTCGACCAGACCGTCGGCGGGCACGCGGTCCCCCGGGCGGACCAGAACGAGGTCGCCCGGGGAGAGGCGCTCGGTCGCCACCTCCTCGGTCGAGCCATCGGGGCGGCGCCGCAGCGCCGTTCGGGGCATGAGCGCGACGAGGGCCTGGATGCCAGCCCGCGCCCGTCCGGCCGCGATCCCCTCCAGCAGCTCGCCGACGGCGAAGAGCAGCACCACCAACGCCGCCTCCTCCGCCGCGCCGATGACGGCTGCTCCAAGCGCGGCGGTGACCATTAGCGTCTCGATGGAGAAAGGCGTCCCCGCCCAAGCGAGCGCGAAGGCCCGTCGGCCAAAGGGAATCAGCGTCGCCAACGTGGCTGCGAGATAGAGCCAGTAGGAGGCGGAGGGCACGAGGTGGGCCGCGACCCAGGCAGCGCCGACAAGAGCGCCAAGGGTCCAGACCAGCCGCGCCTTCGCCGTCGCCCACCAGGGCTTCCCGGCATCCGCTGGGCCGGCGTGCTCATGCCCGTGTCCATGGACGTGGTCGTGCGCGGCCGGCGCGTCGCCCGCCGGAGACCGAATGGGTGTCACGCCATAGCCCAGGGCTCGAACCTGCCGGGCGACTGCTTCCGGCTCCGCCCCGCCCGGGGCCACGTCCACGGTCAGGCGCTCGCCGACGAGGTTCACCTCGACGCCCGACACCCCCGGCAGGCGCTCCACCGCCTTCGTCACCTTCGCCACGCAGGAGGCGCAGTCCATGCCCTTTACCCGCCAAGCCACGCGCATCGTCTCGTTCACTGCGCCACCTCGATGCCTGTGGCCCCTGGTATGGGACTTCCAGCCACTGGAGGTTCAAGGCCCTCGACGTCATCTCCGCGCAAGGAGGATGATGGCGATGGCGAAGGCTTTCTCGATCGGCGACCTGTCGCGCGCCACAGGCGTGAAGGCGACCACGATCCGCTTCTACGAGGTGGAGGGGCTGATGCCCGCGGCCGCGCGCACCGAGGGCGGGCACCGGGTCTACGGGCGGGCCCACCTCGACCGGCTCGGCTTCATCCGGCACGCGCGCGAGTTGGGGTTCGGGATGGAGGACATCCGCGAGTTGCTGCGCCTCGCCGACGCGGCGCCGGACGCGCCCTGCGAGGGTGCTGACGTCATCGCCCGCCGCCACCTCACCGCCGTCCGGGACCGCATCGCCCGGCTCCGGTCGCTCGAGGCGGAACTCGAACGGATGGCCGACTGCCACAACGGCCGCGTCGCGGAGTGCCGGGTCATCGAGGTCCTGGCCGACGCGGCGCACGGGCACTGCGCCGACCCGGCCCACGGCGGCGTGAGCCGCTGAGGCCGCGGCGCGGGGGACGATGATCCGGCGCTACTCGATGACGTGGCCATAGCCGCGCCACCGGCTTGGCACAACGCTGCGCCGCCCGGAGATGAGGACTCTAGGCCTGCAATACCGCCCAGGTCAGCCCGGGTCCGGGGCGCCCTATCGGCCCCGAGCCGAAATACTTGGCCTTTTGGTACCCGACCGCGGTGGGCGCGGTCGGGCGGGACCAGGAGATCGACGATGGGCGACACCGCCGAACCAACGGATGACGCAAGACGCCAGCCACCCTGGAACCGCGGCCGGCTGCTCGGCCAGAAGCCGCCGCTGAAGCGACGCGAGGTCTGGGCGCTTCGCATCTGCCTGCAGATCGCCGAGCGGCTCCGCGACCTCGCCCTCTTCAACCTCGCCATAGACAGCAAGCTGCGGGGGTGCGACTTGGTCTCATACGAGATCCGGCTGATCAGCACGAAAGCGGCTCTGGCACCCGGACGGCGGCGCCCCGGCACGCTGAGCCGATCAGCCGGATCCGGTATCATTCAACTGGGCACAGTGAAACAGAAGGCGACGAATCGAGCCGCGGGACCTCGGCACAAAAGAAGGGCCGGTGATTGCTCACCGGCCGAGGTTCGGGAGGGACGTTGGAAAGGTATCTGTGTGATAGGCGCGGCAACCGTAACGGAGCCCCCGAATGTGCGCAGGGTCATACATTGTGGCGGTGTCCGCTGCGGCACGCGGGCCGCAGCCTCCCTCCCTGCGCCTCGCCAAGGTTGGGACGATCTCTCCATGAGCGGGCGGCGATGTCGCCGTCGTTCCGGCGATGGTAGGCATAGCGAAATGTGGGCACTCCGCCACGCTATTGATTACGCCATCAAGTCCCATGGGTTGGGCTGCAAATCTGGCTTTCCCTGAGCTGGTAGCTTAACTCGTCCGGAGGGATCCAGCCCGAGCCGGTTGGCTATGTTGGCCATTGAGACGATGTGGCTGACCGGCACCGGCTCGTACGGCTCGGATCTCTCGGCTTCCACGAAGCGTGCCCAGAGTTGGCAAAACGTTGCTAACATCGCGCGGTCTAGCGGAGTGACGACGCCCGCGTCGGCATAGGCCTCGACCACGCGATCCCATTCGGCTCGGGCCTCCGGAGCCAGCCAGTCTGGCGCATCCAGAGCGCCCCTCTTCACTTGCGGCTCTCGAGCGCGCTTGCCGTGGCGATCTGCTCGATATGTACCCTGCAACTGCAGCAGCGCGGTCGGCTTCGGCGGGCGCGCCATGGTGGTGAAAACTCCCATTATGACACCGCAGAAAATCCAGCTGGGTCCGGTCGCGGTACCGAGGTGCCAGAGTTTTTTGGCCCCCCCCGGGGGGCCAACGCTGCGGTGGACCTCGTGTCACCGGCCATTCGCCGCCTCCGCCGAATGGCAGCTTGGGCAGCACCATCCACGCGCATTGGACCACGTGCGGTCCTTCAACTTCACGAGCTTGCCGCAGGGAAAGCGGTACGCATCTGGCGGCGGCTCCGCTTCACGCTCGGCGTAGTATGAGGCCAGCATGGCCCGCTCCGCATCAAGCCCCAGGTCAGTGGCCCGCAGCGTGGCTTCAGCCTCCTCGGCGGCGCGCAGCAGGAAGGCAACCCTGTCATGCCGAGCTCGATCGGCACCGACCTCGGTAGCCTGCCGCGGCGTTTCAACGCGAATGCCGAAAGCGCCGTTAGGCGACCCGTCCGGGCTTTTGGCGCTAACGGCGCTATTGGCACCGGTATGCTCTGAGCGGAGCACGACGAGTCGGGCGCGCCAAGCGGTCACGTCTGCACCTCCACGACGGCCGTCGTGGGTCGCCCATCCGGCGGGTGGCAAGTCCAGCAGCACCAGCCGGACGGCGTCTCGGCCTCGCGCCACCACCGCCCACCTGCCTGAGTGAACCGGCTGCAGCACGTGCACCAATCGCCAGGCTGGGGCAGGGCCGAGGCGTCCGACCATGATGGCGGGCGTCGCAGGTGGGAGGCATCCACTTCCTGCACCTGCGGCAACGGGGGCAGCAGCCCAGCTTCGGCCAGAGAGGCGACGGTATGCGGCGCCACAATCGTCCGACGCCCGTCTGGCCGAACCAACACGAGATAGCCCTTGGGGTCGCGCTCGCGACAAGCTCCGTCCGCCAGCGCCCGCGCAACCGAACCAGCAATCGAGCGGAGCCATGGGTCCGGGCGAGATGGGGGGGCGGCGAAGGCATTGGGGTGCGGCCCGGTTCGATGAGACAGCCGGCTGCAGTAGATGTCACCGCAACCGGAGACCGAACAATGGATCAGATCCGCAGCGACAAGCCCGAGGGGGCGCCGGCGTGCGCCCAGAACGCTGACGCTGGCGTCCCCTCGGGCGAGGCCGGGCCAGAGCGCCGCTTTTCCGCCCGGCGCAAGCTGGCCGCCGTCACCCGCTTGCTCCGCGGCGAGCCGCTGGAGACCCTGGCCCGCGAGTTCAATGTCACCGTTG
>JAESGY010000266.1_pt1 | contig 33338 bp, 40 predicted proteins | sample 9269841 | NCBI WGS metagenome assembly JAESGY01 (sample SAMN17022865, study PRJNA683097) | algae metagenome | isolation source: Spirirestis rafaelensis WJT71-NPBG6 and co-occurring heterotrophs from... | place: USA: Pinto Wells, Joshua Tree National Park, Colorado Desert, CA | collected 2006-08-15
CAGACTATCCAAAGCCGCCGCTTGCAGCACCAAATGCAAGAGGCCTAATCTGCCACCCAGATGAGCCGGAGCCTCCCTTCAATCAGGCTGCCCTCTGTCTCAAATACTCTGACTACGGACAGTCGTGCCTTCGCTGATTTTCTAGGTTCGAATGGATTGACCCATGGCGCGTCAGCGCAACGGACTGGCGGGCACGTAGGTTGACTTATAGACGGCCCGTAGAGATGTGGCCAGAATTCGTGCTGTCGCTCGAACGCCAACCAGGCGACGGCTTGAGCGAAATTATCGTTTATCCGCGGCCTCTCGAGGATCAGAGGGGCGGCGTCAGTGTTGTCAAACGAGTTCATGAGTGTGTCCGGACAGAAGGAGGGTAGGGCCGGCGCGGGTGCTTGCGCCGGCTCGAACGTAGGAAGTACGCCAAGCGATGCTCCGCTAGGCGTCATTTGTGTCCGTGACTGGAGTAGGTGAACTGCGGCCCGCCAAGCGGCGCTTACCGCGCTTGCCTTTCGTGGCGGCCACCTCAGGCAGGTACTTTTGGAGCTCGGCCGCGTAGACACTAGAGCCGTTCGTGCGCCGGATTAAGCCATGAACGTGGGGGCAGGTCAGATCCAAGCTGCCCATGCGGTGCCAGAGTTCGTCGGCAAGAGCTTCGTCGGGCAACTGAGCTAGCCTGTCCAGCATCCCGCCTACCAGGCCAGCGGCATCTGTATCGCTACTGGCGGGTAGCCCCACGAAACTACTTACACCTGAGGCTGTGCTCAAGCATGGCTCGTGAGCCACATGCTGTGCCGGGGTGCCCGGAAGACTGGGATCAGCTTCGGGGAGCCCGAGCGCTTGCCTTGCCGGAGGCCGCAGCGGAGCGGAAAGGTTCGGGGCAGCAAATGCGAGTAGGTCAAGATCATAAGCCTTCATCGTATGGTCCTCTTGTTGCAGAGGAGCCGCCTCGACGAGGCTGAAGAGGCTGGAGAGCTCTTCTGCCTATACATATAGTGAAAAATGGGGTGCTCCCCACACGCTCTTACTCAAAATAGTTGCTAGGCGAGGTGATCGCTTGCGAAAGATGCATAACTCGCAAACCTCACTGCGACTTTGCCGCTCAGACATTCATCCGGCGCAAAGCTGGCCCGCAATAGTGCCGCGTCACAGAGCTCTAGTTCCCAATGGGACGCCTCCAAGTGCGCCGATGCCTAAATTTCTAAAACGCTAGGATACTGCAACCCTGAGAGTCTGTGGACAAGCTGTCTTCAAGGCTAAATTCACGTAACCCCTCCCACTCTCCCCTACCCTCCGCCGCTGCTACTGCAGCGGCACGCACCGCTTACTACCATCCGTATCCACTACTACCATAAACTCCTGCCTCGGCCGTCCGCGACACCATACACCACTCCTACTCCCATTCAACTCGAACCTCTCCCCCTTCATCCGGTAAAGTTCCACTGGAGCCTCGTGAATCCTCATCACCGCACCATGGTAGAGGACACCCAGGCCCATGGCCTCACAGACATGTATCACTCAGCTAATTGAACTCGGCTTCATCGCGTAGGCTCCGCTCGTCCCAAAGCCCATCCTTCGTTGCCACCACTGCTTCTGGCTCAAAGACCAACGCTTCAAGGCAGCCGCCCGGATCTACCTCGGACTGCCTTGAGCCATTCTGAAATGTGAGTGTCTGTGCGCCCACGAAGCACGGAGGGCAAAACGCTCTGGGAGTGCGGGCCTGAGCCGCTGCAAAGTGCCTGCGTCAAAACCTAAATACATGTACCCCCCCTCTACTTCCATCTCCCTACTTCCGCCGGTGCTGTACGTACCGGCAGCCACTACTGCTACTACTACTACTGCTACTACTACAACCACTTCCATCACAGTACTTCCACTACACTACCTCCATTACGATTACTTCCATTACTATTACCTACACTCCAACCGCCCTAATGTCCTACCTTCCAGCCCAGACCCTCACCCCTTCTCCTAACAACCCGGTGTGAAGTTTCGCCAAGCCTGCGTGAACCCTCCGCCCCGCACTCCCGCGGGCAAAGAGGACCACCGGTTCATGAGCCCTCCGTCAGCCCCAATTACCCAACCTGACCACCTCAGCCCCATCCACCACACCCCACTCGTCCCCGAAGCTCTCCTTCGTCAGCACCACTGCCACTGGCCAGCCGACCACCGCTTCAAGGCCGCCGCCCGCCTGCTCCAAAGCCTCTGGCGCGAGGACAAGGGCCTGCCCCTCGGCACCTTCGTCACCCCCGAGGGACACCGCCGCCGCCTTGGCTCCACGTTGAACGTCCTTGCCGGCCAAATCGGCGCCAACTTCCTCACCCCAGCCATCGTCCAGCTCGCCTGGCACGAGGTGGTTCATCGCGAGATCGGCGCCATCTACGATGTCGACCGGCTCCGCCGGAACCTGCTTTCGAGCCAACCGCTGGCCTTCAACACCTTCGGCCCGCTCAAGCTTGATCTCGACCTGGCCACACGCGTTGTCGCCGAGCTCCTGCCGGGCTTCATGGCCGAGGTGACCGACATTCGCTTCGAGCACGCCCCGGCCCGAGGTCACCTGGCCCTCACCGGCGACCGCACCGCCTTCGACCTCCTGATCCGGGGCCGCACGAACAACGGTCAGCGCGCCTTCATCGCCGTCGAGATCAAGTACTCCGAGAGCGCGACTCCGACCTCACGCCCCCTTCATGCACGCTATGACGGGCTCGCCCCGGCGACAGGCCTCTTCGTCGACCCCACCGCGCCAGGGCTCCGGGCCGGCCCCACCCAGCAGCTCTTCCGGCAACACTGCCTGGCGCAGGCCATGCTCCAGCAGGACCTCGCCGACGTGGGCACCTTCGTCCTCATCGCCCCTAGGCTCAATCACCTCGCCCACGCCGCCACCTCAGCCTACCGCGAGCACCTCGCCGAACCCGGCCCGAACCAGGCTCCATTCGTCACTCTCACGCTCGAGCAGGTCATCGAGGCATTCGCGGCCGCTGGACAGCCGAAGTACGCCCAGGCGCTTCATCGCCGCTACACGGACTTCCACCTCATTGACGGTGAAATCGAACTCGCCCAGGCCGAAGCACTGGCGACCGCCCGGCGCCGAGCGAGCGAACCCGACCAACCACCCGCATCCCTCAGTTCGTAGGCACGAGTTGCCCTCCACCTCGTCTTCTCCCCTCCCACATCGCTCCCGCCGGTCCGACCGCACAGGCCGGAGGCCTAAGGATCTTGCATGTCCTCACCCTTCCTCACAGAGGCGCAGCGCCTCGCCCTGGCAGCCAACGGCCTTCGTGCCGCCCGGGACGACGGCTTCGACCCCGACCGGGCATTCGGCCTGTGCGACCTCGGCCTCGGCTGTCCCGAGTTGGGGTATGTCTCGCTGTCCGAACTGGCCGGCGTTCGTGGCCGCCTCGGGCTGCCTGTCGAGTGCGACCGCCACTTCCGCGCAGGAAGGCCCCTTTCGGCCTACGCGGCCGAGGCACAAGCCGTCGGGCGCGTGCTGTCATGAGCACCTGGGCCAACCCTGACGAGCCCTGGCTCGCACGCGTTCGTGACGGCGACTTCTCGGCGCTGCCTGACCCGCTGCTCTATAACCAGACCAGTCGGTTCAGCCACCTGATCGATGGCTACCGGGTTTCAGACGACCTCGGTTGGCCCATGCTGCGGGCCTGGGCCAACGAGCGCGGGGCGGAAGCAGCCCGCACCGGCATCTGGCGTGGCACCGCCCTCGAGCTCTGGTGCGTCCTGTTCTACGAGCGCCGGCGTTACCGGCACGCCGGCGAGGGCGACCCAATTGGGCGCGATCTCGAGTTCCTCGATCAGCTCTGTGCTACCCTACGTGAGAAGCTGCAGACGTTGAGCAGAGACGAACATGCGCTCATCCTGCACTTCATGAGGCTGGCTCGCCATCCACTAACCCTGCTCTACTGAGAGCAGTGTATGCTCGGTAACATCATTGACCATCGCAATGACCCGACAAACCCGAACATCGACGCCGTATTTGAACCTTCCATCAACGACGACGGGCGACGAGCTGGAGGAGTCAGGCACTTCGATTACGACTACACTGTCGCGAGCGGCGCGTATTTTGCTGTGACTTGGCAGTATCACACTACCGTTCGTGCCGCTGTCATGCGTGCTGAGACTGAATGGCCCTTTGAAGTGACCATTTACGTCTACGACTTGGGCTCGAATCCAGCGGGTTAGGACGATCGACTCACCGTCTCCAAGTCTCGTATTCCTGCCTCTTCGGGGCGGTCCAATCGCCGGGTAACAAAACGCCGATTTAGCGGCTTCCTAACCTGTTGAGAAAGCTCGTAAAGAGCTCGGGATTCTCTTCCGGATTTCCAGAATTGACCCCTTCGGCTTCCATAATTGAGGGCCGAAGCGAGGAGCGGCGGGCGGAGCGCACGGCTGCCGTGGGATGGGCTTACGAGCCGGCCAAACTGACCGCTGGAATTTTCACCAGCTCCCGATAGAGAGCCGCCATCGGAAACTCCCCATACGAGTCCGCGACGCTCTTACGCCGGTGGCCAGTGATGGCGTCAACGATGTCCGGCGCCAGCTCATACCGCCGCCCCGAAGTTTTGAGCCGGTGCCGCCACGAATGGTTCGGGGAGATCCGGGTGTCTTTGATGCCCAGTGTACGAACCCACCGTCCCACCACCTTCGTCCCATTCCCGCCCCGGCTGCCGAACCGATTCGGCGGGAGATCAGGAAACAACGGTCCGGATCTGATTGAATCGACGAAGGTGAGAAAGCCGCTTTCGACCAGGGCAGGATGCAGGGGGACGGCCCGTTCGGAGCTAAGGGTTTTCAGAGCGCCAGCATCCGGGGTGAAGACCATGCACCAGTAGCCCTCAACTTCGCGGATATCCTGCTTCCGAAGCTGGCAGACCTCGGCGACGCGGGCTCCGGAATACGCACACAGCCAAGGTACCCAGCGGCGTACAGGGTCCACCTCTCTCAAGGCCGCCCTTAGTACGAGCGCGGCCTCCTCGTCCGTGAAGCTGCGCTTGGACTCGGCGGCCTTTGATTTCACATCGATGACGATCCGCTCGGCGGGGTTCGTCGCAAGCCGCCGATTGTCGACAGCCCATTGGAGAATGGCCCGGATTGCAGCCAGCTTGGCATCTCGGATGGTTTTCGCGCGTAGCCCGCTCTCGACCAGTGCCCCCTTCCAGGCCACTATATCATCGGGTGTCAGGCGCCCGGCATCATTGTGACCAAGGTAGGCAGTGAACTGCCGGACGGTCCGTCCCCACTCGTAGAGTGTTCGTTCTGAAGGTCGCTTCTCAGCAGCCCAGCCTTTTACGATCTCATCGAAAGTTACGGCCGGCTCCAGATGAGGCTTGGCTTGCAACGGGCCAATAGGTTGGTGTGAGGCCAATACACCATGATCGCCCACGTCGAACTCACCACGTGCGTACCGGGCCAATGTTACGCTGGCCCGTTGGGTTGCGACCGCAACAGCTCTGGCAAGCTTAGAACGGCTAGCCTCATCCACGACGAGACCGCGGTCAGTGAGGAGTTCTTCGGCACGCTGGCAGCACCATTCCTCAAGCTGCTTCCGTCGCACAGCGTCGAGATCCAATGTCGTAAGGCTCAGATCGACTGAGGTATTCCAGAGAGGGGCAGTAGGAGGGAACAGCGTACTTCCGAGAGCCACAGGCCAAAATGTCTGCTCGCCCGGATTATCCCGGTGAAGAGCCAGCCAACGATCATGCACGGCCGTCGCCAGTTCGTGAGCCTCAAGTTCGGTCAGGCTCCGCGGTCCCGATCGCAGGCTTTGCCATCGCACCTCAAGCTCCGCTAGAGCTTGTGCGTGCAGTCGCTTCGCTTCGGCAGGGTCGCGCGTGCCGAGCGTCCGCTTTTCCTCCCGCTTGCCGAGGATGAGACGCAGGTCGTCTGGAACCGCCTTGCGGAGCCAGTAGATTCCGGTTTTGGGATGCTTCCAGGGACGTGACATCGAAAGGGCCATCTGTACCACCCGTTTGTACCACTCGGGCAGTCTGAAGCCATTGATTTTGCTGATTATCTTTGCAGATCAACCCTTTAGAGAAGGGTTGGTGCCCAGGAGAGGACTCGAACCTCCACGGTGTTACCCGCTGCTACCTGAAAGCAGTGCGTCTACCAATTCCGCCACCTGGGCCTGCCTTGTCGGCAGGGTTCGTTTAAGGTGCTTCAGGCGGCGCGTCAATCGTTGAAAAGGGTCGCGATGCGCTTTCTTGTCCCGGCTCCCCTTCACAGGGGGGCGGCGTTTGACTAGAGACGTGTCGCATTCGCACCCAAGCTCCGCCCCAGGCGCTTCGGGACAGGAGGCTTTTCATGATTGGCGCCCTTCGCACGCCCGAGCAGCAGACCGTGACCGTCTTCGGGGGATCGGGCTTTCTCGGCCGTTATGTGGTGAGCCTGCTGGCCAAGCGCGGCTATCGCGTGCTCGTGGCCACCCGCAATCCGAATTCCACCTATTTCCTGCCCATGGGCAAGGTGGGGCAGGTTCATGCGATCCAGGCCAACCTGCGCTATCCGGACTCCGTCGCCCAGGCCGTGGCGCGGGCGGACCACGTGGTCAATCTCGTGGGCATCCTGCAGGAAAACAGCCGCCAGACCTTCGACGCGGTCCAGGCGAAGGCTCCGGCCGTGATCGCCCAGGCCGCCCGGAAGGCGGTGTCGATCGTCCACGTGTCGGCCATCGGGGCGGACCCGAATTCCGAATCGGCCTATGGCCGCTCCAAGGCCGAGGGCGAGGCCGCCCTGCTGAACGTCCGGCCCGATGCGGTGATCCTGCGCCCCTCGCTCCTGTTCGGGCCGGGGGACAATTCGTTCAACCGCTTCGCGGCGCTCGCCCGCATGCTTCCCGTGCTGCCACTCGCCGGGGCCGGGACCCGCTTCCAGCCGGCCTATGCGGGCGATGTGGCGCAAGCCATCGTCCGGGCGGTGGACGGCGCCGTGCCGGCCGGCCGGATCTACGAGCTCGGCGGCCCCGAGATCCGCACCCTGCGCCAGCTGATGGAATACGTGCTCGCCGTCACCGAGCGCCGGGCGGCGATCGTGCCCGTGCCGAAGGGCCTCGCCCGGATGCAGGGCACCGTGCTCGGCGTGCTCGACAAGCTGACGCTGGGCCTCCTGCCGGACGAGATCGTCATGACCCACGACCAGGCGGTGATGCTGGAGACGGACAACGTGGTGTCGGACGGCGCCATCCGCGAGGGCCGCACCCTCGAGGGCATGGGCATCACGCCCACCACCGTGGAGGCCATCGCGCCGAGCTATCTCGTGCGCTTCCGCAAGAGCGGCCAGTTCGACCTCAAGCGCCAGGCGACCCCCAGCAGCACCCCGGACCTGCTCGCCCCGGAATCCGGGGGAGCCGGCTCCGGCTTCCATCCCGAGCGGGCCCCGGGCCCGGCGGTGGGCCAACAGGCGAGCCATTGAGGCGGGCTTGCGCCTTCGGGGCGCAGCCTCAAAGCTTCTCGATGGACGCCTGCTCCCGGGGCGGCGGCACCTGCTTTTCCGAGCCGCGGGTGAGGCGCTTGTGCAGGTGGACCATCATGGCCGCCCCGAAGATCGGGGTGATCAGGTTGAGCACTGGCACCAGGACGAGGCCGGCCAGCACCGCCCCTGCGGCCAGCACCGTGCCCCGGTGCTCCATGCGCAGGCGCGCCACGTCCTCGGCGGGCCAGAAGCGCCCCGCGGCCAGCTCGAAATACTCCCGCCCGAGCAGATAGGCGTTGGCCACGAAGAACGCCCCGATATTGATGATCGGGATGAAGAACAGCAGCAGGGCGACCAGGTTGACCAGCAGGGACAGGCCCGCAAAGCGCAACCCGTAGAGGATGGCCTTGCCGAAGGGGAGCGCCGCGCCCGGCCGGTCGGCGGGATAATCCTGGCGCTCCACCACCTCGGCCACGTCGTCGAGGAAATACCCGGCCACGACCGCCGTGACCGCGGGCAGAAGGTAGACCAGGGCGATGAGCAGGCCCGCCCCCGCCAGGAAGAACGCGAAGCCCTCGAGGATCGGGTAATCGACGCTCAGGGAATGGTTGAGGAAGTAGTCGAACAGGCGCGTCAGCCCCAGCCACACGAGGGCGAGCAGCGCCAGGGTGAGCCCGATCGATTTCCACAGGATGCCCCGGAGGGCGGGCGAGAAGACCTCGCGGGCCGCCGCGAAAACCGCCTGGAACAGCATCTGTCGTCGATCTCCTGTTGCGGCCTCCCGATGGGACGCGCGAGCTTTACTTATGGACGAACCCCTTCCAAGACGAGAGGGCCGAGAGAGCTGTGCAGCCGGAGGGTAAACCCTTGCCTAACATGAGTGCCGCCGCGACCCCTGACGTGGCGATCGTGGGCGCCGGCAGCGCCGGAATCGCTGCGACGCGACGCCTCATGGCGGCGGGGCTGACCGTGACGGTGCTGGAGGCGCGGGACCGGGTGGGCGGGCGGGCCGTCACCGCCCCGTTCCGGGGCCACCCCCTCGATCTCGGGGCCCATTGGCTTCATGCGGGGCCGATCAATCCCCTGGTGGCCCTGGGCTTCGCCCGGGGGGAGCCCCTGCGCCGCGCGCCGGTGGACGGGCATGTCTTCGTCAGGGGCAGGCCCGGCACCCGGGCGCAGCGGGCCGCCCTCGACCGGGCCTTCGACCGGGCCGACCGGGCGATGACGGACGCCGCAAAGGCCCGGGAGGACCAGGCGGCCGCCAAGGCCCTGCCGCCCATGGGCCCCGAGGGCCGCCGGGTCGCGGCGATCCACGGCCTCGTGTCGGGCCGCCCCCTCGACGAGGTGAGCCTGCACGATTTTCCCAGCATGGAATATTCCGACAACCTGTTCATCGCCGGCGGCCTCGGCGCCTATGTGGCAAGGCTCGCGCGCCGCCTGCCGATCCGCCTCGGCGCGGCCGTCCACCGCATCGACTGGTCGGGGCAGGGGGTGACGGTAGAGAGCGCCGCCGGAACGCTGCACGCAAGGGCCGCCATCGTCACCGCGCCCATGGCGGTGCTGCAAGAGGGGGCGATCCGCTTCGCGCCGGCCCTGCCGGACCCGTTCCGGGAGGCCGTCGGGGGCTTCACGCAAGGGGTCTACGAGCATGTGATCCTGCACTGGCCGGATTCCCCCTTCCGCGGGGCGGACAGGCTTGCGAGCCTCACGGGCGCCCGCCTCGCGCCGCCGGGGCTCCTGACCTGCATCGACGGCGCGCCGTTCCATTTCTTCGAGCTCGACCAGCCGACGGCCGCCTCGTTCGACAGGCGCGACGCCCATGCTCCGGCGCGCTTTGCCCGAGCGGTCCTGGCGGAGCAGTTCGGGCACGGGGCGATCAGGAACCTGAGGGTTCTGCACAGCACCGCCTGGCGGCACGATCCCTGGTCGCGCGCCTCCTGGGCGGTGGTGCCGCCGGGGCTCTCGGCGGCCCGCGAGGGGCTGAAGGCCCCGGTGGCGGAGCGGATCTGGTTTGCCGGGGAGGCCCTGTCCCGCGCCCAGTGGGGCACGGCGGGCGGCGCCTGGGAGGAGGGCGAGCGGGCCGCGGGGGAGATCGTTCGGCGGCTCGGAGCCCCGGCCTAGGCCTCAGGACGAGAGGGGTCCCGCCGTCAGGGTGGCGCGCACCCAGTCCACGGCCTCGTCGAGGGTGGCGAAGACGGGGGGCCTGACGCTCATCAGGTCGCCGCAGGGTCCGAACCCCGCCTCCAGAAACCAGTCTCCGGCCCGGCCCTCGCCTCCCGCCGTCTCGGAGGGCGTCACCCGGGCGAACACGGCCACCAGGCTGCCGTCGGCCAGGACGAGCCGCCCGTCGTGGCTGCCGCCGTCGACCAGGACGGGCATGGGCTGCAAGGTGATGTCAGGCATGGTTCAGGGCCGTCCTACCGCTGCTCCTGCTGGAGGTTGAGGTAGGTGGGCGTGAACTCTCCCACCGCCTTCAGGCGCTCCCAGTCGAGAATGGTCAAAGCGTCGCCCTGCCACCGGATCAGGCCTTCCTTGCGCAGTTCCTGCAACACGCGGTTCACGTGAACGGTGGAAAGCCCCAGGGTGTCCCCGAGTTCCGCCTGGGTGAGGGGAATCTGGATCGTGTCGCCGTCGGTCCGGCCGACGCTCTGGAGGCGAAGGAACAGCTCGCAGATGAAATGGGCCATGTGGGCCGTGGCCGAGAGGCGGCCCATGACGGTCAGCCATTCCCGGTGGATCGCCCCGTCGATGAGGGTGTTGAGCCACAGGAGGCGGGTCAGGTGCGGATGCTCGTTGGTGATCTTCTCGAGGGTGGCGTGCGGAACGGCGGCGATGCGGCAGGACGTGAGCGCCAGGACGCCGTGGTCCAGGGTCTTGAGCAGGAAACTGTGCAGGTCCACGAAGTCGCCCGGCACGTGCACGGCCGTGATCTGGCGCCGCCCGTTGGAGAAGATCTTGTAGCGCGCGGCAAATCCGTCCAGCAGCAGGCTGCTCTCGGACGGGCGTTCGCCCTCGCGGGTGATGTCCTCGTCGGCCGCCACCACCCGGACGCGGGAGATCGCGCCTTCGAGAACCCGCTTCTCGTCGGCGGAGAGCTGGTCGCACTGTTCGAGTTTGAGAATGAGGGGGTTAGACATACGGAAGTTCGGATCGCATCGAAAGCCGTTCTGGCCGTTCCCTGCCCGGTCCCGCACTCACATATGTTTACCTGAAAGCCGGTTTTCGACCCCCGCGCCCTTCCCGACCGGCCCCGCCGATCAGGGCGCATCGGAGGATTTTTTCAGCAGGGTCCGGATGGTGGTGGTCGGCACCTGCTCGCCATAGGGCTTGGCGATGAAGACGGCTCTCTCCGGGAGGCGATCCCGATCGGGCCGGAGGTGGCCCGACGTGATCACGAGGCAGACATGGGGTCGGTGGTTGTGAACGAGCCATGCGAGGTCGAGCCCGTTCATCGGACCCGGCATCTGCACGTCGGTGAAGAGCACGTGAATGTCCGGGCGTCTTTCCAGGACCTCCCTGGCGGCTCCCGCATCGGCGGCCTCGATCACCTCGAAGCCTGCATTCTCGAGAACGTCGGCCGCATCCATCCGCACGAGGGGCTCGTCCTCCACGAGGAGCACGACGGGCCGGAGAGGATGGGGATGGCTTGTCATGGGAACCGGCCCGCTGGGGGAAGAAGGATCGACAATGCTGCGCGGTCGGCCCGCCGGACGTCGGTGACTAACATATGTTAGGTCAACGTCGGGGCAAGCCGGCGGGTTCGGAAGAATTTGCCGGGGCCGGAGGGAATTTCAGGCGGGCCGCTCCCTGCGCGAAAATCCTCAGAGCATGCTCGGCAGCACCCGGTCCGGCGGCTTGTGGCCGTCGATGAAGGCCTTGATGTTGACGATCACCTTCTCGCCCATGGCGATGCGGCCCTCCACGGTGGCCGAGCCCATGTGGGGCAGCAGCACCACCTTGCCCTGGCGGGCGAGGCGCACGAGGCGCGGGTTGACCGCCGGCTCCTCCTCGAACACGTCGAGGCCCGCGCCCGCGATGGCGCCCGCTTCGATGAGCTTGGTGAGCGCCCCCTCGTCGATGATCTCGCCGCGGGCGGTGTTCACCAGGATGGCATCGGGCCGCATGAGCTTGAGGCGACGGGCCGAGAGCAGATGGTAGGTGGCCGGGGTATGGGGGCAGTTCACCGACACGATGTCCATGCGCGCCAGCATCTGGTCGAGGGATTCCCAATAGGTCGCCTCGAGCTCGGCCTCGATCTTCGGGGGAACGTGGCGGCGGTTGTGGTAGTGGATCGACAGGCCGAAGGCCCGGGCGCGCCGCGCCAGGGCCTGGCCGATGCGGCCCATGCCCACGATGCCGAGGCGCTTGCCCGTGATGCGCCGCCCCAGCATCCAGGTGGGCGACCAGCCGGGCCAGTCCCCGCCGGGGATGACGCCCGCCCCTTCGGGAACCCGGCGGGCCACCGCCAGGATCAGCGCCATGGTCATGTCGGCCGTGTCCTCCGTGAGCACGCCGGGGGTGTTGGTGACGGTGATGCCCTTGGCCACCGCGGCCGACACGTCGATGTTGTCGACCCCGTTGCCGAAATTGGCGATGAGCTTGAGGCCGGGTCCCATCTGGTCCACCAGGGCGGCGTCGATCTCGTCCGTGATGGTGGGAACCAGGACGTCGGCCGTTCTCACGGCCTCCGCCAGCTCCTGCGCCGAGAGGGGCCTGTCCTCCAGGTTGAGCCGCGTGTCGAACAACTCGCGCAGGCGCGTCTCGATCACGTTGGGCAGGCGGCGGGTGACGACGACGACAGGTCTCTTTTTCATCGGCTCGCGATGTCCCCAGCACAGAAGAATTAGAGCGGGGTTGCAAGAGTTTCACGCTCTCTTAACCCTGTTTCGGCCACTAAAAGATGGCGAGCCGCCCCGTGGCGGAGCTCGTCAGGCTTCTCTACCAGAGGCTTGACCGGAGACAAACCCGACATGAGTGCAACCATGCGCAAGATCGTCCTCGCCATTGCCGGCTTCGGCTTGAGCATTGCGTCGGCCCTGGCGCAGCAGCCCTCCCCGGCTCCCCCTCAAGTGCCTCCCGGCGGACGCCTCGGCACCGGGCTGCCGGTGCCCCGCTACGTCAGCCTCAAGACCGACCGGGTCAACCTGCGGGAGGGGCCCTCCAAGGATCACCGGACCGCCTGGGTGTTCCAGCGCGCCGGGCTGCCCGTGGAGATCATCGCCGAATACGAGACCTGGCGGCGCATCCGCGACTCGGAGGGCACGGAAGGCTGGGTTCTGCACTCCCTCCTGTCCGGACGGCGCACGGCCCTGGTGATGCCCTGGGCGCGGGGCGAGGGGGCCCCGGTCGAGCTCCTGGACCGGACGGAGGACAGGGGCGGCGTGGTGGCGCGGCTGCAGCCCGGCGTGATCGTCAACATCAAGGATTGCGGCGGCGTCTGGTGCCGGGTCCTGGTGGTCATGGACGGGGCGCGGGATCTCGACGGCTACGTCCGCCAGGAGAAGCTGTGGGGGGTCTATCCCAACGAGAAGGTGGAGTAGGAGAGGGCCGGCCCGAAGCGCCTTTGCTTTTTGTCAAGCATTGCGGGCCTAGAACACCGTAACGCTTCTCAACGCCGGAAACCCGATGTCCCTGAATCTCAGCTTCAAGCTGCTCCCGATCCTCGCCCTGGTTCTCGGCGTCGCGTCCATCGCGGCGCCCCGCTTCCTCAACATCTTCGTGGCGATCTTCCTCATCGCCTATGCGCTGGTCGGGTACGGGTTCATCCGCTGAGACATTGCGCCCGCATCCGAAGCGGAGGGTCGGGACGCAGTCCCGCAGACGGGGATCCACAAGCCTCCCATCATCCCAAGGGGCGAGGGGACCTGAAGAGACGCTGGCCGAACACGTTGATGAAGAGGCCGAACACGATGACGGCCCCGCCCGCGGCCTCGACCGGGTGCATGACCTCGCCCAGGATCAACGCGGACCCGAGGATGCCTGCCACCGGGACGAGGAGGGCGAAGGGCGTCACCGTCGCGGCGGGGTGGCGGGAGAGCAGGTAGGCCCAGATCCCGAAGGCGAAAACGGTGGTGGGGTAGGCGAGATAGGCCACCGCCGCCGCCGCGTTCCGGTCGAGATGGATCAGGGCGGAGACCACCCGGTCGGGCCCGTCGAACCACAGGGACAGGCCCAGAAGGGGCAGGGGCGCCACGAGGCTCGACCACACGATGAAGCCCAGCATGTCCACCCGGCCGGCGCGCTTGGAGATGATGTTGGCCACGCCCCAGGAGGCGGCGGCCAGGACCGTCATGAGAAAGGGGCCGGCTCCCCCGCCGGTCAGCCGCGGCCAGGCGATCAGCACCAGGCCCAGGCACGCGATGACGCCGCCGAGCGCCTGATAGGCTCCGGGCCGCTCCCCCATGAGCACGGCGGCGAACAGGACCGTGAAGAAGACCTGCGCCTGCATGACCACAGAGGCGAGGCTCGCGGGCATTCCCAGGGCGATGGCGGCGAAGAGGAGCCCGAACTGGGCGACCCCGAGGAAGAAGCCGTAGGCGACCACGTTGCGCCAGTCGGTCTTCGGCCGGGGCACGAACAGGATGGCGGGCAGGGCGGCCGCCAGGAAGCGCAGGGCCGCGAGCAGCAGGGGCGGCGTGCTGCCGACCCCGAGCTTGATCACCACGAAGCTGAGGCCCCAGATGATCGTGACGAGGATGGCGACGAGGCTGTGGCCGAGCGGCATGGGATCAAACCTGAAGCGCCGCCCGCGGGCCCGGAAGGTCGCGCCCGCTCAGGCCTTCGCAGGGGACTTGCGGCGAAGACGCACGATCACCTCGACGCCGGCCACTTCCATGCCCGGGGGCGGGGCGGGCAGATCGGCCACGCTCACCCCGGCGGAGGGCATGTCCACGAGCTCGCCCTCGTCCTCCAGGAAGAAATGATGGTGCTCGGTCGGGTTGGTGTCGAAATAGGCCTTGGCGCCGTCGATGGCGAGCTGGCGCAGGAGGCCGGCTTGCGTGAACTGGTGCAGGGTGTTGTAGACCGTGGCCAGGGACACGGGGACGCGGGCCCGGGAGGCCTCGTCGAAGAGCATTTCCGCCGTGATGTGCCGGTCGCCCTTGCCGAACAGCAGCCAGCCGAGGGAGACCCGCTGCCGGGTCGGCCGCAGGCCGACGCGGCGCAGCTTGTCCCGCAGCTCCGACAGGGGGCATCCCCTCCGGTGAGCCGGCGCGGCGGTGGACTCGATATAGGCGGACAGAGGATCGGTCATCTTCGGAACTGAATGCGAGAATAAGCGCTTCTATCACCGCAATGATAGGAAAGCGAGGGGGCTCCCGCAAGGCGGGGCTGTGACAGGAATGCCCCTCAGGGATGTTGCGGATGGCGGGGAAAGATGTAGGGCTTGCGGCCCGGGTCCCTTTGATGGACGGCCAAGCCTGTGCTACCAGAGCCCCCATCCCGAAGTCACCGGGCTCCCCAGGCCCGCTTTTTAAGATGCGATGAAAGGATCGGCACCCGGCATGGCCCGCCAGTCCAGCTTTAACTACGAAGAACTTCTCGCCTGCGGGCGCGGAGAATTGTTCGGTTCCGGCAACGCGCAGCTGCCGCTGCCCCCCATGCTGATGTTCGACCGCATCACCTCCATCGGCGAGGACGGCGGCGAGCACGGCAAGGGCCATGTGCGCGCCGAACTCGACGTCCGGCCGGATCTCTGGTTCTTCCCCTGCCACTTCAAGGGCGATCCGGTGATGCCGGGCTGCCTCGGGCTCGACGCCCTGTGGCAGATGGGCGGCTTCTTCCTCGGCTGGCTCGGCAACCCGGGCCGGGGCCGGGCGCTCGGCGTCGGCGAGGTGAAGTTCGCCGACCAGGTTCTGCCCACCGTCAAGAAGGTGGTCTACGGGGTCGACATCAAGCGCGTGGTCCGCGGGAAGGTGGTGCTCGGCATCGCCGACGGCTGGCTCGAGGCCGACGGGCAGCGGATCTACGAGGCCAAGAGCCTGCGGGTCTGCCTGTTCCAGACCGAAGCGGCGGCGGGCGGCTAGGCCTTCCCGCGGCCTCCGCCGCATCCGGTCAAGCTTTCGCCCAGGGACAGGCTCAAGGTTGAGATTGAGCAGGATCGGCCTTAGGTGTCTGCTCAGGGCTGGCATTCAGGTTCTTTTCAAGAGGTAGGCTATGAGGCGCGTCGTCGTCACCGGAATGGGCATCGTTTCGTCCATCGGCAACAACACGCAGGAGGTGCTGGCCTCTTTGCGCGAGGCAAGGTCCGGCATCGTCAAGGCCGAGGATTACGAGCGCTACGGCTTCCGCTGCCAGGTTCACGGCGCGCCCAGCCTGAACCCGGAGGAGATCGTGGACCGGCGCGCCATGCGCTTCCACGGCAAGGGCACGGCCTGGAACCACGTGGCCATGGACCAGGCGATCCGGGACGCGGGGCTCGAAGAGGGCGACATCTCCCACGAGCGCACGGGCATCATCATGGGGTCGGGCGGCCCCTCCACCCGGGTCATCGTGGAGGCCGCCGACATCACCCGCGACCGGGGCCCCAAGCGCATCGGCCCCTTCGCCGTGCCCAAGGCCATGTCCTCCACCGCCTCGGCGACGCTTGCCACCTGGTTCAAGATCAAGGGCGTGAACTATTCGATCTCGTCGGCCTGCGCGACCTCCAACCACTGCGTCGGCAACGCCTACGAGATGATCCAGTACGGCAAGCAGGACGTGATGTTCGCCGGCGGCTGCGAGGACCTGGACTGGACGCTGTCCTCCCTCTTCGACGCCATGGGGGCCATGTCCACCAAGTACAACGACCGGCCCGCCACGGCGTCGCGCGCCTACGACGCTAACCGGGACGGCTTCGTCATCGCCGGCGGGGCGGGCGTGCTGGTGCTGGAGGAGCTGGAGCGCGCCAAGGCCCGCGGGGCGCGCATCTACGGGGAGGTGGTCGGCTACGGCATGACCTCGGACGGCTACGACATGGTGGCCCCCTCGGGCGAGGGCGCCATCCGCTGTATGCGCATGGCCCTCAAGGACGTGCACAACCCGGTCGACTACATCAACCCGCACGCCACCTCGACGCCGGTGGGCGACGAGAAGGAGATCGAGGCCATCCGCGAGGTGTTCGGCTCCGGCGAGCGGTGCCCGCCGATCTCTGCGACCAAATCCCTCACCGGCCACTCCCTGGGCGCCACGGGGGTGCAGGAGGCGATCTACTCGCTGCTGATGATGAACAACGGCTTCATCTGCGAGAGCGCCCATATCGAGGAGATCGACCCGGCCTTCGCCGACATGAACATCGTGCGCAAGCGCGTCGACGACGCCCGGATCGACACGGTCCTGTCGAACTCCTTCGGCTTCGGCGGCACCAACGCCACCCTCGTCTTCAGCCGCTACAACGGCTAAGGAACCGCCATCCGCCTGAGGCCGCGCCGTGCGACGCCCCGAACCGAACAGGGGGCAGGCGCACGGAAACGCTCAACGACAACGCCATCTCGGCTCGCGATGCACGCTTTGATAACCATCCGCGTCGCAGGATGGAGCCGATGCACAAAGGGACCCATGTGAACGGTCTGATGCAAGGGAAGCGCGGCCTCATCATGGGCGTCGCCAACGATCACTCCATCGCCTGGGGCATTGCCAAGACCCTGGCCGCGCACGGCGCGAGCCTGGCCTTCACCTATCAGGGGGAGGCGCTCGGCAAGCGCGTGGCGCCCCTGGCGCAGTCCCTGGGCTCCAGCCTGGTCCTGCCCTGCGACGTGGAGGACATCGCCTCCGTGGACGGGGTGTTCGAGAGCCTGGACCGGCACTGGGACGGCCTCGACTTCGTGGTCCATGCCATCGGCTTCTCCGACAAGTCGCAGCTCAAGGGCCCCTATGTGGAGGTCACCACCCGGGAGAACTTCTCCCGCACCATGGTGATCTCCTGCTTCTCCTTCACGGAGATCGCGCAGCGCGCCGCCAAGCGCATGAGGAACGGCGGCTCGCTGCTCACCCTCACCTATGGCGGCTCCACCCGGGTCATGCCCAACTACAACGTGATGGGGGTGGCGAAAGCCGCCCTGGAAGCCTCCATGCGCTACATCGCGTCCGATCTCGGCCCGCAGAACATCCGCTGCAACGCCATCTCGGCGGGCCCCGTGCGCACGCTGGCGGGCGCCGGCATCGCGGATGCGCGCCTCATGTTCACCTACCAGAAGGCCCATGCCCCCCTGCGCCGCACGGTGAGCATCGAGGATATCGGCGGCTCGGCCCTCTACCTGCTCTCCGACCTGTCCAACGGGGTCACCGGCGAGATCCATTACGTGGATTCCGGCTACAACATCATCTCCATGCCCCGCCCCGAGGTGCTCAAGGCCCAGGACGCGGCCGGGGTGACCGGGGAAGAGGAATAGGATCGGCCGGGGATGACGGCGAACCGGCGACACCTCCTGCTGGGGCTGGCGGGCCTCGGCCTTGCGCCGACCCCTGGGCAGGCCCTCGACCGGACCTCCCTGTTCGCGGTCGCCACCCGGCTCGTGGCCATCTACCGGGCGGAGGATGCGGATGCCCTGCACCGGGCCCTGGCGCCCGACCTCCAGCCGGATTTTCCGCCCGCTTCCCTCTCGGCTTGGCTCCAGGAGGCGCGGGACACCTTCGGGGTCCTGCAGCGCACCAGCCTGCCCACCTACGGCAGCCGCGCCCACAGCATCTTCGTGGCCTATTTCGACCGGGGCCCCAGCGACATGTACCTGCAGATCGACGAGCAGGAGCGGGTGCTGTTCTGGACCTTCAAGACCCCGTCCCACGTGCTGTCGCTGCGCCGGCGCGCCTGAAGCGGCCCTAGCGGCTCACCTCGTCGTAGGACAGGGCCCAGCCCGGGCCGGAAAACCAGCACCGCTGAGGCAGAACGGGCTCGCGCCAGATCAGGCTGCGCACGAACTCCATCCCGCCGTTCTCGAAGGCCGCCTTGAGCCTGCCCCTCTCGGGTCCCGGCCGGGACAGGCCCCCTTCCGCGCACACGAAGTAGGCATGGCCCAGCCAGCGCGCCCGGAGCCCGCCCGTCTCCCGGGTGACGCAGAACCCAACGCCATGGAGGGCATGAAAGCCGCCCCCGGGGCTCGGCTTCGGCCGGGGCACCCCGAGGGGAAACACAAGCCTGCCGCCGGGCCGCAGGCCGTCGATCCACGCCTCCGCCGGGCGCTCGACGGAACAGTTCACGTAAATCCCGTCCGCGGCCTCGCGGGGCCATTCGGCCCCGTCGCCCGTCACCACCGTCACGTTGGGCCTGTCGGCCAGATTTGCCCGGGCGAGGTCGGCCAGGGCAGGATCGAACTCCACGGCGACCACGTGGCCCGCATCGCCCACGAGATGCGCCAGGAGCGCGGTGTAGTAGCCGGTCCCGGCTCCGATATGGGCCACGCGCTCGCCCTCGCAGGCCGCCAGGGCATGGAGCCACCCGGCATGAAGGATCGGGCTGCCGTTGTTGACCCCTCGTCCCGGCGCGAGGGCGACGCGCACATCCTGGTAGAGAACGGCAGGATCGCGGGAGGGCAGGGGCTCGTAGCTTCGGAGCGGGCCGATGATCTGCCAGGGCGGCGGCCCCAGAAAACGCTCCCGCGCAACCGCCGCCAGGGCCGCCTCCAGCCGGGGGCTGGATTCGATGCCTGCCGCCGCCAGCATCTGCCTGGCATAGGCCCGGCGGATGACCGCCATCTCGTCCTCACTGAACGCGCCTTCCAACCGGTTTTCCTCCTCCTGGATTGCGGGCAGGAGGGTAACCCGGAACCGCGGTTCCGACGAGTCCCGGACGGGCCTCACCGGAGGGGTGAAAGGATCGCCAAGCTTGGCCTTGATCCTGACATCATCGCGCCCCACCAGGGTTTTTCCATCGCGAGCCTCACTGCCATGATCCTGACCCGCCGCAGCCTTCTCGCCGGCCTCGCCCTGTCCGGCGCAGGCGCCTCCGCCCGCGCGCAGCAGGCCCCGGAGCCGCAAGCCGCCCCCATCGAGCTGGTCGAGGATACCCTCGCCCTGCCCTGCGCCGTCTCCCTCGGCCACCGGCACGGGGACGTGATCATGATCGAGTATTTCGACTACAACTGCTCCTGGTGCAGGCGCTCGGCCGAAGCCCTGCCGGCCCTGCTGGAGGCGGAGCCGGACCTCACCTATGTGCTGGTCAATTTCGCCGTGCTCGGCGCCTCCTCCGTCACCGCCACGAAGGCGGCGCTCGCCTATCTCCGACTCCATGGGCCCGAGCGCTACCTGCCCCTGCACCTCGCCCTGTTCCGGCTGAAGGGCCCGGTCGACGGAGCGCGCGCCATCGCCGAGGCGGAGCGCCTCGGCGGCAACCGCAGGCGCCTGGAGGAGATCGGCAACGACGAGCGCACGATCCGGTGGATGAAGGACGCCTTCAAGCTCGGCAACGCCTTGGGCTTTTCCGCCACGCCGTCGTTTCTGGTCGGCACCCAATCCTATGTGGGCGGCATGAGCCTCGCCCAGAAGCGCGAGGCCATCGCGCAGGCGAGGGGCTGACCGGGAAGCGTTTCATCTTCTGCGCTCTTGTTCCCTCTTGGCAAACGACACCTCTGGTTTCCCTTCCCCTTGTGGGGAGGAGTGCCCGTCGCACCTCCACCTTGCGCCGCGCCACACGAACCATCCCTTGGACATTCCGCCCCGGACCCGCTAAGCGCCGGGCATGTCCCTCGTCCGCTCCTCCCTGCTGGTCGGCCTCGGCTCGGTGGCCTCGCGCGTTCTCGGCTTCGTCCGGGACATTCTGTTCGCGCAGGCCCTGGGGGCGGGGCCCGTGGCGGATGCGTTTCTGGCGGCCTTCCGCCTGCCCAATTTCGTGCGCCGGATCGTCGGCGAAGGGGGGCTCAATCCGGCGCTCGTTCCGGCCCTGAGCCGCCTGGAGCCGGAGGATGCGGCCACCCTGGCGGGCGATACGCTCGGGGTCTTCGCCCTGGCGCTCCTGGCGCTCACCGGGCTCGTGGAGATCGCAGCCGGCGTCCTGGCCCTGCTGCTGGCGCCCGGCCTCCATGACGATGGCGAGACCCTGGCCCTGGTGGCGCTCTACACCCGGCTGGCCTTTCCCATCGTGTTCTGCGTGACGCTCGCCTCCATCGGGGCGGCGCTGCTGAACATGCGCGGGCGCTTCGTCATGACGGCCCTGGCGCCGCTCGCGGTCACCCTCGGCCTGATCCTGGCGCTCCTGGCCATCGAGGCGGGATTCGCCCTGCCCCTCGCCCAGAAGGCAACCTGGCTGGCGGCGGCGTCGAGCCTGGCCGGGCTGGTCCAGCTCATCCTCGTGGGGGTCGCCCTGCGGCGGGGCGGGGCGGGGCTCGTCCGGTTCCGCAGGCCGCGCTGGTCGCCCACCCTGAAGGGCCTGCTGCTCGCGGGCTTTCCCGCCGTCGTCGCCAGCGGCGCGGCGCAGTTGTTCCTCCTGGCGGGAACCGGCGTCGCCTCGTTCTGGCCCTCGGGCGTGTCCTGGCTCTACTACGCCGAGAAGGTGGTGCAGCTGCCCCTCGGCCTCATGGGCGCGCTCGGGGCAAGCGTCCTCCTGCCGGAGCTGGCGCAGCGCTCCCGGGAGGGCCGGACCGGCGCCATCGTGCAGGCGCAGAACCGGGCGCTGGAGGTGGCCCTGCTCCTGGCTCTGCCCGCGGGCGCGGCCCTGTTCGTCCTGGCCGAGCCTATGACGGCTGTTCTCTTCCAGCGCGGGGCCTTCGAGGCCGCCGACGCCCGGGGCACGGCGGATCTCCTGAGGGCCTTGAGCCTGGGCCTGCCCTTCGCGGCTGCCGGCAAGGTCCTGAGCCAGAGCCTTTTCGCCTGCGGATCGTTGCGCGGAACCCTGGCGGCGGCCCTCGTGGGCGTCGCCGTCACCCTGGTGGCGTCCCCGCTCCTGGGGCGGCCCTTCGGCCCCACGGGGATCGGGCTCGGCATCAGCCTGGCCTGCCTCGGCCATGCGGCCGCGATCATCGGGCTGCTCGCCCGGCTCGGCCTGTGGTCGCCGGACCGGCCCTTCCTGCGCCGGCTCGCCCGAATCGCGCTTTCCACCATGGCCATGAGCCTGGGCCTCCTGGCCGCCATGAGCCTCGCGCCGCCCCCGGGCAGCCTGACCCTGGCGGCCCTGTGCCTGGGGGGCCTGGGGCTTTACGCCCTGGCGGCCTGGCTCACGGGAGCCGTCGGCCGCGACGATTGGGCCGGGCTGCCTAAAAATTCCTGAGAATGCTTGCATCGTGGCGCGGCCCTGTCATAACCCGCCGAAACCGGGCCTTTCGGCCAAGGCGGCGCGGGAAAACGCCATCGGAAAGACCTGCGGCGCGAGCCGCCGCGAGCGTGGGAGTGGATGAGATGGCGCAGTTCAAGGAGCTCGTGTTCTCGGGCGTTCAACCCACGGGCAACCTCCATCTCGGCAATTATCTCGGCGCTATCAAGCGCTTCGTGTCCCTGCAGGACTCCCATGACTGCATCTACTGCGTGGTCGACATGCACGCGATCACCGTGCCGCAGAACCCGAAGGACCTCACCCGCCAGATCCGGGAGGTGACCGCCGCCTTCCTGGCCGCGGGCATCGACCCGAAGCGCCACATCGTGTTCAACCAGTCCCAGGTTCCCGAACATGCGGAGCTGGCCTGGGTGTTCAACTGCGTCGCCCGCCTCGGCTGGCTCAACCGCATGACCCAGTTCAAGGACAAGGCCGGCAAGGACCGGGAGAACGCCTCGGTGGGCCTCTACGCCTATCCGGACCTGATGGCGGCCGACATCCTGGTCTACCGCGCCACCCACGTGCCCGTGGGCGAGGACCAGAAGCAGCACCTGGAGCTGACCCGCGACATCGCCCAGAAGTTCAACAACGACTGGGCCGCGTCCATCGCCGAGCACGGCCATGGCGACGCCTTCTTCCCCCTCACCGAGCCCCTGATCCAGGGCCCGGCCACCCGCATCATGTCCCTGCGGGACGGCTCGAAGAAGATGTCCAAGTCGGACCCGTCCGACTACTCGCGCATCAACCTCACGGACGACGCCGACGCCATCTCCCAGAAGATCCGCAAGGCCAAGACCGACCCGGAGCCCCTGCCCTCCGAGGTGGAGGGGCTGAAGGCCCGCCCCGAGGCCGAGAACCTGGTGGCCATCTATGCGGCGCTCACCGATTCCACCCCGGAGGAGGTGCTGCGCCAGCACGGGGGCTCGCAGTTCTCCGGCTTCAAGGCCGCCCTCGTGGACGTGGCGGTGACCAGGCTCGCCCCCATCGCGGGCGAGATGCGCCGCCTGGTGGACGACGAGGCCCATATCGACGCGGTGCTGGCGGAGGGCTCCCGGCGGGCGCGCGCCATTGCGACGCAGACCATGAACGCCGTCAAGGACATCGTGGGCTTCCTGAGGGCGCGCTAGGCGCATCCCGTCGCGCCGGGGCAGCTTGCTCTTGCGGCGACGGCAGGGCAGCATCCTGCCTCATGCAGGAGATCGTGCCGTGAGCGACAAGCGCCGATCCTACGAATCGGGCCACCGGCCGAAATTCATGGTGGTGGTGGACCAGACGCCGGAATGCGCCCGCGCGGTCCATTTCGCCTCCCGCCGCGCCGCCCGCACCGGCGCCAGCATGGTCATGCTGGCCGTGGTGGACCCGCCCGACAATTTCGAATGGATCGGCGTGGGCGAGGCCATGGTGGAGGAGGCCAGCGAGGAGGCCGAGAAATGGCTCGAGGCCGCCGGCCGCGAGGCGCGCAGCGCCGCGGGCGTCGAGCCCGAGCAGGTGATCCGCGTCGGCGACCGGGCGGAGGAGATCATCCGGCTCATCCGCGAGGACGAGGACATCTCCTTCCTGGTGCTGGCCGCGGGCAACAGCAAGGAGGGCCCGGGCCCCCTGGTCACGACCCTTGCGGGCCGGGCCGTCTCCACCTTCCCGGTTCCCATCGTGATCGTGCCCGGCGGCCTCACCGACGAGGAGATCGACGCCCTCGCCGGCTAGTTCTTGGAGAATGGCCCCGGCGCAGGGGCGCGCCTATTGTCCCTGGCCGAGGGAGTAGCCCGGCACCCCGTCGAAGGCGAAGAGATGCTCCGTCTTCACGAACTCGACGCCGAGCGCCGCAAGCCGGGAGAGGAGCCGGGCGAGAACGGCCTTGTTGGGCTCCTTGCCGGGCAGGGCCTCGAAGCGGCAGCGCCAGTGATCGGTGCAGAAGGTTTCGGGCAGGCCCTCCGGCCAGACCTTCACCCCCCGGTTGGTGATGAGCCGCAGGGACAGGAGGCCGTCCTCCACCGACTTCAGGACCGCCGCGAGGGCGTCGGCGTTGCCGTGCCACTCGACGAACACGTCGATGCCCACCAGGCTCTTCTGCGCCGGCGCACTGCGCCGGGAGGAGGACGTGGCGATCCGCGTCGGGGCCGCCGCGTAATCCGGCGCCTTGAGGGCGACGGGCGACTCTCCGAGCCGCGCGATCGCGGCCTCGGCGAAGTCCCCGGTCGACACGCGCCGCCGGGAGAGGGAGGGCCGGTAGACGTCCGGCGTGTGGATTCCGTCCTCGATGGTCTTGAGCCAGGCGTCGTGAATGCGGCGCGCGACCTCGGGCTGGCCGATGTGCTGCAGCATCATCGCGCCGGACAGGATGAGGCCTGACGGGTTGGCGATGCCCTGTCCGGCGATGTCCGGAGCGGAGCCGTGGATCGCCTCGAACATCGCCCCGTGGAGGCCGATATTGGCCGAGCCCGCGAGCCCCACGGACCCCGCCACCTCGGCGGCGATGTCGGACACGATGTCCCCGTAGAGGTTGGGGGTCACGATTACGTCGAAGAGCTCGGGCCGGGTGGCGATCCTGGCGGCGCCGATGTCGATGATCATGTGGTTCCGGGCGATGTCCGGATACTCCTCCCCGATCTCGTCGAACACCTTGTGGAAGAGGCCGTCCGTCATCTTCATGATGTTGTCCTTCGTGAAGCAGGTCACGGACTTGCGGCCGTGGGCCCGCGCATACTCGAAGGCGTAGCGGACGATCCGCTCCGTGCCCGGCCGGCTGACCAGCTTCAGGCACTGGTAGACCTCCTCCGTCTGCCGGTGCTCGATGCCCGCATAGAGGTCCTCCTCGTTCTCCCGCACGATCACCACGTCCATGCCTGGGTGCCAGGTGGCCACGTGGGGCGCATAGGCCCGGCAGGGGCGCACGTTGGCGAAGAGGCCGAGCCCCTTCCTGATGGTCACGTTGAGGCTCTTGAAGCCGCCGCCCTGCGGGGTGGTGACCGGGGCCTTGAGCAGGAGGCCCGTGCGCCGCAGCCGCTTCCAGGCCTCCGGCGTGATGCCGGCGCTCACGCCCCTGCGATAGGTCCTCTCGCCGATCTCGATCTCCTCGATGGCAAGCCGCGCGCCCGCGGCCTCCAGGACGCGCAGGGCAGCGTCCATGATCTCGGGTCCGATGCCGTCGCCGCGGGCCACCGTGATGGGGGTTGGCAGGCTCGTGTCGGCGAAGGTCTGCGGGGTGATATGAACGTTCATGGGAGGTCTCCGGTGGAATGGAGGCCACCATGCTCGACAGTTCACCCTTTTTGAAATAAATAATAAAACTTGTTATCATTTGATATGTAAATGGTGCACCATGCTGCCGCGCCTCGATTTCGATCTCCTGAGAACCTTCGTGACCGTAGCCGACACGGGCAACCTGACCCGGGCCGGGGAGCGGCTGCTCCTGAGCCAGCCCACGGTGAGCCTGCAGCTGAAGCGGCTGGAGGAGCAGCTCGGATGCGCCCTGATGGTGCGCTCGCCCCGCAGCCTGTCGCTCACGGGGGACGGGGAGACCCTTCTCTCCTATGCGCGCCGCATCCTGGCCCTGGCCGACGAGGCGGTGGCGCGGCTGGTGGAGCCGGTGATGCAGGGGCTGGTGCGGCTGGGAACGCCAGAGGATTTCGCCACCACCCACCTGTCCGGGGTGCTCGCCCGCTTCGCCGAGGCCCATCCCAACGTGGCCCTGGAGGTGACCACGGACCTCACCCTCAACCTGATCGAGCGGTTCAAGGAAGGCGAGTTCGACCTGGTGCTGATCAAGCGCGAGCTCACGGGCCCGGCCGATGGGGTCCGGGTGTGGCGCGAGCCCCTGGTCTGGGCCTCCACCCGCCCCGATCCGTTCGAGAGGCAGGGCCTCCTGCCCCTGGTGGTCTCGCCGCACCCCTGCGTCTACCGCAAGCGGGCCACCCAGGCCCTCGACCGGGCGGGACGCCCCTGGCGCATCGCCTATACGTCCACCTCCCTTGCGGGCGCCCAGGCCGCCGTGCGGGCGGGGCTCGGGGTGACCGTGCTGCCCAAGGAGATGGTGCCGGAGGACTTCTTCATCGTCGACACGGCGGCGGGGGCGCCCGACCTGTCGGACACGGAGATCGCCCTCATGACGGCCCCGTCCCTGTCCGTTCCGGCGGAGCGGCTCGCCGCCCACATGGTTCGCTCCCTGGAGCGGCGCGACGGCGCGGGGCCCAGGGCTTGGAATCCGCAAAAGCCGGTCCACATGTCAGAGTGAAGCTGTTAGAACGATTCCAAGACCTTTCCTTGCACCACCGCTCGGCCGGCCTTGAACCGGCGCAGAGGACGAAACCCGATGTTCATCCAGACCGAAGCCACCCCCAATCCCGCCACCCTGAAGTTCCTGCCCGGCCGCGTCGTCATGCCGGAGGGCACCTTCGAGGCCAAGACCCCTGAGAGCGGCGCCGCCTCGCCCCTGGCCCAGCGGCTCTTTGCCGTGCCGGGCGTTACCGGCGTGTTCTTCGGCTACGACTTCATCACCGTCACCAAGGCCGACGGGGAATGGCAGCACCTCAAGCCCGCCATCCTGGGCGCGGTCATGGAGCATTTCATGACCGGCGCGCCGCTCTTCACCGAGGGCAACGGAGCCGACGAGGACGGGGAGGAGTTCTTCGACCCGGAGGACGCCTCCACGGTGGAGACCATCAAGGAGCTGCTGGAGACCCGCATCCGCCCGGCGGTGGCGGGCGACGGCGGCGACATCACCTTCCGGGGCTTCAAGGACGGCACGGTCTATCTGGTCATGAAGGGCGCCTGCTCCGGCTGCCCCTCCTCCACCGCCACCCTGCGCCACGGCATCCAGAACCTGCTGCGCCACTTCCTGCCAGACGTGCGCGAGGTTCAGGCGGTCTGATCCCGGCAGCTCTCTAATCGACCGAGCACGACACGAAGCCATTCAGCTTGAATGCGTCCTCGATTTGGTACGACCCGACGGGATAGCTGGTGAGGGTGTAGCCCCCCTTGTAAACGGCTTCATCGAGCCATGGGGCCTTGATGATCAACTCCACCCTGCCAAAGGACTCCCCTTCCTCCCCCTCTCGGAGGAAGCGGAGCTTCAGCGATCCTCCCGCACCGCCCTCGTGCCAATGGTCGCTCAGGTCGTCCTCTTCGAACCGGAAGGTGCGAAACTCCTTAGGGGCTTTCGTATCGTAGACCTGGAGTGTGCTTTCGAGATTGAAGGGATGCCCGCTGCTGCGGGGCACGGAGGCGCGGACGGAGAATTTCAGGTTCTGATCGTCGATGTTGCACCAGAAGCCACCCGTCGCCTTGGCTGAATCAAGGCCGCTCAGGAGAAGTGCCGAAGCCAGGACAATCGTGATGCGCATGAGCCGCTCCCTCCAGAATCGATAGGGTTCAACAGAGCAGTGGAATCTACTAGCCCAGCTGTAACGATACGCCGTTCCGCCGAAAAGAACAGCCTCACGGGGGCTCGCCGGGCTGTCGGGTCTGCGATCCGCGACCGGATGCTCTAGAATCCTGAATGCAGCCATTCGGCGCCTTCAAGGGAGATCATCCTTGCCGCCCCTTCCCGATGCAGCCCTCGACCAGCTCTTCCATCACGCGCGCACCCACCGCTGGTGGCAGGACAGGGCGATTCCCGACGAGACGCTCCGCGCCGTTGCGGACCTCGCCAAGCTGGGACCTACCAGCGCCAACTGCTCCCCGGGCCGCTTCGTCTTCGTGGTGTCGCCGGAGGCCAAGGAGCGGCTCGAGCCCCATCTCGACAGGGGCAACGTGCGCCAGACCATGAGCGCGCCCGCCACGGTGATCGTCGCCTACGACCTGGAATTCTACGAGAAGCTCGGCTTTCTCGCCCCGCACAGCCCGGACGCGCGAAGCTGGTTTGCCGGCAAGCCGGCGGTGATCGAGGAGACGGGCCTGCGCAATTCCAGCCTCCAGGGCGCCTACCTCATCATGGCGGCCCGGGCACTCGGCCTCGATTGCGGTCCCATGGGCGGCTTCGACCGCACGGGCGTGGACCGGGCCTTCTTTCCCGACGGCCGGATCAAGTCGAATTTCCTGATCAATCTCGGCTACGGGCTGCCCGAAAAGCTCCACCCCCGCCAGCCCCGCTTCGCCTTCGAGGAATTCTGCACGATCGCGTAAGGGGCGGATCGTGCCTTGCCCGTCGATCTGGGCTAGGATGGCGTATTGTCGAAAGCCGATACGGCAGGCCATAGGGCGGGGTGGTGGAAGGTTCGGTTCGAGTTTCCCAGGCGCCTGGCGCGAGCGAGGCGCAAAACCCCGCAACGGTCGGCCAGGCGCCCGGCCCCGAGGCCCCGTTCCCGGAGCGCACCACCATCGATTCGACCTTCCGCAACGGCTCCCTGACCGCCATGGGGGTGGTGGTGGCCTTCTCCCTGGGGTTCCTCAGCCGGTGGGCCGGGCTTCCGGGGAGCTGGACCGGTTCGGACATCTTCGCGGTTGCGGCGATCATTCTGGGCGTCGGCCTGCAGGTCAAGGCGCTGGTCGACATGCTGTCGGTGAGATCCCTCATCGTGGTCCGGTACAACCAGACGGTCCGCGTGTTCCTGGCGGGCCTGATCCTCGTCACGGTCGGGATCGCGGCCGCGATCTTCGCCGACCTCGTCGGCCTCGGCGGCATCGCCCTGCGCGGCTGAGATCCTCTCCGGTCCGCGCCCGGCGGAAAACAGGTTCCCTCCCGTCCGGATCATGCTCTAAAGAGACCCGACACCAGACGGAGACGGACGTTGCGCGTTCTTGCCATCGATACGGCGCTCGGCGCCTGCGCGGCCTGCATCTGGCAGGCGGGCGGAACCGAGCCCCTGGCCAGCGAGACCCTGCCCATGGAGCGCGGCCATGCGGAGGCCCTGCTGCCGCTCATCGACCGCCTGGCGTCCCAGGCGGAGGGCGGGTTCGAGGGGCTCGACCGGGTGGCCGTGACCGTGGGTCCGGGCAGCTATACGGGCCTGCGGGTGGGCATCGCGGCGGCGCGGGGCATCGGCCTGGCCGCCGGCATCCCGGTCATCGGCGTTTCCACCCTGTCGGCCTATCTCGCGCCGCTCATGGCGGGCGACCGGCGCGGGCTCCATGCCGCCGCCATCGACGCCCGGCACGGGCAGATCTACGTCCAGGCCCTGGCGCCGGGGGGACGCACCGTCATCCCGCCGGGCCTCATGACCTACCGCGAGGCCCTGCGGCTCCTCGGCTCCGGTCCCCTCCTGGTGACGGGATCGGCCGCCGCCATGCTGGCGGCGGAGGCGCGGGCGCAAGGGGTCGAGGCCCATGTGGCCGACGTGTCGCCCGCCCCCGACATCGCCTGGGTGGCGCGGCTCGGGGCCATCGCGGACCCGAATCAGGCCCTGCCGAAGCCGCTCTACCTGCGCGAGCCCGACGCCAAGCCCCAGGCCGGGGCGCGAATCCCCCGACAATGAGCTTTCTCGACCGGTTCATCAGGCCCCCTGCGCCGCGGATCGAGCCCATCGGGGCCGAGGCCGCCTCCCGGCTTGCGGCCATCCATGCCCTCGCCTTCTCCCGCCCCTGGGACACCCTGGATTTCGAGCGCCTGCTCGGGGAACGCGGCGTGATCGGGGACGGCCTCTTCCTGGGGCGCACGACCAGGCCCGCGGGCTTCGTGCTCTCGCGAACCGTCCTCGACGAGGCCGAGATCCTCACCATCGCGCTCGCGCCCGAGGCCCGCGGGCACGGCCATGCGGGCGCCCTCCTGTCCCGCCACCTGGACGCGCTCTCCCGCCGGGGGGTCCGCCAGGTGCACCTGGAGGTCGAGGAGGGCAACGCCCCGGCCATCGCCCTCTACCGCCGCCACGGTTTTGGCGAGACGGGGCGGCGGACGGGGTATTACCGCAAAGCCGACGGCGGGCGGGCCTCCGCCCTGACAATGGCCCTGGACCTGTAGCCCTATCGGGCCGGGTCCCGTATAACCCTCGCCAGGAGGGGGTGAGCCTTGGCCTTACGCAGCATCAAAACCGCCAGAACCCGCCGGTCGGACGCCATCGAGCGCGCCTGCCGGGAGAAGGGCCTGCGCATGACCGGCCAGCGCCGCACCATCGCCCGGGTTCTCGACGATTCGGAGGACCATCCCGACGTGGTGGAGCTGCACCGGCGCGCGGCGGCCATCGACCACCGCATCTCGCTGTCCACCGTCTACCGGACCGTGAAGCTCTTCGAGACGGAAGGCATCCTCGAGCGGCTCGACTTCCGCGACGGGCGCTCCCGCTACGAGCAGGCGGCGCGGGAGCACCACGACCACCTGATCAACCTCGAAACCGGCGACGTGATCGAGTTCCGCTCCGAGGACATCGAGGCGCTCCAGACCGAGATCGCCCGGCGGCTCGGCTACAGGGTGGTCTACCACCGGCTCGAGCTCTACGCGGTCCCCCTCGACAAGGACGACGCGTGACAAGAATCGGCGTCGCCTTCCGGCTCCTGCTGCTGGGCCTGGTGAGCCTCGCCCTCGTGCCGCTGCACATGCTGGCGCTTCGCCTGAACTGGTCGATCCTGCACGTGGTGCCCGTGTGGTTTCACAGGGCGCTGTTGAGGATCTTCAACGTGCGGGTGATCGAGCGGGGCGCCCCGCCGGGCAGCGCTCCCACCATCGTGCTGTCCAACCACGTGTCCTGGCTCGACATCCCGGTGATCGGATCCCTGCACCCGCTTTCCTTCATCGCCAAGTCCGAGATCGAGGGCTGGCCGGTGGTCGGGCTCCTGGCCCGGCTCCAGCGCTCCGTGTTCATCGACCGCCAGCGCCGCAAGGCCACCGCGGAGGTGAACGACGCCCTCGCCCACCGCCTGGTGAAGGGGGAGGTGATCGTGCTGTTCGCCGAAGGAACGACGAGCGACGGCAACCGGCTCCTGCCCTTCCGCTCCTCCCTGGTGGGCGCGGCCCAGACCGCCCTCATGCACGACAGCGTGGAGCGCGTCTTCCTGCAGCCGCTGGCCATCGCCTATACCCGCCGCAACGGGCTTCCCGTCACCCGGCGCGACCGCCCCTTCATCGCCTGGTACGGCGACATGGACCTTGGCCCCCACCTCGCCCTGTTCGTCCGGGGCCACCCCCTGGACGTGGTGGTCACCTGGGGCGAGCCGATCCCCTTCAACGGCAACCGCAAACAGGCCACCGCCGCCGCGGAGCTGGCCGTGCGGCAGGCCGTGAAGGCGGCGTGATCGCGGGCCGAAGGGCCGTGTCACCCTCAGAGGCGGCCGCTGCCCTCACCCTCCTTCCCACTCACCTCAGGGCTGCCTGAGAGGGGGTTTGCCGACGCAGGTGGCGCGACGGGCTCTCCTCTCCACAAAGGGGAGGGGAACCAGAGGTGCCGCTTGTCAGGTCAGCGGTGTGGATTCCCTCCCCCTCCGCTGCGCTCCGGCCGGGAATGACATGGGAGCGGTTCACCAGTGTCATCCCCGGCGAGCGAAGCGAGGGAAGGGGATCCATTCACACCCGCTGTCATCCCGGGGCCGCGCAGCGGAGCCCGGGATCCATAACCGCTAACGGTCGAAGATGAAGCCAAACCGCCCCGCCCCTACCCCCTCGCGGCCTCCGCCTCGGCCTGAGCCCCTGCCTCGTCCAGGAGCCAGGCCCGGAAGGCCTTGACGGCGGGCCTGTCGGCGGAGGCCTCCGGGGAGACCACGTAGTACTGGTAGGCTCCCTTGATCTGATGCGGGAAGGGCCGGACGAGGCGGCCGGCGTCCAGGTAGTCGCCGATCAGCACGTTGGTGGCGAGCGCCACCCCCTGCCCGGAGGCCGCGGCCTGGAGGCAGAGATAGGTATGGCTGAAGCGCGGGCCGCGGGAGGTGTCGACCCCCTCGACCCCCGCCGCCCGGAGCCAGCGGTCCCAGGTGATGTAGTCCGGCACCTCCTCGACCACCTCGTGCACCAGGGTGTGGTGGCGCAGATCGTCGGGCCGGCGCAGGGGGTGGCGGGGGTCGCCCGCCAGGGCGGCGCTGCACACGGCGAAGAAGGTCTCCTCCATCAGGAGGTCCGTGCGCAGGCCCGTGTAGCCGCCGCGGCCGAAGCGGATCGCCACGTCCACGTCCTCGCGGGCGAAATCGGTGAGCCGCGTCGAGACCGACACGCGCACGTCGATACCGGGATGGCGCTCCCGGAAGGCGCCGAGCCGGGGGATGAGCCAGTTCGACGCGAGGCTCGGCATGCAGCTCACGGTGATCGCATGGGAGGTCTCCGGCCGCAGAACCTGGGCCGTGGCCTCGTCGAGCCGGTTGAGCGCGTCCGTGACGGCGGCGGCGTAGCGCTCGCCGAGCGGGGTGAGCGCGACGCCCCGGCTCGGGTGGCGCAGGAACAGGGGCCGCCCGATCCAGCCCTCCAGGGCCTTCACCTGCTGGCCCACGGCACTGGCCGTGACGGCGATCTCGTCGCCGGCCTTCTCGAAGCTCAGATGGCGGGCGGCCGCCTCGAAGGCGCGCAGGGAGTTCAGGGGCGGGAGGCGGCGGCGGGACATGGCGGCCCTGGGGTGATCTGCCCAAGTTTCTCTTGGGCAAGAGGCAAGAACTTCTCGTTTGCCGGGAGCCTAGCACGGGAGCAATCTTCTCTCCAGTGAAACGCCATCGAAGGAGACCCGTCATGGCGATCGGATATGCCGCAGCAAATCTTGGGCTCCACAGCCCGTCCCGCGACCGGAAGAGCACCCTGCTGCAGCTCCTCCTGCGCTACGAAGCCTGGCTCGACCGGCGCAGGACGTCGCGGATCCTGTACGGGATGGACGATGAGGCCCTGCACGATATCGGGTTGTCCCGGGCCGACGTGGAAGGCCAGAATACCGCCTCCTGGCAGGATCTCCTGCCGCCCTCCCTCGGACGCTGATCCTCCGGCTGCTGGAAAGGCCCCATGATGAAGCTCTATTCCGGCCCGTTGAGCCTGTTCTCCCGCAAGGTCGAGATCGCCCTTCGGGAGAAGGGGCTGCCGTTCGAGCGGATCGGGGTGCCGTTCAGCCAGACCCGGGGCTACAGCCCCAAGCACCCGGACGTGCTCGCCGCCAATCCCAAGGGTCAGGTGCCCGTTCTCGTGGACGGGGATCTGACCCTGTACGATTCGACCGTGATCCTGGAATACCTCGAGGACGCCCATCCCGAGCCCGCGCTCCTCCCGCAAGGGCCCACGGAGCGGGCGCGCTGCCGCCTCCTCGACGTGTTCGCCGACGAGGTCATGCTGGCGCCCTTGCGCGCCCTCATGCACCGCACGGAGCCGGGCGCGCGGGAGTCCGGGCGCTGGGAGGCCAACGAGGCCAAGGCGAGGGAAGCGGAGGCCGTTTTGGCCTCCCATTTCGCCGATCTCGACGAGAAACTTCGCGGCAAGGATTATCTCTGCGGCGCCTTCTCCATCGCCGACATCTCCGTGTTCATGCCCGTACTCTACGCCCGCCGCCTGGGCGGCCCGCCGCTGAAGCCGCACGGGGCCCTGTTCGCCTGGTACGGGAGGCTCGAACACCGCCCGCCCTTCGCGGCGGCGGCGGCCGAGATCCGCGAGGCCGACCGGGAATTGTCCGCGCCGGTCGGGGGCGCGTACCGGGATTGACGCGGGTTCCGCCGGGGCCGGGCTCGCCTGCGGGAACGCAGCAGTCACGTTCTCATTTTGTTCTTGACAGTTCACACAAGCTAAGCTATATCATGTGCAGTTCTGTTCCCCGAGGGGCGCGCTCGCGAGGCGTCGTAAGTTGCGGGAGCAGGGCACGGTCTCGTGCAGGGGCTCGCACCCCTT
>JAESGY010000267.1_pt1 | contig 33331 bp, 45 predicted proteins | sample 9269841 | NCBI WGS metagenome assembly JAESGY01 (sample SAMN17022865, study PRJNA683097) | algae metagenome | isolation source: Spirirestis rafaelensis WJT71-NPBG6 and co-occurring heterotrophs from... | place: USA: Pinto Wells, Joshua Tree National Park, Colorado Desert, CA | collected 2006-08-15
GGCTAAGCGGTTACCTCTGGCGGAGGACGGGAGGCGTCACGAATATCCGCCACCGCCACCGCCACCATCACCCCCGCCTCCACCCCCGCCCGGAGATCCGAGCCGATCCTGACGATCCAGCTCCTGCGCAGCCAGCGCCGTTGCAGTGGCAACTCGCGGCAGGGGAGGCAGGGCGGTCAGATGCTGCAGGGTCGCAGGCCCGCCGGCAGTAAAGGCCGGCACCGAGAGGGCGCGTTCCGCTGCAGCCCGATCGTCAGCGTTCAGTGCGCGGGAGGCGGCGTACAACGCCTGAACCACGGATTGTGCAGACGCATCGGGTGCAATTCCAAGGGCAGGCCGTAGCTCATGCAACCCCGCCGCCAGCTCGGTGGAGACAGTGCCGCTGAAGCCGCGCCAGCGTGCGCCATAGGGCAGCTCCGTTGCCAGGTACTCGTAGTTGGCCAGAGCACGTGCCGCTGCTGCTGGTTGGCCGTTCAGGCTGGTGGGGGTGCCGAAGGCATAAGCGGCGTCAATGATCGCGGCGCGCGTCGGGTCACTCGCGCCCTGCACCGCATCGGGCGGCAGCGTGGCATGACCCTGAGGCGGCTGCTCCGCAGTGACGCAACCCAACAGCAGCAGAACGGCTGTAAAGCTGCCGCACCGCAGCCATTTGGTCTGAGCCATGGGATCGTTCTCCATCGCGTCCTGTGTCATCGAACATCTGAAAGGGCCTGCTGACAGGCCCGATGAGCCTATAGAGCCGGCTTGGGTGCACTTGGATAGGTGGGCTAATCTCGTTGGCATCATCCCCACCTTGCCGCGCCGGCCGTTCACCGTGTGACGACCCACAGCGCCGGGGCGCTGTCTTCTACCGCCGGCCGGCGCTGCCGCGGTCCTGGTCCAGCGCCGCATAGTTCCGTAGGCATGCTCCGCATATCGCCAGCGGTAACGTGGTGCTCCACTGCCCATGGTGCGGGTGCGGCAACTCCTCCTCCGTCCCGCTGCGCCGGCATGCTGCATAGACCGCGCCGCCGGCATAGGTGGCGGGCAGCAATTCGAAGCCGGCAGGTAGCAGGCTCTGGGCGGCGTCCTCTGCCGTCGTGTACGCCAGCACCGGCGCGCTGCGATCGAGCGCCTGGTGGATGGCCTGATCGGCCGCAGGGCTGCCCCCGCGCTCAGGGCATCGGCGGGGTCCGCAATGCGGCTGTGGCGAGGCGCGGCAGCATGGCGGCGAGGTCGTAGCGGCGGTTGAACCGATACTCGAACTCGGCGAGATAGCGCGGCACGTGCTTCGGCGCGATCGAGCGGTAGGTGCCGGTGATCGCGGCCTTCATGTTACCAAGTGCGGTGTTGACCCACTTGAAGGCTGGGGTGCGTGCCGCCCGCACGCCCGAGCCGGTCTTGATGACCGTATGCTGGCACCCGGCCTTGGTGACAGCGGCGAAGCAGGGCAGACCGTCGCTGACCACCTCGCAGGTCCGCTCCAGACTGCGCTTGGCAAAGCCCTCGACAGCGCGGCTGCAGAAGCTCGTAACCCGACGCAGCTTCAGCCGCACCGGTTTGCCCTCCGGCGTGGTCTCGACCGCGGCCAGGAAGGGCGTCTTGCCGGGCGAGCCGCGGCCACGCTTGCCGCCCGAGTGCTCGCCGCCGAGGTAGGCATCGTCGAGTTCGATGCGACCGGCCAGCAGTCTCTCGGCGTCGCGCTCCAGCATCACTTGCCCGAGTTTGTGCTTGATGGTCCAGGCGGTGGTCTGGGTCACCCCGAGGCGGCGGCCAAGTTCGATGCTGGAGATGCCCTGCTTCGTCTGCGTCACGTGGTAGAGGGCGCGGAACCAAGTCCGCAGCGGCACCTTGGTGGTGGCGAAGATGGTGCTGGCCGTCAGCGAGGTCTGCCGCCGGCAGGCGCTGCATTGGAACAGCTGGCGCGACCGCACCTCACAATGGCGCCGCTCACCGCAGATCGGGCACTCGAAGCCCTCTGGCCAGCGCCATCGAAAGAGCGCCTCGCGGCATGCCGGTTCCGTGCCGTAGCGCTGCTCGAACTCAGCTTCGCTGAGCCCTTTCTGGAACTGCACTGAGTTGCGGGCCACGGCTATCCCTTTGCAAATACACTGATGTTCCCGATTTGTACCCCGCCGTGGTCAGCTGAGAAAGCCGCGTAATCAGGAAGGGTTTTGACGGGGACACCCCCGTCGATGCAGCGCAGATCCAATTTGTCGTCCGCCAAGGCCAGCCCGCGGGCACGGTGCTCTCGGTCTGCAACGGCGGCCGGAACCTGATGGTGGTGACGCGCACCACCCGCGACCGATGGATCTCGAACAACTACATCGAGGACACCGAAAGCTGGCGCGGGATCGCGGACGCTGATTGGGTCCTCGCGGCGGCGGCGGACAGCTACCAAGACCCTTCCGGCATCGAGGTTCACCTGTTGCGCGCGGCCGACGTGCGCACCGCCTTCGACGCCGCCCGCAAAGCGCGGATCGACGCGGGGCACATCATCCGCGACAACACTATCTGGGTGGCTTTGGACCGGCAAACCTCCAACGCCGTTTCAGCGGTCGGCGGCGGCCTGATCGACAAGGCCGTCTGGACCCAACGGTTCGACCTATGCCTCAACCCACTCGCGCCCACCGTCGGTGCAACGCCCGGCGGGTATCGGCCGCTGCCCCCCACGGAAGGCAACAACGGCGACGGCACGGCGCTCTGCCTCAGCCCGGATGAGGCGAAGCGCGCCGTGGCCGCCTACTACGGCGTGGCCCCGGACGCGGTGCAGATCCAAGTCCGCTTCTAGCCCCCGCCGCGATGGGGCGTTGCCGCCGCGGCCGCCCGCCCCACCACCAGCCCGAAGGCCTAAGCACCGGCGCCTTCGCCTTCAGGGCGCTCTACGCGCCACCGCCCATACCGCCGGGTCGGTCTTGCCCGGTATGGCTGCGGTGACGCGCACTCCCTCGGGCGCGGCCTCCAGCCGGAAGCGGTAGCCTTCCAGTTCCGGCCGTACGGTCCAGCCGCCCGGCAACGGCTGCCAAGGCTGCCGGGCAATCCAGGCCTCTAGCCCACCGAGGCCGCCGCAGCGCCGCAGCAGGTTGCGCGCCTCGGCCTCGGTCATGGCGGCTCCTTCGGTCTTGTCTTACCGCCGCCGGCTAGACCGCTCGCCCCAAGCGATCCCGCCGACCGGTAGGCCGGCCGCCCTTGCCTCGTCATGGCGGCGGTGAAAATACCGGTCCAAGTTATTCTCCCGCCGCGTGCCGTACCGCAGATTAACCGGCCGGTTGTCGCCGGGATCGCGGTTGAGGTGTCGAATGACTAGGCCAGGCGGCCGCGGGCCGTACCAAGCGAGCGCGACGATCGTATGAAGCATGACGCTCCGCCCCCAAACCTTCGTGTGGAGGTATCCGGACCGCGCCCGGCTTGGCCGCAGGATCCGCTCGCGCAAGACGCAAACAACTGATCGGTCGTAGTCATAAATGCGGCGACAGTAGAGGCTCCGCAGCTCCCCGCGATCGCTAACCTCATAGAGATTAAAGGCCGGAAGTCGGTCGAAGGATTGATCGCTCGGCACAGGGCGCCATTCTCGTCTGTTATCATTCACCGATCCGCCTCCCTTCCCGCCTACCCGATCCACCTCCGCCAGAATGGCCGCCTGGCTTCCTCCAGCGCCAGGCGCAGCACCGAGGCCTTACCCCCGGCCCGCCCGCTCCCGCAGTTCGGCGATTTCCTGCTCGCGCTGGTCTCGGTCTCGCTCGCCCTCTCCAAGCGGTGTGCCCATCCGCGCAGGCCGGTCTGCCTTACTGTTACGTTCCGGAACAGTCAAACCGTTGCCACATTGGAGAAACTGCCACGGGTAACTATCCCGGCAACAACGTGGTGGGAGCCGAGTGACAATGCGTCAGTTGCTCGGCTCTCCTTCCCACTGATCCACCAATCCTGTCGCCGAAGGCGGACTACCCTTCCTGTTCAATCAGGCCGGTCCGTGTCTCCCGCGCTCGCCCGTCTTGTTCTCGCACCCAATCCGGACGCGGGTCGCTGATCGGCGCGGTGTGGCCGCAGCCCTCCCAGCCCTTACACCCGGCGTTGAACCAATGGCTGTCGGCCAGCGGCAGGTAGGCACAGCCGCACCGTGTCGTCCTGGCCGATGGCGTCAGGATGGCTCGTCATGCCGGCGCCTGCCTGGTCGGGGCGATAGTAGCGCGGCAGCGCGCCGGTGCCGCTCCAAAGGGGTTACTAACCGAATGGTTAACTTAGTGCTGGCGAAAACACATACCTTAAGTCGATTTCTCGCAACGCCGGGAGCGCTTGGCGCATGGGAGCATGGGGTCGCAACCGGAGATTTTCGTCATGGGCGAGCTCGTTTTTCTCCTCTCCCTCACCCCATCCTACTCGGCGCTGTCATAACCCGGCACGCCGTTGCCAACAGCCCGCTCGGCCACCTGCTGCAAGCGCAGCGCGAGGACTAATCGCACCCGGGCTCACCAGCCTGGACTGCGCACAACGGCAGCCACAGCGCGCTCTATGGCTCGGCAGCCTGCGGCGCATCCAGCGACCGGGTACACCGCAAGCGGTCGGTCACTTTGCCGGCGGTGGCGTCGCCCGAGCCCATGCTGCGGATAGCCACGGTGATGCTGACAGCCCGTTTTGAAAGTCTGTGCAGCCCGGCACTTGCGACGGGCGGCGGCCCAAGGTCCCGGCCTGAGCGGCCCGTCCGCGGTTCTGCCCTTCCTCTGCTTTGACAAGCCGTCGCGTCCGGCCCATCCCGGGCGGATGGGAGTGACCCATGAAGGGCGGCAGCGGGTGCGAGGAACTTGGGTTAGCGGCGCAGTGGCCGCGCTGTTCGGCGCGGCGGTGATGCTGGCACTTTTCGGCCCCCGGCCCCTCGACCCCGGGAACCAGGGCTGGCTCTGGGGCGAACTCGGGGTGGACCCGCTCCAGTACTGGCTCGGTTGGACCTACTACCGTCAAACCCCCTGGCACTGGCCACCCGGCGCCAACCCCGAATATGGGCTGGAGCTCGGCTCCGCCATTTACTTCGCCGATCCGGTGCCGCTGATTGCCATGCCACTCAAAGCGCTGCGCGAGTTGCTAGAGGTGCCGCAATACATCGGTCTCTGGCTGCTCGCCTGCGCCGTGCTGCAGGGGCTAATAGCTTGGCGTTTGATCGGGCTCGCCACGCGAGACCCGCTGGCGCGAGCCTGCGGCGCTGGGCTGCTGGCGCTGCAGCCCATGCTGATGCACCGCATGACCGGCCACACCCCTCTCGCCGGCCAGTGGCTGCTGCTGCTCGCGCTGCTACTGGCGCTCCGGCCCGAGCGCACCGGCCGGGAGGGCTTCACCTGGGTCGCGCTGTTGCCGGTGACCGCGCTGGTGCACTCCTACCTGCTCGTCATGGCAGGTGCGATCTGGGGGGCGGACTGGCTGCGGCGCGCCGGGATTGAGCCGGGCCGGGGCGGCTGGCGCGGCGCCGCGCTGGAGGCGGTGGCGGTACCCGGTGCCGTGCTGGTGGTGCTCTGGCTTATCGGCTTCTTCCTGCTTCATGGCGGCCACGGCAACGGCCCTGGCAGCGATTTCGGCACCTACGGCACGTGGAGCTTCAACCTTCTAGGCTTCCTCGATCCCGACGACTGGTCCGCCCTGATGCCCAACCTGCCGGACACCGGCCACTGGGACGGGCTGGGCAGTTCCTATCTTGGCCTCGGCGGGCTGCTGCTGCTGGCGGCCGGTGCTCTGGCCTTCGCGCTGCGCCCGGCGCCGCTGCCGAGGCGGCTCTGGCCGTTGGCCGCGGCGCTGCTGGTGCTGCTCTGCTATGCGGTGACGCACCGGGTGGCGCTCGGCGGCCATGTCTGGGTGCTGTTCGAGCCACCCGCGTGGTTCATGCGTCCCGCCGCAGCGTTGCGCAATTCCATCCGCATGGCTTGGCCGCTAGCCTACGCATTGATGTTCAGCGCCATTCTGGCCTGCGTGCGGACCTGGGGTGGGCGGCGGACGGGTTGGCTACTGCTCGGCCTGTTAGCGCTGCAGTGGGTGGATCTGCAGCCCGGCATCGCCGCGCGCGGGGTGGCGGCCGCGGCGGCGCCACGCCCAGTGCCGGAACGGCTCTCCAACCCCTTCTGGGCCGAGGCGGTGCGGCGCTACGGGCGGGTCCGCTGTACCCCAGCGGCAAACATCGGCCCCGGCTGGAACAGCGTGGGCGTCCTCACGGCCCGTACCGGAGCGGTGCCGACCGACTGCATCTACCTCGCCCGGGTGGACGATGCGGCGCTCGCCGCCCTGCGGGAGAAGGTGGCGGAGGTCCTGCGCAGCGGCGCCTATGAGCCGGACACGCTCTACGTGCTGCGCGATGAGACCAGCCAGGCGCTGGCGCAGGCTTCGTACGACCCGACGCGGGACCTGCTACGGGAGGTCGAAGGGTTCTGGGTACTGGCGCCGGGGTGGCACCTGAGACACTGAAAGCGCGACTTGGAAGTTATGAGGTCGACCTTCTCAAACGGGCACTGAGTGCGGGTATGGGCGCAGCCGCTGCACCAGTCAGGGGCGACAGATGGTCACGGTTCAGGCAGCAAGCCTACTCGGCTCAGGAATACCCGGACGCTCGCGCGACCTAGCCCGTCAGTTACTGACGAAGCGTAATGTCGGCCTCCCGAACCACCCGTGCCCACTTCTCTCGGTCACGCTCGACCAGGGCCGCGAAGCCCTCCGCGTCGGCATAGTGCGGCACCAGCCCCTGCGCATCTTAGGGACGCATCAGATCGGTCTCGCGCATCGCCCAGGCCACCGCCTCCTCCCGCCGTGCGATGACCGGGCGCGGCGTTGCTGCCGGGGCCGCCACGCCGACTAAGCCCGTAGCCTCAAAGCCCTCCAATCCGGCCGCCTCGGCCACCGTTGCTAGCCGGAGCCAAATGCCGCCTGGCAGGTCCGCTGGGGGTCCGCAGAAAAAGTCGAGAGGTCTGATGTGGACCGGGGCAGCAGCTAAGTGCTTGAGAAAACTGGTGCCGACACCCGGGATTGAACCGGGGACCTACTGATTACGAATCAGTTGCTCTACCGCTGAGCTATGTCGGCCTCGCCAGGAGCGGCTGGATACACGCAGGACCGCTCCAGGGCAACGCCCCTTTCGGCTTCTCCCGCATGCGCGCGGCGCATTCTTGCCCCGCGCGGGGTGCCCCGGGCGAACCCGCCCGGGGCGATCCATGGTCAGGCCGCGGTGGCCGCCGGCAGTGAGGTGCGCGGCGCCGCCGTCCAGGCGATCTGCCCGACCGTGTCGCAGCTGGTGCAGACCGGTGTCCAGGCCGCGTGCTCCGCGCCGCAATGGGTGCAGCGCCAGCGCGGCTCCGGCCGGGCCGCCGCCGCCTGGCGCAGCCAGCGGGACTGGGCGGCGCGCGCCTCGGCGGTCTCGCCGTGCTCGGCCTCCTCCAGCTCGGCGAGTAGCAGATAGGACCGGCGATCCTCCTCGCCCGAGGCCACCAGCGCGTCCAGCGCGCCGCGCGCCCGGCCGGTGAGCCCGGCGGTGAGGGAGGTGCGCGCCAGCAGCAGCCGGCTCTCGGCCGCGTCCGGATTGCGGCGGATGAGATGCTCGGCGGCCTTCACCCGCATCAGCGGGTCCGGCTCGGCGTCCAGATAGGGCTCGGCCAGGTCGGGATGCGGCGCGGCCGCCCAGGCCTCCTCCAGCACGGCGCCGGCGCGCCGGGCATTGCCGCCCTCGCGCAGCCGCTTCGCCAAGGCCAGCGCCGCCGGCGCGAAGGCCTTGTCGTGCTGGAAGGCCTGCCGCTCCAGCTCCAGCGCCCTGGCCGGGTCAGGCTCCTCCGCCGCGGCGGCCAGCGCCAGCGCGGCCTTGGGCGCCTCGGGCGGCGAGAGGGCCAGCGCCTCGCCCCATTCGCGGGTCTGCAACGCGAGCTGCGCCCGCTCCTCTCGCAGCCAGGCGGCGCCGGGCTGCACCGCCTCGGCCTCCCGCGCCAGCGCCCGGGCGGCGTCCCAGTCGCCCTTCTGCATGGCCTGCCGCAGCAGCCCACGCAGCCCGAGGAAGCGCGCATCGTCGCGCTCCGCCAGCCGGCGGAAGAGCTCGGCGGCCGACTCCTCGCGGCCGGCCATGCGCTCCGCCTCGGCGGCCAGCAGCAGGGTCTGCGGCGTGTCGCCCAGGCAGTTGCGGGCTTTCCGCACCTCGAGCCGCGCCGCTTCCGCGGTGCCGGCGGCCAGCGCGATCAGCGTCCGCGTCACCGCGGCATCGCCCTGGCCGCGGCGCTTCGCGGCGCGGCGCTCGCGGAACCGCCGCGGCCAGCGGCGGAGGGCGCCGATGGCCAGCAGCAGCAGGTGCAGCGCCAGGAAGCCCAGCACCAGGATCAGCAGGGCGATCGGGAAGCTGGTGCCGATGAAGGCCTCGCCGACCTGGATCTCCACCGTCCCGCCGAGATCGGCCAGCCACATCGCGCCGGCGACGCCGGCCGCGAGGATCAGCAGGACAAGGATGGCGCTCCGCATCGGCTCAGCCCGCCGCCAGCTGGCGCAGCGCGGCGCGGGCCGCGACCAGCGCCCTGGCCTGGTCCACCCAGGACTGCATCGCGTCCCGGGCGGGCGGCGGCAGCTTCTCGATCTGCTGCAGGCTCATCTCAAGGTCTCCCGCCTTCAGCGCGCGGCGGGCGCGCTCGATCTGCTGTTCCGCGGCATCGCCCCAGACCACCTGCTCGCCCCGCCGGACGGTGACCAGCCCGCCCATGCGGGACAGCGCGCTGTCCACCACCCCGCCCCGGCTGCCATTCGGCTGCGCCGCCGGGTCGGAGGCGGCGCGGGCCGCCTTCGCCGCATCCTCGAAGGAGAGGCGGAGCGAGGCCTCGGTCGGCGGCGCCGATTGGGCGAAGCGGGCGAGCGCCTGCGGCGGCTGTTCGACACGCGCCAGGCCCTCGCCGAGCGGCTGGCCGGCGACGAGGGCGCTGCGCACCCGGTCCACGGCGGCGAGCCGCGCGGTGCGGGCCTCGAGCGCGGTCAGCTTCTGCTGCGCCTGTTCCAGCGCCGCCATGCGCTGGGTCATCGTGGACTCCAGCGCCTGCAGGCGCTGCGCGGCCGCCTGCTGGGCGGACTGCTCGCGCTGCTCGCTGCTGCGCTGCGCCTCCTGCAGGCGCTGGGAGACGGACTGCTGCGCGTCCTGCAGCCGCTGCGTCACAGTCTGCTGCTGCTCCTGCAGCCGGCGGTTCAGCTCCGCCTCCTGCTGCTGCACCCGGGCGGCGGTCTGCTCGATCCGCTCGCCCATCCGGTCGAGACGGGTGCCGAGCGCATCCAGCGCGGCGCGCGGCGCGACAGCGGCGGGATCGAAGGCCGGGCGGGCGTCCAGCGCCTGCAGCCGGCGGTCATTTGCCGCGATGCGCTCATTGAGCGCGGCGAGCTGCCCCTCCAGCGGCCGGAGGTCGGGGATGGCCGGCGCGGGCCGCGATTCCAGCGCCTGCACGCGGCCCTCGACCGCCGAGAGCGCGCCGAGCCGGCCGGTGACCGTGCCGAGTTCGCCCCGCACGCCCTCCAGCGCGCCGAGCCGCTGCTCCAGCTGCGCCACGCGCGCCGGATCGACGGCCGCCTCGGTGGTCGAGCGCGGCGTGGTCAGCAGCCACCAGACCGCCAGCAGCAGCACCACGCCGCCGACGCCGATCATGATGGCCGCCGGGTCGAGCCGGCGCGGCGCCGGCGGCGCCAGCGGGGAGTTGCGGGGAGCCGGCGGAGTGTCGCTGGCGGGTTTCTCGGGTGTCTCGCTCATGCGTGCAGCCTATCTGGGACCGAGCAATGCCAACAATGCGTCCTGGTCCGGCCGGTCGGCGACTCGCACCGCGCGCCAGGCCAGGGGTGCGAGGGCCCGGGTCGCCGCCTCGGCCACCCTGGGACTGATCGCCAACGCTTCCATCCCCGCCGCGGTCGCCGCGTGGCCGGACGCCTTGATGAGGGAGATGGCACAGCGGGCCGAACGGGGCGAGAAGAACAGCGCGGCAACGACCTCACCATCTTGTTGCAGCGCCGCGCTGGCCTCCGCCGGCAAGGCATCGGCCGGCCGGGCGGCATAGGCGACGCGCCGGATCACCCGGAAGCCGCGGGCGCGGAGATCCGCCGCCAGCTCCGCCCCATAGCCCTCCCCCACCGCCAGCAGCAGCGGCCCCGTTGCAGGGTCGAGTCGCCGCGCGGCATGCTCGGCCAGCGCCGCGGCGTCGCCGGCGGCGGCCTCCACCTGCGGGAAGCCGCAGGCGCGGGCCTCGGCCGCCGTCGCCTCCCCCACCGCCAGTACCGGGATGTCCGCGGGAGGCAGGGCGCGGGCGGCGGCGCGGCTGGTGAGCAGCAGCGCCTGGACCGGCCGCAGGGCCCGGGCCGGCGGCAGGGGGAAGGGCCGCGGCGCCAGCACCAGGGCCGGCGCCGGGATCGGCCGCCAGCCGAGCGCGGCGACCCGGCGCGCGGTCTCGGCCGTGCCCGGCTCCGGCCGGGTGATCAGGACCCCGGGCACCTCCGCCGCCACAGCGTCAGGCGAAGAGGTCGGCGGGGCTGTCGGCGCGCAGGCTGTGGCCGAGCTCGGCACCGAGGCGCACGGCATCGGCCGCCGGACCGTTAATGGCGCGCTTCAGCAGGAAGCTGCCATCCGGCCGGGCGACCAGCCCGGTCAGGTGCAGGTCGCCGCTCGGCAACAGGCGGGCATGGCCGCCGATCGGGGTGCGGCAGGAACCATCCAGGGCCGCCAGGAAGGCGCGCTCCGCCCGGCTGACCGCCGCCGCCTCACGGTCCTCGATGGCCGAGAGCAATTCCCGCAGTTCCTCGTCCGATTCGCGGACGGTGATGCCGACGATGCCCTGGCCGGCGGCCGGGACCATGGATTCCGGGTCCAGCACCACCGCCGCCTCGCCCTCCAGCCCCAGGCGGCGGAGGCCGGCCAGCGCCAGCAGGCTGGCGGCGAACTCCCCGCCGCGGACGCGGGACAGGCGTGTCTGGACATTGCCGCGGATCATGGCGCAGCGCAGGTCCGGCCGGGCGAAGAGGATCTGGCTCTGCCGCCGGACGGAGGCGGTGCCGATGACCGCCCCGGCGGGCAGGCAGGCATAGGGGTCGGCCGGGTCCGGCTCCGCGCAGCCCGCGCCGAGGATGATGGCATCCCGCGCATCCTCCCGGCGCAGGGTGCAGGCGAGGACGATGCCGGGCGGCATCTCGGTCTCCAGGTCCTTCAGGCTGTGGACCGCGAAATCGACGCGGCCGTCCAGCAGGGCTTCATGGATCTCCTTGGCGAAGAGGCCCTTGCCGCCGATATCCGCCACGCGCCTGTCGAGGATGCGGTCGCCGGAGGTGGCGATCACATGCTCATCGAAGGCCTGCGCGGCGCGCAGCACGGGGCAGAGCTCGGAGACGATCGACAGGAAATGCCGCGTCTGCCAGAGCGCGAGGGGCGAGCCGCGGGTGCCGACCCGAAGCGGCAGTGGACGGCCGTGGCGCGGGACCGCGGCATGAGTGTGGCCGGAAGGCATGGCGCTGTCTTAGAACCGCGACCGGGGATGAGGAAGGCTGGATGGACACGGAAGCCGCAGTGCTGGGGCTGGAATCGAGCTGCGACGAGACCGCCGCGGCCGTGCTCCGCGCCGACGGCACCATCCTGGCCGAGGCGGTGCTGAGCCAGGAGAAGGAGCACTCCCCCTATGGCGGCGTGGTGCCGGAGATCGCGGCGCGGGCGCATCTGGAGCACCTGCCGCGGCTGGTGACCCAGGTGATGGAGAAATCCGGGCTGGAATTCTCCCAATTGGCGGGCATCGCCGCCACTTCCGGCCCCGGGCTGATCGGCGGGCTGATCGTCGGCAGCACCCTCGGCAAGGGGATCGCCCTGGCGCATGGCCTGCCCTTCGTTGCGGTGAACCACCTGGAGGCGCATGCGCTGACCGCGACCCTGCCCGGGGTGGTGGAGATGCCGGTGCGCTTTCCCCACCTGCTGCTGCTGCTCTCGGGCGGGCATTGCCAATGCGTCGCGGTGGAGGGGGTGGGGCGCTACCGCCGGCTGGGCACCACCCTCGACGACGCGGTGGGGGAGGCCTTCGACAAGGCAGCCAAGCTGCTGGGCCTGCCCTGGCCGGGCGGGCCGGCGCTGGAGCGGCTGGCGCGGCAGGGCGATACGGCGCGCATCCCGCTGCCGCGGCCGCTGCTGGGACGGCCGGGCTGCGACTTCTCCTGGAGCGGGCTCAAGACCGCGGTCGCCCATGCGGTCGCGCGCTGCCCGGGCGGGGTGCCGACGGGGCAGGACAAGGCCGATATCGCCGCCGCCTTCCAGGCCGCGGTCGCCGCGGTGCTGGCGGACCGGGCGAAGCACGCGCTGGCCATGCTGCCGGGGGCGACCGCGATGGTGGTCGCCGGCGGCGTCGCCGCCAACCAGGCGGTGCGCGGCGCGCTCTCGGCCGCCGCGGCGAAACGCGGGCTGCCGCTGGTGGCGCCGCCCATCCGGCTCTGCACCGACAATGCGGTGATGGTGGCCTGGGCGGGGGTGGAACGGCTGCGGCTCGGGCTCACCGACGAACTCGGCCATGCGCCGCGGCCACGCTGGCCGCTGGAGGGGCTGGCGGCCTGAGCCTCCCTCGGGGCGCTCCCTTGGGGGCGCTCACTGGAAAGCTTCGGCATGGCTGGCCTTCGATCCGGGCGGGCCGCCGGGGGCCTGACCGGGGCGTGCCGGCGCGGTGTCAAACGGGACGCGGTGTCAGCGCGCCTTCCGGTAGAACACCACCCGCTCCGTCTCCTCGAAGCGCAGCGCACGGTGCATCCGGTGCGAGGCCGCGTTGTCGAGCAGCGCGTCCGAGGCCAGTTCGACGCAGCCCAGCGACAGGGCCCAGGCCTCGACCGCCCCGGTGAGCGCGCGGGCGACGCCGCGCCGGCGCCAGCCCGGCAGCACGAGGATGCCCTCCAGGAAGGCGACCGGCGAGGTCGCGCAGCCATTCACGTGGTCCCGCCGCAGCATGGCCTCGGCGAAGCCGATGGCAGCGCCGGCCGGATCGCGTGCCAGGAAGGCCACCGCCTCCCCGGCGCGGGCGAGCAGCGCCTCGGCTTCCGCGCGGTGCTCCGCCGCGCCGCCTTCCGGCCAGAGCGCCTGGCGCAGCGCGACCCAGTCCGCCAGCCCCGCCCCTTCGCAGCGCTCGATCCGCATCCGCCGCCCTCCCAGCTCGCCGCCAGCGCAACATCCGGGGCGAACCCGTCCTTCCGCCACGCGTTCGAGAGACCCGAGAGGAGAGGGACACCTCAACCATGGCCACCCAGACGCGCAACCCGAAGGGCAACGAGCACCCCGAGAACACCTCCGACGCCAATGTCGAATCCGGCGTGGAGCAGACCTTCCCGGCGAGCGACCCGGTTTCTTACACCACCGACCAGGGCTCCCGCGCCGTGCCGCCCGAGTCGATGATGGACCCGCAGGGCTCGAAGCCCGAGCCCTGTGATGACGGCGTCACGCTCTCCCTGCGTTTCCCGGACAGCGAGACCGCCAAGCTGGCGCTGGAGGCGGCGGTGCGGGAGGGGCCGATCGACCGGCGCTGCGCCGAGATCGACCTGGACGATGACCGGGTGACCATGCGGCTGGAAGTGCCGCGCGCGGACCGCGAGCGGCTGGACGGGCTGCTGCGCAAGCATGGCGGGATGGAATCCTAGAACAGACCTCGGACGGGCTTGAACGGGACACCCCGCAGACTTTGCGGAGTAAAGCCAGGGGGGATCCTGGCGCCCCGGAGCGAGACTCTGCTCTACGAACAGTGACCTACTGCGGGTTGGGGTTCAGGTCTGGACGCAATCCGCCGAAGGCCCGCCCGACGCGCATCGGACGGGCCAGCCTGTGGTTCGGACGATCTGATTACGCCGCCTGAGTGGCCCCGCTCAGGCGGCGTTTCATTCAGCCCCAGACGCCATCGGCGAAGGCGTTCCGGCCCTCCTGGATGCCATGAACGAGGAAGTGCTGGAGCGGATTCATCCCGGCCGCCGCGACGTCCGGATGGGCCGCGAGGTAGGAGGAGCTGTCGAAATAGCGCGAGGGGTCGCGGCCTTCCGTGGCGCCGTAGGCGATGTAGTGGTCCAGCGGGTTCACGCCTGCCGCCGCCACGTCCCGATAGGTCTCGAGATAGCCGGAGGTGTCGAAGAGGGCGTTCGGGTCGCGCCCCTCCTTCCAGCCGATATTGTCGAAGTGCAGCCTCGGGTTGATGCCGAACAGCGCTGCCGCCGCCACGTCCGGATAGGCCTGCTTGTAGTAGTCGGCATCAAAACCGTCCCGGATCGAGCTTCCCACCGTACCTGCCGAGACCAGCTGGCCGCGGATCTCGCCGGCCGGGAAGGCCGTGGAGTGGATGTTGAAGTAGAGCGGGATGTCCAGGCCGGCCGGCGTCAGGTCCAGCACCGCCGCGAAATCGGTCACCGGGACGGTGGCGGGGTCGGTCCGCTCCCAGGCGCCGGAGACCGTCCAGGATCCGTCGTCATTGCGCGTGATCCTGAGGTCGTCGGCATCCTGCGCGGGGTTGATCTGCCCGAAGACCACGCCGCCATTCGCGCCGCGGAACTGGCTGTGGAAATGCATGCTGGTGACGTTGTCGGCGGTGGATGGCGTCTGCGCCCCGGTCCCGGTGGCAGGCCCGAAATCCAGGCCCCTGACCGTGAACTGGTAGGTCGCCCGGTCGGCGTCATCATCCCAGATGACGATGCCGCCGCCGCTGGCGGCTGAGTTGTTGGGCGGCACCTCCTGCCGTCCGATGAGGCTCGCGGTGAAGATCCTGGTCATGGCCGATCTCCGCTCCGGCCAGGTCGCGCCAGGGCACGGGCGCCCCGCGCCGGTCCCCTCCCGCCGGAGAGCCCCGTAGCGGTCGCGAGCGGCCGTGCCGCCCCCATCCGCGCCAACGCAGTACGGGCGGCTGGCCGGAGAGGAGTTGCCGCGCCGTACCGTTCACGCGCACCAACGCTCCCGCCCGGACCGAGGCAGGGTCACTTTTCGCGGCGGCGTTCCTGGGGCGGGAGCGCCCCCGCCGGCATCACCCGGCCGGCACACCCTTGGTCGTGCTGTACTCGAAATGCAGCGCCTCGCCCGGGAAGACCCGCGGGTGGATGGCATGCGCCGCCATCGCCGCCTCGGAGAAGCCCTGCAGGATCAGCTTCAGCTTCCCCGGATAGGTGGCGATGTCGCCGACGGCATGGATGCCCGGCAGGTTGGTCTCGCAGGTCGCGGGCGTCACGGCGATGTGGCTGCGCTCCAGCCCCAGCCCCCACTCCGCGATCGGGCCGAGTTCCATCGAGAGGCCGTAGAAGGGCAGCAGGTAGTCGGCCGGGACCGTCTTCGTCTCGCCCTTGAGGGTCGAGAGCACGACGCCCGTGAGGCGCGAGCCGTCCCCCTCCAGCCCGTGGAGCTGGTAGGGAATGGCCATCTCCACCTCGCCCCGCGCCGCCGCCTGGTCCAGGCGTGCGGCACTCTCGGGCGCCGCGCGGAATTTCGGCCGGCGGTGCACCACCGTGACCTTCGCCGCGACCTCCTTCAGCGACAGCGCCCAGTCCACCGCGCTGTCGCCGCCGCCCGCGATCACCACGCGCTTGCCGCGGAAATCCTCCCGCCGGGAAACCAGGTAGCGCACCGCGCCAGATGCCTCGTAGCCGTGCAGCCCCTCCAGCGGCGGGCGGTTCGGGCCGAAGGCGCCGGCGCCGGCCGCCAGGATTACCGCCTTGGCCCGGATATGGTCGCCGGCGCTGGTGCCGAGCTCCCACTCGCCATCCAGCTCCCGCAGCCGCTCCACGCGGCGGCCGAGCAGGTAGAGCGGCGTGAAGGGCGCCGCCTGCTCCTCCAGCTTCGCGATCAGCTCGGCGCCCTCGATCGCCGGATGGGCCGGGATGTCGAAGATCGGCTTTTCCGGATAGAGCGCGCTGCACTGGCCGCCGATGGCGTCCAGCGCGTCGATGACGACGGATCGCATGCGCAGCATGCCGCATTCGAAGACCGCAAAGAGGCCGACGGGCCCCGCGCCGATCACCGCCACATCCGTCTCGACCGTCACGCCAGAGGCGTGCGAACCGAAAGCCTTGCCAGAGGCGCGCATGCCGCTCACTCCCGCCGTCATCGGCGTCCTTCCCAACCGGAGCGGCCGGTCATACCCGCTCGACGCCCCGCCTGGGAACACCCGGACCGGTCATGCCGCCAGCCCCCCCTCCCCCGGCCTTGCCAGGCCGCGCCGGAATGGCGATGAGGAGGAACCAGTCCCCAACCGCACCGGGCCGCCGAACGCATGATCCTGAACGCGAATCTGCCGCGCCTGATCGAGATCGCCCGGGGCGCGGAGCGCGTGCTGGATGTCGGTGGCTGGTACCGCCCGCTGCGGCTGGCGACCCATGCCATGGACCTGCAACCCTACGCGACCCGCCGCCTGGAGGAGGCCCTCGACCCCGGCGAGCCCGAGCGCGTCACCGCGGAGACCTGGACCGTCCACGACGCCTGCCTCGCGCCCTGGCCCTACCCGGACAAGTACTTCGACTTCGTCTTCTGCAGCCATCTGCTGGAGGATGTGCGGGATCCCCTCCTGGTCTGCCGGGAGATGTCGCGGGTGGCCAAGGCCGGCTATGTCGAGACGCCGTCGCGGTTGCGGGAGATCTACTGCAAGCAACGCGGCTTCCGGCTGCGCCGGGCCTTCGGCGGCATGCCCGAGATCGGCTTCCACCACCATCGCTGGTTCGTCGAACCGGGCTGGCTTGGCCCGGAGGGCGGCGCGCGGCTGCTCTTCACCGCCAAGACCGCGGCCCTCTATCTCGACCCGGCGATGTACCTGACCCGCTCCGAGGTTGGGCGCAAGCTGACCGAGGCGGAGAGCGGCCTCGGCCTCTTCTGGGAGGGAGGTATCGAGGCGGAGGAGCGGTTCGTCGATCTCCCCGACGACTACCGGGGCTTCAAGCGCCTCGCCCTGGCGGGGCTTCGCCGGTGATCCTTCAGCCTGCTTGATGCGCCGCGGCCGGGTCGGCAGAAAGGCGGGCCCGTTTCCGCAGGGATGGCGATGGAAGGCCCGATCAGCGTGACCCTGTCCGACCTCGCCGCCACCGGGCGCCTCGCCGCCCGGCTCGCCCCGCTGCTGCGCCCGGGCGATGCGCTGCTGCTGGAGGGACCGCTGGGCGCGGGCAAGAGCGCCTTCGCCCGTGCCCTGCTACGGGCGCTGGCCAGCGATCCGGGGCTCGAAGTCCCCTCCCCCAGCTTCACCCTGGTGCAGAGCTACGAGATGCCGGGCGGGCTAGAAGCGCATCATTTCGATCTCTACCGCCTCTCGGGACCCGCCGACCTAGCGGAGCTTGGCTGGGAGGAGGCCCGGCAGGGCCTGGTCATCGTCGAATGGCCGGAACGCCTGGGTGAGCAACGGCCGGCGGAGGCGCTGGTGGTGCGGATGGCCTATGGCGCGGCGGAGGAGGAGCGCATCGCCACCTTCTCTGGCTGGCCGGACCGGCTGAAGGAGCTGGATCTTTGAGATACCCCGAGCCTTTCCTCGCCGCCCATGGCTATGGCAGCGCCGAGCGCCGGCCGCTCGCCGCCGATGCCAGCTTCCGGCGCTATGTCCGGCTGGTCGGCGGCCCGCGCCCGGCGCTGCTGATGGACGCGCCGCCGCCCGAGGATGTGCGGCCCTTCCGCGACCTTGCCCGGCACCTGCTGGCCGCCGGCCTCTCGGTGCCGGAGATCATCGCCGAGGATGCTGAGGCGGGGTTCCTCCTCATCGAGGATTTCGGCGAGGCGACGCATGCCGCGCTGCTGGATGCCGGCGCCGACCCGGTCCCTCTCTATACCGAGGCGGCCGAGGCGCTAGCCGCCCTGCATGCCGCCCCGCCGCCGCCCGGCCTGTCGGCCTGGGATGCCGCGGCCATGTCCCGCGCGACGGCGGCCACCTTCCTCGACTGGTGGTGGCCCGCCACCTTCGGCGAACCGCCCGCCGAGACGCTGCGGCGGGACCTGGACGAGGCGATCCACGCGATGCTGGCCCCCTTCGCCGGGGCGCAGGGCTTCGTCCACCGCGACTACTTCCCCGCCAATCTGATGCGGCTGGAGGACCGCGATGGCCCGCGTCGCACCGGCATCCTGGATTTCCAGGACGGCGCGCTGGGCCACCCGGCCTATGACGTGATCTCGCTGGTCGAAGATGCGCGGCGGGACGTGGCGCCGGCGACGCGGCGGGCGGCGCTGGCAACTTATCTCAACGCCCGGCCCGGCCTCGACCGCGGCGCCTTCCTTGGCGCCATGGCGGCCTGCGGGGCGCAGCGGCACCTGCGGGTCGCGGCGCTCTGGGTAAGGCTGGACCGGCGGGACGGCAAGCCACACTACCTGCAGCACGGCCCGCGCTGCTGGGCCCTGCTGGACCGCTCCCTGTCGCAGCCGGCCTGCACGCCGCTGCGGGAGTTCCTCGATCGCCACCTGCCGCCGGAGATGCGCCGGAACCCGCCGCCGGGGTAGCGCAGATCGCGGGAAGCCGTGAACGGCCGGACGCGTGATACCTGGCTTAGGACATGCTGACGCATGTCCTGCCTCAAACTCCGGCGGCCCTCCGGGCCTTGGCTTCGCGGCATTGGCCGCGGCGCGCCTGCGCGCGCTCGGCCCGCTCCGCGGGCCGCAGGTCAGGACGTCATGAGCCAAGTATGACGCTGCTCTTTGGAACAAGGACCTGAACCGTCCTCGGGCTTGATCGGGCCTGCCACCCGGGCGCTGCATTCGCCCGGAACTCAGCTGCCCAGGACGGATCGGGTTCAGTTCTGAACACAATCCGGGGCAGAGCAGGCGTCGCCCAGGCCGGGCGGCAGCTGAACTGCCTGCCATGCGAAAGGAGCGGCAGGTTGCCCCGCCGCCCCTTCCGAAGCTGTCGTCAGGCCTGACGGCTTACGCCGCTTCCTGCTCGCCCTCGGCCACCTCGGGCTTCGGGCCGCTGTCCTGGCCCTTCGCGGCCGGATCGCGGTCCACCAGCTCGATCACCGCCATGGAGGCCGCATCGCCGTAGCGGATGCCGGCCTTCAGCACGCGGGTATAGCCGCCGTTGCGGGCCTTGTAGCGCTCAGCGATGGTGGTGAAGAGCTTGTCCACCACCTTCTCGTCCATGATCTGCGCATAGGCTTGGCGGCGCGCATGCAGGCCACCGCGCTTGCCGAGCGTGATGATACGCTCCACGTAGGGGCGCAGCTCCTTCGCCTTCGGCAGGGTGGTGGTGATCTGCTCGTGCTTCAGCAGGCTGGTCGCCATGTTGCGGAACATGGCAATCCGGTGGGTGGAGGTGACGCCGAGCTTACGGCCGGCCATACCGTGACGCATTGTTCAAACTTCCCAGGTTGCCGGCGCAGCGGCTCACTCAGCAGTGGACAAGAAACCGGAAACGGCCGTTCAGAACGGCTCTTCCAGCTTCTTGGCCAGGTCCTCGATATTCTCCGGCGGCCAGCCCGTGACGGTCATGCCCAGGCCGAGGCCCATGGAGGAGAGGACCTCCTTGATCTCGTTCAGCGACTTGCGGCCGAAATTCGGGGTCCGGAGCATCTCCTGCTCCGTCTTCTGCACCAGGTCGCCGATATAGACGATGTTGTCGTTCTTCAGGCAGTTCGCCGAGCGGACCGACAGCTCCAGCTCATCGACCTTGCGGAGCAGGTTGCGGTTGAAGGGCAGGTCGTCCCGCTCTTCCTCCACCTTGCGCTCGCGCGGCTCGTCGAAGTTGATGAAGAGCTGCAGCTGGTCCTGCAGGATGCGGGCGGCCAGCGCCACCGCGTCCTCCGGCGCCACCGTGCCGTCGGTCTCGACGTTCAGGACGAGCTTGTCGTAGTCCGTCACCTGGCCGACGCGGGTCGGCTCCACGCGGTAGGCCACGCGGCGCACCGGGGAGTAGATGGCGTCCACCGGGATCAGGCCGATCGGCGCATCCTCGGGGCGGTTCTGGGCGGCCGGGACATAGCCCTTGCCGGTGTTGACCGTCAGCTCCATGGACAGCTTGGCGCCGTCATCAAGCGTGCAGATCACCAGGTCGGGGTTCGAGATCTCGATATCCCCGGTGGTCTGGATCTGGCCGGCGGTCACCTCGCCCGGGCCGGTCGCGGTGAGCTGGAGGCGCTTCGGCCCCTCGCCCTGCATCCGGATGGCAAGCTGCTTCACGTTGAGGACGAGATCGGTCACGTCCTCCCGCACGCCCTGGATGCTGCTGAACTCATGCAGCACGCCGTCGATGCGGAGCGCGGTCACGGCCGCCCCCTGCAGCGAGGACAGCAGCACGCGGCGCAGTGCATTGCCGAGCGTCATGCCGAAGCCGCGCTCCAGCGGCTCGGCCACGATGGTCGCAACGCGGTCGGGGTCCGCCCCAACCTCGACGCCCAGCTTCTCCGGGCGAATCAGCGACCGCCAATTCCTCTCGATCACGAGCATCTCCTTGCGGCACCTTCCCCCGAAACGGCTCGTCTTAGACGCGCCGGCGCTTGCGGGGGCGGCAGCCGTTATGCGGGATCGGCGTCACGTCACGGATCGCCGTGACATAGAAGCCGACCGCCTGCAGCGCGCGCAGCGCCGACTCGCGTCCCGAACCCGGGCCGCTCACCATGATCTCCAGCTGCTCCATCCCGTGCTCGCGCGCCTTGCGCCCGGCATCCTCGGCCGCGACCTGCGCTGCATAGGGGGTGGACTTCCGGCTGCCCTTGAAGCCCTGGCTGCCGGAGGAGGACCAGGCGATCGCGTTGCCCTGGGCGTCCGTGATCGTGACGATGGTGTTGTTGAAGGAGGCCAGCACATGCGCCACGCCGGTGGCGATGTTCTTGCGCTCCTTCTTGCGCGGAGCGCGGGAGCCGCCGCGGGGTTCGCGAGCCATCTTACTTCGTCACCTTCTTCTTGCCGGCGATCGGCACGGCCTTGCCCTTGCGGGTGCGGGCATTGGTATGGGTGCGCTGGCCGCGGACGGGCAGGCCCTTGCGGTGACGGAGGCCACGGTAGCAGGCCATGTCCATCAGACGCTTGATGTTCATCGCCACTTCGCGGCGAAGATCACCCTCGACCCGGTATTCGCGGTCGATCAGCTCACGGATCCTGAGGATTTCCTCATCCGTCAGCTGGTTAACCCGACGCTCCTCGGGTATGCCGAGCGCATGGCAGATATCGAGCGCGTTCTTCGGCCCGATGCCATAAATATAGCGCAGCGAAATCGGCACGCGCTTGTTCGTGGGAATGTTGACACCGGCGATGCGCGCCACTGCTCAGCTCCTGGAGCCTGTCGCTCCTGCTCGACACCGACCGGACCGGGGCCACCCTGGCCCCTGCGCCCTGCCGGCGAGGTGATCTTCGTTAAACTTACGAACGGCTAAGCGCGGCCGTGGCGGCCCAGAGGCCACCCAGTCCGCAAGAGGCGCGGACTATAGTCGACGCCCCCCTGCCGTCAACCCTTTTGCGGCAGAGGACCGAGGATGGCCTCGATCTGCCGCGCAACCTCGTCCATCTCGGCCATGCCGTCCACCACCCGCAGGATGCCCTCGGAGGCATAGTAGGGCAGCAGCGGCGCAGTCTGGCGGTGATAGGCCTCCAGTCGCGAGGCGACCGTCGTGGCGTTGTCATCCGCCCGGCGGGTGAACTCCGCCCCCCCGCAGACGTCGCAGATCCCCGCCTGCTTCGGCTGCTTGAAGCTGTCGTGGTAGCCCTCCCCGCACTTCGCGCAGGTGAAACGGCCGGAGATGCGCTCGACCAGCGCCGCGTCGTCCACCTGCAGCTCGATGACGTGGTGGAGCGGCATGGCCTTCTCCTTGAGCACCACGTCCAGCGCCTCGGCCTGCGGGACCGTGCGGGGAAAGCCGTCCAGGATGAAGCCCTGCGCCAGGTCGGGCGCCGAGACGCGTGCAGCCAGCATGGCGATGATGATGGCATCCGGGACAAGCTCGCCCCGCTCCATGATCGCCTTGGCCTGCAGGCCGATCTCGCTGCCGGACTTCACCTCGGCCCGCAGCATGTCGCCGGTCGAGATCTGCCGGAGGCCGTAGCGGTCCTCCAGGCGTTTCGCCTGGGTGCCTTTGCCGGCCCCAGGCGGGCCAAGCAGGATCAGGTTCATACCCGTCATCCCCCATCCGTTCCGCGGCCGCCCGGGCGCCCGCGCCTAGTCACGCCCAGAGCGCCGCCCAGCGCCCAGTCAACGCCCGCGCGGCGCCCCGCGACCGCCCAGCCTGGCCTTCCGGATCAGGCCTTCATACTGATGGGCGAAAAGATGCGACTGGACCTGCGCCACCGTGTCCATGGTGACAGAGACGATGATGAGCAGGGAAGTGCCGCCAAAGTAGAAAGGCACGCCATAGTTGCTGATCAGCAGCTCCGGCAGGATACAGACCAGGCTGAGATAAAGCGCACCGACCGCGGTCAGCCGGGTGAGCACCCGGTCGAAATAATCCGCGGTGTTCTGGCCGGGGCGGATGCCCGGGACGAAGCCGCCATACTTCTTCAGGTTATCCGCCGTCTCCACCGGGTTGAACACCACGGCGGTGTAGAAGAAGGCGAAGAAGATGATCAGCGCCGTATAGAGCAGCATGTAGAGCGGCTGCCCGTGCGCGAGCGCATTGGCGATGGTCTGCAGCCAGCCCTCCGCCGTCGGGTCCGTGCTGAAGCCCGCGACCGTTGCCGGCAGCAGCAGCAGGGAGGAGGCGAAGATCGGCGGGATCACGCCGGCGGTGTTCAGCTTGAGCGGCAGATGCGTCGATTCGCCGCCGAACATCCGGTTGCCGACCTGCCGCTTCGGGTACTGCACCGGGATCCGGCGCTGCGCCCGCTCGACGAAGACGACCAGGGCGACGACCGCGAGCGCCGCGACCAGGAAGAAGATGATGAAGAAGGTCGAGAGCGCGCCGGTCCGGCCCAGCTCCAGGGTCGAAACCAGGGCGGAGGGCAGGTTGGCGACGATGCCGGCGAAGATGATGAGCGAGATGCCGTTGCCGACGCCGCGGGCGGTGATCTGCTCGCCCAGCCACATCAGGAACATGGTCCCGCCGACCAGCGTGATGACGCAGGAAATGCGGAAGAACCAACCGGGATCGAGCACCGCCGAGCCGAAGCTGCCCCGCATGCTCTCAAGCCCGATGGCGATGCCCCAGGCCTGGAAGATGGCGATGAGGACCGTGAGGTAGCGGGTGTACTGGTTGAGCTTCTTCCGCCCCGCCTCGCCTTCCTTCTTCAGGGTCTCGAGCGTCGGGACGGCGGCCGTCATCAACTGGATGATGATGCTGGCCGAGATGTAGGGCATGATGTTCAGCGCGAACACCGTCATGCGCCCAAGCGCACCGCCGGTGAACATGTCGAACATGCCGAGGATGCCGCCCCCGTGCTGGGCCAGGATCTCGCCCATGACGGCGGCATCCACGCCCGGCACCGGCACATAGGTGCCCAGCCGGTAGACGATCAGCGCGCCCAGCGTGAACCAGATGCGCTTCTTGAGCTCGGTCGCCTTCGAAAGGACACCGAGATTCAGATTGGCCGCGAGCTGTTCGGCGGCGGAGGCCATGGGATTGCAAACCCTCCACACGACCGCGGCGCCGACAACCGGGAGAGGCTCCCCCGGCCGTGGCGCCGCAGCCACGATACCTTGTCTAGCCTGCGACCGGCCCCGAGGGGAACACCCGGGCCACCGCCCGCAGGCTCAATCCGACCGAGCCGCCACCCTGCCGGGCGGCAGGCATCAGCCCTCCGTGGCGGCCTCGGCCGGGGCGTTCAGCACCGTGACGGACCCGCCCGCCGCCTGCACCGCCGCGACCGCGGCTTCGGAGGCGCCGGAGACGGTGATGGTCACCGCCCGGGTGATCGCGCCATGGGCCAGCAGGCGGACGCCCGCCAGCTTGGCGCCGGTGCGGACCACACCCGCCTCGCGCAGCTTCGCCTCGTCGATAGGCTCGCCGGCCGGCAGGCGGCCAGCTTCGATCGCCTTGTCGAGCGCGCCGAGGTTCAGCGGGGCGTATTCCTTGCGGAACGGGTTGACGAAGCCGCGCTTCGGCAGGCGCCGGTAGATCGGGAGCTGACCGCCCTCAAACCCGTTCAGCGACACGCCCTCGCGAGCCTTCTGGCCCTTCACACCCTTACCGGAGGTCTTGCCCTTGCCCGAGCCGATGCCGCGGCCGAGCCGCTTCGACTTGTAGCGCGCGCCCGGATTGTCGCGCAGTTCGTTGAGCTTCATTGCCTTAGCCCTCGTGCGTCGCCGGCCGATTCACGCCTCCGGGCCGCCCGGGATGACGGGCGGCCCTCCGGCGATCGGACGGCGGCTCAGCCTTCCACCTTCACCAGGTGGGCGACCTTGCGGATCATGCCGCGAACGGAGGGGGTGTCCTCCAACTCCCGCGAGCGGTGCATCTTATTGAGGCCGAGGCCGATCAGCGTCTCGCGCTGACCGGGCTTGCGGCCGATGGGCGACCCGATCTGGGTCACCTTCACGGTCTTCTTGGTCTCAGACATTCGGGGCCTCCGCCGCCGAGGTCTCGGCCGGCGCCTGGTCCTTGCGCGGGCCGAGCAGGTCGGACACCTTCTTGCCGCGTCGGGACGCGACCGCCCGCGGGCTGGTCGAGCGAGTCAGCGCCGCGAAGGTCGCCTTGATCATGTTGTGCGGGTTGGTCGAGCCGGTGCACTTGGCGACCACGTCGCCCATGCCCAGGGTCTCGAACACCGCGCGCATCGGACCACCGGCGATGATGCCCGTGCCGGCCGGGGCCGAGCGCAGGATCACGCGGCCGGCGCCGAACTCGCCGATCACGTCGTGGTGCAGCGTCCGGCCTTCCCGCATCGGCACGCGGATCATGGTCCGCTTCGCCTGCTCGGTCGCCTTGCGGATCGCCTCGGGCACCTCGCGCGCCTTGCCCGCGCCCCAGCCGACCCGGCCCTTCTGGTCGCCAACGACGACCAGGGCCGCGAAGCTGAAGCGACGACCACCCTTCACCACCTTGGCGACGCGGTTGATGGTGACGAGCTTGTCCTTCAGCTCGTCGCCTTCCTGCCGCTCCTGCCGGTTGTCGCGGTCCCGGTCCCGGCCACGGCCGCGGCGACGATCGCCGCCCTCGCCGCCGTGTTCGCCGCCGCCACCGCCCCTCGGTTCACGTGCCATATTCTGCGATCCTCAGAACGACAGCCCGCCCTCGCGGGCGGCGTCGGCCAGGGCCTTGACCCGGCCATGGTAAAGGTAAGGCCCACGGTCGAAGACGACCGCGGTGACACCGGCGGCCAGCGCCCGCTCGGCCACGCGCTTACCGACGACCACGGCGGCATCCTTGTCCGCCCCGGTCTTCAGGCTGTCGCGCAGCTCCTTCTCGAGCGTCGAGGCGGCAGCCAGGGTGCGACCCTGCGCGTCGTCGATCACCTGCGCATAGATGTGCTTGCCCGAACGGAAGACCGAGAGGCGGGGACGCCCGCCCGACTTGATCTTCAGCTGGTAGCGCAGCCGCGAACGGCGGCGCTGCTGCAATGCGAGCTTGTCGGCCATTACTTCTTCTTACCCTCCTTCCGGAGGATCTGCTCATCGGTGTAACGGACGCCCTTGCCCTTGTAGGGCTCGGGGCCGCGATAGGCCCGGATCTCGGCGGCCACCTGGCCCACCCGCTGCTTGTCCGCCCCGCTCACCTTCACGGCGGTCGGGCGCTCGCAGACGATGGTGATCCCGGCGGGGATCGGATAGCGCACCTCATGGCTGAAGCCGAGCGACAGGACCAGGTCCTTGCCCTGCACCGCAGCGCGGTAGCCGGTGCCGGTGATCTCCATCGACTTCGTGAAGCCGGTGGAAACACCCGTGACCATGCCGTTGATCAGGCTGCGGGTGGTGCCCCACATGGTGCGGCTGCGGCGGTCATCCCGACGCGGCTTCACCGCCACTTGGCTGTCGGCGATCTCCACATCGACCTCATCCGTGAGGTCGAGCTTGAGCTCGCCATTCTTTCCCTTTGCGACCACGGTCCGCCCCTGCAGCGCCACCTGGACGCCGGCCGGGACCGGGACGGGATACTTGCCGACGCGCGACATTCTCTATCCCTCCCTCAGAACACGCGGCAGAGGACCTCGCCGCCGACATTGGCAGCGCGGGCCTCGTTGTCGCTCATCACGCCGCGGGGCGTGGACAGGATGGAGATGCCGAGGCCGTTGTAGAACTTCGGCAGCTCCTTGATCTTCGAATAGACGCGCCGGCCAGGCTTGGAGACGCGGGTGATCTCCTTGATGGCGGGCTCGCCCTCGGAATACTTGAGCTCGATCTCGATGTTGCGGACGCCGGGGCGCAGCTCCTCGACGCGCCAGGCGCGGATGTAGCCCTCGCGCTTCAGCACATCCAGGACATCGGTCCGCAGCCGACTGGCCGGGGCGACGCAACGCGTCTGCCGGGCCCGCAGGGCATTGCGGATGCGGGTGAGCATATCCCCGAGAGGATCGGACAGCGACATGGCCTGCCCTCCTTACCAGCTCGCCTTGGTCAGACCGGGGATCTGGCCATTATTGGCCAGGTCCCGCAGCATGTTCCGGCTGAGCTTGAACTTGCGGTAATTGCCGCGCGGGCGGCCGGTCAGCTCGCAACGCAGGCGCACGCGAACCTTGGCGCCGTTGCGGGGCAGCTGGGCGAGCTTCAGGGTCGCATCAAACCGCTCCTCCACCGGGAGGGTGCGGTCCATGATGATTCCCTTCAGCGTGGCACGCTTCGAAGCATGCGTCGCGGCGAGCTGCGCGCGACGCTTGTTCTTCTCGACTGCCGAAGTCTTGGCCATGCGGTTCTATCCTCCGGAACCTGCTCCCGCGGCGTGCCGCGGGCGGTCTTCCAAGATCAGTTCTGGAAAGGAAGCTGGAACGCCTTCAGCAGCGCCTTCGCTTCCTTGTCGGTCTTTGCCGTGGTGACGAACTGGATGTCCATCCCGCGCACCGTGTCGACCCGGTCGTAGTTGATCTCCGGGAACACGATCTGCTCCTTCAGGCCCATGGCGTAGTTGCCCCGGCCATCGAAGCCCCGGTTGCCCGGGATGCCGCGGAAGTCCCGGACGCGCGGCAGGGCGATGGTCACCAGCCGGTCCAGGAACTCGTACATCCGCGCCTTGCGCAGCGTCACCTTGCAGCCGATGGCCTGGCCCTCGCGGATCTTGAAGCCCGCGATCGCCTTCTTCGCCTTGGTCCGCACCGGCTTCTGGCCGGAGATCGCCGTCAGGTCCGCGACTGCCGCGTCGAGCTTCTTCTGGTCGCCCGCCGCCTCACCAACGCCCATGTTGATGACGATCTTCTCCAGCTTCGGCACTTCCATGGGGTTCTTGTAGCCGAACTCCTGGATGAGCTGCTGCCGGACCACCTCGCCGTAGTGGACCGCTAGGCGCGGCTTCTCGGCCGGGGAAGCGGCAGCCTTGCCGGCCTTCGCCGCCACGGTCTGCGCGCGGCCCTCGCCGCCCTCGGACTTCTTCGGGGCCTCGGCCTTGCCGCCGGCCTTCTTCTTCGTGTCGCTCATGCGTCAAGCACCTCGCCCGAGGGCTTCGCCACGCGCACCTTCTTCCCGTCCTCGAGCAGCTTGAACCCCACGCGGGTCGGCTTGTCGGACTTCGGGTCGATCAGCGCCAGGTTGGACAGGTGGATCGGCGCCTCCTTCTCCTGGATCCCGCCGGGCTGGTTCATGCCCTGCGGCTTCTGGTGGCGCTTCACCATGTTCACGCCCTGCACCAGGGCGCGGTTCTCGGTCGGGTTGACGGCGACGACCTCGCCGCGCTTGCCCTTGTCGCGGCCGGTCAGGACCTGGACCCGGTCGCCCTTCTTAATCTTCGCGGCCATGGCCTTACAGGACCTCCGGCGCCAGCGAGATGATCTTCATGTACTTCCGCGCCCGGAGCTCACGCACCACCGGGCCGAAGATGCGGGTGCCAATCGGCTCGCCCTGCTTGTTGATCAGCACCGCGGCGTTGTTGTCGAAGCGGATCGCCGTGCCGTCGATGCGGCGCACCGGATAGGCGGTGCGGACGATGACGGCGCGATGCACCTCGCCCTTCTTCACCTTGGCGCGCGGGATCGCCTCCTTCACAGAGACGACGATCACGTCACCCACCGAAGCGGTCTTCCGCTTGGAGCCGCCCAGCACCTTGATGCACTGGACGCGGCGCGCGCCGGAATTGTCGGCGACGTCGAGGTTCGCTTCAACGCCGATCATGCCGACACCGCCTCAGACGCGGCCGCCAGGGGCTGGCCGTTGCGCTCCACCACCGTCCAGGCCTTGCGCTTGCTGATCGGCGCGCATTCCTCGATCTGCACCACGTCGCCTTCCTTGCACAGGTTGGCCTCGTCGTGCGCGGCGTACTTCTTGGAACGCCGGATGAACTTCTTGTAGAGCGGATGCATCACGCGACGCTCGACAAGAACGGTGACCGTCTTGTCCATCTTGTCGCTGACCACCCGGCCCGTGAGGACTCGCTTCGGCATAGCCGCCGGTCTCCCCTTAAGCCTTGGATTGCTGGGCTGCCGAGCGGCGACGCTCGGACAGGACGAATTTGATGCGCGCAATATCGCGCCGCACCACCCGCACCCGACCGGTCGCCTCAAGCTGGCCGGTCGCGCGCTGGAAGCGCAGGTTGAACTGCTCCTTGCGAAGGTCGAGGAGCTGCGTCTGCAGCTCATCCACCGTCTTCGCGCGGATATCCGCGATCTTGGTCATAATTTCAAGCCTCCGCGCCGAGGCGCTGCACGATCTTGGTCTTGATCGGCAGCTTCGCCGCGCCGAGCGTCAGCGCCTCGCGCGCCGTGTCGTTGGACACGCCGTCAATCTCGAACATGATGCGGCCCGGCTTGATCCGCGCCACCCAGTACTCGGGCGAGCCCTTGCCGGAGCCCATGCGGACCTCGGCCGGCTTGGTCGAGACCGGAACGTCCGGGAAGATGCGGATCCAGACGCGGCCCTGACGCTTCATGGCGCGGGTGATCGCGCGGCGAGCCGCCTCGATCTGCCGGGCGGTCACCCGCTCCGGCTCCAGCGCCTTCAGCCCGAAGCCGCCGAAGGACAGCGTGAAGCCGCCCTTGGCGATGCCGTGGATACGGCCCTTATGGGCCTTGCGGAATTTCGTGCGCTTGGGTTGCAGCATCTCACATCATCCCTCAGCGCTGCGGCGCCTGCTCGGCAGCGCGGCGGTCCTGCGCCATCGGGTCATGCGCCAGGATCTCGCCCTTGAAGATCCAGACCTTCACGCCACAGGTGCCGTAGGTGGTCTTCGCGGTCGCCGTGCCGTAGTCGATATCCGCGCGCAGCGTGTGTAACGGCACGCGCCCCTCGCGGTACCACTCCATCCGGGCAATCTCGGCGCCGCCCAGGCGGCCGCCGCAGTTGATCCGGATGCCGCCCGCGCCGAGGCGCATGGCGCTCTGCACCGCACGCTTCATGGCGCGGCGGAAAGCCACCCGGCGCTCCAGCTGCTGGGCGATGTTCTCGGCCACCAGCGTCGCGTCGATCTCGGGCTTGCGGATCTCGACGATGTTCAACGAGACCTCGGCCCCGGCGAGCTTCGCCAGGTCCTTGCGCAGCACCTCGATATCGGCGCCCTTCTTGCCGATGACGACGCCCGGTCGCGCGGCGTGGATGGTCACGCGCGGCTTCTTCGCCGGGCGCTCGATCACCACACGGCTGACACCGGCGCCCTTCAGGCGGGTGCGCAGCTTGTCGCGGAGCTTGATGTCCTCATGCAGCAGCTTGGAATAGTCCGCATCGGCGAACCAGCGGCTGTCCCAGGTCCGGTTGATGCCCAGACGGAAGCCGATCGGATTGACTTTGTGACCCATGTTACGCGGCCTCCTGCTGGGCCGGAGCGGTCGCCTGCTGCTCGGCCACGACGATCGTCAGGTGGCTGAACCACTTCTCGACGCGGGCGGCGCGGCCGCGGCCGCGGGCGTGGAAGCGCTTCATGACCTGGGACCGGCCGACCTCGACGCGGGCCACCACGAGCTGGTCGACGTCCAGCTGGTGGTTGTTCTCCGCGTTGGCGATCGCACTCTCCAACGTCTTCTTCACGGTCTGCGCGATGCGGCGCTTGCTGAAGGTCAGCGTGGCGATCGCATCCTGCGCGCGGCGGCCGCGGATCAGGCCCGCGGCCAGGCTCAGCTTGCGCGGGGAGACGCGGATGTTCCGCGTTACCGCCTGCGCCTCGGTCTCGGCGAGCGAGCGCTCGTGCTTCGGCTTGCTCATCGGATCAGCCCCGCTTCGCCTTCTTGTCCGAGGAATGCCCGGAGAAGGTACGCGTCGGCGAGAACTCGCCGAACTTATGGCCGACCATGTTCTCCGAGACCTGCACCGGGATGAACTTCTTCCCGTTGTAGACCCCGAAGGTCAGGCCGACGAATTGCGGCAGGATCGTGCTGCGGCGCGACCAGATCTTGATGATCTCGTTGCGCGTCGAAGCGCGGGAGGCCTCCGCCTTGTTGAGCAGGTAGCCGTCGACGAACGGCCCCTTCCATACGCTGCGCGGCATCGCGATCAGCCCTTCGTCGCGTGGCGGCGCCGGACGATGAGCCGGTCGGTCCGCTTGTTGTTGCGCGTCTTCGCACCCTTGGTCGGCTTGCCCCACGGCGTAACCGGGTGACGGCCACCACTGGTCCGGCCCTCACCACCACCATGCGGGTGGTCGACCGGGTTCATGACGACGCCGCGGTTGTGCGGGCGGCGGCCCAGCCAGCGAGAGCGACCGGCCTTGCCGATCTGCTGGTTGCTGTTGTCCGGGTTGGACACCGCGCCGATCGTTGCCATGCACTCGGCGCGCACCGTGCGGAGCTCACCGGACATCAGCTTGATCTGCGCATAGCCGGCATCCTTGCCGACCAGCTGGACATAGGTGCCCGCGGACCGTGCGATCTTGCCGCCCGCGCCCGGCTTCATCTCCACATTGTGGATGATGGTGCCGACCGGGATGGCCGCCATCGGCATGGCATTGCCCGGCTTGATGTCCGCGCGCTCAGCGGCCACCACCGTGTCGCCGGCCTTCAGCCGCTGCGGCGCGATGATATAGGCCAGCTCGCCATCCTGGTACTTCAGCAGGGCGATCCAGGCGGTGCGGTTCGGATCGTACTCCAACCGCTCGACCGTGGCAGGCACGCCGAACTTGGCGCGACGCTTGAAGTCGACGATGCGGTAGGTCTGCTTGTGCCCGCCGCCGCGGAACCGGACCGTGGTGCGGCCATGGTTGTTGCGGCCGCCCGAGGAATGCTTGCCCTCGGTCAGCTGCTTGACTGGCGTACCCTTCCAGAGCTCGTCGCGCTTCACCAGGATGGTGCCGCGCAGGCTCGGGGTGACCGGGTTGAAATTCTTCAGCGCCATGGCGTCACGCGAGTCCCGTCGTGAGGTCGATGCTCTGGCCCTCGGCCAGCTTCACCATCGCCTTCTTCCAGTCCGAACGCTGGCCGGGCCGGCCCTTGAAGCGCTTGGTCTTGCCCTTCACCACCAGGGTGTTGACGGCCAGCACCTTCACGCCGAACAGGCCCTCGACCGCAGCCTTGATTTCGGGCTTCTTCGCCTCGAGCGGCACGCGGAAGACCACCTGGTTCTGCTCGGAGAGGGCAGTCGCCTTCTCCGTCACCAGCGGCGCCAGGATGGTCTGGTACATCCGCTCCTTGGAGAGAAGCGGCTTAGCGGCGGCCTCGCTCATGCCAGGCGCTCCTTCAGGGCCTCGACGCCGGCGCGCGTCACCGCGAGCACGTCGTGCTTGAGGATGTCGTAGACATTGGCGCCGATGGTCGGCAGCACCTGCACATTCGGCAGGTTGCGGACGACGCGGCCGAACTTCTCATCGACCTGCGCATCGACCACCAGCGCGCTCTTCCAGCCGAGCGCCTTGATCTGCTTGGCGACCGCACCGGTCTTCGACGTCTCGCCGGCCGAGGCCGTGTCGAGCACCACCAGCTTGCCCTCGGCGGCCTTCTGGCTGAGCGCGGAGATCAGGCCGAGACGCCGGACCTTCTTGTTCAGCGAATAGCCATGGTCGCGCACGACCGGGCCGTGCACGACACCGCCGGTGCGGAACTGCGGCGCGCGCAGCGAGCCCTGGCGGGCATTGCCGGTGCCCTTCTGGCGATAGGGCTTCTTGGTCGTGCCGGAGACCTCGCCCATGCCCTTGACCTTGTGCGTGCCGGCACGGCGCTTCGCCAGCTGCCAGTGGACGACGCGCGCCATGATGTCGGGGCGAGGCGAAGCGGCGAACAGCGCCTCCGGCAGCTCGATCTCGCCTGCCGAGCCGTTATCCAGCGTGATGACCGGAACCTGCATCGTTCTCTATCCTCAGGCCAGACCGGCGGGGAACGGCGCATCGGCATGGCGCGCGCGCTTCACCGCGTCCCGCACCAGCACATAGCCGCCCTTGGAGCCCGGAATGGCCCCCTTGATCAGCAGCAGGCCCTTCTCGAGGTCATGCCCGGCCACTTCCAGATTCTGGGTGGTGACGCGCTCGACGCCGAGATGTCCCGCCATCTTCTTGTTCTTGAAGGTCTTGCCCGGATCCTGGCGGTTGCCGGTGGAGCCGTGCGAGCGGTGGCTGATGGAGACGCCGTGCGAGGCCTCGAGGCCCGCAAAGTTCCAGCGCTTCATCGCACCTGCGAAGCCCTTGCCCTTGGTGATGCCGGTGACATCCACCTTCTGGCCCTTAGCGAAATGCGCCGCGGTCAGCTTCGCGCCCGGGTCGACCGCCGCATCGGCACCGACGCGGAACTCGACGACCTTCATCGGCGCCTCGACGCCAGCCTTGGCGAAGTGACCGCGGTTCGCGCGGGTCACGTTCTTGGGCTTGGCCTTGCCGATGCCGAGCTGGAGGGCGTCGTAGCCATCCTTCTCGGCATTGCGGCGGGCGATCACGCGCACCTCGTCCAGATGCAGGACGGTAACGGGCACCGTGCTGCCATCGTCATTGAACAGCCGGGTCATGCCCAGCTTCCTGGCGATCAGGCCGGTGCGGCCGGTCTTGGCGGCCATGGCTAGTAACTCCCCCAGCCGCTCAGAGCTTGATCTCGACGTCCACACCCGCGGCCAGGTCGAGCTTCATCAGCGCGTCCACGGTCTGCGGGGTGGGGTCGACGATGTCCAGCAGGCGGCGATGCGTGCGGATCTCGAACTGCTCGCGCGACTTCTTATCGACGTGCGGCGAGCGGTTGACGGTGAAACGCTCGATCTCCGTCGGCAGCGGGATGGGCCCGCGCACCCGTGCGCCGGTCCGCTTCGCGGTGTTGACGATCTCCCGCGTGCTGCCATCCAGCACGCGGTGATCGAACGCCTTGAGGCGGATGCGAATATTCTGGCTGTCCATGGGAGACGGACCCAACCTTACGTTCGATGCTTACTTCACGATCTGGGCGACGACGCCGGCGCCGACGGTGCGGCCGCCCTCGCGGATGGCGAAGCGCAGGCCCTGGTCCATGGCGATGGGCGCGATCAGCTCGACATCCATCGTCACGTTG
>JAESGY010000268.1_pt1 | contig 33155 bp, 31 predicted proteins | sample 9269841 | NCBI WGS metagenome assembly JAESGY01 (sample SAMN17022865, study PRJNA683097) | algae metagenome | isolation source: Spirirestis rafaelensis WJT71-NPBG6 and co-occurring heterotrophs from... | place: USA: Pinto Wells, Joshua Tree National Park, Colorado Desert, CA | collected 2006-08-15
CCAACCCTAACCGGAAATCGCCGATGACCACCCGCCCAGCGCCCGGCCCGCTACGGCGCTACTGAGGGCGCGCGGGCCGACCGCTGCGCTTCCGTCGAGCTACACCACGCACTGGGACCTATCCCGCAACCCCACCTCGAGAAGGTTTCTGTTCCGTTCTAGCTAAACGTATCATTGGGAACAGATCTTGCGCTGACCCCAACTAAAGGCGTCCAGGTTTGTTGGCTATGACCTCAGTCAGCCTCTGAAGGTCCTGCCGTGACGGAGCGTCAGGAGTGTCTGCATCAGCTGGATATCCCTATCCAACATGGCACTGCCATGCATCAGGGGCATGAACATACCGCTGCTTCAGGACCTACATATCAATGGATTTGGAAATCTTGCGGCTGATCTTGCGGGTTCGCCTCCAGGATCAACTGCCGATAGACGTGCCAATGCCCGAGGATCTGTTCCAAGTTACAGAGCAAGTTCTGAGCCAGCGTCGTGTCGAGGCACTCCTCTCTCATCCACTTGATCAGGGCAATCTGCTCCGCCACGTGCCGTTCGCCTTCGGCAATGTCCTGGTCAATTCGACCAAGTGCGTCGCATCGGTTCAGTGTCTTAGGCATGACGGTACGCCGAGCTGGGCCTAATATCAAACTGCTGCTGATTATACGCCTGAGCGCCGGCAGAGGTCACATCATTAGCATCCCTCCGGGTGCCCTGGCATACCTCACTTTCGGCGGCTCAGGGTCATGATAGGCCAGTCTGTAGAGCCCCTCTGAGGCACACCCGATGGTTGCGTCCAACCTGAACCTCACGGTTTACCGGTCAAGGGATCGGGAACGGCGGCCGCTCGAGCTTCCCCGCCTGATGGTGGTCCTGGTCATCGTTCTGGCTCTTGTGAATGTCTCAGCCACCGTGCTGATGGCTGGAAGCTGGGGCAGCATCAGCAGCGGTATGCTTGAGCTTGAGCAAAGCATCCAGGATCGCGCGACCGAGACCTTCAACTGAACTACCTGGGTTTGTTGATGATCTCAACATCAGAGCACGGCTCCTACGATCCGGGTGTAGAGATCACAGGCAAGAAAGTCAGAAACCTGACTTATGGAAAACTACGACGTTGCGGCCGCTCTGGGAACCTCGGGTTGGGCTAGCCACAGGCGATCCGCTGGAGGGGTTCCAATGTGTGGCGTCCTAACCTGGCTTTCCCGCGGTCAGACCATCAACCGTACACGGCTCGAATCCGGATTGTCGGCTCTGCGCCATCGCGGTCCTGACGCATCCGGCGTGGTCATCCTCAACGTACCGACCCCGCGATCCGGGCTCATCTCGGTCGGGCTTGCCCATGCGCGACTTGCGATTCTGGATCCATCACTCCGTGCCAACCAGCCCTTCCGACGCGGTGATCACCTCCTTTGCTATAACGGTGAGATCTACAACCATCGTGAGTTGGCGGCTCGTTACCGTATCGCTTCCCGCTCCACGACGAGCGACACGGAGGTGTTGCTTTCACTCCTCGCCAGCGTCGGCTTGGCCGGTCTTGCCGAGGCGCGCGGAATGTGGGCCTTCACCTGGCTCGATCTCACACGCAGGCGCCTCATCGCTGCCCGGGACCGCTACGGCAAGAAGCCTTTATTTTATGTTGCTGGTCCTACAGACATCGTACTGGCGTCTGAAATCCGCGCTCTTCGCGCAGTGCTGGAAGGCTCCTTCGTCCTGCAGGACGAGGCGCTCGCAACATTCCTGTCCGAGGGCTGGCTCCTGCCGCAGCCCGATGGAACCACTCACCTGCAAGGCGTCCGCGAGGTGCGGCCAGGGCACGCATTGGTCATTGATCTCGACACCTGGACCCTTGATGAAGCACCCATAGATGGGCTTTGGCCGGCACCACCCACGGACGGGAATCTTGCTGATGGTCTTATCGGCGCCGTGGCTGATCGATTGGTCTCGGACCGGCCGATTGGGCTTCTTCTCTCGGGGGGACTCGACTCGATGCTCCTCCTTTCCGTTCTGGCAGCACAGGGCGGGCTTGAGCGCGTTACCTGTTTTACGGGCGATGCTGGCAAGAGTGATGATGCGGCTTGCGCACGCGTCGGGATTGCTGCGACAGGCGCCCGTGCCATTGAGATCCCGCTTGATTATGGGCCCGCCAGCACCGATGACTTTCTTGCAGTCTGCCGCAGCCAAGAAAAACCCTTTCCCCTGATTGGCAATGTTCTGGGTATGCCGGCTCTCTATCGTGCGATGGCTGATCACGGCGTCAGGGTGGCCCTTGATGGAACCGGGGCTGACGAACTCTTCGGCGGGTACTGGAACCGCTATGCAGGGTTTGCGATGCGCGATGCAGCCCGGGCCGGTGACACCGCTTGGCTCACCGCAATCCGGGCCGGCGGCATGCTCCCGCCGGAACTGGCCAGAACCTCCGACGCGGCGCTGCTGCACGAGCCTTTGCCTTGTCCCGCAAACCGAAACCTGCCGGAAGATGACTGCCGATGGCTCAGCCCGGCCGGATTGGCTCTGATCGCGCAAGCCTTGCCTGGCGATCCGCTCGTCAATTTCCCAGGCCGCTTGAGCGATGCACTCCTGCGGGACGCACGCTCGGGGCGAATGCAGGAATGGCTGTGGCAGAACGACCGCAACGCCATGGCAGCAGGGGTCGAGAACCGAGGTCCTTTCCTCGATCATCGCCTTGCCGGCTGGATGACCACGCCGTACCACGCCAAATTCAGTGGCGCCCGAAACAAATGTGAACTGCGCACGCTGCTTGAAGGTCTTTTACCCCTGCCGTCGGCGCAGCGCCTCGAGAAGCAGGGATTTCGCTGGGTGTATAGCCGCTTTCTCAGGCAGAACCGTCGGTGGATTGCCGATCTGGTTCATGGATCGATGCTTGTGCGCCGTGTCTGCCGCATCGATGCGCTGATGGCGGATCTCGACGAAGACGCCGCAGACCAGCGGCTCCTGCAGCGGCTGATCGTGCTCGCAGGTCTGGAGGCAACGGGTGCAGTGACTGTCGCATGAGCCGCAACTTTCCTGGACTGCACTGTGGGCCGAGGTGAAACATGGACGGTGTACAACCCGCCTCAGGAAGGCAACCGCCAAGCCGGTGGGCCAGCATAGTATAATCAAGTGGCTATCGATCATCGCGAGGCATGATTGATTATTCTCGACGGCACTAATCAGCAAAGCCGACTTCTCAGCCAAGCCAGCCAAGGCTTGTGTCCGGCTTGCGAAGCCACGTCTTGGCGATCCTGCAGACCACCGTGTACGCAGGGTTGAAGACATTCCCAATGTCGTAGGAAACCGTTTGCCCAAGGAGGTGGCTAGCCGAGACGGGATCAAGACCGAAGCTGGTGCCGAGCCAACGCAGCATTTCTGTCGTTGCATGCTGCAGAGCCTGATCCAAAGGTCGGGCATTGCCGATTGTGAAGATCTCGGATGTGCTCTCACCACGAGGCCATCCATGCTTCGCGTTCTTCTTCAGCCTTACGGTAAATTCGATTTCGAATGAGGTCTCTATGCCGGTACCGACGATCTCGCCATCCCCCTGGCATGCGTGCCCGTCACCGAGAAAGAACAGCGCCCCCGGTTCAAACACTGGAAAGCAGGCGACAGCGCCCGGTTCGAAGCCTCTGAAATCCATGTTGCCGCCATGCCTGCCGCTGGTCGTGGTGGAGATCGCCTGATCCATGCCAGGGGCAACATCGAAGCAGCCAATCATGGGCCTCAGCGGCAGAACAAGATCAGCAACAGCGATGGGCGGTTCGACCAACCGCACGGTACCCGCCTGAGGATCAATAGCCCAGTCGACCCGTTCCCGCTCGGGTAGCTGCGGCAGGATCTCCGGCTCGATGACGTTTGGAGCCAGGGACGAGTACGTCCAACCGGTGCTGCGTGTCGGCGTCATGCGTTGGATCTGCACGATGAGCGCGTCGCCGGGTTCGGCACCGGCAACGAAGAAGGGGCCCGTCATCGGGTTGGGCTTGGGGGCTCGCTCGATGTTAGCATGGTCGCGTCCTCCAGCATCAAGCGTGGTCGTGACGATTGTGTCTCCATCGGATACCCGCAACACTGGATCGCGGGTACCGAGAACGTTGTGAAACTGCGTTGGAACGAAACGATGTACCGCCATCCAGTCTCATCTCCTCATACCCTTCAGCGTTGTACATCAAGCGAGAGTTCCATCAGGAACTGGGGCGCTACATAGTAGCAGCAGTATCGCTGATCAAAGCGAGAGCCAAACGCGCAAACGAGTTACAAACGAAGTTGCGCCAGCAAGCATCACTGGGGAATGTAGAGAGGCTACGGCGAGGGCAAGGATATCTCAAAGGCAGCATAAGCCAAAGGAGAGCTTCGACGCGTTCGCACACGAGCGTAAGCTAGAGCATCGGACGAAAAGGCGGATCTGCGACGCCCCATCCGTCTCTGCTAGGCAAAGGTGGGAACCGAGCGGGTCCGACAAACTGTCCGATGCTCTAGAGTTAGCGACCTCTCATGGGCTGGTCCGCTAGACCGCGCTGATAGTGAGACCCTGACGCTCGCCAAGAGGGAGACTGCCCAGTCGCGCCGGCTTCACCTGTTCGGCTGAAGGTTATCATCATGGGCTTGGTTGGAGGCTGGAAGCCATGCGTCATCCCCGTCATGACCAAGCGGCGGAGTACCGCCGGCAGGCGCAGGAGATCCGGACGATTGTCCAGACGCTCTCGATCGACGAAGCCCGCGAGCAGCTCCTGGAAGCAGCCGAGCGCCTTGAAACGCTGGCGGAGGAAGAGCAGCGCAGGGCTCACGCCAACAGCTCTGGTCAGAAGCCTCAGCCAGAGGCATAGGCCCTGTTGGTTGGACAGGGTAGTCTTGAATTGGATGGCACCGGATTATCTGAGCCCCTCATCCTCCTCCGGGCCTTGCGCGTTGCACACAACGATACCCGACGGAACACTGAGGCGTATCGGCTGTTGGGACCCAAGCAGGGTCTAAAGTGTCACCCCTGACGCATTGGGTCACGGCTGAGACATAACGGTCATACGTCGAAGGGCCTGTGCTGAGGACAACAGCACCCTGACTGGCCACCAGTTGCCGTGCCCCATTGCACGACATCTGTACGGTCAGAGGACGGTCTTGGGCCAATGCGCCAGAGCCCATGCCTATGAAGACGAGAGCCGCACATACGAACTTCATGTGTTCCATGGTCATCCCTTGAATGGGCACGCTGAGGCAATCCTTGTCCGGATCCCCTCTCAACCCGTGAGTGACGGCACCGCCGAGAGGATGTTCACCTCGCCTACTACAGACTTGGGCCAATGGGATACAAGTCGGCGCTTGCACTTGAGCAGATGCACAGTCAGTACACGGCCCGTCTTATCACCCGCGCTCGTTGGAGATCCCGGCGACCATTGATCGAGCCGGTCGAGATCACCTGCTGACGGTACGGCTGCGCAGAGACCACGCGGGCACGGGGTCGGTACCGGACGACGTTCTGCCGATACATAGGCGCTCGGTACACGACACGCCGGCTCCGATAGGCGGGAGCCTGACGATAGACGACCCGCGTCCGATAGATGGGCCGTGGAGAGTAAACAACACGGGTGCGATAAACCGGGGCCGGATAGTACGCCTGCTCGACCGGATATTCGTAGACTTGATCTTGAGAGGCAACATCGCCGTAGTAAGGGGAGCCGTAGTAGCCGGTTCCATAGGAGGCGCCTGCATACGGGTAGGTCGGGGCATAGCGATAATTGTACGGATAGCCATAGCCGTAGTAGGGAGCAGCAGCCGCGGAGCTGATCAGGCCGCCAATGAGGGCTCCTCCGAACGGCACCGTCAGCTTAACCAGAAGGTGACGGGACCCTGGCATAGGTGAAGGATGGAAACGGCCCGTCATCCTCGTTATGCCCGTCACCGCTTCCCGGCTGAGGTGATCAGCTACGCCGTGTGGCTGTACTTCCGGTTCCCACTCAGCCTGCGGATGGTGGAGGAAATGCTCGCAGCACAAGGCATCCTGGTCAGCCATGAGACGGTGCGGCAATGGGCGCTGAAGTTCGGCCAGACATTCGCCAACCAGATTCGCAGGCGTCTTCCCCCACCCGGAGACAAGTGGCATCTCGATGAGGTTGTGATCAGCATCGCCGGCCGGAAGCATTGGCTCTGGCGGGCGGTCGACCAACATGGAGTGGTGCTCGACATTCTGGTTCAGAGCCGGCGCAATGCCACAGCCGCCAAGCGTTTACTGCGCAAGCTTCTCAAGAAGCAGGGCACGGCGCCGCGCGTGATGATCACGGACAAACTCGCCAGCTATGCCGCCGCCAAGAGAGCCGTTATGCCCAATGTAGAGCATCGGCAGCATCGAGGATTGAACAATCGAGCAGAGAATAGCCACCAACCAACCCGACGACGTGAGCGCATCATGAAGCGCTTCAAGTCCGCCGGGCAGGCGCAGCGCTTCCTCTCGGTTCATGATCAGGTGGGACATCTCTTCCGTCGTCTCTCAACTTCCAACGCCCCTGATCATCGCGAGTCCCGCGCCCGAGCTTTTACGGCTTGGGCCGAGGTGACGGGCGTTGCAGTGGGTTTCTGATGTGCTGTCCCAGTGAGGCGCTTTGTCTTCAGTTCGTTAAAATGGCGGTGCCCCCCTGACGAAGGCCAGCATCAGTCAAACAGGCGGATCCAAGCCGCCTTGTAGGCTCGATCGCTACCTCCCAAGGCGAATTGTCGGAGCGCTCTAAACCCCACCATAGTGACACGTAGGTGCTCTAGCACTTGCCCAATGTGACCTGAAGGCGGCCAGCTAGGAGAGGATTATGCAGATAGACGGCCTGCACCATGTGGCTCTCCCGTGTGCTGACCTGGAGCGCTCCCGTCGCTTCTACCAGGAGGTTCTTGGCTTAACGGAAATCCCTCGGCCGGACTTGCCTGTGGCGGGGGCGTGGTTCCGGGTCGGCGCTAGCCAAGAACTGCATCTGGTTGTTGGGGATAGTCAGGCAACCTTCCGGGCCCCTAAAGGAATGGATGCCAACGACATCCACTTTGCCCTTCGGGTCACCAGTTACAGGCAGGCCCTGGATGCGTTGAAAGCCCAAGGTTACCTGGAGAACGCGAGTCCTGAGGACCCGATGGGCATCAGGACATCAACGCGTGTTGGATACCCGCAGATCTATGTGCTCGATCCTGACCGCAATATCATCGAGATTAACGCCATAAGCGCTGACTGACAGGCCTTTAGCATCCTTTCAGCTGCAAGACTTGCAAGGTCATGATGCTTCACGATCGCTAATGGCGGAGGTCAGATCAGGGTCATCCAGCGACGATCTCCAGCCTTCATGAACGTCCGCTGTTTCTGCCCTAAGCTGACCTTCGGCTTACTTCCGCGAAGTGCCATTTCCGGACCTTCAGCAGTTAGCGAATTCCAATCCACTCAAGGGCCCCATGAACCCCGGATGGCCGGCCATGCGTGGCTGGGATACAACAAGCGAGGACGACATGAATGGCGCCGATCGCCTGTGTGACGTGCAAGTCGCGAACGATGTTAACATCTTCTTCGCCGATCCCTGAACCTCCTAGACGCATTCAAAGTCGATGTAGCCCCTAGAACCGTGCCTTCACGCTGGCCGCAACGGTGCGGCCTGGAGCCGGGATGTCGAACCCGAAATCATATCTCTGATCGAACAGGTTCAGCGCCGTCATGCCGACCTGGAAACGCCGGTCCGGAGTCTCCCACGTCAGAGCGGCATCGGTCGTCCAATAGGCATCCAAGCGATCGTTTCCATAGGAGCCCGAGCGCTCGCCGATGAAGTTCTGGGTCACAGTCAACCTCAGGCGGCTCGGATGGACGAAAGTCATTCCGAAGCGGGCAAAGCGCTCTGGAATGTAGGGCACTGGCTCACCGAGGCCTGTGGGGTCGAACGTTCGCGAGCTTTCCAGGATCTTGGACGTGGCTCCGCCCACGGTGCCGAAGACGCCGATGCCGTGACCGAGCCAGACATTGACTGTTGCGGCGAGCCATTCCGCGCGGGCCTTTTCGATGTCTTGGAAGCTGCTCAACGTGTTGATCCTGGGAACGTTGAGATCGTTCAGAGTTTGCTTCTGATATTCCAGAGACGTGAAGACCTGCGGCGTCCATTCAGCCTCCCAGCGCAGCACGAGGCTCTTCGTCGGCCCACTGGCGGGTGTATCGTTCGGGATCAGCCCGACCGTGGTGGTCGGCGCGAGGGAGTAGCTCAGGAAGATATCGGCATTCTCCACGTAGGCGGCTCGGAGCCATTGCCCTTCCAGCGGCGAGATGCCGATGCCGAAGCGGGGCGATACCCAGACATCGGGCTTGTCATACTTGACGTCTAGGAAGGTACGATGGATTCCCGCCTCGGCCTCGAACCAATCTTTCGGGCGCCACAAGACATCAGCATAGGCGCGACCTCCGCGGAAAGGGCTCTCGGACGCGACGCTGTCGCTTTCGCTCCCGATACCGCTGAAATAATAGAAGTCGCTGTTGCTGAGGCCTCTGTCACGCAATTGCCCGGCTTGGGCCTCCAGTCCGTAGCGAAAGTTGAAGTCGCCAAAACCAATGGCGTGGCTGACGGCTCCGACCACACCATTTACGCGCTGCTTCTGGCTCCAGAGCGTGTGGATAGCATAGGGATCGTTGAATTCGGGATAGGGCCTATAATCCCAGAGCTCGCCGCGCTCGAGGGTGTCGTTCCGAGTCGCGAACACGGCGGCGGAGAGCACGTTCCGGTACCCGAAGGTGTGGCTCCAGCCGGCCATCCCGAAGAGGTTGGTCGCGTCCTGCTCGACATGCTGCGTGAGGTCGATCCGGTTGATATCGGTCAGACCCGGCCGCCCCTCGTTTGCCCATCCCATGAACAGGAAACGATCGGCGGCATTGGGGGCCGTGCCGAGGCTGAACGTGATCCCTCGTCCCCTCTCGTTGTCGGCACTCAGGTCGCCGCGGGCCTCGTTGGCGCTCGCGGACAGGCTGAAGCTCGTCGGCAACGACTCGTTCGAGAAGCCGTTGATCAGCACGCCCGACTGCCAGCCGACTTGGCCGCCGCGCACGATCGCGCCGCCCCCGATCTCCGTATCGAGAAAAGGCCGCCGGATGGGATCGTAGCGTCCGATTCGGCCGGCGACGGCGAGCGGATCGAGGAGCAATCCCTGAATCGAGAGGTTCAGAGCTGCGCTGTGGAGCTCTGTGCCTTCTGCAGTATCGAGGGTCGGTTCCGTGGGAAACAGGCCCGGCCGGCTAACGATCGACTGGTCAAAATACCCCTGCGCCTCGAACGGATCGAAGGTGCGGTCGGCATAGAAGCGTGCCCAATCGTGCAGGTTGATGAAGCGGTAAGCCTCGACTGGGTAGGAGCCGGTCTGCTTGCTCACGGAGATCCCCGCATAGTCTCCACCCCGGTCCCGGTAGCGCTTCAGCGCCTCGCGCGCAGCAAGGATCGCCTCGTCGCCGAGGTAAAGGTCGAGAGCGAAGGCCGTGCGCAGGATGGGGATGATGGGAGATCTGGGATCGAGCCGGTCGGCATTGTCGAGGGTCTGCCAGGCGAGCTCGTAATCGCCGTTCTGGAAATAGCCGTCGGCTAGGGTGACCTGGTCGTTGGCGAGAGCCGGATTGACGGCGGAGCCGGCCAGCATGAACTCGATCGCTTCGGCCATCCTGCCTTTCTGCAGCAGATAGCGTCCGCGGGCCGTGTAGGCGGTGGTCGGATCGAGCGTCAGCGCCTTGTCGATCAGAGCGCCCGCTTCGTCCACCCGGCTCTGGTCGAGGAGGAGAAGGGCCAGGTTGACATAGGGGATCGGGTTCTGCGGCTCCATCGCGAGCGCGCGCCGGAAGGCGGCCTCGGCCTCGACGAAGGCGCCGCGGCCCTGCTCGAGCAAGCCGATCTGGTTCAGGAGCGAGAAATTCGGATCCGTCTTCACGACGGCATAGAGGTCGGCCAGGGCTCCGTCGATATCGCGGGCGTAATCCGCCTTGATCGTCGCCCCGAAGGCGACCACGTTGGGATCGGTCGGATCGACGGCCTTGGCTCGATCATACGCCGCGTACATGTCCTGCCGATGGTCGAGATCCTGGGCCAGGGACGCGGACAGAATGGCAAGGCCGGCATCGTTCGGAAATGCCTTTTCGGCCGCGGCAGCCTCGGCGGCGGCGGCTTCGAGATCCTGACGGAAACCGGTGAGATAGGCACTGATCTCCGCCGTTCTGGGATCCTTGACCGGCACCTTCGGGACAGGCTGAACCCGCTTCGGATCGGCCAGGGAAGCCGCCGCGTAGCGGCCATACTCGGCCCATCCGCGGCGTCGGGTGTCCAGGCCGGGCTTCGCACGCTCGAAGAGCGTAATCGCGTCCTGCCAGCGGCGGTCCGCCCCGGCCATGAGGGCTTCCAGGTAATCGGCGCGGGCCCGCTGCGCCCGGGTTATCGGACGGCTGCGGGCCTCTGCCAGGGGGGCTTCCGCCGCACGCCTGCCGCCGGAATTCATGAGGCTCTCGGCAAGAGTGAGCCAGTCCTCCGCCGTGAGGGCTTCGGCCGGCAGAGCTTGGATCCGCCCGCCTTCGGCCTTGAACTTCCTGTTCTCCAAGGTCGTGGCCGGCAGGTTGATGAACACCTCGCGCATCGTCATGTAGAAGAGCATCTGCTCGCGGTCATTGGGGCTGACGAGGACGAACTTCGTCGGTGCCTGCCCGACGGCCGCCACTGCACCTTCACCCTGACGCACCGTCACCGCGCCCTGCGGATTCTTGAGTTCGACGACGCCTTCGAGCACCACCAGGGAGGTCTTGCCCGCCCCGTCCACCGACAGGGACCAGTCGGTGCCGCGGATCGCCGCGACCGCGGCAGGCGTCTTGACATCGACGCCCGCGCCGCCCCGGGCGGCGCGGGCCCAGATGTTGCCGGCCTGGAGGCTGAGCTGGGTGTTCGCGTCGCCGCTGCCGGCCACGTCGTTGACGGTCAGGGTCGAGTTGCGGCCGACGCGGATCTGGGTCTGGTCCTTGAACAGGATCGCCAGATTGCCTATGGCATTGGTGCGCAGGGTGTCGCCGCCGACGAGACTCTGCTGGAGCTGGGCCCCGCGCCAGAGGTCCTCGCGCACGAAGCGCATCTCCTCACCACCCTTGGCCGCCACGATGGCACCCGCAGCGGGGGCTTGGCGCGGTAGGGGTTCCTGCGCTTGGGCATCGGCAAGAGACAGCGCCAGGACGCTTGCGGCGGCCAGAAACCTGAGGGAACGGAAAGACATGGAGGGTCGGCTCGATCGGAAGGTTACCTGCTCTAACATTACTGGAACTTAGCAGGATGCGCTCAGGAACAAAGCCGATTTACATCATGGACGATGTGTTTTGCAGCACAGGGTGAACGATTGCGGCATAAGAGGCACACTAAAATGAGCCTCGATATCCCGGCTGCAATTTGTGTGAGGTGATCCGCCCGCACATCTGAGAAACTCTCCTCAGGGTCAGACTCTGAAATCCACCGCTTTATGGGAGTGCCCGGTATGCCTGCCTAAAGCGGACATTCGACACACCGCGTGGCACTGCCATGCATCAGGGGCATGAACATGCCGCTGCTTTAGGGACTATATCTTACCTGGCGTCGCGCTGAGTCGCAGCCGGAGGATGGAATGGAAGGATCGATCGGGAAGAAGCAATCCCACCCGATGACCCGGGAGGCGCTGCAGAACGGGTTTGTCAGTGAGATGATCGCCCGATCCGGCACTGACCTTCGGGTGCTGAGCGATGAGGAGCGGCGCCAATCCTTGGAAGCAACGCTCGCGGCTCAACCTGTCCCGGGTGATGTCTGGCTGTTCGCCTATGGCTCGCTGATCTGGAACCCGGCCTTCCATTATGCGGAGCGGCAACCCGTGCTGATCCGGGGCTGGCATCGACAGTTCTGCCTAGCCACCCCGATCGGACGCGGGACGCCGGAACACCCCGGTCTGGTTCTGGGCCTGGATCGCGGCGGCTCCTGCCGGGGTGTCGCCTTCCGCATCACCGGTTCCCAGGCAGAGGCTGAACTCGAGCTGGTCTGGCGGCGCGAGATGGTCACAGGAGCCTATGTCCCCCGTTGGGTCAGGCTGCATGGACCAGATCTCCCTCACGGCATGTTCGGCATTGCCTTCACCATCAACCGTGCCGCACCGAACTATGTGCGTCCTGTCTCGGAGGCTGTCACAGCTCGGACGATTGCGACGGCATGTGGGGTACTCGGCTCCTGCCGGGATTATCTCTTCGACACAATTCACGGCCCGGCTGGTTTCGAGATCCACGATCCCCACCTGAACCGGATTGCGCTTGGTAAGGGAGCATCGGGACTGAGCAATCGGCAGCCCCACTCAAGGCAGGGTGAACTTCCAGATCCACACAGATATGGCTGAGACAACTCCCCGTTAGAGATCAGCCTCGCGACCGGGCTTGATCCGGCTCCCCCCTTAAGCAAAACCAGCTTGTGCGTGCGGCACATAGGCCTCTTCCAGTTCCACTATCTCCTCCGGTGACAACTTGAGGGACAAGGCTGCCACCCCGTCCTCAAGGTGCTGCGGTTTCGAGGCGCCGATGATCGGCGCGGTCACGATCGACTTGTGCAGCAACCACGCCAATGCAACCTGCGCCCGGGGAACTCCACGCCGGCTCGCGATCTCTGCCACTTGTTCCACCACCCTGCGATCGGCTTCCGCTGTCTTGGCATAGAGCGACTTGCCGAACTCATCCGTTTCCGACCTCGCACTGGTCTCATCCCAGTCTCTGGTCAGGCGACCGCGGGCCAGCGGACTCCACGGAATGACCCCGATCCCTTCCGCCTGGCACAGACGCAGCATCTCCCGCTCCTCCTCACGATAGAGAAGGTTGTAGTAGTTCTGCATCGACACGAACCGCGTCCAGCCGTTCAGGTCCGCGGTATAGAGCGCCTTGGCGAACTGCCAGGCATACATGGACGATGCTCCGATGTACCGGGCCTTGCCGGCCTTGACGACGTCATGCAGGGCTTCGAGCGTTTCCTCGATAGGTGTCGAGTAGTCCCAGCGATGGATCTGGTAGAGATCGACATAGTCGATGCCGAGCCGGCGCAGGCTGTTGTCGATCTCCGTCATGATCGCAAGGCGCGACAAGCCAGCACCATTGGGCCCAGGGCGCATGCGCCCATGCACCTTTGTGGCAATCACCACCTCCTCGCGGCTCGCGAAGTCCTTGAGTGCGCGACCGACGATCTCTTCGCTCGTGCCGTCGGAATAGACATTGGCTGTGTCAAAGAACGTGATGCCGAGCTCCAGCGCGCGCTTGATGAAGGGGCGGCTCTGCTCTTCGTCGAGCGTCCAGGGGTGGTTGCCGCGATCGGGAGTTCCGTACGTCATGCAGCCGAGACACAGGCGAGAAACCTCAAGGCCTGAGCGGCCAAGCCTCACAACATCTATAGCCTCAGTCTCCTTGTATCCACTTTGGCTCCGCCAGACCGCCGCTTGAACGTGCTCAGCCGAAAATGCTGCTGAGGTCGTGTGCCACGCTTTGACCAGTAGAGGGGTTATATAGCTTACTCTGGTGGCCGCCCAGCGAGCGATCAGTCATCAGCGCGCACATCGAAAAGATGTGGATATTGATAGGGTTGGCAGCGAAGGTATTGGTTCGGAGACTTGACGGCAGCACCGAAATGCGCGGCCGCGTGCCACGGCCAACGGGGATCGTAGAGAATCGCGCGGGCAAGCGCGATCAGGTCGGCGTCGCCCGTGCTGAGGATGGCTTCCGCCTGCACAAAGTCAGTGATCAGACCCACGGCGATCACCGGCATTGTGGTGGCTGCCTTGACCGCACGGGCGAGCGGGATCTGGTAACTTGGACCTACTGGGATCTGCTGCGCGGAGATGAGCCCGCCACTTGAGACGTGGAGTGCGCTGCATCCGCGGGCTTCAAGCTCTTTCGCAAACGCGACGGTCTCCTCGATTGTCCAGCCGCCCTGAGCCCAATCCGTGCCCGACACCCGCACTGTCACGGGGTGCTCCGCTGGAAATGCGGCCCGGACGGCATCGAATACCTCAAGCGGGAAGCGCATCCGGTTCTCGAGGGAACCACCGTAGGTATCCTCACGCCGGTTGGACAAAGGCGACAGAAATTGGTGGAGCAGGTAACCATGGGCTGCATGGACCTGAACGGCACCGATACCGAGCCGCGCAGCACGCCTGGCCGCATCGGCGAAGGCATCGCGCACACAGGCTAGGCCGTCTTGGTCCATCGCCAGGGGAGAGAGCTCCCCCAGGTCGTGAGGGATGGCTGAGGGAGCCTCTGTCTGCCAGCCGTTCGGATGCTTAGGCGGGATCTGCTTTCCCCCTTTCCAGGGCACTTCGGTGGAGGCCTTCCGCCCGGCGTGAGCCAGTTGAATGGCAATCGGCATGTCGGACCAGCGGCGGATGCTGTCCAGGACGCGCCGCATGGCAGCCTCGCATTCGTCTGAGTAGAGACCAACATCGGCGTAGGTGATCCGGCCCTCGGGCACGACAGCCGTTGCCTCGATGGTCAGGAGCGCGGCACCCGAGAGCGCGAGCTGACCCAGGTGGATCAGGTGCCAGTCGGTCATGCATCCATTCTCGGCCGAGTACTGGCACATGGGTGCGATCACGATGCGATTGCCCAATTCGAGCTCGCCGACCCGGAAAGGTGTGAACAGTTTTGCACGCGCCATCGGCTGCCTCTCAGGTTTCAGGTGAGTTCAAGCCTCGCGGCCGCCCTCCGCTAGAACGTGCGACTAGCCGAAAAGGTCTGACTTAAGCGCGACAGAACAGAGTGATCATCTGAGCTTGAGGTTTGCTCCCGTCCTTAGACATAACGACGAACGTCCGGACTGGGTCATCCAAGGAAATTGCGAACGCCTCGGGAATGTCTGTTGTCCCCTTTGTCAGCAGACATTCGGTCTACTTCGCAAATGTGCCATTCCCTGACCTTTGCCGAGGCGAGATCATTCTGCCGCGGCAGCGATCCTGGTGCAGTTCCGCCCCTCGCCCTTGGCGGCGTACAGGGCGCGATCGGCCCGGCGCAGGATTGAACTCCGGTCGTCACCCACCAAAGCCTCGGCGATCCCGGCGCTGAACGTGTAAGGCAGGTCGATTCCGTCCTCGACCTGCCTGGCCGGAGGGAAGCCTTCCCGGATCCGGTCGATGATGCGGGAGGCATCGTCGGTCCCGGCACCTGGCAGCAGCAGCAGGAACTCCTCGCCGCCCATGCGGCCAACCACATCCTGGGCCCGCACCCGCTCGCGGCAGACGTCCGCGAAATGGCGGAGAACCGTGTCGCCGGCGTCGTGTCCGTGCCCGTCGTTGATGGCCTTGAAGTGGTCGATGTCGATCACGGCAATGCTGAGGCCCGACCGTGTGGCCTCATGCCCGGCCAGCGCGCCATCGAGCTGGTCCAGGATGTGGCGGCGGTTGGGCAGGCCGGTGAGTTGATCGGTGCGGGAGGCCAGGAGGGCCGTCTCGTGCGCCTGACGCAGGCTCTTCTCGCTGTGTTTGAGGGCCGTGATATCGGCTCCGACCGTGAGAACCCAGCCGTTCGGCAGGATGGTGTGATCCAACCAGAACCAGCGCCCGTCGAGGAAGTCCGTTTCGAAGGACTTGCGGGGCACGCTCCTGCGTCGCAGAAGCGTCCTCGCGATCAGGGCCTCGACATCGCCGTCGTCGATCCTCACGCCAGTGCCGTTCCTGGCCCCGTGCCGCAGGATCTCGGTGAACGTGAAGGGCCCCTCAAACCCTTGCAGGAAGATGCCCTGGTAGGTCTCGTTCGCGTAGCGGAGATTGTCGTCGGCGTCATAGAGGGAGACTGCCTGCCCGCTTTTGGTGAGGGCCTCCACCAGGCAGCGGAGGGCTTCGTTATCAGGTTCACAAGGAAGGGAGGTCATGGAAGCTCAGGCCAAAGAAGACAGGCAGGATAATCAGCCATTGCCAACCTGCAAACTGTCCGTCCACTGAGGGGTTTCTCTTATCTGGCCTCTTTCCAGAAGCGGCTGAACTCGATGGTGCAGTACGACAGCTTACCGAGATCAAATAGCCGGTTGCCTGCTGCCAATTCTCTGACTAAGGTCAGAGAATGGATGAGCGTCACATTCAGCAGGCCCGCCGCTTCAACCGCATCGTGACACAGCATGCTGGGGCGCTGGAGAGCAGTTACCTCAAGCGTGGGCGTCCCCTCGGCCAAGCTCGACTGCTCTTTGAGATAGGCCCCGATGGTGTTGACGTACGGATCCTACGCGACAAGCTCAAGCTCGACTCCGGCTACGTCAGCCGCCTGCTCCGATCCCTTGAGGCTCAGGAGCTTGTCCAAGTTCAAGCTCAGTCAGGCGATGGCCGGGTTCGGCGTGTCGTGTTGACGCCCAAGGGGCATGCCGAGCGTGCGACCTACGACAGCCTGTCCGACGAGCTTGCTATCTCGTTTCTCACGCCTCTCGACCCGTCCCAGCGCGAGCGTTTGGTGAAAGCTATGGCGGAGGTTGAGCGCCTGCTGCTGGTCGGGGACGTGGTCGTGCGCCTGGAAGCGCCACAGAGTGCGGCAGCGCGGTGGTGCCTGGAGCAGTACTTTGCTGAGCTTGCCGAACGCTTCGACGTGGGCTTCGATCCCGCCAAGAGCAACTCGGCTCGCGATGAGGAAATGACGCCACCAGCAGGGTTCTTCTTCGTTGCGTGGCTGGACGGTAGTCCTGCCGGATGCGGAGCGGTCAAGGTTGGAGACAGCAGCACAGGCGAGATCAAGCGCATGTGGACGGCACCATCCGCTCGAGGGCTTGGGATCGCCAGGAAGGTTCTGCGAAGGCTTGAGGTCAAGGCGTGCGAGATAGGCCTGACAACGGTGCGCTTGGAGACCAACCGTGTGCTGACGGAGGCTCAAGCCCTCTACCGCCAGGAGGGATACCAGGAGGTCGCTCCTTTCAACGCTGAGCCCTATGCCCATCACTGGTTCGAGAAACGCCTGGAGATGCCAGCGGCGACGGGTGCTAGATAACCTGGGTCGTACGATCTTGCTTCAACACCATTGCGCTTCGTCAAGCCAATCCTCCGTGCTTGCGATAGTCCGGAACGGGTCAGGCAGTGAAGTCCATTCACTTTTCGGAAGGTCTGGTTCCGTGAGGATTGCTGCCCTCGGCGTAGCGTCTCAGGTGTGCCGTAACATAACATTCCGAGTTCGATTAACTAGTCTGTTCCACTTCATTAAAGATTTTCGGCTCTCTCCAAGAGCTAACGTGGCTCAGTTGAAGCCTTCTCCAAAGTCGAACGATTGTTCACAAATGATTGGACTGAGACTCTATCGTCCACCCACTCAACAGAGCCTCGCCCGCGAAGAAATCAGAGGATTGACTCTTCAGCTTTCTGAGCTGTGTAACGATCTCCAGCACCTTTGTACGTCTGCCTAACAAGCATGGGGCTTTCGTTCACAGCGCACCCCCAGGCGGGAGCAGAGCCCTGATCTTGCCTAGGAGCCTCGCCAATTCGACCGGCTTGACATCGTAATCGTCGCAACCCGCTTCCAACGCCTGCGTCCTGTCGGTTGACATAGCATGGGCGGACAACGCGATCACTGGGATGTGCCTTGTAGCGCCGTCCGACTTGAGCCGGCGGGCGGCCTCCCACCCGTCCATGACAGGCAAACCTAGGTCCATCAGGATCAAGTCCGGGTGCTCGGCATTGGCAATCTCAATGCAGGTCGCTCCGTCCCGCGCAATTAGCACGTCGAAGCCCTGCCGTTCCAGCCGGGTTTGTAACATGTAGATATTGTCGTCGTTGTCCTCGACATAGAGGATGCGCACCATACTCGCCTCTCAGGCTGCCTCAGCCTGGGTCGGCGTGTTCGCCGGCAGCCTGACTGTGAACTCGGATCCTTTACCCTTCTCGCTCGTCGCTTCGATTTCGCCCCCCATGAGAATGACCAGACGCCTACTGATAGCGAGGCCCAAGCCAGTACCACCGTATTTCTGGTGCTTCGCAACTCCGGCTTGGTGAAAATCCTGGAAAAGACGTGGTAGCTGATCTGCATCTATCCCGATGCCGGAATCACGTACCCGGAACTCAAGTTGCTGTCCCGCTCGCCCTGCAAAGAGCGTCACCTCTCCTTTTTCGGTGAACTTGCAAGCATTGGCGAGGAGGTTAAGAAGGACCTGCCGCAGTCTCATCGGGTCGAGTACCGCCCGTCCAAGGTCCTGCTGCGCCTGCAACCGGAGCTGGTTGGCATGCTTCTCCGCCAAGGGCTTCGCAGTATCGACGATGTCATCCAGCAACAGGCGAACGTCAATTTCCTCGGGTAGAAGATCGAACTTGCCAGCCTCGATCTTAGCAAGGTCGAGAACCTCGTTGATCACCTGCAGGAGGAGCTTGCCCGCACGCAGAACGCGCCCAAGCGGTTCGTTGAGCTCCGTACTGCCGTCAATCTCAGCGTCCTCCTTGAGCATCTCGGTTATTCCGATGATCGCGTTGAGCGGGGTGCGCAGTTCGTGACTCATGCTGGCGAGGAAGTCGGACTTAGCCCTGCTGGCTATCTCAGCCTGCTCTTTGGCCGCTCGCAGCTCACTTTCGACCAACTTGAGTTCAGTCAGGTCGAAGTAGGTGAGCATCCGTCCGCCGTCCGGCAGCGCCACGACTTCGTACTGAAGTACGCGCCCATCCGGGCGGTACCATTCCCTCGGAGGCACGTCGGCGGCCCGGATCTCAGCGAGCCTTCGCTCGACGTAAGACTCCCATTGTTCGTCCGGCACGCCATGCAGACCGGTGGACCGGAGCACCACCAGCAGGTCTTCAATCCCGACATGCGGGTGCAGTACGGCTTGAGGAACACTCCAGAGGTCACGGAAGGCACGATTGAACATCCGCACGCGGAGATCCGGGTCGAGGATCAGCACTCCGTACTCGATGGTGTCGAGCACCACTTGGCGCTCACGCAGATTCTGATCCTCGATCTCGACGGCCGTGTCACGGAAGACCGACAAAGCCCTGGCCATCGCGGCGATCTCGTCACTGCCATGGATGTCTGGCAGCGGCGTCCTCAAGTGCCCGGCGGCGATTGCCAGCATACTGCGGCTCAGAGCGACCAGCCGGCCAGCGAGGTGTCGGTCGGCATAGAGCCACGCGAATGCCAGAAGGAACAGGACGGCCGAGCCGCCGATGGCGATCCCAGCGATGACCGGCCTGTCATGGATTGTCCTCTCGTGGTCGACGGCCTCCTGCAGTTCTCGTCGGAGGTCCACAGCTGTGGAGGTGAGCGCTCCTTCTAGCGCAAGGAGCGCCCGGTCTGCGTAAATGGCACTCTCTATAAGGCCATTGATGTCCCCTCCGGCGCGCGCGGCGAGGTCCTCCGAACGGGCATAGCGCTGGCGCGCCAGGTCAAGGGCGGCACGCAGAGCCTGGAGCTGTAGCGGGTCGATTTGCTGAGAGGCGGTCGCGCTTGCAACCGCCCCGGCTGCACGGTCCAGCCCATCCCACAGCTCTTGCCGCGCCCTGCGGCTGTCTGACATCCCTTGGTCAGCGACCGCCCCTGAAGGCAACTTTCTGATTTCCTGCCTCAACTTGCCGACGAGATCGAGTGCACCGAAATCTGCCTCGATAGTTTTATGAGCCGACGCGATGAACGTCGTGGCGTTTTGAAGTTCTCGGACGAAGTGATTGACCGCTACTATTTGCAAAATTAGCAGACTGATCGGCACCGACATGGCCAGGAGAATTTTGTTGCGGATACGCATGCGGGCCCTTTCTACCTGCCAGACGTCGGCCTCTCCTGCTTCAACGACGTCGCGTCACAACTGCCCCCGCTCGCGCCACCTGTCGAAGATTGCACGCTCCTCGCGGTCCGCCTCCTCGAGCGCCTGCTCTGGGGGCAGCCGAGAGGTAGCGACATTGGCGAACATCTTTGAAATGATCCCCCGCTCGTAGACTTCGCTGACGGCCGGGTTCGTGTATCCGGGATGGCCAGCGTTGGTCGTCCAGGACGCCACGTCCTTCATGAGCGCATACTTCGCCGCGACACCGCTATTAGCGCCCCCTGTTAGCGCCTCAAGATCCAGCACCGTCTCCGGGTAACATGGCATGTTCTGGAAGCCACTTGCGAGAAAGGCTTCCTGGGACCGGCCGACATAGTCGACCAGGAATCGCTTGGCACCCTCGGGATTTTCGGCGAACTTCCAGATTGAATAAGTGTAGAAGCCGAAGGAGCCGAGCCGAGCCGCCGGTCCTGCTGGCATCGCGGCCAGCCTTAGGTCGCCCGTAAAGTCCAGTTTCATCGACTCGGCAGCCCTGGAAATCGACAAGCTGTCGATCGTGAGGCAGCCCTCTCCGGTGAGCATGAACCGGTTATTCGAGGCTCCGTCCCACCTCAGCACATCTGGCATCATCGCCTGCTCGAAGAGGTCCTTCACATAGCGTAGCGCATCCAGGGTCGCCTGAGACCTCAACGCTGGTCGACCTTCCGCATCCTGTTCCGACGCCCCGAAGGAGTACATGATGGAACGCAGTGTCTGCTCGCAGTTGTGCTCCGGAGCCAAGCTAAAGGCCGCCGACTTTCCATCGAGCAATTTGATCCGTCTCGCTCCCGTCAATACATCATTCCACGTACTCGGCGCGGCTTGAGCCTTGGCCCACAGGTCACCTCGGTAGGTGACGAGTGCCGGTTGGTAAGCGGCAGCGAAGCCTGTATAGGTCCTGGTCTTCGGGTTGAAGTGGGCTCGAAGGGCGAACTCCGCGGATTTTCCGTACTGCCTCGAACACTCCTCAAAGATCTCGCGATGATCGATGAGGTGGTCGACGAGCATGGCGTGTGGCGTGACGAATTGGATGAGGTCGTGTCCCCGTTGAGCTTGGATCTCGGCCGCCGCGCGAGGGGCTAGATCGGCGAAGCCAACGTGATCAATGATGACATCGACGTCATTCGCCTCGCCCCACTGTCGGGCGAAGGTGTCGTTGAACCAAGGATCATAAGCGGAAACAAAATGCCGCCACTGCATGATCCTGAGTGACTTTCGCTGCGCACGGGCCCGTCTTGGGGCGAGGCCAACCCCAGACGTGGCGAGCGCTGCTCCTGATGCTGCCAGCAACCCACGTCTTGTGATTGTGCCCTCAATACTCATGCGGCTCTCCTCTGGCGTCTGGGCCGCGGCACCTCTTGGGGAAGGCACCGGCAGTTGACTCAGTTGAAGGTATGCAGCTTGAGCTTTAGGGAGCCGTCCGGCTGCCGCTCGAACACGTGGGTAGCGATACCGCCAAACCGGGTTGGCTTTCCTGATGCATCCCTGCCGGCAGCGGACCATTTGGCCGCGGCGATCACGATCTTGTCGTCTCCCGTGCTCCTGATCAGGTCTAGGGTATGGTCCGTGACGCCATTGGCAAAAAGACTGGAGAAGAATTTCTGGACGCCATCAGTACCTTGAATGACGTCGTGGGTAGCAGGCAGAAAGGATGCATCGCTTGTATAGAATGCTGCGACTGCCTTCGCGTCACTCTTGTTGAAGGCCGCGTTCCAAGCCGAATAGGCTGTCCTAATCTGATCATCGATCGGGTCGGCTACAGCCGTGCAGGAGGTTGCAATCAAAGTTGCTAAAATCAGGATATGCCTTGTCGCACTCGGTACAGACATTCCGTCCTCCCGTTAGATGGTCAAGCTCTGGGGCATGCACTCGTCCCAATGCCTAGGCAAATGCTGAAAACGAAGCTGCGCCTTTGGTGAAACTCTGTCAATCGTGCCTCTCAAGCACCCTTAAGCTTATGGCCAACTACCCCCTATTTTCCAGGTCTCACCTCCTGTTCGACCCAGGATGAAGGTCAGCTTGGGCAGAGACGAGGAGCCCACCTGCAGCCCTGCAACTTGTCTAGAACGCAGGCAGATCAGGCCAGCCACGCTGCATTTGGTCAAGGACTGCTTCGGGTCATCCGACGAAATTGCGAATACCTCGGGAATGTCTGTTATCCCCTTTGTCAGCAGACATTCGGTCTACTTCGCAAATGTGCCAGCAGCGGACCTTTGATCATCACAGCCAAAGCCCCTTGCCAGGCAGACTACGTCGCTTCCATCCCGAGGCTTCGGGTCGGATAACGGAGGGCTGGATCGAAAGGGTTGAGCTGCCGGGCGATCCCTTCCGCTTCGTTTCGTATCAGATCGACTACCAGCGGCAGCCTATCCCCCTCTAGGCGCTCCGACAAAGTGCCTATGCTCAGGGCCGCAACAGCCCGCCCCTCCGAGTCATGGATCGGCACTCCCACCCGGCCATGCCGGGGATCAGGCCTGTGTTGAGGCTGCAGAAGCCCGTCTTGCGGACGTTCCGGATCTGCATCCGCAACCCGATCTCGTCAAAGCCGCCCCGGTCGAGCAGGCGGGGAACGTTGAAGCGGATCACGGCCTCGCGCTCCTCCTGCTGAGAATGCCTCACCAGGGAATCACGATCCGCCGCCAATCACGAGAGCTTTTTCAACGAAATCTGCCATTTGCTGACCTTGGAACATTGTCGAAAGCACAACAATCACCTACGGCTCATCTCCTCTTGCAGGATAGGTCAGCAAAGAGCGTGCTGCCCGGCGGCTCACAAGGAACAAGATCTGGCCCTGATCATCGCCGCGAGCCCAGTGCGTCATTACTCCCAGCGCATACGGCGACGCCTACCCATCCCTAGTTAGGTTCAGTTCAGCCAAGCGGATCTCTGCCAGAGCCTTGAAGGACCCTGTGGGGAACTGCTCAAGGTAGGCCTGGAACATCGCCGGGTTGTCGCTCTCCTTGACCGTATCCCAGAAAGCGAGTTCGACGGCAGAGCTCTCCGGCGCAGGTTGAGGCCTCTCTAACAGGTCGGGTTTGGCGAGACGTTCCCGGGCCAGAGGGGCAAAGATCCCGTCTGGGTACCGGTCGAGGTAGGCGCTGTACTCCTCGACAGCCCCGCTGGTCTGAACCGACTGCCAGAACTCCAGCTCGATTGCATCCTGCGGCACGTTCGAGGCGGCTTCGCTCGAGAGGGACGCCTCCGGCGTCCCGGCAACCTCCCCGAGTTCAGTTGCAGCATTCGGATCGAACACGATCCGGAAGGCGCGAACGGAACGGGCAATGTTCTTGACGCTGTGCTCACCGAGATCCTCGAACTCGTACTCGCCTCGATCGCGGATGTGATCCCGCACGCCGCGCGTGATGCACACGCTGCCGGGCTCCGCCAGGGCTTCCAAGCGGGAGGCTACATTGACGCCATCGCCGAAAATGGTGCCATCCTTGACCAGAACATCACCAACATTGATACCGATGCGCAGGCTCATCTGGCGCTCGGCTGGCATGGCGGCATTGGCCTTGTGCAGAGCCTGCTGAATGGCCACCGCACAGTGCACGGCATCGACGACACTGGCGAACTCGGCCAGGACGCTGTCGCCGGCTGTGCCGGAAATCTCCCCTCGCCCGGCAATGATCAGATCATCAATGATGGTGCGATGGGTGGTAAGGGTCGCGAGGGTCGATTCCTCGTCTTGGTGCATCATGCGGCTGTAGCCTGCCACATCGGCAGCGAGTATGGCGACGAGCTTGCGTTCAAGAGGAGGGGCTTCCAAGGTGGCAAACTCCAGCGACAGAGGTTTGAGCGGCAACAGATGCTCACCGAAGACGTCTCAGGCGCAGCGCTGTTCCCATCGACGCTGGGTTGACGGTCGCCGACGCCAGTGGGTGATGAGCAGCTTGCAGTGACATTGCCCGCATATCGGTTGAATTGGGCAGTCTTGCCGCTGTACTTGGCCAGCAGGCATAGTTGTAGCGACCAGGATCCTAGCTGTGCTGTTTTTCCCCATGCATGGATGCAGGGGACCGTATGATCCCATAGAGCCGGGTGCATCTGTCGGGGTCGTGGTCATGTCAGCATGATGCTATGCTTCAAGATGGAGCAGTACGTTCAGGGATCGAGGATCGACAGCGATGATCACAATGCCTGAAATGGCCGCTGACTCGCTTGGCAAGCTTCTTGCCGAGGATGTCAGACGCCTCTTTGGTTCTTCACATCACGAACATGCCGAGCGGCTCGACGGCATTGCTCGTATTGCTCTGGAGGGCACTGTTGCATTAACCTGAAAAAGGGCATAATGAACCGAGTTCAACGGGCCTCTCAGGCTGCAAGACCGAAGAGCTGATCGACGAGACGGATTTCGCCTGTTGCTCGACGCTCCCGCTGAATGCAATGACCACGGCGGATCATGCGCATGATTTCAAAAACGGTCAGAGTCGCGGCGGCGGTTTTCATCGTCTGGAAACCGCGCGCCGGATGGATCACGCGCTTGAGCGCACCATGGTCCGCCTCAAGGATGTTATTCAGATATTTCGAGGTGCGGTGTACCACATCTTTCGGCAGCAACCCTTCGTTCTGCAGGCGCAGGATCGCCTTGGGATACGACGCCAGTTTATCCGTCGTGATGGAGGATGGTGGATAATGGCTCATCACCTTTATGGCTTTTCGCAAGAAACGATAAGCGGCGTTGGTGTTACGGCGATCGGACAGCATGAAGGCGATCAACCGACCGTGCTTGTCGATCGCGCGGAACAAATATTTCCAATTGCCCCCTACCCGGACGTAGGTCTCGTCAACGCGCCAGGAGCCTGAGCGAGATCCCCGATAGGGTCGGATCCGTTTCTCGATCTCCGGAGCATAGCGCTGAACCCATCGGAAAATCGTGGAGGGATCAACGGCGACACCGCGCTCCTGCATCATCTCGGCCAGATCCCGATAGCTGATCCCATACTTGCAGTACCAGCGCACGCATAGAAGGATGATCTCGACCGGAAAGCGGCGGCGCTTGAACAGAGACACGGGAGCGGATCCTTGATGAACCGCTCCTCGCTATACGGCCGAGGTTAATGCAACGGTGCCGCATTTTGAGCATAGCAGACCCGACTGAACTTTATGGTGCACTGCACAGTTCGCCCGTCATGAAGCTCTCACTCAATGATCTCCTGACTGGGTCCTATCCAGACCAAGTCACCCTGATCCATCCACCGGCACCAATCCGTGCTCGTGTTCCCAAACCCAGGAGCAACAAGAGGCGGCTCTCGCTGGCACTTCAAGGCGGAGGCTCCTTCGGCGCGTTCACCTGGGGCGTCCTTGACCGTCTGCTGGATGAGGATGACCTCGTGCTGGATGCTGTAAGCGGCGCAAGCGCAGGCGCTGTGAACGCCGTGCTCCTGGCCTCGGGCCTTTCTGAAGGGGGCCGAGCAGGTGCACAACAGAGCTTGGAACGCTTCTGGAAGCGTGCGAGTGACGCCGCTCCCAAGGCCCAATCCGGTCCAGCCCTGGCCATGGCAACAAGCGTCCTGTCGCCTTACCAGTTCAACCCCTTCAACCTGAACCCACTCCGATCACTCCTGGCCAGCGAAATTGACTTCGATGCCCTGCGGGCGAAACCCAGCTTGCGGCTGCTCATTGGAGCCACCCGCGTGCGCGACGGCAAACTGCACATTTTCCGAGAAAAGGCTTTGACGCTCGATGCTGTTCTAGCATCCGCCTGCCTGCCGGTGATCCATCATGCCGTTACCATCGATGGTGAGGTATATTGGGATGGCGGGTACTCGGCCAACCCGCCGCTGATCCCTCTCGTTACTGCCTCACGAGCCTCGGAGGCCCTGGTTGTGCAGATTATGCCAACAGCTGGGGCGGAGATGCCCACAACCTCCTCAGAGATCGCCAAGCGGATGGAACAGATTACGTTCAACAGCTCGCTTCTGCGGGACATGGACGCTCTTGCTGCCATGAGAGCACTATCAGGTGCTGAAGCAGGAGGATCCAACCTATCGCGCAAGCTCCAGAAGCTTCGTCTGCACCACATCGCGGCTGAGACGGAGTACCCGATGCTGAGTCAGTCGAGTGCCCTCAACCTGGACTGGCAGTTCTTACTCGAGCTTCGGGATGCTGGACGGACAGCGGCGGACCAATGGCTGTCGGGCAAGGCAGACCAGTCCGTCAGCCTAGCCGCAGAGAAAGAGCCAGTTCCTTTATGACTGTATCCTCCGCCCGGATCATTGAACTCTTGGTCCACATCGCTTCCTGGGCTCAACACAGGAGCGTGCGGCGACCAGGTTGTGCGTCTTTCCCAACAGGACGAGCAGGCTGCTGAGAGCCGCATCCGTGAGATGAGCCTCCGGTATTTCCTAATTCAAGGAATGGTTTTCCCCCGTGGTGGCTCTAGCCTGACAAAGAGAAGCGCCCCGCGTGTGGCAGAGCGCTTGAGTTCCAGGGAGGAGCAGGCTTTAGTGCAGCCCAGGGGAATAAGCAGCAGGCAACCGGCCGGCATCACACCACACTTGCGGCCGCTTACCCCTGCTTGTCACTCTGCTTGACGATGATCGGCACGATCATATCGCCCCAGTATCCTTGCTCAGAATGGAAGCGCTTGACCCTCTGCAACTCTATTGAGAGGCCATGGTTGACGCAGTTCATCACGGCCTCGTTCACCCGATGGAGCTCGTTGGCAAGGATACGAATGGCTGAGTCCTGCTCAGGGGACATTGAGCTGGCAGTCTCTTCAAATCGGCTCTTCAGGTGCGGCTTATCGGATAAGGTCATTGATCTCACTCCAGCTAAATTCAGAGGCAGGCTGCAGCCTCAGCGTTGTTGAACTTCGACTCGCAGCGCTAGCCGAATTGCTTCATGGTGTTGTGGGCACCGCCGGCCTTGAGGGCGGCTTCTCCTGCGAAGTATTCCTTGTGGTCGTCGCCGATGTCGGAGCCGGCCATGTTCTGGTGTTTCACACAGGCGATGCCCTGGCGGATCTCCTGCCGCTGAACGTTGCGCACGTAGCCCAGCATGCCCTGCTCGCCGAAATACTCCTTGGCCAGATTGTCGGTGGAGAGCGCCGCCGTGTGATAGGTCGGCAGGGTGATGAGGTGGTGGAAGATGCCGGCGCGCTTGGCTCCGTCCGCCTGGAAGGTGCGTATGCGCTCGTCGGCTTCCCTGGCGAGTTCGCTGTCGTCATAGTCTACGCTCATCAGCTTGGCGCGGTCGTATGGCGATACATCCTTACCGGCCTTCTCCCATGCATCGTAGACCTGCTGGCGGAAGTTGAGGGTCCAGTTGAAGGACGGCGAGTTGTTGTAGACGAGCTTCGCGTCCGGAATGACCTCGCGGATGCGGTCGACCATGCCGGCGATCTGCTCCACATGCGGCTTCTCGGTTTCGATCCACAACAGGTCCGCGCCGTTTTGCAGCGCGGTGATGCAGTCGAGTACGCAGCGATCCTCGCCCGTGCCGGGGCGGAACTGGAACAGATTGCTGGCAAGACGCTTCGGCCGCAGGAGCTTGCCGCCCCGGTTAATCACCACATCGCCGTTGGTGCAGGTCTCGGGCGTGATCTCCTCGCAGTCGAGGAAGCCGTTGTAGAGGTCGCCGATATCGCCTGGCTGGCGGCTGAAGGCGATCTGCTTGGTGAGGCCTGCGCCGAGCGAGTCGGTGCGCGCCACGATCAGGCCGTCATCGACGCCGAGCTCGAGGAAGGCGTAGCGGATAGCCCGGATCTTGGCGAGGAAGTCCTCGTGCGGAACGGTGACCTTGCCGTCCTGGTGGCCGCACTGCTTCTCGTCCGAGACCTGGTTCTCGATCTGCAGGCAGCAGGCGCCGGCCTCGATCATCTTCTTGGCGAGAAGGTATGTCGCTTCGGCATTGCCGAAGCCGGCATCGATGTCGGCGATGATCGGGACGATATGCGTCTGGTGGTTGTCGATGGCCGTGAGAAGCTCCCGCTCCTTGATCATATTGCCCGCTTTGCGCGCGGCATCGAGGTCGCGGAAGAGAAGCCCGAGTTCGCGGGCATCGGCCTGGCGCAGGAAGGTGTAGAGCTCTTCGATCAGCGCGGGAACGCTGGTCTTTTCGTGCATCGACTGGTCGGGCAGAGGGCCGAATTCCGAGCGCAGGGCGGCCACCATCCAGCCCGACAGATACAGGTAGCGGCCGTCGGTGGAGCCGAAGTGCTTCTTGATCGAGATCATCTTCTGCTGGCCTATGAAGCCGTGCCAGCAGCCCAGTGATTGGGTGTAGCGGGACGGGTCGGCATCGTAGGCCGCCATGTCCTGGCGCATGATCCCGGCGGTGTAGCGCGCGATATCGAGGCCGGTCTTGAACCGGTTCTGCAGGCGCATGCGGGCGACGGCTTCGGGGTCGATGCCGTTCCAGGTGCTCTGGCCTTCGATAAGGATTTGAGCCTGCGTGATCTGATCTTCATATGCCACTGTCGTATTCCTCGTTCTGTGAAGGTTGAACGAGGAAGTACCCGCTGCGTTCGCGGCCGAGAAGGTAAGTTAAGGTTCAGGTGTCAAGCTTTACAAATGAAGTGAGTAAAATTGTAAATTATTGACAATCGCTGAGGTTCTTTCGCGTGTGACCAACCCGTTGATACATCTGAGGAACTGTCATCGTGAGGCTTCTGCACAGCCTAATTGGTTGATCTTTATTGATGATATATTCGCCTAAAGGCGAAGCTGCCCTGAAGGGGTAGGGCGACGGCGGCTCCTCTCAGATTGTGACACAGCGGATGTCACTGTCTTTACAATCCGGTGCGTTGTGGGGTGCAGCCTGCACGCAGTGCTCGAGCTAGAGGCCAGAGTCATTCCGCCATTGGTTTTCTGATGTGCTTGGAAGCGATCGCTTCGGCCTACGGATATTCGCCTTTCAAGGTAAAACCGGCCTTGAGCACGACCTGGTAATGCTGAACCTCGTCGTTCTCCACCTGCCCGCGGGTTTGCACCACCTCAAACCAGCGCAGGTTGCGCAAGCTCTGGTCGGCCCGCTTAATCGCGGTCTAGATCGCATCCTCAATGCTGCTCGTCGACGAGCCCACCAGTTCAACGACTTTGTAGACATGGTCGGACATCCTACCCTCCTGGTCTCTGTCCGAAGTCACAGGTAGGGCAGGCAATCTCACCTGCGAGGCTATCGCGAGCTCAACAGTCGTGTGAATCAAGACTCAGGAACAGCGCCGTTGCTGACGGAGGTCGGTCGTCGCGCTATGCCTGTAGGTGTGAGGAAGCAGGCGCTCGAAGCTGCGGCGCACGGTGCCGTAGCACTCGCAGGCAGCTCCCTCGAGACCGGGCCGGTTCGTCACCGTGATCAGCCCTCGGCCCTGTTTGATGAGACCTGCCTCCTGAAGCGATCGGGTGATGCTGCTGACGGTGGAGCGCTGCACGCCCAGCATGTCGGCCAGAAACTCATGGGTGAGCGGCACCGTGTCCCGGTCGAGCCGGTCGTGCATGCTCAGGATCCAGCGGCAGGCGCGGGCTTCGACACTGTGGACCGCATTGCAGGCCACGTTCTGAAGCACCCGGGCCATCATCGCCTCGGTGAAGCGCAGCACCAGCTGGCGCACCTTCGGGCGTTGGCCGATCACCTCGTGCAGGCGCTCCAGCTCGATCCGGGAGGCGGTGCCGGAGGCCTGCACGATGTAGCGGCCGAAGGATTGGACGGCCGTCACGGCACTCACCAGGCCCAGGGCCCCTTCGCGGCCGTAGACCGCCATCTCGGCCGAGCGGCCGTCCTTCAACACGGCCACTAGCGACACCACCGTGTTATGGGGAAAGTAGGCATGGTGCAGGGGATCGCCGGCCTCGTACAGCACCTGATCCTGCTGCAAGGAAACCCCGTGCAGGTGCGGCTCCAGCACCGCGAAGTCGTCCGGCTCCAAAGCCGCTAGGAGGCGATTGGTGCGGTGATTGATCTTTGGGGCGGGAGCGGTGGCGTACTCATGAGGCTTCATACCTCAAGCTAAACCGGCTGTAGTCCCGAAGAAAAGTCTGAATTCTCATCTGAGTTAGCTAACGTCTGATGCCAACTGGGATAACAAGATTGCGTTGACGGGCTCTCGCCGCCCTGCTGGCCTCGATCATCGCCCCGACAACGGCTTCCCGACCTATGAGCGAGACCCGCCGGCAACATGCGCCTTAGTGACGGCTTGTATGTAAAGCTTTGTGGGACTGTACTGCCGCTCAGGTCCGGAGAGAGGCTGCCTTCCGGCGAACAAGGCCCCACGATTTTGCCAGTTGCAGCGAGGAGGAGATGCCCACATCAAGCATGAACGGCCCGGCTCCTCCTGCTTTGGTCTGTGCCTTCGTCCGGCGCACCGGCGTGCCGTGGCCCATGCCATCGATCAGGTACAGTTCAATGACAGTGTCACCTTTTCTGTTCGACCATGCCCGCCTGCGGTGGCCTGCGAGCGACGTTTGAGTAAACACATCCTCGCTGACACCATGCACATTGGTCCACTGGCTGAGCAACGCGGCGGCATTGGAGGCTGCAACGGTCAGGTCCCCTGTGCCATGCCAGATCGACACCATCGGCCGCGGGCCCGTATAGGACGAAGCAGAGCGGACAAGGTCGCCCCATTGCTGGGCGCTCCGCGGCTGCGGTCGCTTCATGGCGGACATGACTTGGCGCATGCCGGAGGCAGCTCCATAGGGCAGACCGGCGATGATCCCGCCGCCGGCAAAGACCTCCGGGTAGGTGGCCAGCATCACTGATGTCATGGCGCCACCGGCTGAGAGACCCGTGACAAAGATCCGTGCAGGATCAATGCTGTGGGTCCTGCGCATGCGCGTCACCATCTGGCGGATCGACAAGGCCTCGCCGGAGCCGCGGCGCGCATCGTGGGGCTGGAACCAGTTGAAGCAGCGGTTTGGGTTATTGGCCTGGGTCTGCTCGGCATAGACGAGCGCGAAGCCGTGCCGTCTCGCCAGCAGCGACCAGCCGCTGCCCTCGTCATACGCGCGCGCCGTCTGCAGGCAGCCGTGCAGCACCACGACGAGAGGCGCGGGGCTGGGCAACTGCGGCGGCACGTAGGTCAGCATCCGGAGGTTGCCGGGGTTGAGTCCGAAGGAGTTGACCTCGGTCAGCTTGTCCTTCTTGGGTCGGACCTTGCGCGGCCTGGAGATGAGCTTTCGTGAGGTCTTCGTGGCCCTGACGAGGGTCTTCTCCCAGCGCCGCTGGGCTTTCAGAAGGTGGGCAATGGGAAGCTTCAGTCGCATGCCCACCCGCTGGAAATGTTTCGAGACAGGCGCGTCTCACGCCAGGAAATACACGCAATCGATGGAGCATGGGATCCAGAGGACAGTCATACGGTGCTGCCCAGTCCCTGATATGGTGCTCCCGGCTCGCGAGCCGGGAGTGTACTCAAACCAGATCCTTAGCGGGCGCGCCGACCGTGCTCGGATTGTGCCGTGAGAGTCCGGGTGGCCTCCTGGGCTACTTGGGCGGTGAGCTGCGCTAGGCGCTGGCTGTTCTCGATCATGCGCTCAACGTTGCCGCGAACCAGAGCACTCTGGAGGCTGACAAAGTCCGGGAGCGTCCGGCAGTTCAGAAGATCCGTCATGTCCTCAAGGTTCTTCAGCAACCGCTCCTGCCTGAGCCCGAACCATTCCAGTGTGATGGTTCCGGCGCCACCTGCCAGGATGCGATTGGAGCGGGCAATGGTTTGAAGGTATCCCGGCATCTGATCGACCAGCGTCACAGCCTCCCGGCCCTGGCGGCCTAAGCTCTCCAGCGCACGGTCGCCCAACTCGGACGCCGCCTGGGCACTGTCCTCAACAGCATCCTGCACCACCTGCTTGACGACCCCAACGCTCTCCGAGCCAACCTCGACGGCAGCCAACAAGGTCCCGCTTGTGTCCGCCCCAGCATCGGCTGGCTTGCGTCCCCGTCGAGCTCGCCGTGGTTCAGCGGCGGCCTGCCTGGTTTCCGCGACCTCTTCCTCAACCTTCTCAACAACGGCCTCGACCTCTTCCTCGCTCAGGACCTTGAGCACGACCGGCAGCAGCTCGTTCTTGTCGTTGCGGATATGCTGTTGAAATACCGTCCGCAGCTCTGCCACCTTGGCTAGGAACTCATCGCTGTCCTTGGGGGTGGCCCCAAGTTCATTCAGGAGAGCCCTGGTCTGCTGCTGATCGTCCCGTGCGCCGCGGACCAGGTCTGCCGTCTCCGGGTTCTGCTCCAGCACGGGAAAGAGATGCTGCTCTTGCAGGCTGGCCAGAAGCTCCAACTCCTGGCTCAACGCCGCAAGCAGCTGTTCGCGGAGCTCAATCGCCTCATGGGAGGTGTCGAGAAGTTGGGCAAAGAGTTCGTTGGCCTGATCAGGCGGGGTTTGGCCGATGGTTCGGTTGGGGGTCATCATTCCTCGCAAAGGTAGAAGGAGCGATCCAGACGATTAGTGGCGCGCGTTGGGTGCGCTGGTCACAAGGCCAGGACCTCTCCCTCGGGGAAAGAACGTCAGGTGGGTACGCTGAACTGGACAAACTCACGCACTGAACTGGTGCCGGAGGCCAGCAGTAGGGCTGCAGAGATCAGCCTTGGCCTTAGGGCACAAGGATGCCTACTGCACCGCAGCATAACTTGGCAACAGCGAGCTTTGATCCCATAGCAAAGTGCGGCATCTTGGTTTGGATGACCTGCTACGAGAGAGGGCGGCAACAGTGATGCAGGTTATTGTGCGCCGCACAAACACTATCGACATTCATTGTGCGATGCACAATAAAGGCATGCCGGAGTATGATACGGCTCAATGTCTGAGAGGCGCCAGACGCCCTCACCTTTCGGAGATTCCTGATGAACCAGCAGTTCGAGGCCGTTCAGAAGTTCGGCAAAGACAGTTTTGAGGCGACTGTGAAAGCCCTTGACGTCGCCTCCACCGGCACGAAGGCCATCGTGGTCGAGACAGCCGGCTACGCCAAGAAGTCCTTTGACCAGAATGCGGCCACGTTCGAGAAGCTGGCCGGCGTCAAGTCGCTTGACCAGGCCATCCAGATCCAGAGCGACTATCTCAAAAGCGCCTACGAGGGCTTTGTCGCACATGCCACGAAGAGCCGAGAACTCTACACCAAGCTCGCCCAGGACAGCGTCGCGCCCTTCGGCTTCCTGCGCTCCGCTGGAGAGGCAGCTGTAGCCCCGACCAAGTCAGCTGCGCGCGCAAAGTAAAGACGCGGCCTAATCAGCCGGTTCAGAACGCCCGCCAACAGGCTGGGCGTTCTCAGATGTTTCGTGCTGTTCAAGTTTACTGTTTTGATCCGGTGCAGGCACTCGATTAGCCTCACGACTGGCTCAGTGTCCAGACATCCGTGAGACGTTCGGGGCTAGAGCAGCGGACGCTTAATCGGCCGCATACCCGGCGGCCTTGAGGAAATTCCAGCACTCCTGAGGCTCGAACAAGTTGCAGATGCTGCCGAGGGCGCGCCAAAGCGCGTCAAAGGTGCGGGCCTC
>JAESGY010000269.1_pt1 | contig 33142 bp, 36 predicted proteins | sample 9269841 | NCBI WGS metagenome assembly JAESGY01 (sample SAMN17022865, study PRJNA683097) | algae metagenome | isolation source: Spirirestis rafaelensis WJT71-NPBG6 and co-occurring heterotrophs from... | place: USA: Pinto Wells, Joshua Tree National Park, Colorado Desert, CA | collected 2006-08-15
CGAGCGCGCCAACGGCATGGCCCAGGTTCTCCGCGCCAAGCCACTCCGCGGCATACCACCCTGCACCGACGAAGCTCGCGGCCCAGAGCCCAGCGGCAGCGAGGTTCAGCAGCGCAAATCGGAGGCGCCCCATGCCAGCAATGCCGCAAGCCGCTGCGGCGACATTGCGCACGCCATAGACGAAGCGGAAGGCGAGGACGAAAGCCACGCCGTAGCGCTCAAGAAAGCTGGTCGCAGCGGCGAGGCGGCGTTCGGCGCCAGGGATGCGCCGCAGCGCACGCGTGCCGTAGCGGCGGCCGAGCGCAAACCAGAGTTGGTCGCCCGCGAAGGAGCCGATCCAAACCGAGAGGATGAGGAGCCAGGGATCAATCAGGTCGGTCACGCTGCCCGCGGCGGCCGCGAACAGGACGAAGGTCTCGCCTTCGAAGAAGGCCCAGACGGCCGCGGCCGCATAGGCAAGCATCCCCCACTCGGCCCAGAATTCGGCCATCCCGGCGTCTCCCTGCTTGTGTGGTTTTGGGCCGCAGCCGCGAGACGCCGCCCCTCCCCTTGTACATGGATTTCCGAGATCGAAATCACAAGCCCGATAGCGAGGGTATGCCGCGAAAATCAGCGGCCTCGGCGTGCGTGGCGTGGCACCGTGCGCGACGGCTCGTCAGTGCACCCTGTCCTTGCTCGCCAGTGCCGCGGTCGGCTCCTCAGCGCCCGAGGGGACCTCCACTGACGCGCGCTCTCGGCGGCTGGTTTCCGCTTCGTGCTCAATGATCGTGGCCAGCACGTCCACCATGCTCGCCACCTTGGCGCGCTCACTGGGATGGAGGTCAGGGCTGGCCACACCGGCCAGGAGCTTGGAGTGGAGGCTGATCGGCATGGCTGCTCAACGCGCCACCGGCCCGAAGGTCCTGAACCGGTGGCACATAGCCGCACGTCGATGAGGCAGGTGGGCATACCGGTCCCGCCCATTTCCATCCTGCAAGGCCGATCGGCCCAGCGTCTCCCCAGCCCCCGCACGTGTCCAAGCTCGTGCAGCGAACCACCCGGCGTGCAACTCCATCCGTGCCCGGTCCTGACCCGAGCCACCATCCGGACGACCTCTTCCGACGCCAACAGCAGGAACCAACCCCGCGGCGGCCCATTATCCGCCTGCCGCAGGGCGAAAACTCTCACCAGTAGCGACGCACGCCTACCGGCGGCGGGGATCATCTTCATGAAGAAACCGACGCCGACCGTCCCGCCGCCAGGACCCGAAAGCCTGAGCAGCGCGCTCAGGCGGAACATCGAGGCACTGGAGGAGCGCCGCAGGCAGGAGGCCGCCACCGCCCCGGCGGAGGCGCGGGTCGCCGAGGCGATCACCCGCTTTACCGGCAGTATGCGCTTCGTCTACTTGCACCTCGCGCTCTACGGCGCCTGGATACTGGTGAACCTCGGTGTCGTGCCCGGCGTGCCCAAGTTCGACCCCTCCTTCGTGGTCCTGGCGATGGTGGCCTCGGTGGAGGCGATCTTCCTCTCGACCTTCGTGCTGATCAGCCAGAACCGCATGGCGGCGGCGGCGGACAAGCGGGCCGACCTCGACCTGCACATCAGCCTGCTCACCGAGCACGAACTGACCAAGCTGGTGGAGCTTGTCGCGGCCTTGGCGGAGCGCGCCGGGGTCCGGGCGAACTCCGACCCCGAGATTGAGGAGGTCAAGAAGGACGTGGCTCCCGAGGCGGTGCTCGACGAGATCGAGACCAAGCAAGCCTCCGAATAGCCGTCCCTGGCCGCTGGTTCAGCGGTCGGGGCTCGGGGGCCGATCCTTGGGCTGGCCCTTTCCGCACGAGTTCGTCGAGCCCTGCCCGCCGCCCAGGCGTGCCTCGACCCTTTCCAGCATCCGGGCCGCCTCGACCACCTCCTCCTCGACGAGGAGCCCGGCCCGCAGCGCGAGGCGGTATCGCTCCTCGGCGCTTGCCTCCATGCGGCCCAGCCTGATCAGCACGACGAGGCACAGCAGCACCGCCTCCGACGAGGCGATGAGGGTCAGGAGGTGGAAGGGATAGGGGTCAAAGGCGGGTACCTGCGGCACCAGTCCGATGTTCAGCGCCACCCAGAGCCCGAAGCTGGTGGCGTGCAGCAGCAACAGGACGACCAAGCCACTGAGGCCGGAACTCCGCCCGGCACGAGACATCCAGGGTGTGCTGCTCTCCATCCCGACCATGGGGTGTGCCCGCCTGTCCTGACGGGGTTCGATATGGGAACGCCTGTACGAGAGCAATGGGGGTAGGTCCTGCCGGACCGGCAGACGGCCCGCGGTCGGGACACGCTGCTGGCGCTGCGAGGAGTCGAGGACCAGAGGGCCCTCACGTCGCCAGTGCTGCGGTCGAGGATTATTCGGCAGGGCAATGCGGACGACTGGCCGGTCCGCTTAATCCTCCATCGATGGGAAGCCCCATCACTGGCGCATCGCCCTCAACCGGCACCGCCAGGAGCGAGACCCACCATGGATGGGTACCTGCACCATCATCACAAGCATCCCCGGGCCGCGGCCCACCACGGCCGCGCCGACACCATGCCGCCGCCCGCCGAGAACCCGGCGGCGCCGGACCTGAACTGGCTCGCGCTCTCCGCGACGCTGCACTGCCTCACTGGCTGTGGCATTGGTGAGGTGCTGGGCATTGTGATTGGCACCGCGCTCGGCTGGGGCAATCTTCCGACCGTGGCTCTCGTTGTCGTCCTCGCCTTTGCGTTTGAATACGCGCTCACCTTGCTGCCGCTACTACGAGCGGAGCTTGGCCTGCGCACCGGCTTTGGCCTCGCGCTCACCGCCGACATCGCCTCCATCACCATCATGGAAATCATGGACAATGCGGTCATGCTCGCCGTGCCGGGCGCGATGGACGCCGGGCTCGCCGACCCGCTGTTCTGGGCCAGCCTTGTGCTCGCGCTGGCAGAGTTGCGGCCGCGACGGCCTTCCCAGTGAACCGGTGGCTGATCGCGCGCGGGAGGAGGGCACGCCGCCGTCCGCGCCTGCCACAGCCACCGCCCACACTCGCGGGGTGCGGAACGGCGGAGTGCCCGCGGAACACCGGGCGTGGCCCGGTGCTCCGGGCTTGCGCATGCCCCGCCGGGCGATCCGGCGAGGAGACGGCGCGACGGTCGCCGTGACGATCGGGGAGGACGCCGCGCAAGCGGCCGCCAACCGTCGTCGGCTCATTCCCCTTTGGGCGGTAGCACCAACCCCGAACTATGCGCAGCCAGAGGTCATAGCGGCTACGACCGAGCGTTGACGCGCCTCATTCCGTCGGGCGTTATCCCCGAGGCAATCTCCCGTCTGGGGCTGCCCGCCACCTAACCAATCCCAATCGGGAGACCGCCCGCCTTGGAGACGCGTTGGCTGGCCTTAGCCGTCCTCACCGCCGCCCGCACGAGCATGGGCTTTCAGTTTCAGTCGCTCGCATCGGTGGCTCCGCCGCTGATCGGGGACCTGGGCCTAGGCTACGCCGAGGTCGGCTTCCTGATTGGCCTCTACTTCCTGCCCGGCGTCGTCCTTGCCCTGCCCGGCGGGCTCCTCGGCCGTCGGTTCGGCGACAAGCGTGTTGTCGCGCTCGGCCTGGGGCTCATGGCGGCCGGAGGCGCCGTGGCGGGCTTCGCCGATGGTTACGCCGCCCTGGTCGCCGGGCGGCTCCTGTCAGGGTTCGGAGCCGTCCTGCTGAACGTGCTCATGGCCAAGATGGTCACCGACTGGTTCGCAGGGCGCGAAATCGTCCTGGCCATGGCTGTATTTGTAAACTCCTTTCCCATCGGTATCGGCCTCGCGCTCCTCACCCTGGGCGGACTGGCCGAGGGCCTGGGCTGGCGCGTTGCGCTGCACGCCACGGCGGCCGCGGCGACGGCGGCCCTGCTGCTCGTAGCCATCGCCTACCGCCCGCACCCAAACGACGGCCGGGCGGGTGCCACGGCCGCGCCCGGCGGCGAGCGCATCTCGCGGCGGGAGGCCGCGCTCGCATGCCTCGCCGGAGCGATCTGGGGCATCTTCAACGGTGCGTTCGCCATCACCTTTGCCTTCGCCCCGATCCTGCTGGTCGGGACGGGCCTCACGCTTGGCGGCGCCGGTACCTTGGTCGCGGTGGCGACGTGGCTCAGCGTCGCGTCGGTGCAGGCAGGCGGCCTTATCGCCCAGCGATGGGGGCACCGGACCGCCCTGCTGCTCTTTTGCATCCTCACCTGGGGGATCGGCCTGCTTCTCCTGCCCCTGGCTCCGCCCGTGCCCGTCCTCCTCGCAATCGGTCTCGTGCAAGGGCTTCCGGTCGGCGTCGTGATGGCAATGCCTGCCGAGGTTCTGCGCCCGCAGAGCCGGGCCACCGGCATGGGCCTGTTCTACACCGCGCTCTACGTCGGGCACGCGGCCCTGCCACCGGTCGCGGGCTGGTTGCTCGACCTCTCCGGGACCCCGGCGGCGGCGCTCGCCTTCGCGGGGGTGCTGGTCCTCTCCATCGTGCCGCTCTTCGCTGCCTTCCGCGGCCTCCAGAGGCGCGCGCCCCGGGTAGGCACGGAAGCGGCCCGCTGAGGGATGAAAAGCGCGCCACGCCGAGCAGTCGCCGTGCGGCGCCAACGGGCCATGACCGAACGCGTAGCGGCACCTCGCCCGCAGCGCCCGCGGCGGCGGAACGGTGAACGCGATCTGGCGGGCTCACCCGCGGTGTTCCTAACGGTCCAAGGGACCGCACGGCAGCGGCAGGCCCGGTTCCCGTTTGCGGCGCGGTGATCGCCGCCGCGCGCCCCGATGGCGCAGGATGCAGGCTGGCTGCTTCACGGACCGATGCGGGCCGGGGTCGCAACCGAGGTCGCGCGCAGCCCCCGAAGCCACTTGCCTCCTGCATGCCGCTCTCTATCGCGGCGGCATCCCAGACGCGTGGTGGAGGACCATGAGCCAGTGGTCGCCCTGCTTTTCGAGGATGTTCGTGGCCAGAGCCGTGACGTTCACGGCCTCCCCGCTCGGGCGCCGCCCACGCAGCGTCTCCGTGCCGACCACCCAGGCGACGCCCTGGCGCACAGCGACGTGGGGCTCACTCATTGTGGCCGAGACCTCGGCGAAGCGGGCTAGCGTCAAAAAATTCACCTATAGTTAATAACATTAGGCTAACTTAGGACCTTTTCAGCACATGAGAGACGCCGATATTGGCGCGTCCCTGCACGCGCTCGTTGATGAATTCGTAGGTCGCGCACAGCTCTGCACCGCCTGCGTGGACGCCGAGCTCGCCGCTCTGCCTGGCGTGCAGCACGACATGCCCGCCGATCTGCACCTGGCCGTCGATATCGTCGTGGAGACGATGGCGAGCGAGCCGCCCACGCCTGAACAGCGTGCCGACATGGCAAACGCGCTGGGCTGCCTCGAGGGCCGCACCGCCGTGTTCCGCGACCTCTGCGCGCTGCTGCATTCGGCCAAGTTTGAGGTCCGCGCTATGCGGGCGGTGCACTGATGAGCCGCATCATCGCAATCGCCACGTTAGTGACCGACAAGGTCACCGACGGCGGCAGCCACATCCCTGCAAGTGAGTGGGGCGCAGTGATGTACATGCACGACAACGGCGGCTTGGTGCTGGAGATGCCGGGTGCTTCCTATGACGAATGCGAATGCCTCCCCGGTGAAGCAGTGCCGGAACGCCCGCTCGACCCGGGCTTCATGTCCGACCGCGACTGGCGGCAGCATTTCGAAAGCAACCCTCACCTCTACCCGCCGGTGCGGGACATTGACTGAAGAAGAACATGATGAAGATCGATCCCCCCTCCCCCGTCCTCGTTATTATTGAGGGCGGTCTGGTCCAGGCTGTGCTCTCGCAGGACCCGGCGAACGCCAGCTCGGTCGTCGTCGTCGACTATGATGCCGACTACAACGCCACGGTCACTGACCCGAATGGTTGGACTGCGCGTGCGCAGGTGGCCGTATATCGTCCGGAAAAGTCGGAGGTGCAGCTGTCCTTTGATCGGCCGCGCGACGCAAATCTGGGAGATGTGGCCTGATGTACCGCTACCTCATCGCCGAAGGCTCGCGCGCCGATATGGAGGTGCTGCGCACCGTGCCGGCGCACGGCCAGCCGTCGCCCTCCCTGGGTAAGCGCTGCGTCGTGCGCGTGGAGACCTGCCCGGGCATCTCGCTGTCACAGAGCGACGCCGCGATGGTTAAAATTGCCGAGGCGTTACCCGACCTTGACCTGCGTATTCTCACCCGGCTGCCCGATGGCTGGTGGGAGTTGGTCTATTATGAATTTGGCGAGGAAGTGGACCGGACCGAGGCACCGCTGCTGTGCAGCTTGTACGACGAGGATGACGAGGACGATTTGCTCGCCATCGCCGTTCGGAAGGGCGAGTTGAACTACTAATGAGGCGACCTGCTGGGTAACCAGTGGGCGTAGCTCGCGTTGCGCGCCCGCCCCGCCTAGTGTTGGCAGCCTCACCGCCGCTGTGCGGTGTGACTTTCAAGTTCCGGGATCGCGTGGCTTGGGAGTGCATCAACCCCACCGCGCTGCGGTCGCGGCCGACCGCCGGACGCTGTGCCTGCCGTCCCATGGGCCGTCCTCCGAACGGCCCGTTTGGTACTGCGCACCGCCAGGTGGGCGTGGACCCAGCCGCACTCTCGGCCTTTTAGCCTCCGGCGGAGCAAAATGCCTCGGTGCAATGTCCGATGACTGACTTCGAGCTAGGATTCTCGAAATGACGACCGAGACGGGTATCTGGGTGCCCCACCAGACGCCGTACGCCGCCACCCTCGACGCCGCAGCCGCGGCGTGGGAAGCCGTGGTGCTGGCCACCGACCCCGAAGGGAAAGCCGCCCTCGTGGCCGAGCTCGCGCGGCGGCTCACCGATTGCGGCTGCGCCGACTTGCTGGAGATTCTGTTGGCTCGGGCCGCGGCCCTGGCGAAGAAGCGCCGATGCCCGGCGTGAGACGGCAATTGAGCGGCCTCGTCGCCGAGATCGAGGGCATCGAGGCCAGCATTGTGTCCTGCACCGACGAATGGCTGATGGAGAACATGGATGGCCTGATCGTCGGTGTGGTCGCCACTCGCACCTCCGGACATACCGAGCGACTGGCGGCACTGCATCTGGTGGAGCCTCATGCGGACCGCGCCCAGAAGGTCACGCCGGGAGGCGATAAGGGCATCGACACCCGGGACTCGATGGCCGAGCTCCGCGAGATCAACGTCACCCCGCACCTGGCGCAGAGCACCGGCAACGGGCGGCGCTCGGCGATCAACGGCCGCACCACCCGCCATCGTGGCTATGCCGCCACCTGCGCATCAGGAGGCGGATCAAGGAGGCCTTCGGCTAGGCCAAGACGGTGGCCAGGCTGCGCAAGGCACGCCATCGCCGTCTACAATCTCGTCCGCCTCACGAAGCTGCTGCCCGCAGCGGCGCGATACCCGGACTCCGTCCGAAGCGTCCCCCCGAACTCGGAAAAACACCGCAGGCCAGCCACTTCAGGCCGCAAATGCAGACAACACATCTCAGGACGCATCCCAGGTGGTCTCGCCCTCGGGATCGACCTCAACGGCGTAGTCGTCCTGCCACGCCTGAGGGACGAACTCTGCGATAATGCGGCCTCGGCCCATCACTCCTCTCCGAACACCGACTGGTCGTTGGCTTCGCCCAGCATGAGGGCGACCGTCTCCCGGTCGCGGTCGTCGCGGGTCTCGGAGTCCTGCACGACGGCCCGCATGGCCATGACAACCTCGCCGCTCAACGGCTGCTGCCGTGCCAGCACCCAGCGGAGCATGATGGCGTGTATCATGGCGATATGCACCCAACCCGGCTCATAGCTCTCCTTCGCGGCCAGGGCGACCTGCCGCACGGCGCGCTTCGTCTCGGTGGTCGTCCGCGTCATTTCGTCCACCTCGGCGTCCTCCTCCAGCGGGTCGGTATGCATCACCTCGATGGCGGCGATCATCGCCACGATGGCATCGCGCTTCCACGTGAGCCCCTCGACCTCGTGGCTGTGGCTGCCGCGCAGGTCACTCGAAATCCTTCCAGAGGTACTCGAACAGGCCGCTGCCGATCGTTCCCTCCTCCACGGCCCCACTGACCACGCGATAGACGTCCTCCGGCGCCGCCCGGTCGAGGTCGATGTCCTCCCGCAGGCCGAGGCTGAGAGTCAGCGTCAGGGTAGTGTCGCAGCAACGCCCCTTGATAAGGACTCGGTATCGTGCGCTTGATCATTGATGGCTCCATGTTCCCCCATGGTTCTGGGAAGAGGCTCATGGTCGCATGATCGTCCGGCCTAGTGCCTGGGCCGGTTGGCTGCCCACTGGGCCGCCCTCGCCTGCTTCTCCTCGGCCTTGTTGGCCTCCTCGGCGTCCCGCGCCTCGATAGCGGCGGCGACCCGCCGGGCGAGAGGGTTGCCGCCCAGCACGGCCGGGATCGCGCGGACCATCCCCCGGTCGAACACCAGGGCGTTGGGGCGAGCGCCTGCCCTCCGCCCCGCGAACTCGATCAGGTCGGCGAGCACGAACCGCGCCACCTCGGCGGCGGCGCCCTGGCCGCTGGCGAGTTGGTCGCGCAGTTCCGTCGCGGCCCTCACCACCACCTGCCATTCGTCACCAGTCATCCACACGCGCCAGCGCCCGGCCTTGCCGTCGTCGATCTTCACCGTCGTCCTCCGTTCCACACGAACATGCCGAAGCCCGGCTCGGCGGCAGGTCGATCGTCCTCTACAGTTTGCCCGTGTCGCGGCGGGCCTGCCACGCGGCGAGGAAGCCCGGCTGCGGCTCCTGCGCGTCGGTGACGAGGCCGGTGTCATCCCACCTCGCGCGCCAGCAGCGCCTAATGCTCCTCTGCCTCCCGGCGCTCGGAGATGCGGAGCACCGAGCCGACCAGGCCGAGGGAGGTGCCGTCCTCCGCGAGGCGCGACTCGGCCGTTTCGATCACCCAGCGCCAGGCGCGGTTGGCGCGGTGCAGCCGGTACTCCGCGCGGAAGCTCCTAAGCCGGGCGTTGGCAGCCATGGATGCGCCCTCGAGCGCCTCCCGATCCTCCGGGTGGACCACCTCGAGCCAGCCACGGCCGAGGCCCGCGGCATCGTCCAGGCCGGTGACCTCGCGCCAGCGGCGATTGAGGTGGGTGCAGATCGTCGCTGGATCGCCCTGACAGTTCCCGACACAGGGGCGGCGTGAGCCGTACGGCCGCCGCACCCTCCTCAAGAAGCAGCGCGCAGACCCAGGCCGCGGATCATGACCTCGGCCTCGGAATTCGTCACTTCGGGCTGCTCGCCGTCGGTATCTGCGGCCCGGCGCTTGCCGCGCCAGAACAGCCGAAGCGGGCGCCGCTGCGCGACCGGTAGTTCCCGCAGCATGTCGATGTACAACTCCGTCGTCTTATAGGAGGAGTGGCCGAGGTGGTCGCGAAGCGTCAGGAGGTCGGCATCTGCGAGGATGGCTTCGCAGGCGAAAGCGTGGCGGAGGTCGTGCAGCCGCCAACGCCGCTCCTCCCATACCGTCAGGCCCCGCCCCTCGGCCATCGCCGCGGCCTCCACCTCGGCTCGGCGGTCCTTCCAGAACTGCCCCCACATCGACGACACGGCTTTGGTGTTGTCGGGCAGGTCGGCGAACAGGCGGCCACGGCTGGGCAACAGCGGCAGCAACTCCTCGGCGCCGTTGAGCAGAATGGAGCGCATCTTGCCCCGCTTGGTCGAGCGGTTGAGCCAGAGTTGCAGCCCGTCACGCTCACGATGCAGGTCGTCGTCCCGGGCCGCCAGCAACTCCCCGGTGCGGCAGCCCGTCCGGTGGAGGAACTTCACGAACACGAGGAGCCGCGGCACCAGCCGTTCGATCTCCGGTAGCAGCCTCTCGAAATCGACGCCGAGGGGAGGTCGCGCCTTCGCGCCGTCCCGCTTGAGCCGGGACCGATCGAAGAACCGCACCGGCCCGGCGCTGGCCGCGGGGATGAGGTTGGCGTAAACCGCGGCGCCCGTGGCCCGGTTCCAGGCCGTCAGGGCGTTCTTGATCGACGACGTGCTCAGTTCGTCGAGGCGGCATTCGGCCACGAAGGCGTTCACCGTCTGCTCGGTGATCTCCTCCGGGCTGGTGCCGGACGCGGCCAGGAACTCGCCGATGCGGTTCAGGTCGCTATCGTAACGATTGGCTGTTTCGGGGTTGTCTGGGTAGGTCTCAGTGTCCGCCCGGTAGGCATCGACGACCTGTTCCCAGGTGACACGTGAGCGCTCGGCCGCCTTCTCGAGAAGGCCATTCCGCTCGGCGTCAATGCGGGCCATGAACGGCCCGATTAGCTTGCGGGCGACGGGGAGTTCCTTGACGCCGAGGGATTTCGTGCGGAGCCTGCCGCCCTCCCGCCAGCGGGCGTTCCACACGCCGCTCTTGTTGTCCCTGACGAGGTTCTTGGTCGGGTTGCGTCTCAGCTTCGTGGACATGCCCATCCTCCGGAGATGCCGGAGAAGGTTCGGGCATTTCCGAATGCTGAGGAAGCGGCCCGTATAGGAGGGAAGTATAGGAGGATAGGGCTCGGAGCCGCCGTATTGGTGCTCGAGAAGCCCGCTAGCTGCTTGAAATGGCGGAGGGGATGGGATTCGAACCCACGATAGAGGTTGACCCCCTATAACGGTTTAGCAAACCGTCGCCTTCAGCCACTCGGCCACCCCTCCGCAGGCGTGACAGGCTCACGACGTATGCAGGCCTGCTCTTACAGGCGGGCGGGCCGGTCGTCAAACCGTCAGACGACCCGGCCGGCACCTTTTCGACCTGCGAAGGGCGGCTGCCTTCAGGAGAGCGGCACCTCGAAGCCCCTGGCCGTCGCCGGACGGGCCATCATGCGCGCATACCAGGCGGCGACATTTGGCAGGTCGTCGAAGGGCACCTGGTGCCGCTCATGCCGCCAGGCCCAGCCGAGGATGGCGAAATCGGCGATGCTCGGTTCGCCCTCGGTCGCCACGAACTCCCGGCCCGCCAGCCGCCGGTCCAGCACGCCATAGAGTCGCCTGGTCTCCGTATGGTAGCGCTTGAAGCCGTACTCCTTGGCCGGCCCGTCCGGCTGCAGCAGGAAATGGTGCACCTGGCCCGGCATCGGCCCGAACCCGCCCATCTGCCACATCAGCCACTCATAGACCGGCACCCGGGCGCGGAGGTCCTTCGGCATGAATCGCCCAGTCTTCTCCACCAGGTAGAGCAGGATCGCGCCGCTCTCGAAGACCGTGATCGGCTGCCCGCCCGGCCCCTCCGGATCGATGATCGCGGGAATCCGGTTGTTCGGGCTGAAGCGCAGGAAGTCCGGGTTGAACTGCTCATTCTTGGTGATGTCCACGGGCTTCACCGTATAGGGCAGCCCCATCTCCTCCAGCGCCACGCTGATCTTGCGGCCATTCGGGGTGTTCCAGGTCCATAATTCGATCATCGGGCGCTCCGTTCCGGCGTCTCTCCACGGTCAGCCTAGCGAAGCCGCTGCCGCCCGGCGAGAGCAGGCCGTGTCCGCGCCGCCACGGCGGCCGGGAGACCTATCGCAAAACGCGAAATACCTTCCTTTCTGCACGCCGTTGCAGCACTTTCCTCCCCATGCCGTTGCGTCAGGGGTACGAGCAGCGGTTCATCGGGGGAAGTATCGAATGCAAGCGGTGTTGTCGTCCGGTCCGCACCGGAAATCGGTGGGGCTTGCCTATCTGTTGCTGGCGCTGTTCGGCCTCTTCGGCCTGCACCGGCTCTATCTCGGCCGCAGCCTGTCCGCTGCCGGCATGGCGGCGATCACGGTCCTCTCCATCCCCCTGATCTGGAGCGGCCTCGGCCTGCTGGGCTTCGTCGCGACCGGCACCTGGGCGCTGGCCGATGCGCTGCTGATCCCGAGCATGGCGCGCGAGACGAAGGAAGGCATGCCGGCCATCGCCTGAGGCGGGCGCCGGATCGCCGCGGGGCGGAGCCGCCCCGCAGACCTGCCGGGGCCGCCCCCCTGGCCCCGGTCTTGCTTTCTCTCCCGGCCCCCGATGGGAGAGAGCCTTGTACAGACGAAGCTTCCTGGCTGCTGCCGGCCTGCTCGCCGCCCCGCGTATCGTTCATGCCGACGAGACGCGCCTGCTGCGCTTCGTGCCCTATGCCGATGTGGCGATCATCGATCCGATCTGGAGCACGAACTACGCCACGCGCACCCACGCCCATCTGGTCTTCGAGACCCTGTATGGCGTGGACGAGGATCTGGTCCCGCACCCGCAGATGGTCGCGGGCCATGTGGTGGAGGCGGATGGGACGCTCTGGCGCCTGACGCTGCGCGAGGGGCTGCGCTTCCATGACGGCACGCCGGTTCTGGCGCGGGACTGCGTGGCGAGCCTGCAGCGCTGGGCGAAGCGGGACGGCTTCGGCCAGGCGCTGCTGGCGGCCACCGATGAGCTCAGCGCCCCGGACGACTGGACCATCCTCTTCCGGCTGAAAAGGCCCTTTCCGCTGTTGCCCGCGGCCCTGAGCCGCCCGAGCGCCCTGGTCCCGGTGATCATGCCGGAGCGGCTGGCCAGCACCGACGCCTTCACCCAGGTGCCGGAGGCGATCGGCAGCGGCCCCTATCGCTTCCTGCCGCAGGAACGGGTGCCCGGCGCCCGCCTCGCCTATGCCCGCCCTGCCGGCTATGTCCCGCGCCCGGACGGCGTGCCCAGCATGACGGCCGGCCCGCGCATCCCGCATTTCGACAGGATCGAGGTCCACGTCATCCCCGACCCCGCCACCGCCGCGGCGGCGCTGCAGGCCGGTTCGGTGGACTGGGTGGAGCAGCCGCTGATCGACCTGCTGCCGGTGCTGCGGCGATCCCGCGACATCGCGGTCGAGGTGAAGGACCCCTGGGGCCTTATTGGCCATCTCCGCTTCAACCACCTGCACCCGCCCTTCGACAATCCGGCGATCCGCCGGGTGCTGCTGCAGGCCATCCGCCAGCAGGACTGCATGGAGGCTGTGGCGGGCAACGAACGGTCGCTCTGGCACGCCGATATCGGCGTCTTCCCGCCCGGCACGGCCATGGCGAGCGAGGCGGGGCTCGGCCACCTGAAGGCGAAGCCCGACCTCCCCGCGCTGCGCCGGGCGCTGCAGCAGGCCGGCTACAAGGGGGAGCGGGTGGTGATGCTGGCCGGCACCGACGTGCCGCGCATCAACGCGGTCTCCGAGGTGACGGCGGAGGTGATGCGCCAGCTCGGCTTCAACCTGGACTATGTCGCGACCGACTGGGGCACTGCCAACCAGCGCTTCCCGGTGCGCCGCCCGCCATCCGAGGGCGGCTGGAACTGCTACTGCATCTATTCCTCGGGCTTCGACCAGATGAATCCGGCGGTCTACACCGCGCTGCGCGCCAGCGGCCCGCGGGCCGGCATCGGCTGGCCGGACATCCCGAGGATGGAGGCGCTGCGCCAGGCCTGGCTGGATGCGCCGGACGAGGCGGCGCAGAAGGCGGTCGCGCGGGAGATCCAGGCGCTGGCGATGGAGCAGGCGATGTTCGTGCCGCTTGGGCTTTTCGCGCAGCCGGTCGCTTACCGGAAGACGCTGGTGGATATGCCGAAGGGGCCACCGCTGTTCACGGGGCTGCGGAAGACAGGCTGAGAAAAGAGAAATCCCGGGGAAGGTATTCCCCCGGTCCACCTTCTGTTTCTGTGAGCTTGGCGCCTGTCGGGCGGAAGCGCCCGGCCTCAGCCCAGCAGCTTCTTGACGGCGTCGTTCACCAGGGCCGGGTTGCCCTTGCCCTGCATGGCCTTCATGGTCTGGCCGACGAAGAAGCCGAACAGCTTCTCCTTGCCCGATTTGTACTCGGCGACCTTGTCGGCATTCGCCTCCAGCACCTGGACCACGATGCGCTCGATCGCGCCGGTATCGGTGACCTGGCGCAGGCCGCGCTCCTCGACGATGGCGCCGGGCGACCTGCCCGTCTCCACCATCGCCTCGAAGACCTCCTTCGCCAGCTTGCCGGACAGCGTCCCGTCCTTCATCAGGTCCAGCAGCACGCCGAGATACTCGGCCTTCACCGGCGGTTCGGCGATGCTGGTCCTGGTGCGGTTGATGGCGGCGAAGAGGTCGCCCATGACCCAGTTCGCCGCGATCTTGGCATCGCGCCCCTGGGCCACCGTCTCGAAATAGGCGGCCGTCTCCTTCTCGAGCGTCAGGACGTGGGCGTCGTAGGGCGAGAGGCCCATGGCGACGTAGCGCGCGCGCCGCTCATCCGGCAGTTCGGGCAGGCTGCCCTTGAGCTGCTCTACCCAGCTCTGCTCCAGCACCAGCGGCGGCAGGTCCGGGTCCGGGAAGTAGCGGTAGTCATGCGCATCCTCCTTGGAGCGCATGGAGCGCGTCACGCCGCGCGCCGTGTCGAACAGCCGCGTCTCCTGCTCGACCGTGCCGCCTTCCTCCCAGATCTCGATCTGCCGGCGTGCCTCGGCCTCCACCGCCTGCATGACGAAGCGGATGGAATTGACGTTCTTCACCTCGCAGCGCGTGCGGTAACCCTCACCCGCCTTCCGGACGGAGACATTGACGTCGGCCCGCATCGAGCCCTCGTCCATGTTGCCGTCGCAGGTGCCGAGATAGCGCAGGATCTGCCTGAGCTTGGTCAGATAGGCGCCGGCCTCCTCCGGCGAGCGCATATCCGGCTCGCTGACGATTTCCATCAGCGCGACGCCCGACCGGTTCAGGTCGATATAGCTCTTTGTCGGGTGCTGGTCATGCAGGCTCTTGCCCGCATCCTGCTCGAGATGCAGTCGGGTGATGCCGATCGTCTTGGTGCTGCCATCCGCCAGCTCGATCTCGATCGCGCCCTCGCCCACGATCGGATGGGCATACTGGCTGATCTGGTAGCCCTGCGGCAGGTCGGCATAGAAGTAGTTCTTGCGGTCGAAGCGGGACCATAGGTTGATCTGCGCCTTGAGGCCGAGGCCCGTGCGCACCGCCTGCGCCACGCATTCGCGGTTGATCACCGGCAGCATGCCGGGGAAGCCGGCATCGATGAAGCTCACCTGCGTGTTGGGCTCCGCCCCGAAGGCGGTGGCCGCGCCGCTGAACAGCTTGGCGTTGCTCGTCACCTGGGCATGGACTTCCAGGCCGACGACGATCTCCCAGGGGCCGGTCCGGCCCTCAAGCGTATAGGACATGGCCTCGTTCCTTCTCTGCCCAGGCGAAGACGCGCTGCTGCTCCTCGGCCAGGAATGCGGCGGCGTCGCCGCCGATGATGCGCCCCGCACGCTCCGCCGCGCGGGCGAAGCCGATCAGCGGCCTGCCGCGCATGGCGCCATGCGGGACGCTCTGCTTGTCCACCACGATGGCCGAGAGCAGCGGCCAGCCGCGCTCCGTCGCCCGTCGGCAGAGCGCGAAAAGATGCGGGTCCATGCGCCGGCGCGCGGCGTCCCAGGGCAGGCCGCTGGCTGCCGCCACATCGCCGTAGCTGACGAACCGCCGCTCCTCCGCCGCCCCGCGGATCAGGGCGAGGCTCGCCTCCAGGCGCAGCCCCTCCCCTGTTCCTTGGTTCGGCTGAGGGCGCCGTTCCTCCGTCCCGGCCACATCCCTCCATCGTGGGGCGGCGCCGCCCCGCGACGCTCGCCCAGCCCGGGAGACCTCGATCACACCCCCGCCCTCAGGGCCGGCACGGCGCGGAAATCCGCCGCCGTCTCGATCGCGGCACCGACGGCGAAGACCGTCTCCTCGTCGAAGGCGCGCCCGATCACCTGCAGGCCGAGCGGCAGCCCCTGCCGGTCCAGCCCCGCCGGCACGGCGAGGCCAGGCAGCCCCGCCAGGTTCGCCGTGACGGTGAAGACGTCGTTCAGGTACATCGTCACCGGGTCGTCCTGCTTCTCGTCCATCCCGAAGGCGGCGGACGGCGTCGCCGGCGTCACGATGGCGTCCACGCGCTGGAAGGCCTCGTCGAAGTCGCGCTTGATCAGCGCGCGGATCTTCTGCGCCTTCAGGTAGTAGGCGTCGTAATAGCCAGCGCTCAGCACATAGGTGCCGATCATGATGCGCCGCTTCACCTCCGGCCCGAAGCCGGCGGCACGCGTCCGTTCATAAAGATCCTTGAGGTCGCTGTCCTTCGCCGCCTCGCGCAGGCCGAAGCGCACGCCGTCATAGCGGGCGAGGTTCGACGACGCCTCGGCCGGCGCGACGATGTAGTAGGTCGGCAGTGCGTATTTGGTGTGCGGCAGGCTGATCTCGACCGTCTCGGCGCCCTGGTCGCGCAGCCATTGCAGGCCCTGCTCCCACAGCGCGCCGATCTCGGCCGGCATGCCTTCCAGCCGGTACTCCTTCGGCACGCCGATGCGCAGCCCCTTCACCCCGCGGGCGCAGGCGGCGGCGAAGTCCGGCACCGGGACATCGGCGCTGGTGCTGTCCTTCGGGTCGAAGCCCGCCATGGATTTCAGCAGGATGGCGCAGTCCTCAACGGTGCGCGCCACCGGGCCGGCCTGGTCCAGGCTGCTGGCGAAGGCAACGATGCCCCAGCGGCTGCACCGGCCATAGGTCGGCTTGATGCCGGCGATGCCACAGAAGGCGGCGGGCTGGCGGATGGACCCGCCGGTGTCGGTCGCGGTGGCGCCCAGCGCCAGCCGCGCCGCGACAGCCGCCGCCGAGCCGCCGGAGGAGCCGCCCGGCACCAGCCGCGTATCGGGGTCGTTGGCGCGCGACCAGGGATTCTCCACCGGCCCGAAGGCGCTGGTGGTGTTGGAGGACCCCATGGCGAACTCGTCCAGGTTCACCTTGCCGAGGAAGACCGCGCCGTCCCGCAGCAGGTTGGCGCTGACCGTGCTCTCATAGGGCGGGACGAAATTGCCGAGGATCCGGCTGCCCGCGGTGGTCAGCGTCCCGGCCGTGCAGAACAGGTCCTTGATGGCGAGCGGCACGCCCTCCAGCGGCCCAGCGACGCCCTCCGCCCGGCGCGCGTCGCTGGCCCGGGCCTGAGCCAGCGCCTGCTCCGCCATCACCGTGATATAGGCGTTGAGGCGCGGGTTGAGCTTCTCGATGCCGTCCAGATGCGCCTGGATCAGCTCGACGCTGCTGATGAGGCCCTCGTTCAGCGCCTCGATGGCGCCGCGGAGGGAGAAATCCGTCGGGTGCATTATTCAACCACCTTCGGCACGCCGAAATATTCGCCGCCCTGGCGATCGGGGGCGTTGGCCAGGACCTTCTCCGGGATGCCGCCATCGGTCACGACGTCGTCGCGCATCCGGAGCGAGACGGCGCCGCCGCCCGCCATGGGCTCGACGCCATCGGTCGGCACCGCCTGCAATTGCTCGATCCAGCCCAGGATGCCGTTGAGCTCGGCCTGCATGCGGCCGACCTCCTCCTCCTCCAGCCGGATGCGGGCAAGCGAGGCGATGCGCCTCACGGTCGCGGTGTCGAGAGACATGCGGAAATTCCAGAACCTACCGGGTCCAGGGCTATAACGGCCGCCATGGCCCTCTTCAACCTGACCGACCTCCGCGCCGCCCTGCCCCGCGGCCAGCGCCTGATCGGCCTCGATCCCGGATCGAGGCTGATCGGCGTGTCGCTGTCCGATGTGCTGCTGATGCTGGCCAGCCCCTATGGCTCCCTCAGGCGCGGCAAGCTGAAGGCCAATGCCGCGGAGGTGGCGGCGATTGCCCGGAAGGAGGGAGCCGGTGGGCTGGTGGTCGGCCTGCCGCTCGGCATGGACGGGTCCTTCGGCCCGGCCGCCCAGGCGGCCAAGGACTGGGCCATGGCCATGGGGGAGGCCACCGGACTGCCGGTCGCCCTCTGGGACGAACGCCTCTCCAGCTCGGCGGTGAATCGCATGCTGATCGGGGAAGCGGATCTGACGCGCGCGAAGCGTGCCGCCGTGGTGGATGCCGCCGCCGCCGCCTACACCCTCCAGTCGGCCTTGGACGCCACCGCCGCCCGCGGCTAGGTTGCGGCCGACCCACCGGCGCCGAGTCCCGATGTCCTTCTCCTATCGCATCCTGCCAGCCGGGCATCTCCTCGCCATAGAAGGGCTGGAGCCGCCGCATATCGGCGCCCTGCTCGACCTGGCCGAGAGCTACGCCCTGCTCAACCGCTCCGGGAAGACCCAGCGCGACCTCCTCAAGGGCCGCACGCTGATCAACCTGTTCTTCGAGGACAGCACCCGCACCCGCACCAGCTTCGAGCTGGCGGGCAAGCGGCTCGGGGCGGATGTCATCAACATGTCCGTTTCGACCAGCAGCGTGAACAAGGGGGAGACGCTGATCGACACGGCCACCACCCTGAACGCCATGCATTGCGACCTGCTGGTGGTGCGCCACGCCCAGTCCGGCGCGCCGGCCCTGCTCTCGCAGAAGGTCTCGGCGAGCGTCATCAATGCGGGGGACGGAACCCACGAGCACCCCACCCAGGCGCTGCTGGACGCGCTGACCATCCGCCGCCGCAAGGGACGGCTGGAGGGGCTGGTGGTCGCCATCTGCGGCGACGTGCTGCACAGCCGTGTCGCCCGCAGCAACATCCACCTGCTGACGGCGATGAATGCCCGCGTCCGGGTGGTCGGCCCGCCGACCCTGATCCCGGCCGAGGCGACGCGGCTCGGCGTCGAGGTCTTCCATGACATGAAGGCGGGCCTGGCCGGCGCCGATATTGTGATGATGCTCCGCCTGCAGAAGGAACGGATGACGGGCGGCCTCGTGCCCTCCTCCCGCGAGTTCTTCCGCTTCTTCGGCCTGGACCGGGAGAAGCTGCGCGTGGCGAAGCCGGACGCCATCGTCATGCATCCGGGCCCCATGAACCGCGGCATCGAGATCGACAGCGCCATTGCCGATGATCCGGAGCGCAGCGTGATCGGCGAGCAGGTTGAGATGGGTGTCGCCTGCCGCATGGCGGTGCTGGACGTGCTGGCGCGGGACCTGCGGCGGAATGCTTGAACTTGCAAACTCGGACCGGTCCAGGCCGGGTTCCGGCCTGGTAGGGGGGCCTGGGGGGACAAAGTCCCCCCAGTTGATCGCTGCATGACAGACACTCTTTTTGTTGGAGCCCGCCTGCTCGACCCCGCCACGGGGCTCGATGCGGTGGGCGACCTGCTGGTCCGCGACGGGCTGATCCTCGATCACGGCAACACTCTCGGCCGCCCGGACGGGGCCGAGGTGGTGGACGCCGCCGGCCTCTGCCTCGCCCCCGGCCTCGTGGACCTGCGCGCCGCCATCGGCGAGCCGGGCGCGGAACACCGTGAGACCATCGCCTCCGCCGCGCAGGCCGCGGCGGCGGGCGGGATCACCACCCTCTGCGTCCTGCCGGACACTGACCCGGCGCTGGACGACCCGGCGCTGGTCGAATTCGCCCTGCGCCGCGGCGAGGCGACCGGGTCCCTCACCCTCCTCCCCTACGGCGCCGCCACCAAGCAGTGCGAGGGCAAGGAACTCGCCGAATACGGGCTGTTGAAGGAGGCCGGGGCGATCGCCTTCACCGATGGGCGCCGGGCCATCGGCAATGCGCGGACCATGCGCCTCGCCCTCTCCTATGCCCGGGCCTTCGGCAGCTTCATCATCCAGCACCCCGAGGAACCCAGCCTGGCCGCCGGCGGTGCCGCGACCGAAGGCGAGCTGGCGACCCGGCTCGGCCTGCCCGGCATCCCGCCCGCCGCCGAGGCCATCATGGTGGCGCGCGACATCGCCCTGGCCCGCATCACCCGCGGCCATGTGCATTTCGCCCATGTCAGCACGGCCGCGGCGCTGGACCTGATCCGGGCGGCGAAGGCGGAGGGGCTTGCGGTCACCTGCGATACCGCGCCGCCCTATTTCGACCTGAACGAGACGGCGATCGGCGACTGGCGGACCTATGCCAAGCTCTCCCCGCCGCTCCGGCCGGAGGCCGACCGGCTGGCGGTGGTCGCGGCGCTTGCCGACGGCACGATCGATGCCATCGCCTCCGACCACCAGCCGCGCGACGCCGATGACAAGCGCCTGCCCTTCGCCCAGGCGGAGGCGGGCGGCGCCGGGCTTGCCACGCTGCTCGGCGTGACGCTCGCGCGGGTGCATGGCGGCGATCTCGGCCTGCTGGCCGCGCTCGACCTGCTGACCGCGAAGCCGGCGACGCTGCTGGGCCTGCCGGTGGGGCGGCTGGCCAAGGGCGCGCCGGCCGATCTGGTGCTGATCGACCTGGAGCGGGGCTGGCAGGTGAAGGACGGGCAATTGCCAGGCAAGGCACAGAACTCGCCCTTCGATGGCCGGGCGCTGGAGGGCCGGGTGGCCGGTACCTGGAAGGCCGGAAGGCGGGTCTTCGGATGAGCGCGCTCCTCGCCCTCGCCCTCGGCTACCTGCTGGGCTCCGTCCCCTGGGGGCTGCTGCTGACCAAGGCGGCCGGACTCGGCGACATCCGCAGCATCGGCTCGGGCAATATCGGCGCGACCAATGTGCTGCGCACCGGGAACAAGGCCCTCGCCGTCGCCACCCTCGCCCTCGACATTCTGAAGGGCGTGGCGGCGCTGCTGATCGCCAATGCCCTTTGGGGAGAGACGGCAGGGCTGGTCGCCGGCTTCGGCGCCATGCTCGGGCATGCCTTTCCGGTCTGGCTCGGCTTCAAGGGCGGCAAGGGGGTCGCGACCGGCGGCGGCGTGCTCCTGGCGGCGGCCTGGTGGCTGGGGCTTGGCGCCCTCCTGGTCTGGCTGGCGACGGCCTTCGCCACACGCATCTCCTCGGCCGGCGCCATGGCGGCCTGCGCGGCGGCGCCGGTGATCGCGGCCATTGCCGGGCGCTGGGACCTGGCGCTGTTCTCGGCCGGCATCGCCGCGCTGGTGATCTGGCGGCACAAGGCGAATATCGCGCGGCTGCTGGCCGGGACGGAGCCGCGGATCGGCCGGAAGGCCTGACAGGCCTTCCCTTTCTGGCATCAGGCGCGGCATCCCGCCGCGCCGCTGCCACCCCGCAGGAGCGGCGCGGATTCAGCATGCCGGCAGCAGGCTGCGCGGCTCCCGGATGGGAAGGCATCGGCGGCGGAGCGCCGGGCCAACGATGCATGATTGTGGACGGCAGCAGAACGAAAGCGTAGTGGTGGATGCGGGGTGGCAACAGACTCCCGCCGGACAACAACACGCTGCCATGGCCGTGACCCGACCGATCCCGCCCACCGCAAGAGGCTGTCCGCCGCCGCTCCCCCGGCTACAGCGGATTGCGTTCATATATGAACGCCCATTCGCTGCAGCTTTTTGTTTTTCGAGCAGATTCACGCTCCCGAGCGTTCACGCCCGTCCGCGATCTGCTCCAGGCTGGCCGATGCCACGCCAGCCCGGGCCCGGCCGATGACGCGGGACGGCGACCGGGACCTGCCCCCCGCCGAGGCGCTCGCCCGCCTCCGCCTCGCCCGCACCGAAGGCATCGGCCCGCTCACCTTCGGCCGGCTGCTGGAGCGGCACGGCACCGCAACCTCTGCGCTCGCCGCCCTGCCCCGCCTCGCCGCGCGCCGCGGCGCGCCCTTCGCCCTCCACCCCGAGTCGGAGGCCCGGCGGGAGATGGATGCCCTGCACCGCATGGGCGCCCGCCTCCTCTTTGCCGGCCTGCCGCCCTACCCGCCCCTGCTGGCGATGCAGGAGGATGCGCCGCCCGTCCTCGCGCTGCTGGGCGACCCAACGGCGCTGGCCCGGCGGGCCGTCGCCCTGGTTGGCGCCCGCAATGTCTCCGCCGCCGGCCGCCGCATCGCGGAGGAGCTGGCGGAATCGCTCGCCGCCGCCGGCCTTGCGGTGGTCTCCGGCCTGGCGCGGGGGATCGATGCCGCCGCGCATCTGGGCGCCCTGCGCAAGGGCCGCACCATCGCCTGCATCGCCGGCGGCCTTGATGAGCCCTACCCGCCCGAGCATGCGAAGCTGCAGGCCCGCATCGCCGATGAGGGCGGCGCCGTGCTGGCCGAGGCGCCGCTCGGCACCGCCCCCCTCGCCCGCCACTTCCCGCGCCGCAACCGCATCGTCGCCGCCCTCTCCCTCGGCGTGGTGGTGGTGGAGGCGGCGCCGCGCTCCGGCAGCCTGATCGCCGCCCGCCTGGCCCTGGAGGCGGGGCGCGAGCTCTTCGCCGTTCCCGGCAGTCCGCTCGACCCACGGGCGCGGGGCGCCAATGACCTGATCCGCCAGGGCGCGCACCTGACCGAATCGGCCGACGACGTGCTGGCCCATCTGCCCGAGGCGCCCCGCCCGGCCCGGCTTTTCACCCCACCGCCGGCCTGGGAGAGCGCCGATGCGGCCGAGGAACTCGTTCCACCGACATCGGCGACTCCGGAAACTGCCACCCAAGTTATTGATTTGATTGGGGGCAGCCCGATAGCGGTTGACGAGGTGATGCGGCGCTGCCACCTCTCGCCGTCCGCGATCCAGGCGATCCTCCTTGATCTCGAACTGGCTGGACGGGTGGAACTGCTGCCGGGCAACCGGGTGGCGCTCACCGGTCGAGGCCAGGACGGGCGTTAGGGAGTCCGCCCGCCGCGCTTGCCCGCCGCACCCCCAATCCCCTGGGGGCGGCCACAGGATGTGTGGAGTCCATGCCGGACGTCGTCGTCGTCGAAAGCCCCGCCAAGGCCAAGACCATCAACAAGTATCTCGGCCGGGACTTCACGGTGCTGGCGAGCTTCGGCCATGTCCGCGACCTGCCCCCGAAGGACGGCTCCGTCCGTCCGGAGGAGGACTTCGCCATGGACTGGGAGTCGGAGGACCGCGGCGAGCGCCAGGTCAACGAGATCGCCCGCGCCCTGCGTGGCGCCCGGCGCCTCTTCCTCGCCACCGACCCGGACCGGGAGGGCGAGGCGATCTCCTGGCATGTCCAGGACATGCTGGCCCGCAAGGGGGCGCTGAAGGGCGTCGAGGTCCGGCGGATCACCTTCAACGAGATCACCAAGCGGGCTGTCCAGTACGCCATCGACCATCCGCGCGACCTGGACGCGCCGCTGATCGACGCCTACCTGGCGCGCCGCGCGCTGGACTACCTGGTGGGCTTCACCCTCTCGCCGGTCCTCTGGCGCAAGCTCCCGGGCAGCCGCTCGGCCGGCCGTGTGCAGTCGGTCGCGCTGCGGCTGATCTGCGAGCGGGAAGCCGAGATCGAGGCCTTCCGGGCGCGGGAATACTGGACGGTCGAGGGCCGCTTCACCACGCCGGCCGGCGCCCCCTTCACCGCCCGGCTGACGCATCTCGATGGCCGGAAGCTTGAGCAGTTCGACCTGCCGGACGAGGCCAGCGCCCTGCGCGCCAGGGCCGCGGTCGAGGCGGGCGAGTTCGGCGTCCTCTCGGTCGAGAAGCGCCGCGTCCGGCGCAATCCTCCGCCGCCCTTCACCACCTCCACCCTGCAGCAGGAAGCCAACCGCAAGCTCGGCTTCGGCGCGCAGCTGACGATGCGCACGGCGCAGCAGCTCTATGAAGGGGTCGAGATCGGGGGCGAGACGGTCGGCCTCATCACCTATATGCGGACCGACGGCGTGCAGATGGCGCGGGAGGCGATGTTCGCCATCCGCGACCATGTAAAGGAGGCCTTCGGCGCCGACTACCTGCCGGGCGCGCCGCGCGAGTACCAGAGCAAGGCGAAGAACGCCCAGGAAGCGCATGAGGCGATCCGCCCGACCGATGTGCGCAACACACCGGAGCGGGTGGCCCGCTATCTCGATGACCGGCAGCGCAAGCTCTATGAGCTGATCTGGAAGCGCGCCGTCGCCAGCCAGATGCAGTCGGCCGAGCTGGACCAGACCACGGTCGAGATCGCGGATGCGGCGAGGAAGACCATCCTACGCGCGACGGGCTCCGTCATCGCCTTCGACGGCTTCCTGAAGCTGTACCGGGAGGACCAGGACGATGCCGAGGCCGACCGCCGCGCCGGCCTGGTCACCGGCGCCCAGGAGGATGAGGACAGCCGCACCCTGCCGCCGATGCGGGAGCGCGACCCGCTGAAGCGTGGCGAGGTCACGGCGCTGCAGCATTTCACCCAGCCGCCGCCGCGCTATTCCGAGGCCTCGCTGGTCAAGAAGCTGGAGGAGCTCGGCATCGGCCGGCCCTCCACCTATGCCTCCATCCTGCAGACCCTGCAGGACCGGGACTATGTGAAGCTGGAGAAGCGCCGCTTCATCCCGGAGGATCGCGGCCGACTGGTCACGACCTTCCTCGTGAAGTTCTTCGAGCGCTATGTGGACACCGGCTTCACGGCGGGCCTCGAGGAGCAGCTCGACGACATCTCGGGCGGCCGGATCGACTGGCGCGCGGTGATGCGGGCCTTCTGGGATGAGTTCAAGAAGGCGGTCGATGCCACCAAGGACCTGAAGATCAGCGACGTCATCGACGCGCTGGACGAGGAGTTGGGGCCGCACTTTTTCCCCGAGCGCGAGGGCGGCACCGATCCACGCACCTGCCCCGCCTGCGCCAGCGGCCGGCTCGGCCTGCGGCTCGGACGCACCGGCGCCTTCATCGGCTGCTCGAACTATCCGGAATGCCGCTACACCCGCCCGCTGATCGCCCCGGGCGCCGAGGGCGAGGGCACGACGGGCCTGACCGAGGGCCCGCGCGAGCTCGGCCGGGATCCCGCGACCGGGGAGCCGGTGACCGTCCGCCGCGGCCCCTATGGCGTCTATGTCCAGCTCGGCGAGGGCGGCACGGACGAGAAGGGCAAGCCCACCAAGCCGCGCCGGGCCAGCCTGACGCGGGACATGGACCCGGACACGCTCGACCTCGACCGGGCCCTGCGCCTGCTCTCCCTGCCGCGCGTCATCGGCCGCGACCCGGAGAGCGGCGAGGAGATCCAGGCCGGCGTCGGCCGCTTCGGGCCGTACATCAAGGTCGGCAGCGTTTTCCAGTCGCTGGAGCCGGGGGATGACGTCCTCTCGCTCGGCATGAACCGGGCGATGGAGCTGCTGGCCAAGGCACGGGCGAAGGTCCGCTTCGTCGGGCCACACCCGAAGGACGGTGCCGCGGTCGAGATCCGCAAGGGCCGCTTCGGCCCCTATGCCCAGCACGGCAAGACGGTGGCGAACCTTCCGCGCAATGCTGCGATGGAGGAGATCACGCTGGAGGAGGCCGTCACCCTGCTGGCCGAGAAAGGCAAGGAGCTGGCTCCCAAGGGCAAGGCCGGGGCCAAGGGCAAGGCCAGGCCGGCCACGAAGCGTGCCGCGCCGAACGGCGCCGAGGCCGAGGAGACGCCTGCCAGGCCCGCCGCCCGCAAGGCGCCGGCGCGCGCGACCTCGGCGCGGAAGGCGGCCGAGGGAGCAGCGCCCACCGCCAAAGCCCCGGCCCGCCCGGCTGCGCCCCGCAAGGCAGCGGGGGCAGCCAAATCCGCCGGCAAGACGCCCGCCGCGAAGAAGCCGACGGCGCCGAAGAAGACGGGTAAGGCCTGAGATGGCCCGCCGCCCCCCCGGCGGCGCGCCTGCCCGGCCGGCCCGGCGCAAGCCGGGCGGCCCCGAAGCCCCGCTGCCCTCGAAGGAGGCGCTGCGGCGCTTCCTCCGGGCCAGCCCCGGCAAGGTCGGCAAGACCGAGATCGCCCGGCATTTCGGCCTTTCCTCCGACCAGCGCCCCGCCCTGCGGGAATTGCTGAAGGCGCTGAAGGCGGAGGGCAGCGCCGCCCCTGCCGGCCGCCGCGGCGTTAGCGCGCCCGGCCGCCTGCCGGAGATGGCGGTGGTCGAGGTGACCGGCACCGACCCGGATGGCGACCCGATCGCCCGCCCCCTCGGCTGGAAGCCGGAGGAGCAGGGCCGCATGCCGGTGATCTTCATGCGGCCGGAGCGCGCGGGGCAGCCGGCCCTGGCGCCGGGGGAGCGGGTGCTGGCCCGCCTGAAGCGGATCGGCGCCGGGAAGTACGAGGGCACGACGGTCAAGCGCGTCGGCGGCGCCGCTCCGGCCCGCATCCTCGGGATCTATGAGGAAGGGCGGATCATCCCGACCGACCGCCGCCACAAGGCGGAATGGGCCGTGGCGCCCGGCGAGACGGGAGGCGCCTCCCCGGGCGAGATCGTGCTGGCGGAACCCCTGCCGGGCCGCGCCCTCGGCCTCAGGCCCGCCCGCATCGTCGAACGCCTCGGCCGGCTCGGCGAGGCGAAGTCGATCTCGCTGATCTGCATCCACGCCCATGGCATCCCGGAGATCTTTCCGAGCGAGGCGGTCCTGGAGGCGGAGCGCGCCAGGGGCGTGACCGCGCGGGGGCGCGAGGACCTGCGCGACATCCCGCTGGTGACGATCGATGGCGAGGATGCCCGCGACTTCGATGACGCGGTCTGGGCGGAGCCGGACGGACCCGGCTGGCGCGTGATCGTCGCCATCGCCGATGTGGCGCATTACGTGACGCCCGGCAGCGCGCTGGACCGCGAGGCCTGGGCGCGCGGCAACAGCGTCTATTTCCCCGACCGCGTCGTGCCGATGCTGCCCGAGGCGCTGTCGAATGGCTGGTGCAGCCTGCGCCCGGGCGAGCCGCGCGGCTGCCTCTTCGTCGAGATGCGCTTCGATTCCGGCGGCACGAAGAGCAGCCACCGCTTCGGGCGCGGCATCATGAAGAGCGCGGCGCGCCTGACCTACGAGCAGGTCCAGGCCGCCCATGACGCCGGTGAGGACCCGACCGGCACCGTCACGCCGCTCTATGGCGCCTTCCGCGCGCTGCTCGCGGCGCGGGACCGGTGCGGCACCCTCGACCTCGACCTGCCGGAGCGGCGCGTCCGCCTCGACGCCCAGGGCCATGTGCAGGCGGTGGAGCCACGCCAGCGCCTCGACTCGCACCGGCTGATCGAGGAGTTCATGGTCGCCGCCAATGTTTGCGCGGCGGAGGAGCTGGAGCGGCTCGGCCAGCCCTGCATGTACCGGGTGCATGACCGCCCCTCCGACCAGAAGCTGGAGGGCCTCCGGCAATTCCTTGACGCCTTCGACATCTCCCTGCCGCAGGGTGAGCGTCTCCATCCGCGCGACTTCGCGCATGTGCTGGAACTGGTGCAGGGAAAGCCGGAAGAACGGCTGGTGCATGAGACGGTGCTGCGCAGCCAGTCCCAGGCGGCCTATGCGCCGGACAATATCGGCCATTTCGGCCTGGCGCTCGCGCGCTATGCCCATTTCACCAGCCCGATCCGGCGCTATGCCGACCTGCTGGTGCACCGCGCCCTGATCCGCGGCCTGGCGCTTGGGCATGACGGGCTGGAGGAGACCGAGGCGGCACGCTTCCCCGACACCGGTGAGCACATCACCCAGACCGAGCGCCGCGCCGCCGCGGCCGAGCGCGATGCCATCGACCGCTATCTTGCGGCATACATGTCGCAGCATGTCGGAGAGGTGTTCGAGGCGCGCATTAGTGGGGTGACACGCTTCGGCCTGTTCGTCACCCTGGAGGCGAATGGCGCGAGCGGAATGGTTCCTCTCGCGTCCCTGCCGGATGATCGATGGACCGAGGACCAGGCCAGGCATGCGCTGTCGGGCCAGCGGACGGGGCTCACCTTTACGCTGGGCCAGGCGGTGGAGGCACGCCTCATCGAGGCGACACCCCGCACCGGCGGCATGGTCTTCCACCTGATGCAGGGCATGCCCGCCGCGCGGCCGGCCCGCGCGGCCCGGGCAAAGCCCGCCAAAGGCGCAGGCCGCCGCTCCTGACCCTGTTGCTGCTCCTGCTGTTCCCCGCGCTGGCGGGGGCGCAGGAGGGGGTCTTCCCGCGCGAGCAGGTGCAGGCGGTGCTGGCCGCCGCCATGGGCGCCGTGCTGGAGCGGCACCTGGAACGCGCGACGCCGGCCGAGCTCGGCCTCTGGAGCATGCGCGGGCTGGAGGTGCTGGAGCCCGCCCTGCAGACCGAGTTGCAGGGCGGCACCCTGCTGCTCGCGGCGCCCGACCGGCTGCTCTCCACCCGGCCCATGCCGGTGCTGCCCGCCACCGGCCCGCCCGAGTTGGCGGCCGGGCCGCTCGCCATCGCGCTCACCGGCATCTTCGAGGCGGCCTGGCGTGCCTCCCCCGCGCTCCGCCGGGCGGGGCCGGAGCGGATGCTGCGCAGCGCCTTCGAGGAGCTGTTCAACCACCTCGACCCCTACAGCCGCTACATGACACCGGAAGAGGCGGCCGCGGCGCGCGCCCGCCGCATTGGGCAGAGCGGCCTCGGCCTGCGCCTCGCCGCGGGGCGGGGCGATACGGTGCGGATCGCCGCCATCACCCCCGACTCGCCGGCGGCCGAGGCCGGCCTCAGGACCGGCGACCGGGTGCTGGAGGTGGATGGCGTGCCGGTCTCGACCCGCGACCTGGCCGCCGCCGCCGCCCTGCTGGAGGGCCCGGCGGGCACCGAGGTTCAGCTCCGGATCGAGCGCGGCAAGCGCCGCTTCAACGTGCTGCTGCTGCGCAGCACCCTGCCGGCCGGGACGCTGCAGGTGCAGCGGCGGGACGACATCCTGTGGGTGCATCTGGAGGGTTTCTCCAGCACCACCGACCTGCACCTGGCGGAGGCGCTGGCCGAGGCCTTCCGCGGAGCGGGGCCGCGTGGGGTGGTGCTCGACCTCCGGGGCAATCGCGGCGGGTTGCTGGGCCAGGCGGTGGCGGTGGCCAGCGCCTTCCTCTCCAACGGGGTGGTGGCGATGACCGGCGGCCGGCATCCGGATGCGGCGCGCAGCTACGTGGCGGCCGGGCCGGACTTGGCGCGTGGCATGCCGCTGGTGGTGCTGGTGGATGGCCGCACCGCCTCGGCGGCCGAGATCGTGGCGGCGGCGATCGCCGATCGCGGCCGGGGCGTGGTGGTGGGCAGCGCGACGACGGGCAAGGGCCTGATCCAGGCGGTGGTGCCACTGCCCAATGGCGGGGAGTTGCTGGTCACCTGGTCCCGCGTGCTGGCACCGCGAGGCTGGCCGATCCAGGGGCTTGGCGTGCTGCCTGCGCTCTGCACCAGCCTCGGCGCGGAGGCGACCGCGATGGCGCTCGGCCGGCTGCGGCTGGGTGAGGCACCCATGGGTCGGGTCCTGGCGCGGCTCCGGGCGGCCCGGGCGCCGGTGCCGGGCAGCGAGGTGACGGCGCTGCGCAATGCCTGCCCCCCGGCCGAGGGGCGCCCGGCCGACCTGACGGCTGCCCGCGCCCTGATCGAGCAGCCGGAGGCCTACCGGGCGGCGCTCACGCGCTGAATGGCACCGTGATGGCCGGAACCGCCGGTCCGGCGGGACCGCCGGGCGGGATTTCAGGGGCGCCGCGCCGCCATCCGGCCCCGAATCGGTATGGTTATCCTTGACGTGGCGCCCCCGGCCGCTACTGTCCGGCCCCTTCCGCCAGCCCGGCAGACCGAACACGCGAAGGCTTCGCCATGGCCAAGTCCAACACCATCCAGATCAAGCTCGTCAGCAGCGCCGAGACCGGCTTCTTCTACGTGACCAAAAAGAACGTCCGGAACACCACCGGCAAGCTCGAGAAGAAGAAGTACGACCCAGTCGCCCGCAAGCACGTCGTCTTCCGCGAAGCGAAGATCAAGTAGGACAGGCAGCGCGTGCCGGATTCGGTGGGCGGCCGGGGCGACCCGGCCGCTTTTCGCATGTCCGGCATCGCACCGCGCTCCGGCCGGACACAGCGCCGGGGAGCGCACCGCGCCAGCGGCAGTGGGTGATCCAGACGGCAGCGGATTGCGCCCGTATCGGAGCCTCCACCCACCGTGGATCCTTGGGATTCGCGCGGTGAAGGGTCCGCTCGGCCGCCCTTTGCTCTGGCCGCAACCGCGCCCCAGTGGCGTGCGCGGATCATGCCCCTCGCCCGATCCATGATCGCCGCCGGTAGCGCCACCGGCGCCCGACATCAACTCGTCGCCGGGGCCTCCGGCGGGGCGGCGATGAAATCCTCTGGCAAGGCCTGCTCCACACGGTTCCGCCCGGCAGCCTTGGCGCGATAGAGCGCGGCGTCGGCGGCCGCGATGACGCCGGCCACGGAGCAGCCGGCCGGCGCGATCGCCAGGCCGATGCTGACGGTGACGGGCAGCAGGCACGCCCCGATCGAGATGGGGTCATTGCTCAGCGCAAGGCGCAGCCTTTCCGCCACCATGGCGGCATAGTCGGTCGGCGCGCCGGCCAGCACCACCATGAACTCCTCGCCACCATAGCGCGCCAGCACGTCGGCGGCGCGCAGATGGGATTTCAGCCGCTCCGCCACCTCCTTCAGCGCCATGTCACCGGCGGCATGGCCATGGGTGTCGTTGATCGACTTGAAGCGATCGACATCCAGCAGCATCACCGCGGCGTCCGAGCCGCGCAGCACGCCATCCAGATGCCGGCGGACATAGCGGCGGTTGCGCAGCCCGGTGAGCGGGTCGGTGACCGCCATTTCCAGCGAGCGGTCGAGGTCGTCGCGCAGCCGCTCCTGGTACCATTTGCGGCGGACCTGGTTGCGGGCGCGGGCGCGGAGCTCATTCGGGTCGATCGGCCGCAGCACATAGTCGCTGGCGCCGAGATCGAAGCCCCGCAGCACCAGGCCGCGCTGGGCGGTATCGGCGGCGAGCAGCACCGGCAGGTCGCGCGTCGCCGCCTCGGCGCGCAGCCGCGAGGCGAGGCGCAGCACATCCCCGCCTTCCTTCGACAGGCACAGCACCGCCAGGTCGAAGCGTCCGTCCAGCAGGGCGACCCGCGCCGCCTCGGGCCGCGTCTCCTGACGCATCGCGATGCCATCCGCCGCCAGCGCCTCGGCAATCCGGGCCGCCTCCCCGGCATCCTCGGACAGGACGAGCGCCCGCGCGCCCTCGATCCCGGTGAGCGGCTCGGGCGGCGGCTCGATGCCGAGCTGGCGGGCGGTGTCACTGCGCTGCCGCCAGGCATCAAGCACCTGCTTCATGCGCAGCAGGGCCCGGAGCCGCGCGAACATGGTGGCATCGTCCACCGGCTTGGAGAGGAAGTCGTCCGCCCCCGCTTCCAGGCCGCGCACGCGCTCCGTCTGGTCGATCAGGGCGGTCACCATCACCACGGGCAAATGGGCGGTCTGCGCATCCGCCTTCAGCCGGCGGCACACCTCATAACCATCCATGCCGGGCATCATGACATCGAGCAGGATGACATCGGGCGACCAGCGCGCCGCCATGGCCAGCGCCTCCGGCCCGTTCGAGGCCAGCGCGACCTCGTAGTATTCGGCCAGCAGCTTCGCCTCGAGCAGGCGGAGATTCGCCTGGATGTCATCGACGACCAGGATGCGCGCGGTCATATGACAGCACCGTGAAATCCGGCCTCACAGCGCGTCATGCAACCGCGCGAGGTCTTCGCCAGCTTTTCTGCTGCCCTTAGAGAGGCGGCCGGCCGGGCATCTCCGGCTGCGACAGGACGAGGATGGAGGGCGGCATGTCGGGATTGACGGCGGGCAGGCAGGGCGCGCAGCGGCGGGCGAGCAATGCGGCCCTCTTCTTCAAACGCTGGCTCGCCAACCCGCTGCAGATGGGCTCCGTCATCCCTTCCTCCCCCAGCCTCTGCACCCGCATCGCCGGCCTGGTGACGCGCGGCCCGGATGAGGTGGTGCTGGAACTCGGCGCCGGGACGGGCGTGGTCTCGCGCGCCCTGCTGGCCGCCGGCGTGCCGGCCGACAGGCTGGTGGTCGTAGAGATCGTGCCGGAAATGGCCAACCACCTGCGCGAGGTCCTTCCGGGGGTGAGGGTGATCTGCGGCGACGCCTTCGAGCTGGCGCGCGCCCTGCCGGAGCGGCTGCACGGCAAGGTCGGCACCGCGATCTGCGGCATTCCGCTGGTGCTCCTGCCGCTTGCGCAGCAGCAGCGCTTCGTCGATGCGGTCGAGGCGGTGGCGCCGGGGCGCGGCTTCCTGCTCTACACCTACTGCATCACCTCGCCCTTGCCATACGGCAAGCTGGGGCTGCACGCCCGGCGCGAGGCCTGGACGCCCTTCAACTTTCCACCCGCCAGCGTGTGGCGGTATCAGCCTGTACGATAGGGGCCGCATGCGCCTCGCCCGTGAGGTAAAGCCGGCAGGCGATCCGCCACTGACCGGTGCAAGAACCCTCTAGCACACACGTGCCGCCGGGATGAAGGCGCGCCGGCGTGCCGGCGCGCACCAGGCCGAGGCTCAGCCGCTGCTGAGCGCCACCTCCTGCCCATCCGCCCGGCGCAGCCGGGCGACCAGCCGGATATGCGGGCTGCGGCGCACCCGCACAGCCTCCTCCAGGCCCCGCTCGGCAAGCGACCCCTTCACCGCCTCGGCATCCGGGTGCTCTGCCTCCAGCGCCAGCAGCCGCACATGGCTGTCCGGAATGCGGGCGGAGGCGCCCTCTCCCTTCCACTCGATCAGGGCGGGGATCAGGTTGTCCATGTCCTGCCGCTGCGGCGGGAAGGCCATGCGCCAGGAGAGGTCGCCGCGGCTCATCTCCTTCACCTCGCCTGCCCGGTGGCCGAGGCGGGCGACCACCGCATCCAGCACCGGGGTGCGCGCCACCCAGGCGATCAGCCGCGGCTCCGCCTCCAGCATCACCTTCACCGCCGGATCGTCGAGGTCGAAGAGCCGGCCATGCGGCGGGTCGGGCTGGCCCGGATCCGGGGCGATCACCTCGAGATAGGTGCCCCGGCCGAGGCCGAGCAGCATGTTGTGCGTGCCGAAGCCCTCATGCCGCCCGCCCGCACGCGGCTTCACGCCGAGATGCTGCTCGACGAAAGCCGCGCCTTCCTCGAGCGTCCGTGCGCCCAGCACGATGTGGTCGATCTCGGCCATCCTGTCTCCCCTTGCCGCCGCGACGCCGCCCCGGCCCGCCATGGGCCCCGGGCATGGTTTCGGCGCGAATTCCCGCCGGCGGGCCCTTTGCCCCCGGCGATCCGCTCCGGCGGTCAACGCACCGCGAATTGCGTCCTGCCGAACATCACCGCGTGCCCCGCATCGGTGACGGGGCCCCGGCGCCGGCTCTCCGCCAGCTCCGGGACGCCGCCCTGCCTTGCGGGGCGCGCGGCCATGGCATCATGCCAACGCTGCAGAGCCGGGTAATGCGCCAGATCAATTCCGTGACGATCCAGGCCTCGTATCCAGGGCAAGGCGCATATATTTCCACATGTGAATGGTCTCTGCCCGACGGGCAGAGGCTGGCCGAGGGCCGTTTGCCGAGCCTTGTGCAGCTAGACGACCTCGCTGGTGGAGCGCTCGATCGCGTAGGGGATCCACTCTGCCTTGTGGACGGCCCAATAGTTACGCCGGGTCGAAATCGGCCCGATGCCGCCCATCCTAGCAGCCCGTCGGACTTACGGCGCTGACCCAGCCTGGGTTGATTCCGAGGGCAGTTGATCGCTGGCCCAAACCCCGGGACCATCCTCACATGAGCAACTTCCGCCTGGTTGACCGCGACACCGGT
>JAESGY010000270.1_pt1 | contig 32643 bp, 29 predicted proteins | sample 9269841 | NCBI WGS metagenome assembly JAESGY01 (sample SAMN17022865, study PRJNA683097) | algae metagenome | isolation source: Spirirestis rafaelensis WJT71-NPBG6 and co-occurring heterotrophs from... | place: USA: Pinto Wells, Joshua Tree National Park, Colorado Desert, CA | collected 2006-08-15
TCTGGCTCGGGCTCAATCTCGGCCGGCAGGTGCCGAACTGGTATGGCAGCTTCGGCCTCTCGGTGCTGGGCGCGCGGGGCGTCTCCATCAGCTCCGTCATCGCGCCCTGGGCGAGCTTCCTGAATTACGGCCCCATCGGGCCGGACGGCGTCGCGGAGGTGCATCTCTCCTTCGACCACCGGGTCATGGACGGCGCCGCCGGCGCGGAGGCGATCCGCGCGCTGGAGCGCACGCTGCACGGGCCGCTGCTGGCCGAGTTGCGGGCCATGGCGCCGCGCGCCGCGGCCTGACGCGGCCGGAGGGCGCTGGCGCCGGACGGCGCGGCTGCCCGAAGACGACACGGAGGCCTGATGCGGCCCGCGCGACCTGTGGGGATGCGCCGGAAAACCCTCGCCCGTGCCACGACTTTGGTGCCACATGCAGGGCCGGAGGCGGTTGTTGCGGGTCGCGCTTGCTTGACAGGTGGCGGGGGGTGCCGTAGCAGCCCGTTGCCTTCCGGCGGAGTGGCCGACGGAGGAGCGCAGTGGACAAACGGGACGGGTTCGAGGATCGGTTGCGCGAGGCCAGGGCCCGCAGGGGTCTGGACAAGGCGCAGCCCAATCGCGGTTCGCTTCCCGGAGGATCCTGGGGCATCGGATTTCGCGCCGGTGTCGAGGTGGTCTCGGCCCTCGTGGTCGGCATCTTCCTCGGCTGGCTGCTGGACCGCTGGCTCGGGACCTGGCCCTGGCTCTTCCTTGTCTTCTTCGTCGTGGGTGGCGCCGCCGGGGTGATGAACGTCTATCGGCTGTTCAGCCCGCGACGCGGCGCCGGCGGATGACCGCCGCCCCCAGGGGCCTGTCCCGGGGTGTGGCAATAACGGGTGCTGGGAGCCGACTGTGGCCGCCGAAGGCAAGACGATCGACGCGCTGAGCCAGTTCGAGCTGACGCCGGTTCTGGGCATTGTCGGCAGTTCCGTGGGCTTCAGCCAGTCCACCGCGCATATGCTGCTGGCCGTCGGCCTGATCACGGCGCTGATGATGTACGGCATGGCGAACCGTGCGGTGGTGCCGGGCCGCCTGCAGGCACTGGCCGAGAGCGCCTATGAGTTCGTGCATAACCTGGTGACCGAGCAGGTCGGCGATGAGGGGCGGCGTTTCTTCCCCTTCGTCTTCTCCCTGTTCATGTTCATCCTGTTCGGCAACCTGCTGGGGATGTTCCCCTACGCCTTCACCTTCACCAGCCATATCGCTGTCACCTTCGGGCTGGCCGCGATCGTCTTCGTGCTGATCACGGTGGTGGCGCTGGTGATCCACGGCAAGAAGTTCTTCAGCTACTTCTTCCCGGAAGGCGCGCCGGTCTGGCTGGCGCCGATCATCGTGCCGGTCGAGATCGTGTCCTATCTTTCGCGGCCGGTCAGCCTCTCCATCCGTCTCTTCGCCAACATGGTCGCGGGCCACGTGATGCTGAAGGTCTTCGCCACCTTCGTCATCCTGCTTGGCGGCCTCGGCGTGGTCGGCCCCTTCGTGGCGGTGCTGCCGCTCGCCCTGAACATCGCACTGGTCGGGTTCGAACTCCTGGTCGCATTCCTGCAGGCCTATGTGTTCGCCATCCTGACCTGCATCTACCTGCACGACGCCGTGCACCTGCACTGAGCGATCTGTAGAAACCTCCACCAGAAACGGAAGGATCTCTCCCATGGACGTGGCTGCCGCGAAGGCCCTCGGGGCCGGCATCGCCGTGATCGCGCTGTTCGGCGTTGGCCTCGGCATCGGCAACATCTTCTCCTCGCTGATCACCAGCGTGGCCCGCAACCCGGGCGCCCGTGACGCCGTCTTCCCGATCGGCATCCTGGGCTTCGCGCTGACCGAGGCGGTGGCGCTCTTCGCGCTGCTGATCGCCTTCCTCATCCTGTTCGCCTGAGATCGCGCCGGGCGCGGTCGCCCTTCCGGCCACCGCGCCCACGCATCCATTCGGGCGGTAGGAGACATCGCGTGAAGCCTCGGGTTCTCATCGCCGCGGCCCTGGCTGGGCTGGCGGCGCCCTGCATGGCGCTCGCGGCATCGACCGGCACGGTGCCGGTGGAAGGGATGCCGCAGCTCGCCTTCGGCCATCCCGAGCAGGGCCGCTTCCTGGTCGCCAACGTCGTCTGGCTGCTGATCATCTTCGGCGTGCTCTACTTCGTGATGGCGCAATACGCGCTGCCGCGGGTCGAGGGCGTGCTGACCGAACGGCGCGCGCGGATCGAGGGCGACCTCGAGCAGGCGCAGGCCGCGAAGCAGCAGGCCGATGCCGCGCTGGCCGAGCATCAGTCCGCGACCGCCAAGGCGCGTGCCGAGGCGCAGGCGGCGATCGCCGCCGCGACGCAGCAGGCGCAGGCCGAGGCCTCGGTCAAGGCCGAGGCGCTCAATGCCCGGCTGAACGCCCAGATCGAGGAAGCGGAGCGCCGCATCGGGGCGTCCCGTGACCAGGCCATGACGGCGCTGCGCACCGTCGCGGCCGACGCAGCTGAGGCGCTGGTCGCGCGCCTGACCGGCGGCGTCGACCGTGCCGCGGTCGAGCGGGCGGTCGGGTCGGAACTGGCAGCGCGGGGGCGGGCCTGATGCACAGCTACGAGCATTTCTGGCTCGACCCGAAATTCTGGGTCGCCGCCAGCTTCGTCCTCTTCGTGCTGCTGGTGGGCCGCAAGGCCTGGGCCCAGGCGGCCCGCATGCTGGATGCCCGTAGGGAGCGCGTGCGCTCCGAACTGGCCGAGGCGGCGCGGCTGCGCGAGGAGGCGGAAGCCATGCTGAAGCAGGCCGATGCCGACCGTAAGGCGGCGCTGGTCGAGGCGGAGGCGCTGCTCGCCCGCGCCCGGGCCGAGGCGGCGCGCGTCGCCGAGGCCTCCGCGGCCGAAGCGGAAGCGGCGGCGAAGCGGCGCGAGCGCATGGCGATGGACCGCATCGCGGCGGCGGAAGCCAGCGCGGTCGCGGAAGTGCGCGAGGCGGCGGCTGAGATCGCCACCGCCGCGGCGCGCAACGTCATCGCCGAGCGCATCACGGCCGATGCGGACGCCGTGCTGATCGACCGCGCGGTCGCCGATCTGCCGCGCGCGCTGCGCGGCTGACGCCAGGGCAAGACCTGCGTCCCGGCCACGGCTGGGAGAAGGAACGGGGGCCTCGCGGCCCCCGTTTTCGTTTGTGGCGCGCATCGCGCCGGACGGCCATTCCACCCGGCGCGCCGGCGGGCTAACGTCCCGCATCACGAATGTGCTGGGAGACAACGAGTTATGCGCCGACTTGCCCTCGCCGCCATGCTGCTTTGCGGCACCGCGCTTGCCGCCTCCGCGCCCGCCGGCGCCCAGGTCTTCCGCTGGGCCAATGACGGCGATGTCAACTCCATGGATCCCTATACCCGGCAGGAGACCTTCCTGCTGTCCTTCAACGCCAATATCTACGAGCCGCTGGTCCGGCGGAACCGGAAGATGGAGCCTGAGCCGGCGCTGGCCGAGCGCTGGGAGCAGCCCTCGCCGACCGTCTGGCGCTTCCACCTGCGCCGCGGCGTGAAGTTCACCGACGGCACGCCCTTCACCGCCGATGACGTGGTCTTCAGCGCCGAGCGCGTGCGCGGGCCCGGCAGCCAGATGAACTCGGTGCTCGCCTCGGTGAAGGAAGTCCGCAAAATCGACGACCACACGGTGGAGTTCGAGACGCGCGTCCCCAACCCGATCCTGATCCAGGAGATCACCAATTGGGGCATCATGTCCAAGGCCTGGGCGGAGAAGAACAACGCTGTCCGGCCGACCGACCTGACGACGCGTGAGGAGAATTTCGCCACCCGCAACGCCATGGGCACGGGTCCCTTCCGCCTGGTGAGCCGCGAGCCCGACCGCAAGACGGTGCTGGAGCGGAACCCGGACTGGTGGGACAAGCCGACCCACAATGTGGAGCGGGCCGAGCTCAACATCATCGCCAACGACGCGACGCGCGTGGCGGCCCTGCTCTCGGGCGAGGTCGACTTCCTCTATACCGTGCCGCCGCAGGATGTGGAGCGCATCCGCCGCACGCCGGGGGTGCAGATCATCCAGGGGCCGGAACTGCGGACCATCTATTTCGGCATGGACCAGGCCCGGCCGGAGCTGCTGAAGAGCGACGTCAAGGGCAAGAACCCCTTCCAGGACGTCCGCGTGCGCCGGGCCATGCAACTCGCCATCGACGCCAACGCCATTCAGCGTACCGTCATGCGGGGGCAGTCCCGTCCCACCAACCTGATCTACGGCCCCGGCGTGAATGGCTTCCGCGAGGAGGATGACAGGCGCCCGGCCCTCGACCTCGAGCAGGCGAAGAAGCTGCTGGCCGAGGCCGGATACCCGAATGGCTTCGGCGCCACGCTCGATTGCCCGAACGACCGCTACGTCAATGACGAGGCGATCTGCACCGCGACCGTGGCGATGCTGGCGCGCATCGGCATCCGCGTGAACCTGGTCGCCCAGACCCGCGCCCGCTACTTCGCCGAGATCAACAGCCCGCGCTACAACACCAGCTTCTACCTGCTGGGTTGGACGCCGACCACCTCGGACGCGCACAATGCGCTGTTCAACCTCGCGGGCACCCGGGATGGCACGCGCGGCGTCTTCAACAACGGCGGCTATTCGAACGCCGCGGTCGACAGGCTGATCGAGCAGATCGCGGTGGAAACCGACCAGGCGAAGCGCCAGCAGTATATCAGCCAGGCAAGCCGGATCCTGCAGGATGAGGTCGCCTATATCCCGCTGCACCAGCAGCAGATCGTCTGGGCGACGCGGCAGGGCTATGAGGTGGCGCAGACCGCCGACAACTACTTCCAGCTCCGGCACGTGCGCCTCCCGGCACGCTGAGCCGCGGCACGGTAGAAGAGAGGGCCGCCGGGGCATCCCCGGCGGCCCTTTGCTGTCTCCGGCTTGCGCCGGGGAGAGGGAGTGGAGGCGCGGCGGGTGCCGCACCGCCCGCCGCTCAGCGCTGGGCGGTCGCGACCGCGAGGAAATTGCCGAGGCTGTCCTCCGCCACCCGCAGCCACTGCGTCTGCTCGATCCGGTAGGCGTCCCACTTCTCGTGCAGCCGCTTGAAGCGGGCATTGCCGGCGCCGACTTCGGCATAGAATTCCTGCGTTGCGCGGTAGCAGGCCTGCATGACCTCGCGCGGGAAGCCGCGGAGCTGCGTGCCGGAGGCGAGGAGCCGTCGCATGGCCGGTGGGTTCACCACGTCGTAGCGCGCCGCCATCCAATGCCAGGCCTCGGCGCAGGCGGCCTCCAGCACCGCCTTGTACTGCGCCGGCAGGGCCTCCCAGGCGCGGGCATTCACCATCAAGTCGATGGAAGGCGAATATTCCCACCAGCCGGGGTAGTAGTAGAAGGGCGCGACGCGCTGGAAGCCCAGCTTCTCATCGTCATAGGGTCCGACCCATTCGGCGCCGTCGATCACGCCGCGCTCCAGCGCCGGGTAGATGTCTGGCCCCCCGAGCTGCTGGGCGATGACGCCGAGCTTGCCGAGCACGTTGCCGCCGAAGCCGGCGATGCGGAATTTCAGCCCCTTCAGGTCATCGACCGTGCGGATCTCCTTGCGGAACCAGCCACCCATCTGGGAACCGGTATTGCCCGCCGGGATGCCGACCACGCCCTGGTCGCGATAGACCTCGGCATAGAGCTCCCGCCCGCCGCCATGGGTCAGCCAGGACCAGTGCTGGCGGGAGGAGAGGCCGAAGGGCAGGCAGGTGGCCATCGCCAGGGAGGGGTCCTTGCCCAGGTAGTAATAGGCGCTGGTGTAGCCGGCCTCCACATTGCCGGCGCCGACCGCATCCATCACCTGCAGGGCGGGCACCACCTCACCCGGGCCGAAGATCTGGATCTGGAAGGCGCCGTCCGTCATCTCGGAGACGCGCTTCGCGATGAACTCCTGCGTGCCGTAGAGCGTATCGAGCGATTTCGGGAAGCTGCCCGGGCAGCGCCAGCGGATGCGGGGCTGGGCGGAGGCGAGGTTGGGCGTGGCAAGCGTCGCGGCGCCGGCGGCGCCCGCGGCGCCGCTCGCGATCAGGCGGCGGCGGTTCATTCCTGGATACTCTCCCTGGGGTCTGATGCCGCAGAGTGCGCGGAACCGCCGCCCCGCGCAACGGAGTGTTGCGGGCTCAGCCCGCGGCGAAAGCGCTGGTCTGCTGCCGCCAGAGCCGGGCATAGACCCCGTCCCGCCGCAACAGCCCGGCATGGGTGCCTTCCTCGGCGATCCGGCCATGCTCCAGCACCACCAGCCGGTCCATGCGGGACAGGGTGGAGAGCCGGTGGGCGATGGCGATCACCGTCTTGCCCGCCATCAGCGTCTCCAGCTGTTCCTGGATCGCCGCCTCCACTTCCGAATCGAGCGCGCTGGTCGCCTCGTCCAGCACCAGGATCGGCGCGTCCTTCAGTAGCACGCGGGCGATCGCGATGCGCTGGCGCTGGCCGCCCGAGAGCTTCACGCCGCGTTCCCCGACATGCGCGTCATAACCGATGCGCCCTCGCCAGTCCTGCAGGTCACGGATGAAGCCATCGGCATGGGCGCGCGCCGCGGCCGCCTCGATCTCCGCCTCGCCCGCGTCCGGCCGGCCGTAGCGGATGTTGTCGCGGATCGACCGGTGCAGCAGCGCGGTGTCCTGGGTGACGACGCCGATCGCGGCGCGCAGGCCCTCCAGCGTGACGCCCGCGATGTCCTGGCCGTCGATGAAGATGCGTCCCTCCTCCGGCCGGAAGAAGCCGAGCAGCAGGTTCACCAGGGTGGACTTGCCGGCGCCGGAATGCCCGACCAGGCCGATGCGCTCGCCAGGGCTGATGCGCAGGTCGAGACCCTGGAGCACCCCCGTCTCCCGTCCATAGCCGAAGCGCACCCGCTCGAAGCGGATGTCGCCAAGCTGCACCCGCAGGGGCCTTGCATCGGGCGGGTCGGGCGCGGTGGGCGGCACGGCGATGCTGCCCATGCTCTCCTGCACCACGCCCAGATTCTCGAAGATCGAAGTGACGTTGAAGGCCACCCAGCCGGAGATGTTGGCGATCTGCCAGGCCATGGGCAGCGCGGTCGCCACCGCCGCGACCTCGATCTCGCCCTGTGTCCAGAGCCAGACGGCAATCGCCGCCATGCCGGTGATCATGGCGGCGTTCAGCGTGGCGAGTGCGAAGCCGTTGAAGGTGACCAGGCGCATCTGCCGCTGGAAGGCCTCGGTCAGGCTCAGCACGCCGTCGCGGATGAAGGCGTCCTCCTCCCGCGCCCTGGCGAACAGCTTCACCGTCTGGATGTTGGTATAGCTGTCCACGATGCGGCCCGTCAGCAGGCTGCGCTGCTCGGAGGCCCGGCGTGAGCGGTCGCGCATGCGCGGCACCAGGTAGCGGAGCAGCAGGGCATAGAGCGGGAACCAGGCCGCGATCGGCAGGGTGAGGCGCCAGTCGGTACCCCCGAGCAGCAGCAGCGCGGCGGTGCCATAGACCAGGATGTACCAGACCGCGTTGATCACCTGCACCACGCTCTCCCGCAGCGCCGGGCCGGACTGCATGACGCGGTTGGCGATTCGGCCGGCGAAATCCTCCTGGAAGAAGGGCAGGCCCTGGCGCACCACCTGCCAATGGCTCTGCCAGCGGATCAGGCTGGTGACGTTGCCGTTAATGCCCTGCTGGGTGATCAGGTTCTGCAGCAGCAGCGCGAGCGGCCGTCCGAGCAGCACGATGGCGGCCATGCCGAGCAGCGTCGGCCAGGCCTCATCCCAGAGCCGGTCCGGCGCATGCGTCGTCAGCAGCCCGACCAGCCGGCCGATCATGGTCGGGATGGCGGCATCCATCAGCGCCACCAGCATGCCAGCGACGAACAGCGCCAGGAACAGCGCCCGGGTCTGCCGCAAGAAATGCCAGTAGAAGCCGAGCAGCGTCCGCGGCGGCGCTGTCTCCGGCACCGGCGTGCCGAGCACGCGGCCCGCCATGGCGCCGGGGGGAGCCACCGGGTCGATCAGGCGTTCAAAGAACCGGAAGAGCCGGGGAAGAGGCATGCCGCAGCAACTTCCCGGCAGCACTGCGGGTCAAGCGAAGTCCTGTGAACAGGACGTGACGCGGCCAGGTTTTTGGAAGGTTCTTGCGGGGGCAACCCTGGCTTCGTGCCGCGCTGCGACCATTTCGCATCCGATCACCCAGGAGTCTGCTGATGCGCGATCCGCCCAAACCGGCCGACCGTACGGCGGCCATGCTCTCGGCCTGCCTGATGGAGGCGGCGCGGGGGCGGGCCCGGACGGCGGCGCATCTGCGGGTGCGCGGTCCCGGGGCCCTGCCGCTGATGCTGGCGCAGGGGCTGTTCGTGGCGGTCGCGGCCCTGGCGGTGCTGCGGCTGTTCCACCCGATGTAGCGGGCGGCGGCTACTCCGCCGCCTGCGGCCCCTCCGCCATCTCCACCGCCCGGCCGAGATCGACGCTGAGCAGCCGGCTCACGCCCCGCTCCTGCATCGTCACGCCATAGAGGCGATGCATGCGCGCCATGGTCAGCGGATGGTGCGTCACCACCAGGAAGCGCGTGCCGCTCTCTGCCGCCATGGCGTCCAGCAGGTCGCAGAGCCGCTCGACATTCGCATCGTCCAGTGGCGCATCCACCTCGTCCAGCACGCAGACCGGTGCCGGGTGGCAGCGGAAGACCGCGAAGATGAGCGAAAGGGCGGTCAGCGCCTGCTCGCCGCCCGAAAGCAGGGAGAGCGCGGCCAGCTTCTTCCCCGGCGGCTCGGCATAGATCTCGAGCCCCGCCTCCAGCGGGTCCTCCGAGCCGACCAGCGCCAGATGCGCCCGCCCGCCGCCGAAGAGCCGGGTGAAGAGGTCGATGAACTCCGTATTGACCCGGTCGAAGATGGTCCGCAGGCGCTCGCGGCCCTCGCGGTTGATATGGCCGATCGAGCCGCGGAGCTTGGCGATGGCGGCGCCGATCTCCTCGCGCTCCCTGGTGATCTCGGCGATGCGCGCCTCGATCTCGGCCATCTCGACATCGGCGCGGAGATTGACCGCGCCCATATCTTCCCGCTCGCGCGCCAGCCGCTCCAGCTTGCGCCGGGCCTTGTCCTCGGCAGCGTCGGAGAGCTCCGGCGGTTCCGGCAGCTCGGCATTCTCACCGAGGCGCTCCAGGACGCGCTCCCGCACCGCCTCGGCCGCGGTGGTCGCCTGCCCGGCGGCGCTCTCGGCGCGCAGCTGCGCCTCGCGCGCCGCGGCGAAGGCGGCATCGGCGGTGCGGCGGGCTTCATCGGCCTCGCGGCGCTCGGTCTCGGCGGCCGAGAGCACGGCGGCGGCGGCGGCATGGGCCGCTTCCGCCTCGGCCAGCAGCGCACCGGCCTGGCGGCGCCGGGCGGCGGCGGCCTCGGGCATTTCGGCGAGCCCGTCACGCTCGGTGCGCGCCTCGGCCTCGCGTGCCTCCAGCGCCTCCCGGCGTGTCGCGGCATCGGCCCGGCGGGTGGCCCAGCCTTCCTGCTCGGCGGCGGCGGCGGTCCGGCGGGCGGCGACGCGCTCGCGTTCGGCGCGCAGCCCGGCGAGCGCCTCCAGCGCCGAGACCTCGCCGGTGCGGGCGGCCGACAGCGCCTCCCGCGCCCGGTCCACCCCGGCCCTGATTTCGGCGAGGTCGGGCAGCGCGGCCTGGGCGTCCCGGGCGCGGGCGAGCGCGGCCTCGGCCTCCTCCGCCTCGGCGGTGATGCGGGCGAGCTGCGGGGCCAGGGCCTCGATCCGGCTCTCGGCCTGCGCGGCCTCGGCCGCCAGCCGGGCGGCCTCCCCGCGGGCCTTCTCCAGCGCGGCCTCGGCCGCAGCGCGGGCGGCGCGGGCGGCGGTCTCGGCCGCGACTGCGGCGGCGTCGTGGCCCTGCGCGGCGCGGGCGGCATCCCGCAGCGCAGTCACATCCGGCAGGGCCGCCGCGGCGTCCCGTGCGGCGGCCAGCGCCGCCTCCGCCTCGCCCCGCTCGGCGGTGAGGCGCGCAAGCTGCGGCGCCAAGGCGCCCAGCCGGCTTTCGGCCTGCGCCGCGGCGGCGGCCAGGGAGGCCGCCGCGCTGCGCGTGCGCTGCAACCCCATCTCCGCCTCGGCGCGGGCATCGCGCGCCTCCGTCTCGGCGGCGGCGGCGGTGGTCTCGGCCTGCGCCGCGGCATCGTATTCGGCGATCGCCGCTTCCGGCCCCGGCAGGGCGGCGAGCGTGGCGGCGGCTGTCTCGGCGGCGGCCTCCGCCGCGGCGCATTCCTCGGCCAGGCGGCGGAGCTGCGGCTCCAGCGCGGAAAGGCGGCTCTCGGCCTCGGCGGCCGCGGCGGTCAGGCGGCTGGCCTCTGCCCGCGCGGCGGCGAGCCGTGCCTCGGCCTTGCGCCGGGCCTCGCGCGCCGCGGTTTCCGCGGCGACGGCCTCGGCCTCGGCGCGCTCGGCCTCGGCGCGGGCGGCGCGGGCGGCGGCGGTGGCCTCCCGCGCCGTCGCAAGCCGCGCCTCGGCGGCACGCAGCCGGTTGCGCTGCTGCAGCCGGACCGCCCCGGGATTGGGGGCATCGGCGAGGGCGGTGTGGCCGTCCCAGCGCCAGACCGCGCCGTCCGGCGCCACCACGGCCTGGCCGGGGGCGAGGGCCGCCTGCAGCGCGGCCCCATCCGCGCCCTCCGGCAGCAGCCCGACCTGGGACAGGGCGCGGGCCAGGGCCGGCGGCGCCTCCACCAGCGTCGCAAGCGGCGTGAGGCCGGCGGGCAACGCGGGTGGCGCATCGAAGGGCGGCAGCAGGCGCCAGTGGCGTGCGGCGGCCGGGTCGGCGGGGCTGTCCAGCGCCTCGCCCAGCGCGGCGCCGAGCGCGGCCTCCAGCCCCGGCGGGACGGAGACGGCCTCCAGCACCGGCGGCGCCTTGCTGCCGGGCTTCTCGCCGGCGGCCAGCGTCTCGCTCAGCGCCTGCACCTCGGCGGCGGCGCGGGCCTCGTCGCCCTCGGCCCCGGCGGTGGCGGCACGGGCGGTGCCATGGCCGGCCGCGGCGGTGGCGCGGGCAGCTTCGGCGGTTGTCACCGCCTCCAGCGCCGCGGCCAGCGCCGCCTCGGCGGCACCGGCCTCCGCCTGCGTGGCGGCGACCGCCTCGGCCGGCACCTGGGCGGCGCGGGCGGCTTCCAGCTGCGCGGCCAGCCGCTCATGCTGCGCCCGGGCCTGGGCAGCGCGCTGGGCGGCGGCGGCCTGCTCGGCGGCGGCACGCTCCCGCGCGGCCTCGGCATCGGCAATGCGGCGGCGGGCGGCGGCATGCGCTTCCTGCGCCGCGGCGCGGGCCGCCTCGGCGGCCTCCAGCGCAGCGCGGCGGGTGGCAAGCTCGGCCTCGGCCGTGGCGGCGGCGGCCTGCGCGGCCGCCAGCCGCTCGGCGGGCACCTGGGCGGCGAGGGCTGCCTCATGGTCCCTGGCGATGGCCGCATGCTGCGCGGCGATGCGCCCGGCGCGCTGCTCGGCCTCGGCCAGGACGGCGCGGGCGCGGTTTGCCTCGGCCTCGGCTGCGGCGGCCTCGCGCCTCGCGGCGGCATGCGCTTCCTGCGCCGCGGCGCGGGCGGCTTCGGCTTCCGCCAGGCCGGTGCGGGCGGCGGTGAAACCCTGCTCGGCCGCGGCGACGGCGGTCTGCGCGGCCTCCAGCCGTTCGGGCGCCACCCGGGCGGCGAGCGCCGTCCCGTGCTCCGAGGCGAGCGCGGCGCGCTGGCCGGCCAGCCGCCGGGCGCGCTGCCCGGCCGCCTCCAGCTCGGCCGCCGCGGCATTCACCCGGGCGGCGAGGGAGGCTGCCTCCTCGGTCGCCAGATTGGCGGCGCGCTCGGCGGCGCGGGCGGCCTCGGCCGTCTCCTGCAGCGCCGCCTCTGCGGCGGCGAGGCGCTCCGGCAGGGTCCGGGCGGACTCCTCCAGAGCCTGCCGCTCCGTCTCCAGCCGGCCTTCGGCGGCGGCGGCATCGGCCTCCACGCCGCGGGCATGCGCCAGGTCGCGCTCGATCTGGGCGAGGCGGGCCTCGGCCGCCTCCAGCGCGGCGCGGGCACGGCGCTCCTCCGCCTCCAGCCCTTCCGTCTCAACACGCCGGCGCTCCAGCGCGGTGCGGGCCAAGCCCTCCGCCTCGCGCGGGCCAAGGGGACCGGCATTCAGGGCCTTCTCCGCCTCGAAGCTGCGGATGGCGGCGGCCTCGGCCTCCGCCTCGGCGCGCTTCGTCGCGGCAGAGGCGGCCTCGAAGCCGGCGCGGGCGACGGCCAGAGCCGCCTCCGCCCGCGCCTTCAGCAGCGCCAGCCATTCGGCCTCGGCCTGCCGGACCAGGCCGGAGATGTTGCGATAGCGGTTGGCCTGCCGCGCCTGGCGTTGCAGGGAATTCCGCTGGACATCGAGCTGCCCGAGCAGGTCCTCGGCGCGGGTCAGGTTGGTCTCGGCCTGGCGGAGCTTCAGCTCGGCCTCATGCCTTCGGGCGCGCAGGCCGCTGATGCCGGCCGCCTCCTCCAGCACCTGCCGCCGCTCCTCGGGCTTGGCGCCGATCATGGCGGCGACCTTGCCCTGGCTGACCATGGCGGAGGCGCGGGCGCCGGAGCCGATATCGGCGAACATGGTCTGGACGTCGCGCGCCCGGACCTCCCGCCCGTTCACCCGGAAGCTCGATCCCTCGCCGCGGGCGATCTTGCGGACGATCTCGAGATCCGCCGCCTCGGCATTCGGCGGCGGGGCGAGGCCCTGCGCCTCCTCCAGGTAGAGCGTCACCTCCGCGAGATTCCGGCCCGGACGGGTCGCGGTGCCGGCGAAGATGACGTCCTCCATCTCCCCGCCGCGCATGGAGCGGGCGGAGGTCTCGCCCATCGCCCAGCGCAGGGCTTCCACGACATTCGACTTGCCGCAGCCATTCGGCCCGACGATGCCCGTCAGGCCCGGCAGGACCTCGACCGTGGTCGGCTCGGCGAAGCTCTTGAAGCCGGCGATGCGAAGCCGGGCGAGGGTGGCGCGCAGGGCCGCACGCGCCGCCTCGCCGGCGGACGTCGCCTCCTGCCCGGGCTCGGGCGCCGTCCCGGCGGCGGCTGCCTCCTCGCTCAAGCCTGGCGGACTTCTGTGGCGAGTTGCACGAACCGGTCGAAGGAGATGTTGCCGGACTGGTTGGCGGACTTGTTCCTGCCCTGGAAGGCGAAGCTGGGCGTCGCCCGCACATCGAACTCCCGCTCCGCCATGGCCCGGTCCGCGAGAATGGCGCGCTTCAGCGCCTCATCGGCCTGCACCTGGTCGAACTGCGCCCTGGACATGCCGGCGACGGCTGCCAGCTTGGCGAGTTCCGCGATGGGATCGCCACCCCGGCTGAAGGCCCAACGGTCATGGGTGGTGAGCAGGGTGTTGATGAAGCCCTCGTAATGCCCGGCCGGCAGGCTGCGGGCGACCGCCGCTGCGGTGAGCGCCACCTGATCGAGCGGGAAGTCCCGCCAGATCAGGCGGACGGCGCCGGTCTCCACCAGCTCCCGCTTCACCCGCGGGTAGGTGTCCCGGTGGAAGGCGGCGCAGTGGCTGCAGGTGAGGGAGAAGAACTCCATCACCTTCACCGGCGCGTCCGGCCGGCCGATGCCGCGCTCGGTCATGCGAGGGTCGGAGCCCTGGGCGTGCAGGGCGGGCGCCGTCGCGGCCAGCGCGGTGGCGGCGAGGAGGGTTCGGCGGGGCAGGCGCATGCGGCCTCCGATTGTCTCTGGCGTCGACTCCGGCCGCCGGTGGCGGTCAGCGGCCATTCCGATAGACGCCCCGGCCGAGCTTTGCCAGCGCCGCGCGCAATTCCTCCCCCGGGACCGTGGAGACGGCCTGCTCGACCTGGCTCGGCAGGGGAGCATCCGGGGCGGGCCGGGGCGGCGCCGGTCCCGGGCCGGCGGCCTGCTGGACGAAGCGGAGCCGCTCCACCGTCACCTTCCCGAGATGGCCGTTGATCCGGGCGATGAGCTGGGGGCCGAGATGGGCCAGCTCCATCGCCACCGGCCCGGCGCAGGCGATGGTGAGCGTGCCCGAGCTGAGCCGCCGGGGGGTGGTGACGGCGGCCAGCGCCGGGCCCACCACCTCCGCCCAATCGGCCATGAGCTGCGCGCCGGCCGGGCTCTTCTTCCGGAACACCGGCCGGGTGAGGGCGGGGATGAGCGCGCCGAGCGGCCGCGGCCCATAGGGCGAGCGGGCGGGGGTGAAGGCGTCGCGCTTCTCGCTATCCTTGGCCATATGTCCGCCCCTTCCGCAAAGCTGCCCCCGGCCGCGCCGCTGCTCGCCTGGTATGACCGCCACCGCCGCGTGCTGCCCTTCCGCAGTCAGGGCGGTCCAGGTGGCGGCCACCCCGATCCTTATCAGGTCTGGCTCTCCGAGGTGATGCTGCAGCAGACCACGGTCGCCGCCGTCGGGCCGCGCTTCGACCGGTTCCTGGCGCGCTTCCCGACCGTCGAGGCGCTGGCCGCGGCGCCCGAGGGCGACGTCATGGAGGAATGGGCCGGCCTTGGCTACTACGCCCGCGCCCGCAACCTGCATGCCTGCGCCAGGCTGGTGGCCGGGCGGGGCGGCTTCCCGCGCGATGCTGCCGGGCTGCGGGAACTGCCGGGCATCGGCGCCTATACCGCCGCGGCGGTGGCGGCGATCGCCTTCGACCAGCCCGTGGTGCCGGTGGACGGCAATGTGGAGCGGGTGGTGGCGCGGCTGGCCGCCGAGGAGGCGCCGCTGCCCGGCGCGAGGCCGCGACTCGCCGTGCTGGCCGGGGGCTTCATGGAGAATCCGGCGGCGCGGGGGCGGCCAGGGGACTTTGCCCAGGCGCTGTTCGATCTCGGCGCCACCATTTGCACGCCGCGCAGGCCGGCCTGCGCCCTCTGCCCCTGGCGGGGGGACTGCGCGGCGCAGCAGCGAGGCATCCAGGAGGAGTTGCCGCGCAAGGCGCCTAAGCGCGCAAGGCCGCTGCGGCATGGGGTGCATTTCCTGCTGACCGATTCGGTCGGGCAGGTGCTGCTGCGCCGCCGGCCGCCGCGCGGGCTGCTTGGCGGCATGCTGGAGGTGCCGGGCACGCCCTGGCGGGACGAGAGATGGGGGGAGGCGGAGGCGCAGGATTTCGCCCCGCTGCCCGGCCTGTCCTGGCGCCGCGTGCCGGGCGTGGCGCGGCACGGCTTCACGCATTTCGAGTTGGAAATGGTGCTGCTGGCGGCCGAGATTCCCGCCTTGCTGCCACCGGACGGGATGGAGGCACGGCCGCTGGCCGAGGCCGAATCGGCGCTGCCGACGGTGATGCGCCGCTTGCTCGACCTGCCGCGCTGACCGGGCCGGGCTTCGCGCCGGCTCGCCCGGACGCGGCCCGGACCGACGCTTGCCGCCGGGCCGGCGCCATGAGACAGGCGGCGCCCCTTTCGGAGTAGCGGATGTGAACGATCTTGCCCTCTCCCCGCCGCGTGCCCTGCGGCTTGCCGGCGCGGCCCTGCTCGGCTCCGCCATCCTGGCCGCGAGCGCCCAGATCAGCCTGCCCTTCTGGCCGGTGCCGGCGACCCTGCAGAGCCTGGCGGTGCTGCTGCTCGGCGCCATCGGCGGCGCGCTGGTCGGACTCGCCGCGGTCGGGCTCTACCTGCTCGAGGGCGCGCTGGGCCTGCCGGTCTTCGCCGGCGGCACGGGCGGGCCGGCGGTGCTGGCGGGCCCGACCGCGGGTTATCTGCTGGGCTTCCTGCCAGCGGCCTGGATCGCCGGGCAGGCGGCGGGGCGGGGCCTCGCCGCGCAGGCGGCCCTGCTGCTGGCGGCGCATCTCGTCCTCTTCCTGCCCGGCGTCGCCTGGCTTGCCGGCTTCACCGGGCTGGAAAAGGCCTGGATGGCCGGCTTCCTGCTGTTCGTGCCGGGCACGCTGGTGAAGACCGGACTCGCGCTGGCCCTGCTGCGCGCCCTGAAGCGCTGAGCCGGCGCGGCCGGGGCATCACGGCCTGCCCGGATCGAACACCCCGTAACGGGGGCGGTCCGGGCAGCATCGTCTCCGTACGGCCTCTGCATCATGGCCGTGACCGGCCATGGCGGAGTTGCGGCCCCGCCGCCCGCTACGGCTCCATTCCCGCCACGGCGAGGATCGTCGCCAGGCTCGCCGACATGCCGCGCAGGCTCTCGCGCGGCTCGACATCGATCCACTCCTCCAGCGAATGCGCCCGGCCGCCGCGGCCGCCGGAGCCGATCTTGATCGCGGGGATGCCGAGGCTCATCGGGATGTTCGCATCCGTCGAGGAGTATTCGTGCCGCGGCGCGTAGCCATGCGCCGCGACGGCGGCGGTGGCGAGCCGGACGATGGCGGCATCCATCGGCGTATGGCCGGCCGGGCGGTCGCCGATCGGCCGGCATTCCACCGTGACCGCGCCTTCCTTCGTCGAGCGCGCGGCATTCTCGGCGGCGACCGCGACCTCGACACCCGCCAGGAATTCGCGCTCCAGCCGCGCCAGCTCCGCGGCGGACTGGCTGCGCAGGTCCACCTCCATCCAGACCTCGTTCGGGATGGCGTTCACCGAGGTGCCGCCGCCGAGCACGCTCACGCAATGCGTGGTCTGCGGGTCGGCGGGCGCCGCGAGGTCCGAGAGGGTCAGCGCCGCGCGCGCCATGGCATAGGCGGGGTTGACCAGGCCGAAGGCGCCGAAGCTGTGGCCGCCCGGGCCGCGGAAGGTCACGCGATACCGCTTGCTGCCGATGCCGCCGGTGACGATGCGGTCCACCTCCGGGCTGTCCACGGTGAAGAAGGCCTCGATACTGTGGCGGTGACGCCCTTCGGTGAAGAAGTGCCGCACGCCGCGCAGGTCACCGAGCCCTTCCTCCCCCACATCGCCGAGGAAGAGGATGTCCGCGCGGGTGCGGATGCCGGTGGCGTCCATCGCGCGGAGGAAGGCGAGGTTCACCGCGAGGCTGCGCGTGTCGTCGCCGATGCCGGGGGCGAGGAGCCGCGTCCCCTCCCGCCGCACCCGCACATCGGTGCCGGCGGGGAAGACCGTGTCGAGATGCGCGGCGACGACGATGGTTGTGCCGTTCCCGGTGCCGCGGCGGCGGCCCATGACATTGCCGATCGCGTCCTGCTCCACCTCCTCCAGCCCATGGGCGCGCAGCATCTCCAGATAGGCGCTGGCGCGCTTCTCCTCGCCGAAGGGCGGCGCGGGGATTTCGGTGAGGGCGATGATGTCCGCGACGGTGCGGTCGTGCTCGCGCTCCATCACCGCGACGGCGTCGCGGAAGCGCGGGTCGGCGAGGATGCGGGCGATGGTCGCGTCGGCGGTCATGCTGGGGTCCCTGGGAATGTCGGGCGGAGATCGGGGCAGGCCGCGCCCGGCGTCAAGCGGTGGCGGAACGGGCCCGGATGGCAACCGTTCTCGGCCCGGCGCGGACGGGGAGGGGGCGATGGCGGGGCGGCGGGCGGTGCTGGCGGGCATGGCCACGGCGGCCGCAGCGCAGGGGACGGCTTCGCGGGCGCGGGCCGGGCCGGGCGTGGTATCGGCCCGCACCGTCATCGGCGAGTTCCGCCGCGGCGAGTTCGACATGGTCGGCGTCTTCGACGCGGACTGGCTGCCGGAGCCACGCATGGCGCGGATGCTGGACGCCATGGCGGCCTCGCCCGGGGCCTTCGGCGCGGTGCGGTTCTTCGGCCTGCTGAATGCGGGGGAGCGGGAACAGACCTTCCCGACGGGCAGCGGCAGCACCTGGCCGGCGCCGGAGGCGCCGATGGATTTCTCTCCGTCCTTCGCGGCGCTCGACGCCCTGGTCTCGCGCGGCCTGATCCCCTTCATCGCGCTGACCTTCTTCCCCGCCGCCGTCTCGCCTTCCCCCATCGCGCCGCCGGACGGCTTCGCGCGCTGGCAGGCGCTGCTGCGCGGCTTCCTCGATGCCGCCGTCGCGCGCTTCGGCGCGGATGAGGTGGCGCGCTGGTGGCTGGAGGTGTGGAACGAGCCGAACATGCCGCCCTTCTGGCGCGGCGATTTCGACCGCTATCTCGATCTCTACCGCGCGACCGCCCATGCGGTGCGCGAGAGCGGCCACCGCCTGCGGCTGGGCGGGCCGGCCATCGCCTGGATGCCGCCGGAGGAAGGGTCGCGGCTGATGCGCCGCTTCCTCGCATTCCTGCGCGACGCGCCGGACATGCCCTGCGACTTCCTCAGCTACCACCGCAAGGGCATCTGGGTGAATGAGGAGACGGAGCCGCGCCTCTCCCGCCTGGTGCAGGCGGCCGAGGAGACCGCGCAGATGGCGCGGGAGCTGGTCCCGGAACGCTGCCGCGGCCTCGTGCTGGTGAACAACGAGGCGGATATGAAGGTCGGCTTCGACCACCCCTATGCGCCGCGGATGGATGAGCGCTTCCCCTCCTGGCTCGCCGCCGCCGCCATCGGCCATACCGCACTGTCGCTGCGGCATGCCGGTGCCGGGCTGCGCTTCATGGCGGCGGCGGACAATGCCAACCAGCATCTAGTGCGGGCGCCCTTCGATGGCAGGCGGGCGCTGTTCACGCGGACGGATGCCGGGCCCGCGGACCTCATCAGGCTGCCGGTCTTCCAATTCTACGAGCTGCTGCGGCTGCTCGGCGACCGCCTGCTGGCGATCGAGCCGGGGCCCGAGATCTTCCAGGTGACGACGGCCGGGGAGGGGCGGATCGCCGCCCTGGTGACGCTGCACCCGGAGGGGCCAGGCGGGCCCCGGCGGCTGCGCTGGACGATCGCCGACCTGCCCTGGCCGCGGGTCAACCTCGCCGTCTTCCGGATCGACGGCACGCATTCCAATGCCTTCGCCGCGGCGGGGCGGCGGATGCCGGCGCGGGTGGATGCGGCGGCGGCACGCCGGCTGCGGGTGGCGGCGGAACTCGCGGCGCAGCCGCCGCTGCGCTCCGGCCTGGTGCCGGAGGAGGGCGGGCGTCTGTCGCTCGACCTGGTGCTCGACCCCTTCGCCACGCTGCTGGTCTGGGTGACTCCCTTCGACCCCGCGCCGCCTGCCAGGCCCGCCGGCCTGCGCGCCGAGCCGCGCGGCGCCGATGTGCTGCTGCGCTGGGAGGCATCGCGCGCCCCGGAGCTGTTCGGCTATGAGGTGCTGCGGCACGATCCCGGCCGGCCGTGGCGCGTCGTGGCACCGGTGCTGCGCGGCGCCGAATGGACCGACACGGCGCCGCCCTCCGGCGCGCTGGAATACCGGCTGCGCGCCCTCTCCACCTCCGGCAGGCGCAGCCCGGCCGCGGCGGTGGCGCTGCGCCGCTGACGGGCCGCCCGCCGCGGGCAGGGCCGGACGCTGCGCCGCCCTGCCGGTCCTGGCCGCCCCTGCGGGTGTTTCCATCCTGCGGCGATCCGCTTTAGCCCGGCCGATATCCCTCCTGGGCTTCCTGCACCGGCGGCGGAGGGCTCGGCACGGCGAGGCCGGTCGCCACCCGCTCCAGCACCCCGAGGCAGGTGGCGAGCTCCGCCTCCGGGATGCCGGCCAGGATCTCGGCGCGCACGCCGGTCGCCGCTGCCTCGATCCGGTGGATCAGCGGGCGGGCCTTCTCGGTCAGGTGCAGGGTCTTGGCGCGCCGGTCATGGGAGGCTTCCCGCCTTTCGACCAGCCCCTCGCCCTCCAGCCAATCCAGGGTGCGGACCAGGGTCGGCCCCTCGATCAGCAGGCGGGCGGCGAGATCCTTCTGCGTCATCCCCTCGCCGCCGCGGGAGATCGAGAGCAGGGCTAGCCAGCGCGCCTCGGTCAGGCCGAATTCCGCGATCCGCTGGTCGAGGCGCGCGCGCCATCGCCGCGCGATCTGCGCGATAAGGATGCCGAGCCGCCACTGGGTATGGGCGAGGGTGGATCCGTCCCGCATCCGGCAAGGGTAGGACGCCCGCGAATAATGAGGAAGCTAGATATTGTGGGCGAGGCCTGCCGGTTCGCACGATGGGTGTGCGGTGCGGCATGCCCCTCTGCGCCCCTCCACGGGCAGTTCCTTCCTCCCGTCAGGCGCCCGCCCGCGCCTGTCCGGCCCGGGGGCGGAGGGCAGCCGCTACCGCGCGCCGGCCCGTCCCAGGCCATTCCCTGCCGGGCAGCGTCACCGCCGCCGGCTGTCCAGGCCCGTCCGCGATCCGCTCCGGGCCATCGGCCGAAGAGCAGGGCCACGCCTCCTGTCGTTCCCGGCCCGCCGCGTTCCGCCCTATCCCTTCGCCCGGCTAGGCCGCATGCTGCCCGGCGGGCAGGATAGCGGAGGGGGCGGATGGCGAGGCGCGGCGATGGCACCGGGGTGCCGGCATGAGCCTGGTGCTCGCCAGCCGCGCCGATGGCGTGGCGACGCTCAGCCTGAACCGGCCGGAGCGCGGCAATGCCCTCGGCCCCGAACTGATTGAGGCGCTGGACGAGGCCTTCGAGCGTGCGGTCGCGCATGGCGCGCGCCTTCTCGTGCTGCGCGGGGAAGGGCGGCATTTCTGCACCGGCTTCGACCTGACGGATCTCGAGAGCCTCTCGGATGGCGACCTGCTGCTGCGGGTGGTGCGGATCGAGGCGCTGCTCCAGCGCATCCATGCCGCGCCGGTGACGACCCTCGCGGTCGCGACGGGCCGCACCTTCGGCGCTGGCGCCGACCTCTTCGCCGCCTGCGACCGGCGGATCGCTGCGGCGGGGGCGAGCTTCGCCTTCCCCGGCCCCGCCTTCGGCCTGGTGCTTGGCACGGCGCGGCTGGTGGGGCTGGTCGGGCGGGACCGGGCGCGGGAGGTGCTGCTCTCCGGCCGCGAGATGACGGCGGAGGCCGCGGTCATGTCCGGCCTGGCCACCACCGTGCTGCCGCCGGAGGACATCGCGCCCGAGATCGCCCGCGCCGCGGCGGAGGCCGCCCGTCTCGATCCGGCGACGGTCGCCGCGTTGCACCGGCGGACCACGCGCGCCGAGGATGATGCGGATCTCGCCGCGCTGGTGCGCAGCGCGGCGCGGCCGGGGTTGAAGCAGCGGATCCTGGACTACCGCGCGCAGGTGGCGGCGCGGCGGAAGGGATAGAGCAGATCGCGGGAGGCCGCGAACGACCGGGCGCGTGAATCTGCGGATCAATTAACGACCTGCGGCCGATTGACGTTCGGATACGAACGCGATCCGCTGCAGGCCGGACGCGCGCATCCGCCCGGGAACCACGGCCCGCGGCGGATGGCAGGGGCGCATCGGCACGCCGGGGCGAGGCCCGGCGCTTCAGGCCATGCCCGCCGGCGGACCAGGCTTCGGAGATGCGTGCCATCCGCTGCCGGCCGGGGCGCGGGCCAGCCTGCCGGCGGAACCGCGGCCGTCAGGGAGGGTGCGGCAGCGGATCGCGGAGGAACCGCGGCGCCGGCCGTCCCTTATGCCGCCCGGTGGCCTGCCGGCATGGTGGCGTCGGCGAAGATGCGGGCCGCCGGCAGGCTCAACTCGCAGATCAGCCCGCCCGGCGCCCATTGCCAATCGAGCCGGCCGCCGAGCTGGTCCGTGATGGTACCCCGCATGACGCGGGAGCCGAAGCCCGGCCGCTGCGGCGGGCCAGCGATCTCCGGCCCCTCGCTCTCGGCCCAGCGCAGCCGCAGCGCCCCATCCTCCGGCGCGATGGACCAGGTCACCGCGCCCCGCCCCTGCGGCACGGACAGGGCGCCGTGCTTGATTGCGTTGGTGGCCAGCTCATGCAGCGCCATCGAGAGCGGCTGCGCCGCCTGCGCCGCGAGCATCACCGGGGGGCCGGCGACCAGCACGCGCGGCGGCTCCCCCGGGGGCGCCGGCGTCAGGAAGGACCGCAACTCGCCGCAGACCAAGTCACGCAGATCGGCCCCGGCCCAGCGCCGCTCGGTCAGCAGCGTATGGGCGCGGGCCAGCGCCGCCACCCGCCCCTCGACCGCGGAGGCATAGGCGCGCGGGTCCTCGGCCGGGGTCAGGCGCAGCGCCGCCAGCACCACCGCCAGCGCATTCTTCGCCCGGTGGTCCAGCTCGCGCGTCATCAGCACCTGCCGCTCATCCGCCCGGCGCCGCTCCGTCACATCCCGCAGCAGGCCGGAGACCCGCCAGGCCGCCGGATCCTCCGCGTTGCCGCGCTGCACCTCCCCGCGGATCTGCGCCCAGAGCACGGCGTCGTCCGGCATGGTGACCCGGAACTCCTCCAGCAGCGCGCCGCCCTCGGCCGCCAGGCGCCGCGCCGCCTCCTCCAGCCGCGGCCGCTCCTCCGGATGGGCGATCGCCGGCTGGCCGTGCAGCTCCAGCGGCGCCCTGTCGCTGAGGCCGAGCAGGCGCCGCAGCGCGCCGAGCAGGGCATTGTGGTGGCCGGCGGCCGAACTGGCCTCGAAGGCGACGACCCCGGCTGCTTCCTGGGCGCGGCGCAGCCGGGCCTCGGCCTCCGCCGCCTCCCGGGCGCGGCGTGCCTGCAGGCGCAGCTCCAGCTCATCCATCGCCACGCCGGCGAGGGCGATGAGCCAGCGCCGCTCGGCCTCGGTGATGCCGTCGGGCCGGGGCGTGGTGCCGACGACGCAGACCGTGCCCAGGGCGAAGCCGTCCGGCGTGCGCATGGGCGCGCCGGCATAGAAGCGGACATGAGGCTCCCCGGTCACCAGCGGGTTGTCGGCGAAGCGGGGATCCCGGGTCGCGTCCGGCACCACCAGGACCTCGTCTGGATCGCTCCAGATGGCATGGGCGCAGAAGGCGCAGGAGCGTGGGGTCTGCCGCACATCGGTGCCGATACGGGCCTTGAACCATTGCCGCGTGTCGTCGACGAGGGAGATGAGCGCGATCTCCACCCGCAGGAGATCGCAGGCCAGCATCGCCACGCGGTTGAAGGGTTCTTCCTCCGCCGTGTCGAGGATGCGGTAGCGGTGCAGCGCCGCCAGCCGGTCCTCCTCCCGCCGGTCCGCCGGTGATGCCGGCGCAGGCGTTTCCGATGCGCCCATCTCTTCGAAGGCTGCCATACCCCCAAACCCAGGTGCGGTCGCCATGGTCCATGGTCAGCGACGGCGGAGAAGCATTCATGCGCATGCACGCGCAGGTGTGACAAGGCGACAGCCCCACAACGGGTCGGCGCATCGGCACGCATGCCGTCCCGGAGGGAGGTTGACGCGGGAGCGTCCCGGCAGTTGCGCAGAGTGCCGGGCCGCCCGCCGCCGTGACAGGCCACGCGATGCCGGCGGCGCGCAGGGCCTGATCGGCCGGCCTCAGCCCGAGGCGGCCGCGTCCCGCTCCGCCGCCCGCTGCCGGGCCTCCTCCACCAGGCTGCCGGTATCCCAGCCGTCATCCTGGGCGGTCCGACCGCGCGCGCGGTCGCGCTCCAGCACCGCCACCAGCTGCTCGGAAGCCTCCCGCACCGCCAGGCTGTAGCTGCCATCATCGCCGCCGCGCAGCGCGGCCAGGCGTTCCAGCACCCGCAGGTCGTGGCGGCGGAAGATCCGCCCGGCGCGCTCGGCCTCATAGGCCGGCATGCCGAGGCGGCGCAGCGCCTCCATCCCCATCTCCAGCGCGGAGCCGAAGGTCTCCCGCACCACCAGATGCGCGCCGGCCTCCATCAGTTCATAGGCATGCACGCGGTCGGTGGCGCGGGCCAGCAGCTGGGCCTGCGGGAAGTGCCGGCGCACCGTCCCGACGATGCTGTCCGTCGTCTCCCTCGCATCGGTCGCCACCACCACCAGCGCCGCCTCCCCCGCGCCGGCCGCGTGCAGCAGCTCGGGGCGGGAGGCATCGCCGTAGAAGACGCGGAAGCCGAAGCGGCGGAGCTGCTCGATGGTCTCCATGTCGTGGTCCAGCACCGTCACGGCATGGCCATGCGCCAGCAGCAGCCGGCCGACGATCTGGCCGAAGCGGCCGAAGCCGGCGATCACCACGCTGCCCTGCGGCTCGATCGCGTCCGGCTCGGGCGGCAGCGCCGCGCTGGCCAGCCGGTCGGCCAGGCGCCCATAGCCGAGCATCAGCAGCAGCGTCACCGCCATGGAGAGGGCGACGACGGAGACCAGCAGGCTGGCCTCGTCCGGCGGCAGCACGCCGTTCTGGACGGAGAAGGCCAGCAGCACGAAGGCGAACTCGCCGCCCTGGGAGAGCACCATGGCGGTCAGCAGCAGCTCCGGCCGCGGCCGGCGCGCGGCGAGGCCGAGGCCGGCCAGCACGGCGGCCTTCACCGCGACCAGCAGCAGGACGAGGCCGGCGACGGTGAGCGGCGCCTCCGCCACCTGCGCGAAATCGATCCCGGCGCCGACCGAGAGGAAGAACAGGCCGAGCAGCAGGCCCTTGAAGGGCTCGATGTCGCTCTCGAGCTCGTGGCGGAATTCGCTGTCCGCCAGCACCACGCCGGCGAGGAAGGCGCCGAGCGCGGGGGAGAGGCCGACCGCCTGCATCAGCAGGGTGATGCCGACGACCAGCAGCAGGGCGGAGGCGGTGAAGATCTCCCGCAGGCGCGTCTCGGCGATCATGCGGAAGGCCGGGCGCGTCAGCAGCCGGCCGCCCAGCACCACCGCGGCGACCGCGCCCAGCACGGCGAGCGCCTGGCCCCAGGGCGGCAGGGAATCGATCCAGCCGCCAGGGCTATGCGCGGCCTCCGCGCCCGCCGCCGGGGCCACCGCCAGCAGCGGCAGCACCGTGAGGATCGGGATGACCGCGACATCCTGGAAGAGCAGCACGGCGAAGGAGGTCTCGCCGCCACCGGTCCGCAGCAGGCCGCGCTCCGCCAGGATCTGCAGCGCGATGGCGGTGGAGGACATGGCCAGGATCAGCCCGGCGGCAAGCGCCATGCGCCAGTCGAAGCCGAAGGCGAGGCCGATGCCGGCGATGGCCAGCGCGGTCAGCCCGACCTGCAGCCCGCCCGCGCCCAGCACCGGGCCGCGCATGGCCCAGAGCCGCGCCGGCTGCAGTTCCAACCCCACCAGGAAGAGCATCATCACCACGCCGAATTCGGCGAAATGCATGACGCGTTCGGGATCGCCCGCGAGGCGCAGGCCATGCGGCCCGATCGCGACGCCCGCCAGCAGGTAGCCAAGCACCGAGCCGAGGCCGAGCCGCCTGGCGATCGGCACCGCCGCGACCGCGGCGCAGAGATAGACGAAGGCCTCCGCGAGGAACCCGCCGCCCATGGCTCAGGCCCCCCCATGGGCGTGCTGCGGCTGCGCGGGCCGCGCCTCAGCCTGGCCGTCGCGCAGCCGCTCCAGCAGCGCGCGATAGGCGGTGGCGTGGCGCGCCAGGGCGGCTTCGTCGAGCAGATGCGTGCCGTGCAGGATGAAGGGCGGCAGCCAGCGCATGCGGCAGAGCCGCGCCGTCGCCTCGAAGGGGCGGAGGAATTCCCCGAGGCTGTGGCGGTTCAGCCCCTCCGGCCCATAGGCCGGTTCGCTGCCGCCGGCCGTGACGGCGGACAGCAACGCCTTGCCCGCCAGGGCGGTGCCGGCCTGACCATAGGCAAAGCCGTGCTCCAGCACCAGGTCCTGCCATTCCTTCAGGATGGCCGGGCAGGAATACCAGTAGACCGGGTGCTGGAAGACGATGACGTCATGCCGCAGCAGCAGCGCCTGCTCCCGGTCCACATCGATCAGGAAGTCCGGATAGGCCTCGTAGAGGTCGTGCAGGGTGACGTCCGCGATCCCTTCGGCCGCCCGGCGCAGCGCCGCATTGGCGCGGGAACGCCGGCGCGCGGGATGGGCGAGCAGCACGAGGATGCGCTGGGTCATGGGCGGGGCCTTTCCGGGGGGCAGGCCAGGCTTGGCTGCTGCTCTCCGGAAGGTCAATCTGGCCATCCTGCGGCCGATCACCAACCCGGCGCGCCCCGGCGGCCAATTGCCGGTCCTGACCGGCGCGGGCACCAGCATCGCCGCCGCGCGCGGCGCCCGCCGCCATCCTGTCCGGCATCCCGCCTCGCGGGCGGGGCTTGCGGCAAGGCTACCAGCGGGAGGGCCGCGGCGCCCCCCGCGGCGCTCAGCGCGTCCCGAGCATCTCCGCCCGGTACTCATCCAGCAGCCGCAGCTTCCCGCCGGGCTGCTCGACATGCCAGAAGGCCCAGCCATTGCAACTCGGCGCTTCCTGCACCGCGGCGCCCACCTGGTGGATGGAGCCCTGCGCCCGGCCGCAGCGGATGGAGCCATCGGCCGCGACGGTCGCATTCCAGCGCCGGGCGCGGTCGGTTAGGATGGTGCCGGGCGGGATCACCCCGCGCTCGACCAGCGCGCCAAAGGGCAGGCGGGGCTGTTCCCGCTTGCCGGCGGTGACCAGGGCGCCGCTTTCCGAGATCGGCTCGATGGCGGCGATGCGCTGCGCCGCGGCCTCGGCATAGGCGGGGTCGCGCTCCAGCCCGACGAAGCGGCGGCCGAGCCGGCGGGCCACGGCGCCGGTGGTGCCGGTGCCGAAGAAGGGATCGAGGATGACCTCCCCGGGCATGGTGCAACTCAGGATCACCCGGTGCAGCAGCGCCTCCGGCTTCTGGGTCGGGTGCAGCTTGCCGCCCTTCTCGTCGCGCAGCCGCTCGGCGCCGGTGCAGAGCGGGATGAACCAGTCGCTGCGCATCTGCAGATCTTCGTTCAGCGACTTCATGGCGGCGTAGTTGAAGCGGTAGCGGCTTTCGGGGCCGCGGGCGGCCCAGATCAGCGTCTCATGCGCGTTGGTGAAGCGGCGGCCCCGGAAATTCGGCATCGGGTTCGCCTTGCGCCAGATGATGTCGTTCAGCACCCAAAAGCCCAGGTCCTGCAAGGAGGCGCCGAGGCGGAAGACGTTGTGGTAGCTGCCGATCACCCAGATGGTGCCGTCCTTGCGCAGCACCCGCCGCGCCTCGGTCAGCCAGGCGCGGGTGAAGGCGTCATAGGCCGGCAGGCCGTCGAACCGGTCCCATTCGTCATCCACCCCGTCCACCAGGCTGTCATCGGGCCGGCGCAGGTCGCCCTTGAGTTGCAGGTTGTAGGGCGGGTCGGCAAAGATCGCATGGACCGAGGCCGGCGGGAGCCGGCGCATCAATTCGATGCAGTCCCCGACCATGATCTGGTCGAGCGGCAGATCGAGCCCGGTTCCCACGATGTCCCTCATTCCATTGCTGCGCGCCGGCCTCCGCTTGCGCCGGGGCGGCCCGGATCGGTGCGATCGGGGCGCGAATCCCCACTGCCCGCCAACATCGCCGTGCCGAGTCGCCGGGTCAACCGAAGCCTGGGCGGCTTCGGCATCTGGCGTGGCAAGTGTGTTCTTGCGGACTCAGACCGGTCCAGGTCAGGGGCCGGCCTGGCGGGGCAGGAGAGGGGCGTCAGAGGGTGAGCGCCGCCTGATCCACCGGCGCGAAGCCGCGCCTGTGGTGCGGGCAGGGCCCATGCTCGGCCAGCGCCGCGCGGTGCCGGGCGGTGGGGTAGCCCGCATGGGCGGCGAAGCCATAGGCCGGCCAGCGCGGATCGAGCCGCGCCATCGCGCGGTCCCGCGTGACCTTGGCCAGGATGGAGGCGGCGGCGATCGAGAGGCTGAGCCCGTCCCCGCCCACCACGCAGCGGACCGGGCAGGGCAGGAGGGGCGGGCGATTGCCGTCCACCAGCGCGAGGTCCGGCGCCACGCGCAGCCGCGCCACGGCCCGCGCCATGGCGAGGTGGGTGGCGCGCAGGATGTTCAGCCGGCCGATCTCGGCGGCGGAGGCAGCGGCGATGGCGCACTCCGCCTCGCCGCGCGCGGCGGCCTCCCGCAGGGCGGCGAAGGCAGCGTCGCGCGCCGCCGCCTTCAGGCGCTTGCTGTCGTCCAGCAGGGCGGCAAGGGCAGGCGGGACGCCTTTCGGGAAGGCCACGGCGGCGGCGAGGACAGGACCGGCGAGCGGGCCGACCCCGGCCTCGTCCACCCCCGCGACCAGGCCGCCGGCTGCCGTCTCCAGCGAGAAATCGGGCATGCGGCGGAGACTACAGCGGATCGCGCCCTTATCCGAACGCCGATCCGCCGCAGGGTACGGCCCGCAGACCGGATGCACGCCCCCGGGCGTCTATGCCCGTCGTGATCCGGGCCAGCCGCCGCGCCCGGTCCGGGCGGGGGCGCGCCGGCGCCTCAGGCCGGGGAGGCGAGCGGCTTGTCCTTCTCCACGATATAGGTGATGGCCAGGCGGCAGTGCTTGAGCGTCCTGCCGCCATGCGGGGTGTTCGGCGGCACCTGGAAGCCTTCGCCGGCGACGTAGCGCTTTGCCGGCTGGCCCTGGATCTCCAGCTCCAGCTCGCCTTCCGTCACCACCGAGGATTCGATGCCGGGATGCGTGTGGCGGGCGATTACCGTGCCCTCCGGCGCTTCCAGCGTCATCAGGATGGAGATCCTGCCGTCGCCCGGATAGTCGATGGTGCTGAGCGTCTTGCGCTGGACGCCCTGGGCCTGCGCCGGCTCCACGCCGGTGGCGATGAGACCGACCGCGCTGCAGATGGCGCAGGTGATGAAGGCGCGACGTGAGGCCATGGGGGCGTCCCTTGTATCGTTCCGTACCCAGGGGTTCACGCTAGGGCCGCTGCATCGGCCCGGCAATCCATCGCCTCTCGCCGGGGCGTGTCCGGCCGGAACCCGGTGTTGCATGGCACCGGCGCGGGCATGGCAGCTAGGCTCCCGGGGCAACTGCCGCAGGGAGCCAGGGATGACCAGGTCCTCCCGCCCGCTGAACCGCCTGCGCGCCCTCTGGGCGGAGGACCGCTGCGCGCTGGGCGCCATCGCCACAATTCCCTCCGTCCAGGTAGTGCAGATGCTTGCCGCCGCCGGGCTCGACTTCATCATCATCGACATGGAGCACGGGCCGATCGGCCCGGCGGAGGCGCATGCGATGATCGCCGCGACGCAGGGCACGCCCCTGGTGCCCCTGGTGCGCGTCGCCGCCACCCAGGCCTGGCACGCCAAGGTCCCGCTCGACCTCGGGGCCATGGGCGTCTGCTTCCCGCTGATCTCGACCCGGGCCGATGCCGAGGCGGCGGTGCGCGCCGTGCGCTACCCGCCCGCCGGCGAGCGCGCCTGGGGGCCCTTCTACGCGCCGCCACGCTGGGGCCTCTCGCCGCGCGACTACCAGGACCGTGCGGATGCCGAGGTGCTGGCGATCGCCACCATTGAGCATCAGGCGGCGCTTGAGACCATCGAAGAGGTCGTGGCGGTGCCTGGCCTCGACCTGGCCTTCATCGGGCCGGGCGACCTTGCGACCAGCCTCGGCCACCGCGGCCTTGCCGAGCACCCGGATGTCCAGGCCGCGGCACAGCGGCTGGAGGCGGCGATCCGCGGCAGCAAGGTGGTGCTGGGCGGTGTCGCGCCGCAACCGGAACAGGCCAGGGCCATGATCGCGCGCGGCTACCGGGCGCTGGTGGTTGGCTTCGACTGGTCGCTGCTGCAACGGGGTGTCGCAGCAGCCATCGCCGGGGTGCCGCGCTAGAACGGATCACGGGCGGGCGTGAACGCCCGGGAGCGTCAATCCGCCCGATGAACAACGCGCTGCAGCGAAGGGTTTGCCTTCCGCGGCCGCAGCCGCCTAGGCTTCCTCCGCCAAGAAGAACACGGAGGCGTCCATGCCCGACGGCACCCAGAAGCCGCAGGCGAGCACGATGCGGAAACGGCTGACGGTGGATGAACCCTCGCCGCGCTCGGTCTTCCTCGACGTGCCGAACATGCCCTGGGAGGAAACCAAGTTTCCCGGCATCAAGTGCAAGACGCTCTACAGCGACGGCAGCGGCATGGCGACGCTGCTGCTGGACCTGGAACCGGGCGCGGTGGTGCCGCTGCATGAGCACACCGCGATCGAGCAGACCTATGTGCTCAAGGGTCATTTCGTAGATGAGGAGGGCGAGTGCCTGCCCGGCCAGTTCGTCTGGCGCCCGGCCGGCAACACCCATATCGCCTGGGCGGGGAAGGAGGGGGCGACGATCCTCGGCGTCTTCCTCAGGCCCAACATCTTCGCCGATGGCCGGCCCTTCTTCACCGAAGAGAAGAAGGCGTAGCGCCACTGCGCCCGCCACCCGTCCCCGCCATGCACGGCACCGGCGCGGGGCGCGCCGATGCCATGCACCCCGCCCTGCCGCGCATCGGGGGGGGGCGTGCGCGGCGGACGGGATGGCCGGGCGTGCCTGGGGGGAAGCCGCCCGGCCATGACGTGGGGGGGAGGGGTAGGCGGTCCCTGCCGCGGGGCTAGAGCAGCTCCAGCTGCCGCGCCTCCGTCCGCGCCGCCGGCACCGCGAATTGCGAGCAATCGAGCTTCTGGCCGCGGGCATTCGTGCCCGTCATGCCGAGCCGCGCCGCCGCGACCTGGAAGCGCTGCGCCAGCATGTCGGCATAGACGCCGGTGCCGGTCTGCCGCTGCCCCCAGCGGCTGTCATAGGCGCGGCCGCCGCGCGTCTCCCGCACCAGGGCCAGGATGCGCGCGGCGCGCTCTGGAAAATGCGCCTGCACCCATTCCTCGAAGAGCTGGCGGATCTCCAGCGGCAGGCGCAGCAGCACATAGCCCGCGCGGGTCGCGCCGGCGGCGGCGCTTTCGGACAAAATCCGCTCCAGCTCCGCGTCATTGAGCCCGGGGATCATCGGCGCCGCCAGCACGCCGGTCGGCACCCCGGCCTGGCTCAGCGCCGCCATCGCCTGCAGCCGCCGGAAGGGCGAGGCCGCGCGCGGCTCCATCCGCCGCGCCAGGTTCGGATCCAGCGTGGTGACGGAAAGGCAGACATGCACCAGGTTGCGCCGCGCCATCCGCGTCAGGATATCGAGGTCGCGCAGCACGCCGGCCGATTTGGTCACGATGGTGACCGGGTGGCCGAAGCGCTCCAGCACCTCCAGCACCTGGCGGGTGATCAGCAGCGTCCGCTCGATCGGCTGGTAGGGATCGGTATTGGCACCGAGCGCGACCGGCCGCGGCGCATAGCCCGGGCGGCGCAGCTCCTTCTCCAGCAGCGCCGGGAGATCGGGCTTGAAGAGCAGCTTCGTCTCGAAATCCAGGCCCGGCGAGTAGCCGATATAGGCATGGCTCGGCCGGGCATAGCAGTAGACGCAGCCATGCTCGCAGCCGCGATAGGGGTTCAATGACCGGTCGAAGCCGATATCCGGGCTGTCATTGAAGGTGAGCGCGCTCCTCGCCCGCTCCCTCACCAGGGTGGTCGGCAGCGGCGGCAGGTCGGACATATCCGCCAGCGTGCCCCAGCCATCGTCGAAGGCCTCGCGCGCCGTGCTCTCGTACCGGATGGCGGGATTCGAGAGGGCGCCGCGACCCTTGCGCAGCCCAGGGATCCCGGCAGAAACGGAGAGACCATCCGGCATGGCGGCGTTCCCATTCTGTTCGTCGCCACCTTGCCGGGTGCGGCGCGGGGCTGTCAAGAACATCATAGGAACGAATGGTTAAGGACCCCTTGGAACAAACCCTGTCCATCGTCATCCCGACCCTGAACGCCGCCGGCAGCCTGGGCAGGACGCTGGCCGCCTGCGCCGAGGCCAGGACAGGGACGGGGGCGGAACTGGTGGTGGCGGATGGCGGGAGCACGGATGGCACGCCCTCCCTTGCCGAAGCCGCCGGCGCCCGCCTGGTCGTGGCCCCGCGCGGCCGCGGCCCGCAGCTCGCGGCCGGCGCTTCGGCGGCGCGTGGCGACTGGCTGCTTTTCCTTCATGCCGACACAAGGCTTGCCCCGGGCTGGGCGGCGGCGGCGCGCGGCTTCCTGGCAGACCCGGCCAATGCCCGCCGCGCCGCCCACTTCACCTTTGCGTTGGACGATGCCTCGCCCGAGGCGCGGCGGCTGGAACGGCGGGTGGCCTGGCGCTGCCGCGCCCTGGCGCTGCCCTATGGCGACCAGGGGCTGCTGCTCTCGCGCGCCCTCTATGACGCGGTCGGCGGCTACCGGCCGATCCCGCTGATGGAGGATGTGGACCTGGTCCGCCGCCTCGGCCGCCGCCGGCTCGCCGCGCTGCCCGTGCCGGCCGTCACCTCGGCCGAGCGCTGGCGGCGGGAGGGCTGGCACCGCCGCTCGGCGCGCAACCTGCTCTGCCTGTCGCTCTGGTTCCTCGGCGTGCCGCCGCGGCTGATCCGGCGGGTCTATTCATGAGGGCGGAGCGCATCGGCACGGGGCGCTGGGCGGGCCGATGAAGGGCGATACGCTGATCATCTTCGCCCGCGCCCCGCGGCTCGGCACCGTCAAGCGGCGGCTTGCCGCCGGCATCGGCGACCTGGCGGCGCTCCGATTCTACCGCGCCCAATTGCGCCGGCTGCTGCGGGAGGTCGGGCGGGACCGGCGCTGGCGGACCGTGCTGGCGACCACACCCGACCATCTCCGCTGGCCCACCGGCCTGCCGATGCGGCCGCAGGGCCAGGGCGACCTCGGCCAGCGCATGGGCCGGGCGCTCGCGCGGCACCGGCGCGCGGTGCTGGTCGGCTGCGACATCCCGGAACTCGGCCCGGACGATATCGCCGCCGCCTTCCGCGCCCTCGGCCGGGCGCAGGCGGTGTTCGGCCCGGCGGAGGATGGCGGCTACTGGCTGGTCGGCTGCGGCCCGCGCCGCCCGCCGGACCCCTTCGCGCGCGTGCGCTGGTCCACCGGGCATGCGCTGGCGGACACGCTGGCCAATTGCCGAGGCTACCGGGTCGCGCTGCTGCGCCGGTTGCAGGATGTGGATACTGCCGAGGATCTCGCCGCGCTGCGGCGGCCGGCGCGGGGCTGACCGCGCCATGTCATGCGCGGCGGACGAAACGCCGGCCTGAGGCCCGCCGCCTGGGCGGCGAAGCCAAGCCGGCGCCGGCCTCTGATACCGTCTCCGGATGATCAGCTCGGCTGAACGGGCTTGGGCCACCAATGGAAGTTGGTGTGCGGCTGGAGGGTGGCGGCATCGAACTGGCGACAG
>JAESGY010000271.1_pt1 | contig 32621 bp, 33 predicted proteins | sample 9269841 | NCBI WGS metagenome assembly JAESGY01 (sample SAMN17022865, study PRJNA683097) | algae metagenome | isolation source: Spirirestis rafaelensis WJT71-NPBG6 and co-occurring heterotrophs from... | place: USA: Pinto Wells, Joshua Tree National Park, Colorado Desert, CA | collected 2006-08-15
TGGCAGGCGCAGCATGGCGGCCGTCCTTTGGCGGGGACACCCCAGGCTAGCCGATCAGTGGCTTCGCCACCCGCCTCATCAGGCGCATGCCAGTGCCAGCGCCCCAAAAAACGGCCAAAGCCGAGCTCAAGGGCCTGCGCATCACCATGCCCCGGCAGCCGCCCGCCTACCACTCGAGCCCGAAGACCCGCCCATGCGCCCGCAGCGGTGCCGCCTCCGCCCCCGCCGCGCCGATCGCGCCCCAGAGCGAGACCGCGACGCTGTCGAGCACGGGGATGCCGAGCTCCGCCTCCAGCGCCGGGGCGATGCGGCCGCCGCGGAAATTGGTGCAGTGGATCGCGATCGCCTCCGGCCCTGCCGCCGCCACTTCCCGCACCAGCCGTGCGACCACTGCCTCGTCATGCTCGGCAAAGCTGAAATTGCCCGGATCCTCCAGGTGCCGCTCGGCGACGCATTGCAGGCCGTGCTCCGCGAAGCGCGCTGCGATCGCCTGCTGCACCTCCGCGAGATAGGGCGTGACGAGGCCGATCCGCCGCGGGCCCAGGGCGGCGAAGGCGCGCAGCAGGGCCAGCGTCGCGGTGGTCGCCGGAATGCCGGTGCGCGCCGTGATCGCCTCGCACAATGTGCGGTCCTGGTCGAGGCCGAGCCAGGAGCCGCTGGTGCCGTTCCAGCAGATGGCGTGCACCTTCGCATCCGCCAGCAGCTCCGCCGCTGCCAGCACGGGCGAGAGGTCGAACTGCGCGCGCGAGCCCTCACCGAGATTGATCGCGACCACCCGGAAGCGCGCGAAATGCGCCGATGCGCCGGGCAGGTCGGCGAGCATCGCGGCCGTCAGCGGCTCCAGCGCGGTGTTGGAGGAGGGGGTGAGCATGCCGAGGCGAAGGGCGCGGGTCATGGGCCCTTCTCCGGCAGCGCGCTGCGCGGTGTCAACCGGGCACGGGTAGGGGCGGGCATGTGGGCAGCCGCGTGGCTCCGGCCCCTGCATTCGGCCCAAGCACGATTCCGCGATGTGATTCGCGGCACAGTCGCTACCGATTCGGTTCCTCCAGGCTTGCGGCGCAAGATGACGCGTGGAGACGGTCCGATGCGAAGCCAGCCCCGATCCTGGCGCCGGACATGGCCGGCCCTCATGGCCCTTGCCCTTGTCCTGTGCGGCCTGCCGGCGCGGGCGGGGGCGGCGCCCGATGGCGGCGACGCGACCGAGGTCGTCGGGCTGACCGGGGCGGACAATGCCCTGCTGACCCTGCCGCCGCGGCGCAGCCCGGACCGCCCCATGCCCGTCGTCCTGCTGCTGCCGGATTCCGACGGCCCGGGACCGCGCACCGCATTCTACGGCCAGCGCCTTCTGGAAAACGGCATCGCGCTGCTGGAATTGCCGGGCGGCGACGACCCGGAGAATGGCGGCATGCCGCCCGGCGGCCCGCCTCTGGCGCCGCTGCTGGCTGCAATGGCCGCCGATCCGCGGCTGGATGTCCGGCAGGTCGCGCTTGTGGGGCTGGGGGAGGGGGCGCGCCGCATCCTGCCGGGCCTTGCCGCCGGCGGGCCCGTCGTGGCGCTCGTCCTGCTTTATCCGGGCTGCGACGCCGGGCTGGCCGAGGCGGCGCGGCAGGTCGGCGGCGCGCCGCGCATCCTGCTGCTGCATGGCGACGAGGACGCGGCCAACGACCTGGGCGCCTGCGCCGCGGTGGCCGGCGCCTTCCCGGCGCAGCAGGAGGTGCGCCACCGCGTGCTGGCCGGCGCCGGCTATGGCTGGGACGCCTATGCCATGGTGCGGCCGGGTGGTGCGGTGCTGCTGCCGCACCCCGCCGGCAACGGCCGCCGTGCCTGGTCCCAGCCGGATGCGCGGACCACGGAAGTCGCGGCGGATCGCGTGCTGGGCTTCATCCTGGCGGCGCTTGCCGGGCGGTGAGGGCGGGTCAGCCCCCGACCGCCAGCCCCGTCCCGTCCTGCCCGCGCATCGCCCAGCCGGTGGTGCGCCGCTCGATCGCCGCGGCGACCGCATACATCAGCACGCCCATCACGCCCGTCACCACCAGCCCGGCGAAGACCAGCGGTACGTCGAAGCGGGAGGAGGCGACGATCATCAGGTGGCCAATGCCGGCATTGGCCGCCACCGTCTCCGCGATGATGGAGCCGACGAAGGCGATGGTGATCGCGACCTTCAGCGAGGCGAAGAAATAGGGCATCGCCCGCGGCAGCCCGACCTTACGGATGATGTCCGTCTGCTTGGCACCGAGCGCGCGCAGCACATCCTTCAGCTCCGGCTCCACGGTGGCGATGCCGGTCGCCACATTCACCACGATGGGGAAGAAGCTGATGAGGAAGGCGGTGATGACGGCCGGCCAGGTGCCGATGCCGAACCAGATCACCAGCACCGGCACCACCGCGACCTTGGGGACGGAGTTGAAGGCGATCAGCAGCGGGTAGAGGCCGCGATAGAGCAGCGTGGAGGAGCCGATGGCAACGCCGAGCGCCAGGCCGAAGGCGACGGCCAGCAGGAAGCCGAGCACGGTGGTGAATAGCGTCTGCCCGGCATTCTCCAGGATCGGCCACCACCATGTCTGGATGCTCAGCGCCACCGCGCTGGGGGCCGGCAGGATGAACTCCGGCACGCCGAGGATCCGCACCCCTCCCTCCCAGAGCAGGAAGGCGGCGAGGGTGACGAGCCAGGGCAGCGCCGCCTCCAGCCGCCGGCGCCTGCGGGCGCGGGCGAGGATGGGGTCAGCGGACATCGGCCGCCTCCCGCCGCGCCGCATCCGGCCCCTCCTCGCGGGCGGCCGCGATATGGTCCCGCAACTCCTGCACCAGCGCCTGGAATTCGGGCGCGTAGGTGTCCTCCAGCCGGCGGGGCCGCTGGAAGCCCACCTCCCGCTCGGCGATGACCCGGCCGGGGCGGGCGGACATGACCAGCACGCGATCGGCCAGGTAGGCCGCCTCGCGCAGATCATGGGTGACCAGGATGACGGTGGGCCGGCGCGCCATCCATACGTCCTGCAGCACCGCCCAGAGGTCCTCTCTCGTGAAGATGTCGAGCGCGCCGAAGGGCTCGTCCAGCATCAGCAGCGCCGGCCGGTGGATCAGCGCGCGGCAGAGGCTGGCGCGCTGCTGCATGCCGCCCGAGAGCTGCCAGGGGTATTTCTGCTCGAACCCCGCGAGGCCGACCTGCGCCAGCAGCTCCCGCGCCTCCGCCTCGTAGCGCGTCCGCTCCCGCCGCAGCAGGCGGCGATGCGGCTCCACCACCTCCAGCGGCAGCATCACGTTGTCGAGGATGCTGCGCCAGGGCAGCAGGGTGGGGTTCTGGAAGGCCATGCCCGCGATGGCGACCGGGCCGCTGACCGGCCTGCCATCCACCGCGACGCGCCCGGCCGTTGCGGGCCATAGCCCGGTGACCAGGCGCATGAGGGTGGACTTGCCGCAGCCCGAGGGGCCGACGACGGCCACGAATTCCCCGCGCGCCGCGGCGAGGTCGGTGCCCTGGAGGGCGAGCGTCCCCTCCACGCCGCCATAGCGCATGGAAACCTGCTCGACCTGGACGAAGGGGGGTGGGGGCATGCGAGGCTGGGCTCCGGAGGGCACGGACAAGGTAGCAAAGCGCGCGCCAGGGCAGGGGCGCGATGCTGGCCCCGGCGGCGGCGCTGCTGCCGCCATCGGCGGGGATCAGCCCCAGCCGGGACGGGGGGCGGCCGACGCGACCGGACCGCAGCTGTGGCCGGGCGGGCGGGCGGGCCCGCGATGCTGCGGCCCGCCCGCGCCCGTCTGATAGCGGATTACGCCGGGACCTGGACGACGCTTCGCCGCCAGTCCCCGCGCGTGACGCGGCCTGATGCACCCGGGCCGCGACGCCCGGGCGCGTTCCGCCTCAGCGGACGACCGTGACCGCCCGGCGGTTCTGCGCCCAGGCCTGCTCGTCCGAGCCGAGCTCGGCCGGGCGGTCCTTGCCGTAGCTGATGGTCTGGATGCGCGAGCCGGCGATGCCATTCGTCACGAGCTGGTCGCGCGCGGCATTCGCCCGCCGCTGGCCGAGCGCCAGGTTGTACTCGCGGGTGCCGCGCTCATCGGCATGGCCCTCGACGGTCACCTGCACCTGCCGGTACTGGGCCAGCCACTGGGCCTGGCGCTGCAGGGTCGGGCGCTGGTCGGCGCCGATGGTCGCGCTGTCGGTCGCGAAGAAGACGCGGTCCCCCGCGGTCGCGGCCAGGTCCTCCTGCGAGCCGGGGCGGGCCGCGCCGCGCTGGCCGCCGCCGGGCAGGGCCGAGCCGGCAAGGCCAGCCTGGCCTGCGGCGGCGCCGCTGGTCGCGGCATTCTCCGCGGAATCCGAACAGGCAGCCACGAGGACGGCAAGGGCCAGGACGGCAGCCGGCGCGATCTTCATAGGATACTCTCTCTGCTACAGGGCCAGGACGCCAGGCGCGGCCGTCCCGCGGCCGACGGCATCGCCCGGCGGCGGCAGGAGCGCAAGCGGAGCTTGCGCGCGGCACGCGAAAAGCGCCTGGCTGCGGCACGCCTGCCGCGCCGGCCGGTTGCGCCGGGTGCGATTCCGGCCGATGCAGGGCGGCGGCGCGGCCCGCCGGCCGCGCCGGGAGGGGAAACGCCATGCTCACCGTGCATCACCTGGGCAAGTCCCAGTCGGAGCGGATCGTCTGGCTCTGCGAGGAGCTGGGCATTCCCTATACGCTGAAACATTACACGCGCGACCCGATGACCATCCTGTCGCCGCCGGAGCTGAAGGCGCTGCACCCGATCGGCGCCGCCCCGGTGATCACCGAGGATGGGCTGGTGCTGGCCGAATCCGCCGCGATCATGGAGTACATCCTGGCGAGGCATGGCGGTGGGCGGCTGGCGCCCGGCCCGCAGCCTCAGGCCTTCGCCGACTATCTCTACTGGTTCCATTTCACCAACGGCACGCTGCAGCCTGCCATGGGCCGGATGATGATCCTCGGCCGGCTGAACCTGCCTGAGGACAACCCGGTGCGGCAGGCGATGCAGGGGCGGCTGGACCGCGCGCTCGGGCTGGTCGAGTCCCGGCTGGCAGCCGTGCCCTGGCTGGCGGGGCAGGACTTCACCGCGGCCGACATCATGATCGGCTTCACCCTGACCACCATGCGCTATTTCCACCCGGTGGATGTCACGCCCTACCCCGTCATCCGCGCCTATCTGCAACGGATCGGCGGGCGGGAGGCCTATCGGCGGGCCATGGCGAAGGGCGATCCGGGCATGCGGCTGCTGCTGGACTGAGACCGGGGGCCGTGGATGGCAGCCCATCGACGGCCCTCCCGATCGCCGGGCGGTCTGCCCCGCAAACCCCGGCGATGCCGCAGTTGCAGCGGCGCCCGTTCCGGCGCCCGGCGTGAATGGAATAGCCATGCCGCTGGCAGGAGACGGCCGGGCCGGCCATTGCGGCGCGCGCCTCGCATGCCGTCCGGTTCCGCAATGGCCGGCGCTTCGGCCCGGGCGCCGGTCAGGCCGGCCCGTCGCCCCGCTTGGGCGCCGCGCCCCGGGCGGTTTACTTTCCGCCCCGCCCGCCGCATCTGGGGCCCCATGAAGATCGACGGCACCCCCTATCGCAGCGTCTGGGTGGATGCGGATGGCTGGTCCGTCCGCATCCTCGACCAGACGAAGCTGCCCTGGCAGCTTGACATCCTCCGCCTGACCGATGCGCAGCAGGTGGCGCATGCCATCCGCTCCATGCAGGTGCGCGGCGCGCCGCTGATCGGCGCGGTCGCGGCCTATGGCGTCGCCCTCGCTCTGCGCGCCGATGCCTCCACCGAGACCCTCAACCGGGTGGTGGCGATGCTGGGCGAGACGCGCCCCACCGCCATCAACCTGCGCTGGGCGCTGGACCGCATGCGCGCCCGGCTGCACAACCTGCCGGCGGGCGAGCGCGTGACCGCCGCCTATGCCGAGGCACAGGCGATCGCCGATGACGATGCCGAGACCTGCCGCCGCATCGGCGAGCACGGCCTGCCCCTGCTGCGGGAGATCGCGGCGAGGAAGCCGGCCGAGAGGGTGAACGTCCTGACGCATTGCAATGCCGGCTGGCTGGCGACGGTGGATTACGGCACCGCCCTCTCCCCCATCTACCAGGCGCATGACGAGGGCATCCCGGTGCATGTCTGGGTGGACGAGACCCGGCCGCGCAACCAGGGCGCCGCGCTGACCGCCTTCGAGCTCGGCAAGCATGGCGTGCCGCATACCGTCATCGCCGACAATGCCGGCGGCCATCTGATGCAGCATGGCGAGGTCGATCTCTGCATCGTCGGCACCGACCGGGTGACCCGGACGGGCGACGTCGCCAACAAGATCGGCACCTATCTGAAGGCGCTGGCGGCGCGGGACAACGGCGTGCCCTTCTGGGTGGCGCTGCCGCATTCCACCGTCGACTGGCGCGTCGGGGACGGCGTCGCCGAGATCCCGATCGAGGAGCGGGCGGAGGCGGAGGTGACGGACCTGACCGGCCGCACCACGGATGGCCGGCTGGAGACCATCCGCGTCGCGGCCGAGGGAAGCCCGGCCGCCAACCCGGCCTTCGACGTGACGCCGGCCCGCCTCGTCACTGGCCTGATCACCGAGCGAGGGCGCTGCGACGCCTCCGAGGCCGGGCTGCGCGGGCTCTACCCCGAGGCCGGGTAGCGCGCATCGCTCCGGGGGGTGAAGCCGCTACGCAGGCACCGGCCTGCGTGGATGGTTGCGGGGCGCGGGCGCCCCGCAGCGTGATGCCGCCCCCACAAAGGATGCCCTGCCGCGGCTTCGTCCTGGGCTCCGAACCCGATCCGCCGCGGGTCAGTCGAAGAGGAAGTCCGCGGCCGTCAGGGTGGAGAGGCCGAGCACGGTGAGGGTGTTCTCGACCACCGGGCTCGGCGGCCCGCTCTCCGTGCGGCTGAAGAGGATGAAGCTGCCGGCCTCGGTCACCTGGATCTTCGGCTGCAGGTCCGCGAAGCCGCGGATGCCCTGGCTGGCATGGCCGGTCAGGTCGATCCGGTCCTGGCCCGGCTCGAAGTCATGGATGCGGTTCGCCTGGCTGAAGGGGCTGATGACGAAGACGTCGCGGCCCGTGGTCACGCCCTCCCCGGCGATGATCGCGGCATCGCCCCACATGTCGTTGTTGGCGTTGGTGCCGCTGACCAGCGTGTCGTTGCCGCCCCGTGCCTCGCCCGCCATGATCTCGGCGTCGCCATACAGGCTGTTCGTGGTGCCGGGATAGGAGCCGCCGCCGGTGACCAGGTCGTTCCCGCCCGCGGCGCGGCCGGTCATGAGCCAGGCATCGCCGTGCAATGCGTTGACTGCGGCCCCGCGCGCGCTGAGGCCGGCGCCGCCGAGCAGGTCGTCATTCCCGCCCCTGGTGTCGTCCGCCATGATCTCGGCATCGCCGAACGCCGCGATGAAATTGCCGCTGGCCCGCAGCACATCCCGGCCGCCCGTGGCGAAGTCCAGCATCAGCCGCGCATCGCCGATCAGGACGGAGGTGCCGCCAGGACCCGAGAGGCTGTCATGGCCCCCCGCCGCCCGGTCCCAGAGCACATCCGCATCGCCCTGCAGGGTGAGGAAGATGTCGCCGGGGCTGATGCTTCTGTCCCGGATGAAGTCGCTCAGCCCCCGGGGCAGGGACTGGTTGCCGGCGGTCTGCTGGCCGCCGAGCACGCCCGGCCCGTCGCCATATTCGGTATAGGGAATGCTGTCCGGCGGGGCTTCAACGAGGGTGGAGGCTTCATGCTGCATGGCTGAAATTCCCTTTCCGCCCGGCTGCGCGCCGGGGGCCCACGGCCTGCCGGGACAGCATCGCGCGGATCGCGCCCTGGTGCCGACACAGCGGCGGTAGGCGAAGCCCTGGCCCGCGCGGCGCGCCGGCTGTGACATCCGTGCCATGGCATGGATAACGGCTTTCGCTCGGAGCGTGCTGACCTCCATGGCGCTTTCGCCCAGGGGCGAAGCGGTGCCTTGCCTCGCGCTGAGGTGAACCAGCCGCGCGCTGCCGGCCCGTGCCGCGCGTGGAAAGTCACGGAAACGACCGCGTTCGCCGCCTGCGGAAGCGCCAGCGGGCAGGCAGAACCGTGTCTCGCCACGCGCAGGAAGGGGGAAGTGTTCCATGGCCAGCATCGCGCACCGGATCCCGGCGAGGATCGCCCTCGGCAGCCTCGGCCTGGTCCTTGCCCTCGGCGCCCCCCCGGCCCGGGCGCAGGATGCCGCCCGGATGGAGGCGATCGAGCGGCAGATCCGCGCCCTGCAGGGCGAGCTGACCCGCATGCGCCGCGACATGCAGGCGCGCGAGATGGAAGCCCGCGCCGCGCGGCAGGAGGCGGCGCAGGCCCGCAGCGAGGCGCAGGCGGCGCAGCGCCGGCTCGACACCACCCCGCCGCCGCGCCTGACCGAAGCGCCGCCGCCCGATCAGGTCCGCCTGGCTTTCCGCGATGGCAGGCCGACCATCAGCTCGGCCGATGGCCGCTTCCAGGCCTTCATGGGCGGGCAGGTCCAGTGGGATGTCGGCGGGGCCATCCAGGGCCGGCCGGGCGCGGCGGACAGCCCGGGCGAGCGGCTGGACACCTTCGGCCAGAACCTCCGCCGCGGCAGGCTGCTCTTCGGCTTCCGCTTTGACGACTTCCAGCTCAACCTCACGCCGGATTTCGGCGGCTCCCCGGATGGCACGCCGTCGCTCTACGAGGCGAATTTCAACTGGTCGCCGGTCCGGCCGCTCACACTGACCCTCGGCTACTACAAGCCGCATTTCGGGCTCGGCGACGCGATGAGCTCGAACGATTTCCTGATGCTGGAGCGCCCGAGCATCATCGAGATCGCCCGCAACATCGCCGCCGGCGATGCGCGCGCCGTCATCGGCGGGCGCTGGGCGGCGGAGCGCTGGTTCGCCTCCGCCTACCTGACAGGCGATTCCTACGGCTCGAACGAGGACAGCCAGGCGACCACGGGGCAGACCGGCGCCGTCCTGCGCGTCGCCGGCCGGCCCTGGCGGACTGACGACACCGATCTGCATCTTGGCGTCACCGGCTCCTACGCCTTCGACATCCGGCGCGACTCCGAGGGGCAGTCGCTGCGGCTGCGCGACCGGCCGGAATGGCGCATCGACCAGACCCGGCTGATCGACACCGGCGGGCTGCCGGCCGACGGCGCCTGGACCGCCGGCCCCGAATTCGGCCTGCGCTGGCGGAATTTCCTGCTGCAGGGCGAGTATGTGCGGATCGGCGTGGAGCAGTCCGAGTCCGGGACCTCGCCGCGTCCGGACCTCAGCTTCGAGGGCGGCTATGTCGAGGCGAACTGGGTGATCACCGGCGAGCCGCGCCGCTACAGCACCAGCAGCGCTGCCTTCCGCCGGCCGGATCCGGCCCATCCCTTCAGCCTCCAGGGCGGCGGCCCCGGCGCCTGGGAACTGGCGCTGCGCTGGAGCCTCGCCGACCTGAACGACCAGGTGACGCGTGGCCGGCCGCAGGCAGCGACCGGCGGCGTCTTCGGCGGGCGGCAGGAGATCATCGGCACCTCGCTCTCCTGGTACCCGAACAACTACCTGCGCTTCGTGCTGAACTGGAACATCGTGAATGTGGACCGGCTGAACGCGGCGGGGACCACCCAGATCGGCGAGCGCTTCCACACCATCGGGCTGCGCAGCCAGCTCGCCTTCTGAGGCCGGGCGGCAGAATGCCCGGCTCCTGCCGGGCAGGACACAGGTGGCTCGGCGCAGCGCGCCGGGGGCGTGCCGGCCGCGTGTCGGGTCAAGGGAGGCCCGCCTGCATGATGCGGGCCTGGGGGATTTAGCGGGGCGCCCTGGCCTCAGCCGACCGTGCGGCGCACGGCCTCGCGCGGGCCGAATTCCAGCAGGGCAAGGCCCGCGATCAGCAGCGCGCCGGACCCGCAGGCACCCCAGAAGGCGAGCATGGGCGGCACCCGGCCCGGGGCGAGCGCATCGCTCAGCAGCAGCCCGACGAGGGCGGTGATCAGCGTCAGTGCGCTCCCGATCAGCGTGCAGGCGATGCGTTGCATGGTGGCGAGGTTCCCTTGGCTTCCCGGCCCGGGCGGAGCGCCCGTGCCCCCTTGAACACCCGGGACTTGGCGCGAAGGGGGAAAGGCTGGGGCGATTTCATGGCAGAGGGAGGCGGTACGGGCCTGCCGATACCCTGGGCAGGCCGGCGCGAACCCGCCCAAGGCGCAGGCAGCGGCAGGTGCCGGACCGGTCCTGCGCCCATCCCCGCCCGGTTGCGCCCCCGCGACGGATGCGGGAACCTGCCGCCGCAACACCCGCCCCGCCGGAGCCCAAACGACATGCGCCTGCTGCTTGCCGCCCTCTCGCTCTCCGCCGGCCTGGCCACGGCTGCCGCCGCGCAGACCGTCACCGTGGGCGCTGCCGGCTCCGGCCAGCCGCCGCTGCGTTGCGGGGTGGACGGCACCTTCGCGCCGCATGCCTTCCCCAGCCTGCAGGGCGGGGTGCAGGGCTTTCAGATCGACCTGTTCGATGCCATCGGGAAGAAGATGGGCCGGCCGGTCGAGATCACCTCGGCCAGCTTCTCCGGCCTGATCCCGGCGATGAATGCCGGGCGCTACGACTTCCTCTGCGCCCCTACGACAGTGACGCCGGAGCGGGCGGCGAACCTGCTCTTCACCGAGGGCTATCTCTGGACCGAGCTGCAATTCGGCATCCGCCGCGGCACGCCGCCGATCAAGTCCGAGGAGGACCTGCGCGGCAAGGCCATCAGCGTGAACAAGGGCACGCCTTATGAGCAGTGGGTGACGCGCAATGCCGAGCGGCTGAACCTGACGCTGCTGGCCTTCGACAGCCAGGCGGATGCGGCGCAGGCGGTGATCCAGGGCCGGGCCTATGCCAACCTTTCGGGCAACACCGTGGTGAAGTACAGCGCGACCCGCAGCCCGCAATACGTCGCCGACTACGCGCTGCCGGGGACGCGCCTGCACTGGGGCACGCCCTTCCGGCAGGACAGCGCCGCGGCGCGCAACCAGATGGAGCAGGTGATCGAGTGCCTGAAGAAGGACGGCACCATCGCCGCCCTGTCGAAGAAGTGGTTCGGCGCCGAGCCGAAGGAGGATGATGCCGAGCGGGTGGTCTTCCCCGGCTTCGGCCCGCCCGGCCTGCCCGGCCATGACGCGACGCCGAACACCGCGGCCTGTTCGTGAGCCTGGCGCAGGCTGACGTGCGTCCCGTGACCGGGCCAACGGCGCGCGCGATCGTCGAGGCGCGCGGCATCCACAAGCATTTCGGCCAGCTCCATGTCCTGAAGGGTGTGGATCTGGTGGTGGCCGAGCGGGAGCTGGTCTTCGTCATCGGCCCCAGCGGCTCCGGCAAATCGACCCTGCTGCGCTGCCTGAACCGGCTGGAGGAGCCGAGCGGCGGCTCGATCACCGTGGACGGGATCGATCTGCTGGACCGCAAGACCGACATCAACAAGGCGCGCCAGCGCATCGGGATGGTCTTCCAGTCCTTCAACCTCTACCCGCACATGACCGCGCTCGGGAATGTCGCGCTCGCCTTGCGCAAGGTGGAGGGCAAGGGAAAGGCGGAGGCCGAGGCGCGCGCCCTCGCGGCGCTGGAGCGCGTGCACCTCGCGGACCGGGCGGATCATTATCCCGGCCAGCTCTCCGGCGGGCAGCAGCAGCGCGTGGCGATCGCCCGCGCCATCGCGCTCGAGCCCCGCGTGATGCTGTTCGACGAGCCGACCAGCGCGCTGGACCCCGAGCTGGTGGGCGGCGTGCTGGCGGTGATGCGGGAACTGCGGGAGGACGGGATGACTATGGTGGTGGTCAGCCACGAGATGGCCTTCGCCAAGGCCGCCGCCGATCGCGTGGTTTTCATGGCGGATGGCCGGATCGTGGAGGAGGGGCCGCCCGCGCAGATCTTCGGCGCGCCGCAGCATGAGCGGACGCGCGCCTTCATCGGCCAGATCGAGCGGCACTGAGCATGTCGTCAGGTCGCCTGGTCGGCGCAGCTCTTCGGCGGGCGGGTGAAGGCGATCCAGGCGCCGCCCCCATCGAGGCAGCCCAGCTCCCACCGCCCCTCGAAGGTCCGGCCGTTCACGGTCAGCCGGCCCTGCCCGTGCGGGCCGTCCCGGAACCAGCCACCTTCGTAGACCAGATCCGCTGCAGGGATGGTGAAGCGGCCGCCGGTGAAATAGTCGTCCCGGTACTCCCCTTCCTCCTGCACCCGGAGCTGGCCGCCCTCGTAATGCGTGAGCCGGCCGCGCCCCTCCGCCTTGCCGCGGCGGAGCGGGCCCTCATAGACCATCTGCTTCTCGCGCCCGTCCTCGCGCCAGGTCGTCACGGCGCGGCCCTCGCCCTCGGCCGGGCCTTCCGGGCAGGCGCCGGTCCAGTGGCCGGTCACGCCTTCGGACGCGGCGGGCAGGCCGCCGACCCAGATCCAGCAACCATTGGCGCCATCACTGATGAAGCCCGGCCTGCCGCCGGGGATGGCGCGCTCCGCCTCCGTTGGCGGGCCAAAGGCGGCCAGCATCAGCAGGGCCAGCAGGGGCAGGGTGGCGCGTCCGGACAAGGTCATCGCATGGGCTTCCGTGGCAGGGCCTCGCAGGTCTGCACCCGCGGGCGGTTTCGTTGCAAGAGCATCGCGGCATGAGCGGCTGGGATCGCTTCCTCGCCTCCTTCTTCAACGCGAAGGTGGCCTGGGAATACCTGCCGAGGATCATCGACGGCTTCTGGCTGACCATCCTGCTCGCGCTCTGCATCATCGCGAGCGGCCTCGTGGCCGGGCTGGCGCTGGCGGTGCTGCGGAGCCTCGGCATCCGCCCGCTGAACTGGCTGATCGTCTTCACGGTCGATCTGTTCCGTGCCCTGCCGCCGCTCGTGATCATCGCCCTGCTCTATTTCGGCCTGCCGGCGGCCGGCCTGCAGCTCTCGGGCTTCGCCGCCACCTGGCTCTCGCTCTCCCTCGTGCTCATGGCCTTCGCCGAGGAGATCTTCTGGGCCGGCATCACCGCGACGCCGCGCGGCCAGTGGGAGGCAGCGCGCTCGACCGGCCTCTCCTTCCTCCAGACCCTCGGCCACGTCATCCTGCCGCAGGCCGTGCGCATGGTGATCCCGCCGCTGACCAACCGCACCATTGCCATCACCAAGGGCACTGCGCTCGGCTCCGTCGTCGCGGTCTCGGAGATCCTGGGCGCGGCGCAGGCGAGTGTCTCCTTCTCCTTTAACCCGACGCCGCTGACCCTCGGCGCCGTCGCCTATATCGTGTTGTTCTTCCCGGTGGTGATCGCGGGCCGCTGGATCGAGACACGCTTCGCCTGGAAGAGGTAGGCCATGGAGATCACGCTGGACGATTTCCTGACCGCCTTCTTCTCGCTCGAAATCCTGGAGCAGGCCTGGCCGATCCTCTGGCAGGGCTTCCAGATGACCCTGCTGCTCTCGGCGGTGGTGGTGCCGCTCGGCCTGCTCGGCGGCGTCATCCTCGCGCTGCTCTCCACCGTGCATCACCCGCTGGTGCGCTGGCCGCTGATGGCCTGGGTCGACCTGTTCCGCGCCCTGCCGCCGCTGGTGCTGCTGGTCTTCGTCTATGCCGGCCTGCCCTTCGCGGGGCTGGAGGTCTCGGCGCTCGGCGCGGTGGCGATCGGCTTCTTCCTCAATACCGGCGCCTATTACGGGGAGATTCTGCGGGCGGGCATCGAGAGCGTGCCGCGGGGCCAGATGGAGGCGGCGCGCAGCACGGGCCTGACCCGCGGCCAGGCCATGGCCCATGTCATCCTGCCCCAGGCCGTGCGGAATGTGCTGCCGGACCTGATCAGCAACACGCTGGAGGTGGTGAAGCTCACCTCCATCGCCAGCGTGGTGGCGATGCCGGAACTGCTCTTCCAGGCGCGGCAGGCGCAGAGCGTCACCTATAACGCGACACCGATCATGGCCGCGGCGGTGATCTACTTCCTGCTGCTCTGGCCGGTGGTGCGGCTGCTGAGCCGGCTGGAGAACCGCCAGCTCGCGGCGGGGCGTTAGAGCGGACCGCCGCAGAGCGGAAACGCCCGAGGGCGTGAAGCCGCTCCGCGAGCGATGGCCCATGGCGTACGGTTCCGGACGCCATCCGCCGCAGGCGTTTCCTGCCGCAGGCGGCGGCCCGGCCCCTTGGGATGCCGTGCCACCGCGCCCCGCCTACCGCACCACATAGACATCATAGGTCGGGCCGGCCGGCGGGCGCTGCCCCACCCCCACCGCCAGCGCGCGGTTCAGCCAGGCGAGCTCGGGGTCGCTGGTCTCGAAGCGGATGGCGATGCGGAAATAATAGGCGCCGGGGTCCACCTGCTCCCCGCGGCCGAGCTTCGCCAGCACCTCCGGCGGGCCGCTCCGCACGCCGCTGTACTGCATGTAGACATGCTGGCCCTTGTCGGTCCGCAGCACCAGCCGGACATCCATATGCGCGGTGCCGTCCGGCTCCACCCGCAGCCAATCGGCCGTGGTGCCGGGCACCAGGGTGCCCTTCAGCGACGGCCCCTCGAAACTGCCGCCCGTCACCGGGATCACCCGCAGCTCCTTGCCCCCGCCGGAGGCCGCCATTTGCGGGGTGCCGGCCTCCAGCACCATGCGGAACAGGAATTCCGTGTTCAGCGGCAATGGCGTCACGTTCATGGTCGTCTCCTCCTTGCTTTCTTGTGGTCAGCGCTGCCGCCAGGGCAGGCCGGTGGCCTTCCAACCGGCGACGGTGCCGCGATGCCCTTCGGCATCCACCGGCCCCTCGAACCCATCCGCCACGTTGAAGGCGTGCGGGAAGCCTGCCGCCTGCGCCGCCATCCCGGCCGAGAGGCTGCGCGCGCCCGAGCGGCAGATGAAAAAGAGCTTGTTTTCGGACCCCAGCCCGGCCTTGCGCAGATGCTCGGCGAAGGCGCCGTTCACCTGCATGGAGGGATAGAGCTGCCAGGGGATCAGCACCGCCTGCTTCTGGAACTCGGCCAGGTCCGGCAAGCCGACGAAATTCCACTCGGCATCCGTGCGGACATCGATCAGCACGGCGTCGGGATCGCGCCGCAGCGCCTCCCAGGTCTCGGCGGGGGTGATTTCGGGCACGCCTGGCATGCGGGGTCTCCACGGAGCTCGTCCTGGCCGCAGGATGCGGTGGCCGGGACGGATGGGCAATCGGCCCGGGGCGGACCGAGGCCGAACGGCATCAGCGGCGGGACGCGGGGAGGGCGGCCGGCGGCAGCCCAGCACCTTTCCGCAAGGGGCAACCGGCCTGCGGAGTCCCTGGGCGCCAGGCGGGTGCGGTGAAAGGTGAAGGGAAACCGGCCCCCGCCCGCCGCGCCGCGGGAGAAAGCCGGGCGTCAGATCCGCTGGTGCAGCGCGCAGACCAGGGTGAACAGCCGTCGCGCCGTCTCGAAATCGAGCCCGATCCGCCCCGCCAGGCGCTGCGTCAGCAACTCCGCACCCTCGTTGTGCAACCCGCGCCGGCCCATGTCGATCGCCTGGATCCGTGCCTCGTGCCCGCCATCCGCCACGGCCAGCTCATGGCTCTCCACGATCAAGTGGTAGTCCTTGATCAGCCGCCGGAAGGGCCCGAGCGCCAGCGCCACCGCCCGGACCGGCGCGTCCGTCCCGTCGCGGATATCGAAGACCAGCCGGCCATCCCGCACGCAGAGGTTCAGCGCGAAGGGGCCGCCTGGGACGCCCACCGGGTCGAAGTGGTTCTCGGTCAGCAGATCGGCCACCGCCTGGCGCCGGTCTGCCTCAGCAAAGGCGGAGGGCAGGGGGGTGGCGTCGGGCAGCACGATACTCTCCAGCCGCCGCAGCGCCGGATCGGCCGGCACCGTGGCCGACTGGTGGGCGGGCTCAGCCATGTGGGCCCCGGATCGGGCTGCCAGCCTGCCGGGTCGCCTGGGCCTGCGCCGCTTCCTGCTCCGCCGCGATGAATCCGAGCGTGCTCATCCATCCCACCACGGCACCTTTGATCGGCCGGAGCAACAATGTGCAGGCGATCGCGAGGAGCGGCAACCAGACGACCATGTGCAGCCACATCGGCGGTTGCCAGGCCTTCTCCACCCAGAAGACCGGCGGCACCAGCAGGTGGCCGACCAGGAAGATGGTGAAATAGGGCGGCGCGTCATCCGCCCGCAGCAGGCCGAGCGGGGCGCGGCAGTGGCTGCATTCCGGCACCACCTTGAGGAAGCCGGCGAAGACCTTGCCCACCCCGCAGAAGGGGCAGCGATTGGCGACGCCGCGCCGCAGCGCGACCCCGAGGGGCGGGGCGGCGAGGCCCGGCCCGGATGCGGTCGCGCCCGCGGGGTCGATGATGGCGGCGCTCTCGGGGGTCCAGCGCATGGCGGTTCTCCTGGGCAGCGGCCGAGGGCCGCGGCCGTCCTCTCGTTGGTGGCCTCATGGCGGCGTTCCGGCCTTGCGCCTGGCCACGCCGCCCTCGGGCCCGGCTGGGCCCGGGGCGTGTTGTGCGACGCAATATCGGCCTGCCACCCACCCGCAATCAAGCGCCCTGGCACCGTCCTGCGTTCCAAGGCAGTGCGGCCGGGCGGGGCTTGCATGCCCTGGCGGGGCAGGGCGACCCTGTCGCCCATGTCCGAACGCATCCTGGTCATCAACCCGAACGCCTCCCACTCCTGCACCGAGGGCATCGCGGCGGCGCTGGCGCCGCTGCCGCTGCCGCCCGGCCTCGCGCTGGACGTCACGCACCTGCCGGACGGGCCGCCGGCGATCGCGAGCTGGGAGGACTGGCACTCCGTCGCCCTGCCGCTGTGCCGCCTGGTGGAGCGGGAGCAGGCCGCCATCTATGTCATCGCCTGCGTCTCCGATCCGGGGCTGGAGGCGGTGCGGGCCGTGACGGCGCGGCCGGTGCTCGGCATGTTCCGCTGCACGGTCGCCGCCGCGCTGACGCGCGCCGAGCGCTTCGGCGTCATCGGCTTCGTCGAGGCAAGCCGGGCCCGCCAGCGCCGTGCCCTGCAGGCCATGGGGCTGGAGGCGCGGCTGGCAGGGTGGGAGGCGCTGAACCTGCCGATGGAGGTGCTGACCGACCCGGAGGCGCCGCGCGCCCGCATCGCCGCGGCGGCAAGGGCCCTGGCGGCGGGCGGGGCGGAGGCGATCGTGCTGGGCTGCACCGGCATGGCCGGCCATGTCGCCGCGGCGGAGGATGCCGCCGGCCTGCCGGTTATCGAGCCCTGCCGCGCGGCCGGCGCCATGGCAGTGCTTGCGGCGTTGTCCGCGGTGCCCGGCCATGCCGCGGCCGGCGCGCCGGCGACCCGCTAGAGCGGGTCGCAGGGGGCCGTGAACGGCCAGACGCCTGAATCTGCCCGAGGAACAGACGGCACCAGCGGATTGGGTTCGAAATTGAACGACAATCCGCTGTAGGCCGCCACCCGCCTCATCGCTGCGGGTTGCGGCCGCCGATCGTCCCGCGCTCGCCGGCCGTGGGGGGCAGGCCGGTCTGCTCCGGCCGGCCAACATCGGGCTGCAGCGAGCGGCGATCGGCCTCCATCGCGCGCACGGTCGGGGGCGCCGCGGCGGGCGGCGGACCCTCTGGCCGCCCGGCCTCGGCCGCACGGTCCTGGCGGAGACCCTGCTGCAGGTCGCGGGAGGCACGTTCGGCCGGAGTCTCGGCGCGGGGCAGCCCGGGCGCGAGGAGGGCTGGGGAGAGCAGGGCGAGCAAGAGCGGCAGGCGGCGCATGGCAGGGTTCCCGGCGCCGGCGGGGGCCGGTGCCACGGCATGGCAGCGCGCCGGCACCCCTGCGGTTGCCGGCACCCTTCAGGCGACTGCCGAAGCCTGGGTCAGATGACCTTCACCCAGCTCGTCAGGTGCTGCAGGAAGTCGTCCTTGCCGATGCCCTCCAGCCGGATGCTGTCCTCGCCGATCCGGATGGTGGTGTGGATGGCATCGCCGGAGACGAACTGGGCCACGTCCCGGGCATTGCTGATGCCCGAGTTGTTGATGTTCGCGGTCAGCCAGATCTGGTCCTTGCCGCTGAAGTCGTCGATCACGTCGTCGCCGAACCCGCTTTCGAAGACGAAGGTGTCGCTGCCCTTGTCGCCGGCCAGGGTGTCGTCCCCAAAACCGCCGATAAGCGTGTCATTACCCTTGTCGCCGAACAGCGCGTCATTGCCGAACCCGCCATGGAGCAGGTCGCTGCCGTCGCCGCCCTCCAGCGTGTCGTCGCCGTAATCGCCGAAGATGCGGTCGTCGCCCTTGTCGCCCTGCAGCAGGTCGTCGCCACGGCCGCCATCCAGCGCGTCGTCGCCCTTGCCGCCGTCCAGCAGGTCGCTGCCGGCTTCGCCGAACAGGGTGTCATCGCCGGCATCGCCGTTGACGGTGTCATCACCCTTGCCGCCATTGATCAGGTCAGAGCCGTCGCTGCCTGACAGCACGTCATCCCCGGCATTCCCGAGCAGCGTGTCGGCGCCCTTGCCGCCCGCGAAGGTGTCGTCGCCGGAGCCGCCCCACATGGCGTCATTGCCGGAGCCGGCCGTGACCGCGACATCGAAGACGTTGTCCCGCGCATCGATGATGTTCGAGCCGGTATGCCCCGAGAGATCGAGATCGATATTGGCCGAGACGATCTTGTAGTAGGCATCCAGGTTACCCGGGATGTCGTCCAACCCGAGAATGGGGCCGGATCCGATAACCGACGCGAAATCACCCATCTGTACCATCCTCCGCCAGGAGAACTCGCGTCATCGCGAGCTATGGTCGGTTCTCACAACCATTGGCTGATGGATTATTAACACATAAACCCAGAGTTGCATAGCGTGAGCTGATGCGGATGCCGGGAGCGCTGCACCGGGGCAGCCTGGCGGGCCGGCCGCCCCGGATCGAACCGCATCCGTCCCGTGGTTCAGCGGGTTCCTCGACTCAACCGGCGGTGGGTGACCAGACAGGCGGTGCGACGCTGCCGACCTGGCCGGTGATGCGCCCATAGGCCTCCGGCCGGCGATGGGCGGCGAAGTTGAAGATGGTGCCGCGGCCCAATTCGCACATCGAGAGATCGCAGTCGGCGACGATCAGCTCGTCATCCCAGGGGGTCGCCTGGGCCATGATCTCACCCTGCGGGTTGACGATGATGGAATGGCCGAACAGCTCATGCCCGTCCTCCACCCCCGCCTTGGCGACCCCGGCGGCGAAGCAGGCATTCTGGTAGCAGCCGGCCTGGATCGAGAGATGGTTGTGGAAGACCCGCAGGTGATGCGCCTCGAAGCCCCGGTTCTCCATGTTCAGGCTGGGCGTGTTGTAGCCGAGCATGACCAGCTCGACCTGCTGCAGGCCGAGCACCCGCCAGGCCTCCGGCCAGCGGCGGTCGTTGCAGATCATCATGCCGATATTCACCTGCCCCTCGCCGACCGGGGCACGGACCACCGGGAAGCCCAGGTCGCCCACCTCGAAATAGCGCTTCTCGAGGTGCTGCACGCGGCGCGTGGGGGCGTATTCCGCATGCCCGGGCAGATGGACCTTGCGGTATTTCAGCACGATCTCGCCCGAGGGATGGACATAGATGGCGTGTTGAAGCGCCGGCCTTCCGGCGTCTTCTCGGCATAGCCCAGGTGGAAGCCGATGCCGTATGTCCGCGCCGCCTCGAAGAGCGGGGCGGTGGCGTTGGAGGGCATCGCCGTCTCGAACCACTGGTCCGCCGCGGCGAGATCCTCCTCGTACCAGCGGGGAAAGAAGGTGGTCAGCGCCAGCTCGGGGAAGACCACCACCTCCGCGCCACGGCGATGGGCGAGTTCCATCAGCCTGACCATGCGGCCGATGGCGGCGTCGCGCCCTTCGGCGCGCTGGATGGGGCCGAGCTGGGCGGCGGCGAGGGTGAGGCGGCGTGGCATGCGGGCGAGTCCCGGGCTGTGGCGGCGCGGATGCTAGAGCAAACGCCGCCCAGGGAGACCCACCCGTGCGGCGAAAGCGGCTCGCCTGAACCAAGAGCTGGGGTAAGCCATCGCGAATGGCAGCCGCTCTGGTCGCGGAGCCGGCGGGCGGGAAGGGCCCCCCCTGCCGCCGGGGCGGATGACCGCCGGGCCATCAAGGGCCTCCGGACCCCGGGGCCAGGCCGCCTGGGTGACAGCCGCGCGCGCATCGGGCAAACCGCGCCGCCGAGGAGGAACCCCGATGCCCATCACCCGCCGCGCCACGCTCGCCCTTGCCGGCAGCGCGCTCGCCGCCCCCGCCATCGCCCAAGGCACGTCAGGCGGGGACTTCCCCAACCGCCCGCTCAAGATGGTCATCCCCTTCCCCCCGGGGGGCGGCAGCGACATCCTCGGCCGCCTTCTGGCGCAGCGGATGGGCGAGGCGCTGGGCCAGCCGGTGGTGCCGGAGAATCGCTCGGGCGCCGGCGGCAATATCGGGACGGATGCGGTCGCGAAGGCGCCGGCGGACGGCTACACCCTCGTCACCGTCTTCAACACCGTCGTCGTCAACCAATTCGTCTACAGGACGCTGCCCTTCGACCTGCGGAAGGACCTCGCCCCGGTGGCGAAGGTGGCCCTCGCCCCGACGCTGATCGCCGGCGGCCCGAAGCTGCAGGCGAAGGATCTGCGGGAGGTGGTGGAGATCACCCGCCGCCAGCCCGGCCTGCTGAACCATGGCACCCCCGGCCTCGGCACCATCACGCATGTGAGCGCGGAGCTGATGGACGCCATGTCGGGCGGCAAGCTCACGCATGTGCATTACCGCGGCACCGGCCCGGCCGTGACGGCGGCGGTGAGCGGGGAGGTGGAGCTGGTCTCCGCCCCGCTCTCGGCGGTGGATGAGCTGATCAAGGCCGGCCGCCTGCGGGCGCTGGGCAACCTCGCGGCGCAGAGGAGCCCGCTGATGCTCGATGTCCCGACGGTGGCGGAGGCCGCCGGCCTGCCCGGTTATGCCGTGGACAATTGGGGGGCCGTGCTGGCCCCGGCCGGCCTGCCGGAGCCGATCCGCCGCAAGCTGGAAGCGGCCGCGCGCCAGGCGGTGGACACGCCGGAGGGGCGTGCCGCCCTCGCCGCGCGCGGCATCGAGGCGAGCTTCGCCAAAGGCGCCGCCCTCGCCCGCATCATCGAGGAGGACAGCCGGCGTTGGGAGCCGGTGATCCGCAAGGCCGATATCCGGGTGGAATAGGGCAGGGGCGGTCGCGCCCGGCGGCGAAGCCGTGCGGGGCGCCAGGGCGGGATCCGCTGCCGCGCATTGGCGGTGCCGCGGAGTCGCGGGCCGGGTCCTCACACCCGCCGGCGACCCGCCCGACAGCGGATCGGGCCTCAGTCTCGGGCGCCAATCCGCTTTGGCCTGCATCGGCCCACAGCCGGGCAGGCGTTTGGTGAGGGAGGGGGGCAGACGCGGCACGCCCCCCATTGCGCCGGACCGGGCCAGGGCCCGCCCGGCGAGGCGATGCGCGCCGCTGCCGGGAGACGACCGGTCAGGCGGGCGGCGTCGCGCCGACCTGGCCGGTGATCGGCCCATACCATTGCGGGCGCCGATGCGCTGCGAAGTTGAACATCTTCTCCTTGCCCTGCCGGCAGGCGTCGAAATCCACATCGGCGAGGATCACCTCGTCCCCCAGCGTCTTCGCCTGGGCCACCACGACCCCGTTCGGATCGACGATGCAGGAGCCGCCGATCAGCCCGGCGCCATCCTCCACGCCGGCCTTGGCCATCGTCACCGCCCAGGTCGCGTTCATATAGGCATTGGCCTGCGCCGCCAGGGTGGAGTGAAAGGTGCGCAGCTCGGCGCTCTCTCCCTCGCCGCCATTCGGGTCATAGGCGGCGGAGTTGTACCCCACCATCACCAGCTCGACGCCCTGCAGGCCGAGCACGCGCCAGCCTTCCGGCCAGCGGCGGTCGTTGCAGATCAGCATGCCCAGCACCGGCGAGCCCCATTCGGCCGGGCCGCGCGCTGCGGGGAAGCCCGTATCGCCATACTGGAAATACATTTTCTCCAGCTGCTGGTAGCGCTGGCCTTCCTTCACGCGGTCCGAGCCCGGCAGGTGGATCTTGCGGTACCTGAACAGGACCTGCCCGTCCGGCCCGACGGTGATCGCGCTGTTGAAGCGCTGGCCGTCCGGCGTCAGCTCGGCATAGCCGACATAGAAGCCGACCCCGAGCGCCTTCGCCCGGTCGAAGAGCGGCTGCACCTGCGGGTTCGGCATCGCGGTCTCGAAGCAGGCCAGCAGTTCCGGCGAGTCCCGGTCCATCGGCCAGCGTGGGAAGAAGGTGGTGAAGGCGAGTTCGGGGAAGACCACCAGCTTCGCGCCCAGCGCCGCCGCCTGCTCCAGCAGCGCAATCATGCGGGCGAGGATGGCGGCGCGGCTGTCGGCGCGCTGGTTGGGGCCCATCTGGGCGCCGGCGAGGCGGAGGAGGCGGCTGCTGGTCATCTGCGTCCTGAAAGCGGTGGGACGGCCGCGCAGGTCGTGGCGCGCCGCGCGGCAGGATGCCCGGAATGTGCGAGAGCGGCCAGAGCTGCTCTGGGCGGCTGTGGCCCTGCCGCGGAAATCCAGCCCCGAGGCAGGCGCCGGATCAACCGATGGTGACGTGGTCGAGGACGGTGATGCGGTTGGTGAGTTCGGCCAGGCTACCGGCCCCGGCATTGACCAGCGTCAGCGTGTCGCCGTCGCCGAACAGGACGACCGTGTCGTGCAGCACGCCATCGTCATCGACGTCAATCAGGTCGACCTTGGTCAGCTGGATGAGCTGCTCCAGCGTGCCGTTGCCGCCTTCGATGTCGAAGACCAGCTGCGTGTCGTCGTTGAAGCTGACGAGGTAGTCGTTGCCGATGCGGATGTACTCGGGGGTGCCCGGGACCGGATCAGTGCCGGGGGTGCCGGACGAACCCGGAGCCGACAGGTACTTGAAGGTGTTGTCGTAGGAGGCGGTCTTGTTCGGCGAAGTGAAGTTCAGCGTCACGGCGGTCGTATCGAGGTCGTTGGCATGCGCAGTGGTCTGCTGCGAACGCCAAGTGTTCAGCGCATTGATCCAGGTGTTCCACGTCCCGTAGTTGGCACCGACAGCGGGAATACCGGTGGTGTAGGTCAGCGTCGTATAGACCGGGTCGGTTGCTGGGGTGCCCGGCGTACCCGGAATCTCATTCACTTCCGGCACGTAGCTGCCGTGGATCATCACTGACTCATCAGTACCCGCGAGGTTGGCGGTGATGGTGGTGTGGGCCGTGCCATCAGCCGAGTACACGGTCAGCGTGTCGGCCTTGTAGTCGCCCGTGCTCAGGGCCTGCACCGCGACGCTGTCGTTGTCCAGGGTGTAGGACCAGTCGCCAGTCGCGGGATCGAAGCTCCAGCTGCCGTAGACCGAGGTGGACGCGACCTCTCCGAAGGTGGCTTCGCCGTCATCGATGTCGCTCACCTCGATGGTGCCGGTCCTCGTGTAGCTGCCGCTGTCCTCCTTCAGATCGAAGGCGCTGCTGGCGGTCATCTCGGCGATGTCGTTCTTGCCGGTGATGGTGATGGTCAGGGTGCTGCCGCTGGTGGCGCCGTATTCGTCGGTGGCGGTGTACTCGACCTTCAGCACTGCCGGCTGACCCTCGGCGAGGTGATCATAGCTTGAGGCGTCGAAGCTGTAGGTGCCATCCGCGTTGAAGCTCAGGCCTTCTGGTGCTGTGCTTGCCAGAGCGTAGGTGAGGATGGCGCCATTGTCGGCGTCCGTGGCCTTGACCACGCCGGTGGTGGACATGTCTTCGAGCACCGTGGCCGTGGCTGCCTCGGCCACCGGCGTGTCGTTCTCTCCGACGATGGTGACAGCGGCCGTGGCCCAACTGATCGTGCCGTTGGAGAGGCGGATGGCATAGGTGAAGGTATCGACGACCTCCTCCACGCCCTTGGCGGGTGGTCGAACCCTCCCGTCTGCTTGATCAGGGCGTCCACGTCGTATCGAACCATTCCGTTCTCAATCACGATCGGAGTGCCGTTCTTGGTGATGCCGGAGAAGCGCTGGGTTAGCAGTTCGCTGACGCCATTGCTGTCGGTGCCATCGTCCAGCGACCAGAGCGTGGCGGCGCTGCCGCCGCCATCATTTGCCAGCACGTCCAGCGTCAGCAGGCCGGAGGCAGCCTCGGTGAAGCTGAAGCTGTCGTTCTTCGCCTGCGGCGTGTTGGCGAAGGAAAGCCTGATGCCAGGACTGACAGTGCTTTTGACGGCGGCGGGCATGGCGGTACCTCTCCTCATGAGCGCCTGGCCCGGGTGAAGGGCATTGGCGATGGATCGGCCGGCAAACTCGCGTCAGCGGAGATTTTGCACCATCAACGAAAAATTGATACGTATGCAAATCCTATTCAACGATTGGTTTGATATTCTGCCTGTCCTGGTGCGCGTGGCGGCCGCCCGTGGCGTGCATGCAGGGCCCTGGTCGTGCCGATGCCGGCGGAGGGGAGGCCGGGGCGCGCCCTGAGGCGCGCCGCGGATGGCCGCGCCTCAGGCTTCGCCCAGCCAGGTCTCCCCATGCTGCCGCGGCACGAAGCGCCCCGTGCCCGGCTTCGCCCGCACCTCCGCCCCGTCCCAGATGCAGGCGCCGCGCAGATAGGTCGCCGCCACCCGCGCCTGCATCGCCCGGCCGTCATAGGGCGACCAGCGCGCATCCTCGCGGTCGCGGATGTCGCGCGCGTCGAAGGTGAAGTCGCCCCGCTCCAGCACCGCCAGATCCGCATCGAAGCCGATGCGGATGGCGCCCTTCTTCGGGAAGAGGCCGTGGAAGCGCGCCGGCCGCTCGGCGCAGTACAGCGCCATCAGGGTCGGTGGCAGGCCGCGCTCGGCCAGCAAGGTGTACATCAGCGGCGCGAAGCTCTGCAGGCCGGTCAGGCCGGCGCCGGGGGCGAAGATGTCGCCCTTGTAGAGCTTCCGCTCCCGCGGCCAGGGCGCGTGGTCGGTCGAGACATAGGCGACCTTGCCTGTCACCAGCGCCGCCCACATCTGCTCCACCTCCGCGGCCGTGCGGAAGGGCGGGTTGCATTTCCCGAAGCCCTCCAGCCGGACCAGGTCCTCCTCCGTCATGCAGAGATACTGGATGCAGGCCTCGCCCGAGGTCTTCGCGCCGCTGCGGCGGAAGACCTCGGCCAGCTCGAAGCCACGAGCGATGGAGGAATGGGCGATGTGGACATGGCAGCCCGTCTCCAGCGCCATCTCGAAGATCTCGAGGTCGGCCATGCTCTCGGCCAGCGGCGGGCGGGTGCGGGCATGCATGATCGGGTCGCACCGCCCGGCCGCCTTCGCCTCGGCCGTCAGCCGCTCGACCAGCTCCTGGTCCTCGTTGTGGATGGCGCACATCAGGCCGGTGCGGGCGATCTCCCGGAAGGCGGCCAGCATGGTCGGGTGGTCGATGCGGGGGAAGCGCACCGCATCATACTCATATGTAGAGAGCTTGAAGGAGCAGGCCCCCGCCTCGGCAAGGCCGGCAATGGCCTCCACCCCGCCTGCCTTGGTGATGGTGCCATAGAGCGCCATGTCGACATGCGACAGGCGGTTCACCCATTCCACCTTCTCCCGGAAGATCGCGGCATCGGTGACGGGCCGCGGCACGTCATAGGGCATGTCCACGCAGGTGGTGACGCCGCCCGCGGCCGCCGACATGGAGGCGCCCTCGATCCCCGGCCAGCCGGTGCTGCTGGAGGTGTGCATATGGCCGTCCACCAGGCCGGGCAGGATGAGCCTGCCGCTATGGTCCAGGAGTTCGGCGGCCGGCGGCGGCGCGCCCTGGCCGAGACCGGCGATCACCTCCCCGCGCACCGCGACCCAGCCGCCGGGCAGCACCGTATCGGGCAGCACGAGGTCGCCAAGGAGGACGCGATCGAAGGGCGTGGGCTGCATGCTGGGCTCCGGCAGATGACTCGGCGGCAGCCTAGGACGCTTCCCGGCGCGCTCCAATCCGCCCTCAGGCGGCGGGCGCCGCGCTTCCCGCGCTCTGCGGGAAGACCCGCTTCGCCACCTGCACCGCCAGCCGCGCCGCTTCCGTCTCCCGCTCCGCATTCCAGACCAGCGCGACGCCGACCGAGGCGACCGGCCCTGCCAGCTCCCGGAAGGCGACGCCGGGCGGCCGCAGCACCGCCATGCCCGAACTCACCAGCGCGACGCCAAGGCCTGCCGCGACGAAGGCGAGCTGCGCCATGGCCGAGCTCACCTCGCGTACCGCGACCGGCTCGAACCCCGCTTCCCGGCAGGCGCTGACCTGGCGGTCGAAATAGGCCGGGCTGATGGAGCGCGGCAGCAGCATCAGTGGCTCCCGCGCCAGCGCCGCGAGCGGCAGCGGCCCGGGCTTGCCGAGCAGCGCATGGCCCTCCGGCAGCGCCGCCACCAGCGCATCGGCGCCGAGCGGCAGGACGCGCAGCGGCGGCCGGTCGCGGTCGAGGCGGGCGAGGGCGAAATCCACCTCGCCGCGGCGGAGCGCCTCCACCGCATCCGCCGTGTCCATCTCCTGCACCGCCATCGCCGCATCCGGCTGGGCGTCGCGGATGGCGCGCACCAGCGGCGGTAGGAAGTCGAACAGGGCGGAGGTGACGCAGGCCAGCGCCATGGGCAATTGCCGCCCGGCCCGCAGCTCCCGCGCCAGCTGCTCCACCTGCTTGGCATCCTCGGCCAGGCGGCGGATGACGGGCAGCAGCGCCTCGCCCTCCCGTGTCGGGCGGGCGCCCTTTCGCGTCCGCTCCAGCAACCGGACGCCCAGCTCGGCCTCCAGCGCCTGGATCTGGGCCGAGAGCGGCGGCTGGCTGAGGCCGAGCCGGGCGGCGGCCCGGCCGAAATGTCCTTCCTCCGCGACCGCCAGGAAATGCGCCATGCGGCGGAGGATGCGGAAATCCATGAATCGTCCTCGGGGGCGTTCCTGCCCGGGGGTGGCTTGCGCCATGCTTCGCGATACGGAAAACCTATCGATCCGCCGCGTCAATCGGAATGGACGCAAACGCCGCGCGGCGGGACAAAGCGCGCGTTTGCTCGAATCATCGGCCCATCAAGGGGGAACCAGGCCCGCCATGCAGATGCATCCCGTAAAGCTCTACCCGTCCAAGGCGCTGCTGAAGCGCGAGGACCAGCTGGCCTGGAAGATCGCCGGCGTGGCCGCGGACAAGGTCGCCGTCCAGAAGGACGTGCAGGAGATGATCATCAACCGGATCATCGACAACGCGTCCGTCGCCATCGCCGCCATCAACCGCAAGCCGGTGGTCTCGGCCCGCGCCATGGCGCTCGGCCATCCGCGCAAGGGCGGCGCGACCGTCTTCGGCATGCCGAACGCCAAGGGCTTCTCGCCGGAATGGGCGGCCTGGGCGAACGGCACGGCGGTGCGCGAGCTCGACATGCACGACACCTTCCTGGCCGCCGACTACTCCCACCCCGGCGACAACATCCCGCCGGTCCTGGCGGTTGCCCAGGCCATGGAAAAGTCGGGCCGGGACCTGATCCGTGGCCTCGCCACCGGCTACGAGATCCAGGTGGACCTGGTCCGCGCCATCTGCCTGCACGAGCACAAGGTGGACCACATCGCCCATCTCTGCCCCTCGGCCGCCGCCGGCATCGGCACGCTGCTGGGCCTGAAGCAGGAGGTAATCTACCAGGCGGTCCAGCAGGCGCTGCACGTCTCCATCTCCTTCCGGCAGAGCCGCAAGGGCGAGATCAGCTCCTGGAAGGCCTTCGCCCCGGCGCATGCCGGCAAGCTGGCGGTCGAGGCCGCCGACCGCGCCATGCGCGGGGAGGGCGCGCCGAGCCCGATCTATGAAGGCGAGGACAGCGTCATCGGCTGGGTCCTCTCCGGCCGCACCGTCGCGGACAAGGAAGGCCGCGCCGCCGCCTACGAGCCGATCTACTACGAGGTGCCGCTGCCGGCCCAGGGCGAGCCGAAGCGCGCCATCATGGACACCTATACCAAGGAGCACTCGGCCGAGTACCAGTCCCAGGCCCTGATCGACCTCGCCTTCCGGATGCGGGAGCAGATCAAGGACTTCGATGACATCGAGCGGATCGTCATCCACACCTCCCACCACACGCACTACGTGATCGGGACCGGGGCGAACGACCCGCAGAAGATGGACCCGAAGGCCAGCCGCGAGACCCTCGACCACTCCATCATGTACATCTTCGCCGTCGCCCTGCAGGACGGCCGCTGGCACCACGTGGACAGCTACGCCCCGAAGCGGGCGGCCCGGCCGGACACCGTCCGCCTCTGGCACAAGATCGAGACCACCGAGGACGCGGAGTGGACCCGCAAGTACCACTCGCGCGACCCCAACGAGCTGTCCTTCGGCGGCCGGGTGGAGATCTTCCTCAAGGACGGCACGAAGCTGGTGGACGAGCTGGGCGTCGCCAATGCCCATCCGAACGGCGCCCGGCCCTTCGGGCGGGAGCAGTACATCCAGAAGTTCCGGACCCTGACCGAGGGCATCATCTCGACCCGCGAGGCCAACCGCTTCCTGGAGGTGGTGCAGGACCTGGCGAAGCTGCAGGCGGGTGAGCTGCACCTGCTGAACGTGGCGCTGCCCAACGGCACGCTGCTCGAGGGCAAGCCGGGCATCTTCTGAGCCTGTCGCGGCAGGACGGGGCTCCGGCCCCGCCTGCCGCGCGTTGACGCGGAACCCCGGACCCGGCCGCCCCAGGGGCGGGCAGCGGGTCCGCACCGCCGCATGCCGGAGGGCATCGGCCAGTGACAAGGGGGGGCGGACCATGGCACGCCCGGCCCCCGCAACGCCGAACATGATCGAGGAGCGCACCCATGAGCGAAGCGACCCAGATGCCGGAGATCAAGAAGGGGCTGGTCGGCGTCTATGCCGATGTGTCCAGCATCTCGAAGGTGATGCCCGAGACCAACAGCCTGACCTATGGCGGCTACGCCGTGCAGGACCTCTGCGAGACCTGCACCTTCGAGGAGGTCGCCTACCTGCTCTGGCACGGCGAGTTGCCGAACGCCGCGGAGCTGAAGGCCTTCAATGAGGAAGTGGCGGCCGAACGCGCCATCTCCCCCGCCCTCCATCGGGTGATCCGGGAGTTCCCGAAGGACGCCCACCCGATGGACACCATCCGCACCGCGGTGTCCTTCATGGGCCTCGAGGACCCCGAGACCGCCGACATCTCGGATGCCGCCCAGCGCCGGAAGGCCAGGCGCCTGCTGGCCAAGATCCCGACCGCCATCGCCGCGGCGCACCGGGCCTCGAAGGGTCTCGAGCCGGTCGAGCCGAACCCCTCCCACAGTTTCGCCGAGAACTTCTTCAACCTGGTCTTCGGCAAGGTGCCGCAGCCGGAGGTGCTGAAGGCCTTCGACGTCTCCCTGATCCTCTATGCCGAGCACACCTTCAACGCCTCCACCTACACGGCGCGGCTGGTCACCTCGACCAATGCCGACCTGCACGGCGCCATTACGGCGGCGATTGCCTCGCTGAAGGGGCCGCTTCACGGCGGCGCGAACGAGGCCGTGATGCACATGCTGAAGGAGATCGGCGACCCGAAGGTGGCGCGGGAGTGGCTGCAGAGCCGCTTCGACCACAAGGCCCTGGTCATGGGCTTCGGCCATCGCGTCTACAAGAGCGGCGACAGCCGCGTGCCCACCATGCGGAAATACGCCGAGAAGATGGCGGAGGTGGTCGGCGACCGCACCTGGATGGAGATCTCCCGCATCCTGGCGGACGAGATGCTGACCAAGAAGAACATCTACCCCAACCTCGATTTCCCGGCCGGGCCCGCCTACTACCTGATGGGCTTCGACATCCCGCTCTTCACCCCGATCTTCGTCGCCTCCCGCATCACCGGCTGGGCGGCGCATGTGTTCGAGCAGGGCAAGGACAACCGGCTGATCCGCCCGCTCTCCTGGTACACGGGGCCCGAGCAGCGGCCGGTGGTGCCGCTCTCGGCACGCTGACGCTTCGCTGCTGAAGACCTGCGCGTCGCGGCGCGCAGGTAGGGTTCGTGGGACGGCCGCCGGTGACTCCGGCGGCCGTTCCTGTCTTCGGCACGCGCGGCGCGCGGCATGCAGCGCGCGATGCCGCACAATGCACGCGGAAATTCCCGACGCTTGTTGCGGTTTCTGTTGACACACTGGTTGCGTGTGCAGATAGCGTGCGGCTGCGCACGATGGTGCACGCGATTCGCGCGATTCGAATGGGCGCGAGCGCAGCGACAGAGTGCCGCAGCAGGGAAGGACGGTCCATGGACCGCAGGCAGGTCGGGATGATGGCGCGCCGCGCCGGACATCCCGCGCCAACGTCGGGCAAGACTGCAATGCCCGCCGAGGGAGACGCGGCCGAAGGGAATGCGATGCGGCTTGCCGCCGCCGATCGCCCGTTGCCGCTTTCTGTCCGCATCGCCTGGACAGCGACCACGACGGCGCCACGCGCTACGGGATCCGCGCGCCGCCGCCATCGCACGACCGATCCTGCTTCCACCCGGGCCGTCTGCCGCAATGCGACGGCCCTGCCCACCACGGAACGCGCAAGGAGATCCTGACCGTGACCGATACCCCCGAGACGCCCGCCGGCACCGCCCAGGCGATGGCCATGTCGACCACCCGCCGCACGGCGAAGAAGCCTGCGACCGCCCGCGGCCGCGTCGCCGCGAAGAAGCCTGCGGCCCGCAAGCCGGCGGCGAAGAAGGCCACCGCCGCGAAGAAGCCGGCGGCGAAGAAGGCGACGACGGCCCGCAAGCCGGCGGCCAAGAAGACGACCACCGCGCGCAAGCCGGCGGCCAAGAAGACGACCACCGCGCGCAAGCCGGCGGCGAAGAAGGCGACGACGGCCCGCAAGCCGGCGGCGCGCAAGGCCACCACCGCGAAGAAGGCGGTCGCCGGCAAGCCCGCCACTCGCAAGGCCGCGACCACCCGCAAGCCGGCGGCGAAGAAGGCGACCACCGCCCGCAAGCCCGCCGCGCGCGCGACCGGCACGCGCAAGGCCGCCACGCCGAAGGCCGCGCCGAAGCGCGCCGCTGCCGCCAAGGCCGCGACCTCCTCGCGCTCCGAGGCTGCGAAGAAGGCCGCCGCGACCCGCGCCGCGAAGAAGGCTGCCGCTGCCTCTGCCTCTGCCGCTGTACCGGCAGCCGCGCCGACCGAGACCGGCACCGAGACGCCGAACACCTGACCACGCCGCTGATCCCGGCGTGAGGGCGTCGTCCCGCAAGGGGCGGCGCCCTCGTCGCGACCGGGGACGAGATCCGCGCGGCCTCTCGCCACGCAAGGGCATCAGGGAGAATGACGCCGGCATCCGATGCTCGTGCCGGCGGGTACCATGCCGCCTTCGGTCCCCCGTCCTGCGGACAACCCTGCGCGGGTCGCCGCCGCGGCGCTCAGCGGTCGGTCAGCCGCAGCTCGATCCGCCGGTTCCGTGCAAAGGCTTCCGGCGTCTCGGCGTTGTCCAGCGGCTGGTTGTCGCCGAAGGCGGTCGCCGCCACCCGGTTGGGCGGTAGCCCCTCCGCCATCAGCAATTGCGCGACGGCGATCGCCCGCGCGGCCGACAGCTCCCAGTTCGTCGCGTAGCGCGCGCTGCGGATCGGCTGCCGGTCGGCATGGCCGTCTACTCGCAGCAGCCAGTTCACATCCCGCGGGATGCGCTCCGACAGCTCCTTCAGCACCCGCGCGATTTCCCGGATCTGCTGCTGGCCGGCGGGCGAGAGATCCGCGCTGGCGGGCGGGAACAGCACCTCCGACTGGAAGACGAAGCGGTCGCCGACGATCCGCACCTCCGGCCGGTCGCCCAGCACGTCCCGCAGCCGGCCGAAGAAATCACTGCGGTAGCGCTGCAGCTCCTCCACCCGCGCCGCCAGCGCCGCGTTCAGCCGGGTGCCGAGCGCCACGATCTGGGCATCCTTGTCGCGGCCGGAGGTCTCGGCCACGTCCAGCGCCGCGGTCAGCCGGGCGAGCTGGCTCCGCAGCTCCTCGATCTGCCGGCTCAGCAGCGCCACTTGGGCGCGCGCGCTCTCGGCCAGCCGCACCTGCTCGGTCGCGGCGCGCTCGGCCGCTTGCCGCCGCTCGGCCTCCGTCGCCGCCATGCGCTCCGCGGCCTGGCGCCGCTCCGCCTCGGTCAACCCGGCCGCCTCGGCGACGCTCCGGGCGCGCGCCTCCTCGCCCGCGCGCCGGGCCGCCTCCTGTGCCTGCCGCTCCAGCTGGTCGCGCAGGGCCGTCAGCGCCTTCACCTGCTCCGACAGCCGGGCGATGTCCGAGAGCCGCGCCTCGATGGTCGCGCGGTCGGCCTGCACCCGGCGGTCGAGCGCCGCCATCTCCGCCCGCATCGTGGCCAGCTGCCGCTGCTCGGCCGCGAGCTGCGCCTGTGCCTCCTGCAACTGCCGCTGCAGCGCCGCCAGCTCCCGCCTGGCCGTCTCCGCCGCGCCGCGGCTCTCGGTGAGCTGCCGGTCCAGCTCCACGACGCGTGCCTCGCTCTGCTGCCGAGCCTGGCGCTCGGCCGCCAGGCTGCGGCCCGTCTCGGTCAGCTGCCGCACCGTCTGCGCGGCATCGCCGCCCACGCTCTCGGCCCGCCGCAGCGCCTCGGCCAGCTGCTGCTCCAGCGAGGCCAGCCGCTCCGCGCCGCCGCGGCTGGCCAGCTCCAGATCGGTCAGCCGCGCGGTCAACCGGTCCCGCTCCGCCTGCGCCGCGTCGCGCTCGGTGCCCAGCCGGTCGCGGTCCTCCCGCACCTCCCGCAACTGGGCGAACAGCGCATCCCGCGCGGTGGCGGCGGCCCGCAGTTCCTCGGCGGTGCGGGAGAGGGCGCTGCGCAGCTCGGTCGCCTGGCCGCGCTCCAGCGCCAGCATCTCGGCCAGCTCCGCCACCTG
>JAESGY010000272.1_pt1 | contig 32476 bp, 29 predicted proteins | sample 9269841 | NCBI WGS metagenome assembly JAESGY01 (sample SAMN17022865, study PRJNA683097) | algae metagenome | isolation source: Spirirestis rafaelensis WJT71-NPBG6 and co-occurring heterotrophs from... | place: USA: Pinto Wells, Joshua Tree National Park, Colorado Desert, CA | collected 2006-08-15
ACCTTCTCCCAAACCGCGTCGCCCACTACGAACCGAGACCTCTCCAGCATCGCCCCAACCCCGCCAAAGCGGAGCTTGAATCACAGCCGGTCTGCCGCGTGAATCCCCAATGTCAACGGACCCTAACCCGACACAGCGTGAATGGTTGTGTATTACGCCGATGATCGCGCACCGCCAGGCCTTGCTAAGGGATTGGCGTCGACCCGCCAGACAATAGCCCCGTCGGTCGCCTGAGCATAATCACTGGTGGCGCTATATCCCAACGGGCGAGAGGCAGCTTTACTCCGGCGGCGGCCTGAAAGGCGCCGTTCCGCTTCCGGCCGGATCCTGCCAAGGAATCCGATCTATTCGGCCCACTGCTATGTCCGCTCTTGGGGTCGGGCCGGACCCTCGGCGGTGAGCCTTCTACAGCCGCCGTACGCCCAGCCCGGTCCTGAACCAGAGGCCATGCCCGATCGTGCGCGGGGTTGCGGGTCCTGCCCGGTCAGCGGCGAGAGGCCCGTCGGGTCTTGCCGGCGATCTACCCTAAAGCACCTTCATGCCGCCATCGGCCATGAGGACGGAGGCGGTGACGTAGGAGGCCTCGTCGGAGGCGAGCCAGAGGATCGGGTAGGCGATCTCGCGCGGCGACGCCCAGCGGCGGAGAAGGCAGCTCTCCAGCTCCTCCGCCTCCAGTTCCTCCCGGGTGCGGCCCTCGGCGGCGAAGCGGCGGACATGGAAGGGGGTGAGGGTCGCGCCCGGGCAGACGGCGTTCACCCGCATGCCGTGCCGCGCCTCCTCGAAGGCCAGGGTCTTGGTCATGGAGACGATGGCCGCCTTGGTGGCGTCGTACTGGCCCATGCCGGCTCGCGGGTTCACCGCGTGGGTCGAGGCGATGTTCACGATGCTGCCGTGGCCGGAGGCGCGCAGCAGGGGTAGCGCCTCGCGCGACAGATAGGCGTGGCTTTGCAGGTTCACGGCCAGGATGCGCTGCCAGGTCTCGGCCTTTGCCTCGGCCAGCGGCTCGTAGGAGCGGATGCCGGCATTGTTCACCAGCACGTCGATGCCACCGCCGAGCGCCCGCTGCGTCTCCGCGACGATGCGGCCCGCGGCGCTCTCCTCGGCCGTGTCCAGCACCAGGTCGAGCAGCACGGCCCCCGGCACCGCGGCGCGGATCCCGGCGCAGGCCTCCGCCATCGCCGCCGCGTCGCGGTCCACCAGCACCACGCGGGCGCCCTCCTCGCAGAACAGGAGGCCGGTGGCGGCGCCGATGCCGCCCGCGCCGCCGGTGACGATGGCCACCTTACCCTGCAGCCGTCCCGCCATTTGTCCGTGCCTCCCTCCGCTTCCGCCTGCGCGGTCTATTCCGGGCGGATGTCGGCCCGCTGCGCCACCTCGGCCCATTTGCGGATCTCGGCGGCGAAGAACGCGCGGGTCTCCTCCGGGCTGGCGCCGATCGGTTCCAGCCCGCGGTCGCGCAGCACCTCCGCTAGCCCGCCGCGCATCGCCGCCTGCGCATCCACGGCGATGTGCCGGACCAGCGGCGCCGGCGTGCCGACCGGCGCCACCAGCGCCGCCCAGGTAGCGCCCACCAACCCCGGCTGCCCCGCCTCGGCCGTGGTCGGCACCTCCGGCACCGGGGCCAGCCGCCGCTCGTGGCAGAGGGCGAGGGCGCGCAGCCTGCCCTCGCGCAGATGCGGCAGGGCGGCGGGGATGGTGTCGAACAGGAATTGGATCTGCCCGCCGAGGAGGTCGGTGATGGCCGGCGCGCTGCCGCGGTAGGGCACGTGCGTCACCGCGGCGCCGGTCCCGACCCGCAGCATCTCGCCCATGAGGTGGGTGGAGGTGCCGGTGCCGTAGCTGCCGAAATTGAGCCCGCCCGGCCGCGCCCGCGCCAGCGCCGCGAGCTCCGCCACGTCGCGCACCGGCAGGGCGGGGTTCACCAGCAGCAGGAAGGGCTGCAGCGTCAGCAGCGAGATCGCCTCGAAGTCCCGGCCCGGGTCGTAGGGCAGGCCGCGCAGGGTGGTCTGCGCGATCGCCATCTCCGAGGAGGCGCCGAGCAGCAGGGTGGCGCCGTCCGGCGGCGACTTCGCCACCAGGTCGGCGCCCAGCATGCCGGAGGCGCCGCCGCGGTTCTCCACCACCACGGGCTGGCCCCAGGCGCGGGATAGGCGCTCGGCCATCAGCCTGCCCACGATGTCGGTGCTGCCGCCGGCGGGGTAGGCCACCACCAGCCGCACCGGCCGGCCCGGCCATCCCTCCTGCGACCGTGCGGTGCGGCCGCCGCTGCCTGCCGCGAGGCAGATCGAACCCACCAGTGCCGCCCGGCGTCCGACCCGCATCGCCTTCCTCCCCGCCCTTCCCAATCCTCCGGCGCTGCTGTGCAATGCGCAAGCCCAAGGGAAGGGGACCCGGATGTCCGCGCTGCACGGCCGCCTGCTCGTCATTGACGGGCTGATCTTCTACTCGGACGGCGACGCCTCCGACCTGCTTGCCGGGGGCTATGCCGCCGCGAACGTGACGGTGCGCGACCCGATCGCCGGCTTCGAGGAGAGCTTCGACGCCATGGCGCGCTGGCTGACCCTGGCGACGCGGCCGGATAGCCCCTGGCGCCTGGTGGAGCGCGCCGCGGACATCGAGGCGGCGCGGGGCGAGGGCAAGGTGGGCCTGATCATGGGATGGCAGGAGACCAAGCTGCTCGGCGACCGCGTCGAGCGCGTGGCGATGTTCCACCGCATGGGGCTGCGCGCCTGTCAGCTCACCTACAACGAGGCGAGTGCCGTGGGCGACGGCTGCCTGGAGCCGCGCAACGCCGGACTCTCCGCCTTCGGCCATGCGGTGGTCGAGGAGTTCAACCGGGTCGGCATCGCCATCGACCTGTCGCATGTCGGCGAGCGCACCAGCCTCGACGCGGCGCGGCACAGCCGGAAGCCGGTGCTGCTGACCCACGCCAACGCCAAGGCCGTGCACGACCGCGTGCGCAACAAGAGCGACGAGGTGCTGCGGGCTGTGGCGGCCACCGGGGGGCTGTGCGGCGCCAGCATCCACGGCTTCATGAACTGGGACGGCGACCCGGACCACCCGCCCAGCCTGGAGGGCTTCGTCCGCCAGGTGCGGCACCTGGTGCGGCTGGTCGGGGTCGAGCACGTCTCCTTCGGCACCGACTTCGCCGCGGTGGGCGACAAGCGTGCCGCCGACTTCTTCCTGCGCATGAGCGCGACGCGCTACGGCAGCGGCACGGGCGACTACGTCCGCGCTTTCGGCAACAGCCTCGAGGGACGCTTCCCGCCGGAGCTGAACAACCCGCGCCTGATGCCTCGCAAGACTGAGGCGCTGCTCGCTGCCGGTTTCTCCGAGGACGCCGTGGAGAAGATCATGGGCCGCAACCTGCGCCGGGTGCTCGGAGAGATCTGGGGCGGGTGATGCGGTCATGTCCCTCGGAGCTGTCGCACGACAGCCGCCGAAGCCACGGTAGGCCTCGCGCATGACCCCTGTGATGGTCGGGACAGCGGCCTGGACCATCCCGGCGCGGCACACCGGCGAGTTCCCGGGCGGGGGCAGTCACCTCGAGCGGTACAGCCGCCGCTTCCTGGCCGTCGAGATCAACTCCTCCTTCTACCGCCCGCACAGGCCGGATACCTACCGACGCTGGGCGGCCACGGTACCCGCGGGCTTCCGGTTCGCCGTCAAGGTGCCGAAGGAGATCACGCACACGCGCCGGCTGACCGACTCGAGCGCGCCGCTGGAGCTGTTCCTCGCCGAGGCCGGGGCGCTCGGCGGGGCGCTCGGCCCGCTGCTGCTGCAGCTGCCGCCCAGCTTCGCCTTCGGCGAGGAGCGTGTCTCCGCCTTCCTCCGGCTCTTGCGGGAGCGCACCGACGGCGACGTGGTGTGCGAACCGCGCCACCGGAGCTGGTTCACCGACGAGGTGGAGCAGCTGCTGGTCGGGTTCCGCGTCGCCCGCGTCGGTGCCGATCCGGCCCCGGTGCCGCGCGCGGCGGAGCCGGGCGGCTGGCCGGGGCTGGCCTACCACCGGCTGCACGGGTCGCCGCGCATGTACCACTCGCCCTACGCGCCGGATGACCTGCACGCGCTCGGGCATCGCCTCGCCGCGAGAAGCGGCGCCACCTGGTGCATCTTCGACAACACGGCCGAGGGCTGGGCGACCCACAACGCGCTGCTGCTCCAGCGGGAGCTGGGCCTGGCGCGAGGGATCACGTGACCACGCAAGTGGGTTGGGGCGATGGGCCTGTGGGGCTCTGTACGCCCGGGCACGGACGGGGCCGGCTCGAACGGCCGTCCAGCACCGGCACGGGCCGGAACCGTCGAGCTCGACCCTTCTCGGACCTTCGTACCGGGCCCGCCAAGGTCTGCTCCTGGGATTGAAGCGGCCATATGCCGGGGGATCACAGGATCGACGGCTTCGCGCCGGAGCTTGCCGGTCCGCGTCCGGCTTGACGCTCCGCCCCCCGGCTCCGGCGAGCATGGATGAGCACCTCCGGATCGCTCACCCCTCCAGCACGAAAGTCGGCCTAATGCGCTAGGGTTCGCCGACCGCTGCGTCGAACTGATCCATCCCGCCCAGCTAGCTTGGCGACACCACCCCCGCCAGCGCCTTGCCCACGTCGACCGTGCCGGCATTCCCGCCCATGTCGCGGGTGCGCGGGCCTCCCTCCGCGAGGTGCCGCTCGATCGCGTTCACGATGGCCTCCGCGGCAGCCTTCTCGCCCAGGTGCTCCAGCATCATGGCACCCGACCAGATCTGGCCGATCGGATTGCAGATCATCTTGCCGGCGATGTCCGGGGCCGAGCCGTGCACCGGCTCGAACATCGAGGGGAAGGCTTTTTCCGGGTTGATGTTGGCTGAGGGCGCGATGCCGATCGAGCCCGCCACCGCCGGGCCAAGATCGGAGAGGATGTCCCCGAACAGGTTGGAGCCGACCACCACGTCGAACCAGTCCGGATGCTGGACGAAATGGGCGCAGAGGATGTCAATGTGGAACTGGTCGGTCGTGACCTCGGGGTAGTGCTTCGCCATGGCGGCGAAGCGCTCGTCCCAGTAGGGCATGGTGAAGGTGATGCCGTTGGACTTGGTGGCGCTGGTCACTTTCTTGCGCGGCCGCGTCATCGCCAGTTCGAAGGCGTATTTCAGGATGCGGTCGGTGCCGGTGCGCGTCAGGATACTCTGCTGCGAGACGAATTCGCGATCCGTCCCCTCAAACATCCGGCCGCCGACTGAGCTGTACTCGCCCTCGGTGTTCTCGCGGACCACGTAGAAATCGATGTCCTCCGGCCCGCGATTCGCCAGCGGCGTCTTCGCGCCCGGCATCAGCTTGCAGGGCCGCAGTGACACGTACTGGTCGAAGCCGCGGCGGATCGGGATCAGCAGGCCCCAGAGCGAGACATGGTCCGGCACGCCGGGCCAGCCGACAGCGCCGAGGAAGATCGAATCGCTGTCGCTCAGCCGGTCCATGCCGTCCTCCGGCATCATCCGGCCGGTCTTCTGGTAGGTGTCGCAGGACCAGTCGTAGTGGGCGAGTTCCAGTTCGAAGCCGAAGCGGCGAGCGGCGGCGTCCAGGACGCGCAGGCCCTCGGGCGTGGTCTCCTTGCCGATGCCGTCGCCGGGGATCACCGCAATGCGGTACTTTCTGCGTGCATTATTCATGATCGAGCCTTCTGTTCTCAAGGCGTGGCTGGCAGCGGGTCCCTCGACAGTTCCCCGGCCGCATGCGGCGACGGGGGCCAGGGTCGGCCCATCCGGGCCTGCGTGGCCATCCCTCAGCCATCGTCGGTTAGTCCGCGTACTGGCCCGCCGCCTGGATGATTGGCCGCCACCGGGCGACCTCCTCGGCCAGGAAGCGGCGATGGTAGGCCGGCGTCGCGCGCTCCTCTGCAGCCGGCGCGGTCATCAGCTCGGCGAAGCGCTGCCGCAGACGCTCCTCGCGCAGCGCCGCGCGGATAGCGGCCGAGAGGCGCTCCTGCACCTCGGGCGGCGTGGTGCGCGGCGCGTAGAGGCCGTGCCAGGTGCTCATGAGTAGCGAAGGTTGGCCGGCTTCCGTCGTGGTGGGAAGCTCGAGGCCGGGGACGCGCTCCGGCAGGGTCACCGCGTAGCCCTTGATGCGCCCGTCGCGCAGGAAGGGCGCCGTGTTGGTCGCCTGGTCGCAAAAGACGTCGATGCGCCCAGCCATCAGGTCGGTGATCGCGGGCGCGCTGCCGCGGAACACCACCCCGGTCAGGGGCGTGCCGGCGGCGCTCTGCAGAAGCATGCCGCAGAGGTGGTTGGCGGCGCCGAGGCCGGAGTGAGCGAGGGTCAGCTTGTCGCCCTGCTGCTTGATCTCGGCCATGAAGCCGGCGAGGTCGGAAGCCGGGAAGTCGGGCCGGGCGACTAACGTCATGGCGGCGTCCGAGACCAGGCCCAGCGGCGCGAAGCTCTCGGTCACGCTGTAGGGCAGCTTGCGGTAGAGCGTGGCGCTGCTCGCGTGACCGATGTGGTGGATCAGCAGGGTATGGCCGTCCGGGCGCGCCTGGGCGACGCGCCCTGCGCCAATGGTGCCCCCCGCGCCGGTCACGTTCTCGACCACCACCGGCTGGCCGAGGTCGCGTGACATGCCCTCCGCCACCAGCCTGGCGATCACGTCGGACGGGCCACCAGCAGAGAAGGCCACCACCACGGTGACGGGGCGGTTCGGGAAAGGCGGTTGTTGTGCCCGCACGGCCGGGGCGGCCAGCGCGGATGCGATTGCGGCGAGCAGCATGCGACGCTGCATGGGTCAGTCCTCCCTTATTTTGTCTGGCTGCATCGACGGCGCCGGTCGGGGGTGACGGTGCCAGGGCCGCGGGAACCTCCGAGGCGATCCGGGCGGGCTGCCGCCGGCCCACCCTCAAGCCTTCGCCCGAAGGTGGACCGGCCCCTTTCTCGTGGGCGCCGACACCGGCTGCTTCCGCCGGCTCGCGCCGTCGTCCCGGCTGGCTAAGCCGCCAGCTCGCGCATGACCTTGATCAGGTCGGACTTACCCTCGAAGCCGATGCCCGGCAGTTCGGGCATGACCACGTGCCCGTTCTCGACGCGCACGCCGTCTGGGAAGCCGCCATAGGGCTGGAAGAGGTCGGGGTAGCTCTCGTTGCCCCCGAGCCCAAGCCCGGCCGCGATCATCAGCGACATCTGGTGTCCGCCATGCGGAATGCAGCGGGACGGCGACCAGCCGAACTGGCGCAGCACCTCCAGCGTGCGCAGGTACTCGACCAGCCCGTAGGAGAGGGCACAGTCGAACTGCAGCCAGTCGCGGTCCGGCCGCATACCGCCGTAGCGCAGCAGGTTGCGCGCGTCCTGGTGGGAGAAGAGGTTCTCGCCGGTCGCCATGGGGCCGGGATAGAACTCCGAGAGCGCGGCTTGCAGCGCGTAGTCCAGCGGGTCGCCCACCTCCTCGTACCAGAACAGCGGGTAGTCGCGCAGCATCTTGGCGTAGGCGATCCCGGTCTCGAGATCGAATCGGCCGTTGGCGTCGACGGCGAGCTGCGCCTGGCTGCCGATCTCGGCCAGCACCGCCTCGATCCGCTTGCGGTCCTCCTCGACCGAGGCGCCGCCGATCTTCATCTTGACCACGTTGTAGCCGCGGTCGAGGTAGCCGCGCATCTCGGCCCGCAGCGCCTCGTTGCCCTTGCCCGGGTAGTAGTAGCCGCCCGCGGCGTAGACGAAGACGCTGGGGTTTGCCTCACGCCCGTGGCGTTCGGCCAGCAGGCGGAACAGCGGCTTGCCCTCGATCTTCGCAACCGCGTCCCAGACCGCCATGTCAACCGTACCGACGGCGACCGAGCGCTCGCCATGCCCGCCGGGCTTCTCGTTCGTCATCATCGCCGCCCAGACCTTGGCCGGGTCGATGTTGTCGCGCGCGTCGTCGAGCAGGCTCTTCGGGTCGGCCTCGAGGATGCGGTCGCGGAAGCGCTCGCGGATCAGCCCGCCCTGGCCGTAGCGGCCGTTGGAGTTGAAGCCGTAGCCGACGACCGGCTTGCCGTCGCGCACGACGTCGGTGACCACGGCCACGAGGCTCGTCGTCATCTTGCTGAAGTCGATGTAGGCGTTTCGGATCGGTGAGGCGATCGGCTGGGTGACCTCGCGGACGTCAACGATGCGCATTTGACATACCTCCTGTGCCCTGGGGAGGCCGGGGCTCCGACCTTTGCTTCCCTCTTTGGGGCCGCTTTCCTGCGGCACGAGCCCTTGATACAGTCGCAGCCGGACGGACCTCCAATGCCAAGATTTGCCTTCGCTATGCGCATTCGGCATCAGCCATGGATATGAACTGGCTTGAGGACTTCCTCGCGCTGGCGGAGCACCGGAACTTCTCCCGGGCAGCGGAGGCGCGGCACGTCACCCAGCCGGCCTTCAGCCGCCGCATCCGGGCGCTAGAGGCCTGGGTCGGGACGCCGCTGGTCGTGCGCTTGCCGCAGGGCGTCGTGCTGAACGCCGCCGGCGAGTACCTGCACGAATGGGCGGCGGGCCTGACGCGCGACCTGCACCAGATGCGCCGGGGAGCGCTGAAGGCAGCGGGACGCGAGGGTGCCGCGCTGACGATCGCCGCGACCCACGCGCTGTCCTTCACCTTCTTCCCCGGCTGGATCCGGTCGTTTGCTCCGCTGGAGACCTTGGGCACGCTGAACCTGGTCTCCGACACCATGGCGGCCTGCGAGCGGATCCTGCTGGCGGGCGACGCGGATTTCCTCCTCTGCCACGCTCGTGCCGACGTGCCGATGGGCCTCGCGCCCGACGCCTTCACCAGCCTCGCGGTCGGCACCGACCTGCTCGTGCCGGTCTCGGCCCCTGACGCCTCGGGTGCGGCCCGCTGGGCGTTGCCGGGCACACCTGAGGCACCGGTGCGCCTGCTGGCCTACAGCGGGGCTTCGGGGCTCGGTCGCATCGTCGAGGCGACCCGGCGGTCGAGCGGTGAGGCACTGGCGCTCGATCCGGTGTTCACCTCGCCGCTTGCGGCCGCGCTGCAGACCATGGCGCGCCAAGGCCAAGGCATTGCATGGCTGCCGCGGACCATGGCCGCCGAGGACCTCGCAGCGGGACGTCTGGTGGATGCCGGCGACGGCTTTTCGATCAGCGTGGAGATTCGGCTGTTCCGCCCGCTACGGCGGCAGTCGAACACCGCCGAGGCCTTCTGGAAGGCGATGTCCAGGCCCTCACCGTCGCAGGACCGAGAACCATAGCCGGCAGCTTTCGGCCAACCCCCGCCATGCAGCAATGCGCCCTACGGCCCTTATCCCTCATCCTCAGCGGTGCGGAAGCCGAGGCCCTCGGGCCCTGGCACCACGCGGATGACGCCTGGGAAGGGGATGTGCGCGCCGGCCAGGCGTAGCCCGGTTTGGGCGGTCTCGGCCAGGATCTCCTGCCGCATCGCGCGGGCACGCGGGCGGTCGGCGTCGAACAGGAAGCCCCATTCCGGGAAGCGCACCTGTAGCGCCGGCAGATGCAGCACGTCGGCCGAGATCAGCAGCGAGTTCTTCTCGCCCAGTTGGAAGCCAACCTGGCCCGGGGTGTGGCCCGGCAGGGCGCGCACTGTCACGCCCGGTAGCACCTCCTCGCCGGAGTGGATCGTGATCAGGCGGTCGGCATAGAGCTGCATCGCCGCTTGGGCGAAGGGCAACTGAATGGATTGCAGCTCGTCCAGCCCCGCCGGGTTGTTCCAGAAGGCCTGCTCCTCGGCTGAGACATGCAGCGCCGCCTTGGGGAACAGCTTCTCCCCGTCCTTCACCAGGCCTGCAGCATGATCGCCGTGCAGATGGGTCAGCAGCAGGTCGGTGATATCCTCCGGCTCATAGCCGGCGGCCTTCAGCGCGCGCGGCAGATGGCCGAGGCTGTCGCCACGGCGGTTGCTATCGCCGGCGTCCACCAGCACCAGCCGGCCCGGTAGTTCCAGGAGGAAGGCGTTGACCGAGATGGTCATGTCGTTGAGGTCCTGACCATCGGCGATGGCCAAGTCGTCGCCCACGCCGCGCACCACGTCGGGGAAGCGCGAGAGGTTCAGGTCCAGGTAGCCGTCGCAGAGCGCGGTCACTCTCGCGGGGCCGTCCACCGCGACCCGGCGGGCGAGCCCGCCGGAGGCACGGATGCGGCGCGTCGTCTCGCCCATTGTCGCTCAACCTCCTGTTATGAAGGACTGTCGTAGGCGCGTACGGTACGCTGCACGTTCATCGGGTTGCCGTAGCCGTGGTCGCCATCGGCCAGCACCAGCAGCTCGGGCGCGGCGCACCATGGTGGAGCTATCGAACATCTCGCCGAAGGAGGTCAGATCCAGGTCCGGCCCGCTTAGCCGGCTGGCGGCGACGCAGCTGCCGAGAGGAAGGCGGTTTGGAATCCTGCAGCGGTGGTGAGCTTCGCGCTGATGCCGTCCCACACCGCCGGCATGGCAATGAAGCCGGGCCGCGCCAACAGAGCCCGCAGGCGGTCGGGGTGTGCCAAGGCTAGGTTTCCTCCGGGTTCATGGGCTCAGGCTAGTTCAGCCCGCACGCGGCGGAAAGCGGCGCCGGCGCGCGGCAAGGATTTTGCGCAGGCGAGGTGACCGCGCACCCCGTCATAGGGACAAAGCGGTCGTGTCGAGCACGCCTGTATTGAGTGACCTTGTACAGCCGCTCGCGGTTCTTCTCGGATTTCAAATTTCTGCCCAACAAGATCCGCTTTTGGAGGCGAAGCGGCCGCGTGCCGCGGTCTCACGGGCCCGGCGGCTTCGCGCCCATCTCGGTCATCCGCGTGCTGCAACCAAACTTCGAAAGCAGACGTAGTCTCATCGGTAGCTGCCAGTCCGATCGCGGACTGCGCCGCGCTGAACCAGACATGCGTCATTTCCGCCCGTCGCGACACCTGATGTCAGCGGACCAGTACCGGCGCGCCCGAGCCAAAGCCTTTCAGATTTGGCATCAGGAGGCTTGCGTCCAGATCGCAGTGTGACGTCGTGCAAGCTCCGCTATGCCGTCATTGCGCACGTGCTTTCAACACAACCTGACAATGCCCTCCAGAGGCCTTTCCCTCGGAGCCGGCGCCGGCCGGTCCCACGGAAGCCCGACCGGGTGCACCGTCTACCCTGCAGCCGTTGAGGACGATCTCGGCGACACGCTCCGTCCAGGCCTGGTCCAGCGCGCCGTGGCCGACCAGGAGCCGGTAAAAGACCGGGCCGTACAGTGCGTCGATCGTGGCCTCCAAGTCCAGCCCGGCGCGGAACTCGCCGGCCTTGATGCCGCGCAGGAGCACCTCCCGGACCACCTCCCGTCGCGGCATAATGTAGCCCTCGACGAAGGCGGCCGCCGCGCCCGCGTCGCCGTGCCCGGCGGCGATCAGGTCGCGAACCACGCGGCCCGTCTTCCCGCGATAGACCGAGGCGAGCCGGCGCATCTGCGCGCGGATGTCGTCGGCCACGGAGCCCGTCCTCGGGAAGGCAACGCGTGGCCCGGTGGCGGCCAGGAACGCGGCGACAGCCAGCGCCTCGCGGCTCGGCCACCACCGGTAGATCGTCGTCTTGGCCGCCCCGGATCGCGCCGCCACTCCTTCGATGGTGAAGCCGGCCAGGCCGCCCTCTTCCAGCAGCGCGTACGCCGCCTCGAGGACGGCAACCCGCGCCTCGTCGCCGCGAGGGCGGCCCCTGGGGCGGCGGGGGGGACAGGCCGGGGCAGAGATGGACATGCAGAAAAGATACGGGCTGACGCTTTTTCCACAAGTCCTCCTTGCGCCGCAGCGTCGCTTGGCATAAAGCTACGACGCGTCGCTTTGATGCCGGCCGGTCTGCCCGGTCAGGTGACGGAAGCCTGGCGGCCCGAGGAAGGGGACGAGGGCGATGAGGTGCATGCCGACGTGTCATAGACCGAGCGCGCCAGGTCCCCTCGAAGTGGCCGCGTTCCTGGTCGGCTCGCCGGTTCGGGTCTCTAGGCAGCAGACGATGACCACGCCCGGCTATGCACGCGTCCGCACCGACAACCCGACCGCCTACATTCGACGGTAACGCTCACTGGCATCTGACAGAATGGGAGGATAACGGCGCCATGAATGGCATCCTAACCGACACGTCGGCGACGGCAGCAGCCAGGACCTGGCTCAGCAATTTTGAGGCGGCACTGGCCTCTGGCGAGGCCGCGCGCATCGCCGCGGTCTTCGCCGAGGAATGCCACTGGCGCGACCTCCTCGCCTTCACCTGGGACCTGCGCACCACCTCCGACGCGGAGGCCATCGCGACCCGGATGCTGCCGGCGCTTGCTGGCATGAAGCCCCATGGGTTGGCCCTGGCCGCGGACCGCACCCTGCCGCGGCGGGTGGAGCGCGCTGGCACCGAGGCGGTCGAGGCGATCTTCACCTTCGAGACTTCAGTTGGCCCCTGCAACGGCGTCGTACGCCTGGTCTCCGAAGGCGGGGAGCCACGCGCCTGGACACTGATGACCGCGCTGGACGAGATCCGCGGCCACGAGGACCCAGCCAACGGCCAGCGCTGGCAGGACGTCGATTGGAAGCGCAATTTCGGTGGGGAGAACTGGCTCGACCGGCGCAACAGGGCGCGCGCCTACGCCGACCACGACCCCGCCGTGCTTGTGGTGGGTGCGGCGCAGGCCGGGCTGTCTGTCGCGGCGCGGCTGACGCTGCTTGGCGTGGATACGCTCGTGGTGGACCGTGAGGCGCGGATCGGCGACAGCTGGCGCCACCGCTACCACGCGCTGACGCTGCACAACGAGACGCGCGTCAACCACCTGCCCTACATGCCTTTCCCGCGGTCATGGCCGGTCTTCATCCCGAAGGACATGCTGGCCAACTGGTTCGAGATCTACGCCGAGGCGATGGAACTCAACGTCTGGACGCAAACCGAGCTTGCCGGCGGCACCTGGGACGAGGCCGCCGGCTGCTGGGAGGTGGAGCTGCGGCGCCCGGACGGGACCGAGCGGCGCATGCGGCCCCGCCACATCGTCTTCGCCAACGGCGTCAGCACCACGCCGATCATGCCGGACCTGCCGGGCCTCAAGGAATTCCGCGGCGCGGTACGGCATTCCGGCGGCTACGGTAGCGGGCTGGACTGGAAGGGCAAGCGCGCGCTGGTGTTGGGCACCGGCACCTCGGGGCACGACGTGGCGCAGGACCTCTGCGTCTCCGGCGCGGCGGAGGTGACGCTGATCCAGCGCAGCCCGACCCTCGTCGTCAGCCTGAAGGAGGCGCAAGCGCCCTACGCGCTCTACGACGAAGACATTTCCTTCGAAGACAAGGACCTGCTCGCCGCCTCCTTCCCCTTCCCGGTCTACCGCCGGTCGCACCAGCTCATGACGGCGAGGAACCGCGAGGCGGACAGGGAGCTGCTGGAGGGCCTGGAGCGGCGGGGCTTCCGCCTCACCTCCGGGGAGGACGGCACCGGCTGGCAGATCATGTACCAGAGCCGCGGCGGCGGTTACTACTTCGACGCCGGCTGTTCCCAGATGGTCGTCGACGGCCGCGTCGGGCTGATCCAGTACGCGGACATCGAGCACTTCGGGCCCGACGGGGCCGTCATGAAGGACGGGTCGGTGCGGCCCGCCGACCTGATCGTGCTGGCCACCGGCTACGAGGGCCAGGCGGCGGCGGCGCGGCGGATCCTGGGCGACGCAGTGGGCCAGCGCATCGGCCGCGTCTGGGGCTTCGACGCGGAGGGAGAGCTGCACGGCATGTGGCGGCCCACCGGGCAGCCGGGGCTGTGGTTCCATGCCGGGGGGCTGGCGCAGTGCCGCATCTTCTCCAAGGTGCTCGCGCTGCAGATCAAGGCGCGGGAGTTGGGCATCACCTCATGATCTGGGGGCGACCGGGGCTTTGATCCCGCCCGTTCGCCACGACGCATGGCGAGAAGGATGAGGGAGGAAGCATGACTGGGGCGATCGCATCGGCGGTGTCCGCCGGCTCGACTAAGGTCTCGTCCCGCCTGGCGGAATTCGCGCACGACATGCGTTGGCAGGACCTGCCGACGGCCGTGCAGCGTGAGGCAGCGCGGGCATTCCTGAACTGGGTGGGCTGCGCCGCCGGCGGGGCACGCACTGCATCGGCGGAGGCGGCGGTCCGCGGGCTGAGCGCCATGTCCGGCCTGGGCACCACGCCGGTGCTCGGTCGGGCGGAGCGGCTCCAGCCGGCGGATGCCGCGCTGGTCAGCTGTCTCGCCTCGGCGGCCGACACCTTCGACGACACCCACCTCAGCACCATCACGCATCCGACGGGCCCGGTCGCCGCGGCGATCCTGGCGCTGGCCGATGGACGCCGGATCCCAGGGCAGGACCTTCTGCTCAGCCTCGCCATTGGCGTCGAGATCGAGTGCAGGATCAGCGCCGCCGTGACCGCACCCGGCTCGGGTTCCAGCCAGGGCTGGTACATCACGGGCGTCTCCGGTGGTATCGGCGCGGCCGCAGCGGCGGCGCGGATTCTGGGCGCCACCCGGGGAGAGCTGCTCGCGGCGCTTGGTCTTGCCGCCAGCCAGGCAGGCGGATTGCGCGCGACCCACGGCAGCATGGCCATCGCCTTCGTGCCCGGCTTCGCGGCCCGCAATGGCCTGGCGGCGGCCCACCTCGCCACCGCGGGCTTCGCCTGCGGCGATGCGGTGATCGAGGGCCGCAACGGGCTGCTGCCCGTCTTTGCCCCGCAGGCGGAGCCGGAATTGGTCCTCCGCGATCTCGGCACCCGCTTCGAGATGCTGGGGAACGCGTACAAGCCCTACCCTTGCGGGATCGTCATCCATCCGAGCATCGACGCCTGCCTCGAGATCGCCGGACATCGCGTCGCGCCAGAGGCGATCGAGGCTGTGGAACTCGCGGTGCATGCCGATGCGCTGGCGCTGTGCTGGCGCAAGCTGCCGGCCTCGCCGCTGGAGGCGCAGGTGAGCCTCTTCCACTGGGCGGCCGCTGTGCTGGTGCGGGGAGCGGCGGGTCTCGAGGAGGGGGACAGCCAAGCGGTCGCGGATCCCCGGATCCGTGCGCTTCAGGAAGTGATGCAGGCCAGGGTCGATCCCGCGCTCCGCGGCGGCCAGGCGCGCGCCGAGGTCCGGCTGAGGGACGGGACGGTCCTGCGCGCCGATGTCGCTGAGGCCACAGGCAGCCTGGAGCGGCCCATGAGCGACGGGCAGCTGGCGGGGAAGTTCCGCATGCTGGCGCGCCGGCGCCTGGGCGAAGCGCAGGTGGAGAGCCTGCTCCAGGCATGCTGGCACCTGCCGGACAGCCGCGATGCCGGGGAGATCGGGCGTCTCGGTGCACTCGGGTGAGGCAACCCCTTCCGCAACCCGGTCCGGGATGCCGGAGGGCCGCAGAAGACAGGAGATCGACCGCATGACCCGCGACCGGGGACGCCTTTCGCGCCGCTCCGTCTTGGCCTCGTCGCTGTTGGTGGCTTCGGGTGCCGGGGCCCAGCCCGTCGCGTATCCCGCGCATCCGGTGCGCATCACCGTACCCTATCCCGCGGGCGGCACCACGGACGTCGTCGCGCGCGTGGTGGCCGAGGCCATGTCGCGCCGCCTCGGCCAGCCCGTCGTCATCGACAACCGGCCCGGTGCCGGCGTGACGGTCGGCTCGAGCTTCGTTGCCAGGGCGGAGCCGGACGGCCACAGTCTGCTGGTCACCACCCTGGCCCACGCGATCAACCCCAGCCTGTTCCGCACGCTGCCGTACGACTCCGAGCAGGATTTCGTGCCCGTCGGGATGATCGGGCTGACACCGCTGGTGCTGGTGGTGAATCCGGGACTGGAGGCACGGGACCTCGCGGGCTTCATCGCGCTACTGCGGGCCGAGCCGGGACGCCACGCCTACGGCTCGGCCGGGGTCGGCAGCCCCATGCACGTCGCCCCGGAGCTGTTCCGGCAGCTCACCGGGACCGAAGTGCGCCATGTACCCTACCGCGGCGAGGCGCCGGCGCTGAACGACCTGGTGGCCGGCCACATCACCTTCGCCATCGACCCGGTCACCGTCGCCGCCGGGCTGGTGCGCTCCGGCCGCCTGCGGGCGATCGCGGTGGCCTCGGCCCAGCGGGCGGAGATCATGCCGGAGGTGCCGACCATGGCGGAGGCGGGGCTGCCCGGCTTCGAGGCATACACGTGGACCGCCCTGATGGCGCCGCGGGCGACGCCGCCGGCAATTGTCGACCGTCTGAACCGCGACCTTAACGCCACACTGGCCAATCCCCAGGTCCGCGGCAGGCTGGCCGAGCTCGGCGTGGAGCTGACTCGGTCCTTCTCGCCGGCCGAGACACGTGACTTCGTCCGCGCCGAGACGGCGAAATGGGCGCCGATCGTCCGGGCGTCAGGAGCCGTTTTGGATTGAGGTGCAGGTAGCGGCGCTGGCGGGGTTCGGCCTGGCATACTTGCCGGAGGAGCAGGTGCGGGCACCTCTCGCCGACGGACAGTTCGTGCGCGTGCTGGCCGACTGATGCCCGCCCTTTCCGGGCTACCACCTCTACTACCCCAGCCGCCGCCAGCCCACGCCAGCCTTTGCGCTACTGGTTGAAGCGCTGCGCTTCAGAGGCTGAGGGGGAGTGTCCACCTAGTATCGGCTGAAAGGCCCGGATGGTCGCGGAGGCCGGATTGAGTCGACAGCAGCCGAACGGCCCGACCACCAATAGCGTCGGCTTTAACCCTTCGGCTACCCGAAAGCCGTCATTCCGCTTCCGGCCAGGTGGTGGCGGCTCTGCGCCCTTATCGGTCATCGGCCGGGCACGCCCGACTTCCTGAAAGCGGACCAAGCGTACCCACCCTTGCTGACTGAAAAGGGCTGGAAACGGCTGTAGAGAGTTCGGTGTCCGGACGTCCGCTTCATCTGGATTCTGTTGAAAAAGTCGGTTGAGGCGCTGCGCCGCCGCTGATTCAGTCCTCCTGGTGGTGGAGGGCACGGCCATGATGGGCGAGCGGCAGGTCCGGCAGGAGGCACTGTTCTACGGCTTCAGCCTGGAGGAGCACGTTCCCGCCGATCACCTGCTGCGCTCAATCGACCGCTTCGTCGAGCTGAGCGACATCCGCCGGCAACTCGAGCCCTTCTACAGCGCGATCGGGCGCCCCTCGGTCGACCCCGAACTGTGAATCCGCATGCTGCTGATCGGCTACTGCTGCGGCGTCCGGTCCGAGCGGCGGCTGTGCGAGGAGGTCCACCTGAACCTCGCCTATCGCTGGTTCTGCCGCCTCGGCCTGGACGGCGCCGTCCCGGACCACTCCACCTTTTCCAAGAACCGGCACGGCCGCTTCCGTGACAGCGAGCTGCTGCGGCAGCTGTTCGAGGCGGCGGTCCGGCACTGCATGGTGGAGGGGATCGTCGGCGGCCAGGGCTTCGTGGTGGACGCCAGCATGATCTGGGCGGACGCCAACCGGCAGAAGGGCGTTGCCCGCCACGAGGAGCTGAACACAGAGGACGCCAGCCGCGCTGTGGACGAGTACCTGGCCGTGCTGGACGACACCGCCTTCGGTGCGGCGACCCAGGTACCGCCGAAGTTCGTCTCGCCCACCGACCCGGCTGCGCGCTGGACGGCGGCAGCCGGCGGCCCGGCCTGCTACGCCTACTGCGACAACTACCTGACCGGCGTCGAGCACGTCGTCATCGTCGACGTCGAGGCCACCACGGCGGTGCGGGATCGCCGGGCGTGGCGGGCAGGATCGGCGCGGCCGGGCCTACTGCCGCTCCTACCCGCGGGCGTCCTGCCGGATCATGTCTGCGGCTTTCTCGGCGATCATGATTACGGGCGCGTTGGTGTTGCCGGAGACAATCATCGGCATGATCGACGCATCGACCACCCTGAGCCCCCCGATGCCGTGAACACGGAGGCGGTCATCGACGACCGACATCGAGTCCGGTCCCATCTTGGCGGTTCCGACGGGGTGGTGGATCGTGCCCCCCTTGCGGCGAGCGAAATCGAGCAACTCGTCATCGCTCTGCGCGTCGTCGCCCGGTTCCACCTCATCGACGATGTAGCGGGCCAGGGCCGGTGCCTCGGTGATCCGCCGCGCAATCTTCATGCCCTCCAGCAGACAGCGCCGATCGGACTCCGCGACGAGGAAGTTTGGCCGGATCGCAGGCGCCTGCAGCGGATCACCTGACCTGATGTGTATGGAGCCGCGGCTGTCCGGCCGCAGCGGCGTCGGCCCGATGGTTAGTCCCGGCTCACGGTCTAGGATACGCTTCATCGGATCCCTGAAGCTGGCGTGCGCGATGGTGTACTGGATGTCTGGTGTCTCGAGTTCCGGGCGCGAGCGGACATTGCCGTTCACAATCCCCGCCGAAGTTGTCAGCATCCCTCGCCTCGTCAGGGCATACCTGACGATCTCGCGCAGCAGGGGCAGGCCGTGCGAGCGTTCGTTCAGCGTGGCCGCACCCGTGACCCGCCAGACCATCCGGATGATGTAATGGTCCTGGTAGTTCTCGCCGACGCCAGGTAGCGCGTGCCTGACCTCGATGCCATGCTCCTGCAGGACATCCGGCCGACCGATGCCCGAGAGTTCCAGGACCTGCGGCGACTGCACCGCTCCCGCGCAGAGCAGCACCTCACGGCGAGCCGTCGCGGTCCTCGCCTGCGAACCCTTGAGGTAGGCCACACCCGTCGCCCGCTTCCCCATGAGCAAGACCTTCGTCGTGTGGGCGTTGGTCTCGACCCGCAGGTTGGGCCGCTTCAGCGCCGGCGCCAAATAGGCGCGCTTGGTCGACCAGCGGACCCCATCCTTCTGGGTCAGCTGGAAGTAGGCGAACCCGTCCTGCTTCCCGCTGGTGTAGTCGGGGTTGCGCGGATAGCCGCACTCAGCCGCCGCCGCGATCACTGCGTCGGTGATCTCGGCGGCCTCGTACTGCGGGCGCACGTTCAGCGGTCCGCCCTCGCCACGCCAGGGGGCGGCGTCGCCTTCCCAGTGTTCTGCTCTGCGGAAGTAGGGCAAGACATCGTCCCAGGACCATCCCCTGTTCCCGGCCTGGGCCCAGCAATCATAGTCGCGGGACTCGCCGCGCACATACAGCATGGCGTTCAGTGCGCTGGTGCCGCCTAGAACGCGGCCGCGCGGAATCGGAAAGGGGCGGTCATAGGTGTAGGGTTCCGGCTCGGTCTGGAACCGCCAGTTCAGCCCCGGCATGTCGATCGTCTTCACGTAGCCCGCGGGGATGTGGATCAGCGGGTTGCGGTCCCGTCCGCCCGCCTCCAGCAGCAGGACGGTCACGCCGGGGTCCTCGCTCAGCCGGGCCGCGAGCGTGCAACCGGCCGAACCGGCGCCGACGATGACGTAGTCGTACTCGGACGCGTCGGAGCCATCGTTCATGAGCGCCATGGCGCTGTCGTTCCTTCCTGGTTCAAGGTGATCAGCCCACGCTGGTGCGGCCCAGGCGGGGCCCGAGCCAGGCAGTGACGGCTGCGGCCAATTCGGCCGGGACCTCCATCGGCAGCATGTGCCCGGCGCCCTCGAGGATGCGCAGTTCTGTGCCCGGGATACCCGCGTGAAGCTCCTCGGCCTCTGCGATCGACCGCAGCCGGTCCTGCCGCCCCGCGATCACGAGGGTTGGGCAGCGAATGCCGTGCAGCTCGGCCAGGTCTCCCTCGCGCGGCATCAGTGATTGCCGGCGGAACACCTCGCCGCCGAGGCGGAGCGCCATGGCCTGTATGCGGCCCACCAGAGCCTCGTCTCCGGCCCGATCAGGGTGCAGCGCAGAGGCCACGACGGACCGTCCGAGTCCGGCGAACTGTCCGAGGGAGGCGACCTGCCCGGCGGCGGATGCCTTGCGCCGGGCCTGCTCCGGCGTGTCGCCGCGCGCCGATGTCGCCACCAGCACCAGCGCCTGCACGCGCTCGGGCGCCAACCGGGCCATCTCGCGGGCGACGTAGCCACCCATGGAAAAGCCAATGAGGATGGACGCACCTGCCACCTCGGCTAGCGCCCGCTTCGCCATAACCGCGATGGTGCCATCGTGGCTCGTATCCGCATGGCGGATCGGGCCCCACGGCGCCAGCGCCCCCTCCACGTCGCGCCAGAGGTCGGCGTCCGCCATGAAACCGGGGATCAGCAGCACGGTCATTGTGGGTCATCCATGGCCGCGCACCGCGGGCAGGGTGCGCAGGAAGCTGGTGGCGCTGCCGCACAACGCCAGCCCGGCCCCGAGCCACAGCACGGCCACCAACCCGTCGGCGGCGAAGGCGTGCAGGCACAGCGCCACCAGCGCCGCGCCGACCGACTGCCCCAGCAGGCGCGACGTGGCCAGGATGCCTCCCGCCCCGCCGCTGCGGTGTCGCGGGGCGCTGGTCATGATCGCCTTCATATTGGGCGACTGGAAGAACCCGAAGCCGATGCCGCACAGCACCAGCCGCCAGGCGATGTCGGCGACGCCGGCGGCGGGCGTCAGCGTGGCTAGCATCGCCAGCCCGGAAGCGACCAGCAGCAGGCCGGCACCGCCCAGCAGGCCGGGCGAGACCCGATCCGCCATTGGCGCCGCCACCAGCGTCATTACCGCCAGCGTCACCGGCCAGGGCGTGATGAGGAAGCCCGCCTCCACCTGGCTGTATCCCAGCCCGGTCTGGAACAGGATGGGCAGCGCGACGAACACCAGCCCCTGGATGGCGAAGGCGCAGATCGAGGTGGCGGCCGACAGCGCGAAGACCGGAGTCTGGAACAGGTCGATGGCGAGGATCGGCGTTGGGCTACCGGCCTCTCGCCGCCAGAGCGCGTAGCCGCACCCCGCCGCAGCCAACCCGGCCAGTGCCATGGGCAGCCAACCGGTTCCATGCGCCGCCCCGGCGATCGCAAACAGCAGCAGCGCGAACATCCCCGCGCAGAGCGCAGCCGCCATGCCGTCGAACGGCCGCCGGTGCCGCTCCGTCGGCGGCAGATTGCGAACCGACAGGACGAAGGCGAGCAGCGCGATCGGCAGGTTGCCCAGGAACAACCATGGCCAGTCCAGCACTGAGAGAATGGCTGAGGCGGCGGTCGGCCCCACGGTGAAGGCGACGCCGACGACCAGCGCGTACAGCCCAAGCCCGCGGCCGAGCCTCTCGGGCGGATACACCGTGCGGATCAGGCCAGGGGTGGTGGCGGAAACCGCGGCCGAGCCCAGCCCCAGCACCGCCCGCGCAACGGCGAGGCTGGGCAGCGACCACGCCAGGCCGCAGGCCAGGGCCCCCGCGGCGAAGGTCAGCAACCCCACGAGGAAGACGCGCCGATGCCCGTGGATCTCGCCAAGCGCGCCCATTGGCAGCAGGGCTGCCACCACCGCGAGGTAGTAGACGTTGATGATCCAGATGGTAGACTCGGCGCTGGCGCCCAAGCCATTGGCGATGGCCGGCAGGGCGGTGCTGGTCAGCGAGATGTCGAGCGTGATGACGGCGACGCCGAGCAGCACCGCCAGCAGCCCCGGCAACCTGCCTCGCCCGCCTTCGCCGTCATGTCCCATCACGCCCCGCTGCGTTCGCCAAGGACCCCCGCCGCCAGGAATCCGCCATCCACGGGCAGGACGACACCATTCACGTGCGCGGCCGCCTCCGAGGCAAGGAAGGTCACCACCTCCGCGATTTCCTCCGGGGCGGCGTAGCGTCTATCGGGAGTTGCCGCGTCGAAGGCGGCGCGGACTGCGGCGGGGTGATGTCGGCGCACAAACTCCGTCTCCGTCGCCCCCGGGGCAACGGCGTTGGCAGTGATGCCGAAGCGCGCCAGTTCCACCGCCATCTGCCGGGTCAGCCCAATGACCGCCGCCTTGGAGGTGCCGTAGGCCGTGCGGTCCAGGCTGGCGCGCACGCCGCTGATGGAGGCGACGCTGACGATGCGGCCCCAGCCTGCCTTGGCCATCTGCCGGGCCGCCGCCTGCGAGCAGAGAAAGGCGCCGGTGACGTTGATCGCCATCACCCGCTCCCACGCGTCGAGCGGGTGTTCCAGGAATGGGTGCACCGCGGCGATGCCGGCATTGTTCACCAGCACGCCGACCGGCCCATGCCGTGCCGCCAGTGCCGCGAAGGCGCCCTCGATCGCTCCAGGGTCAGCTACGTCCAGCACGGTGCCCTCCGCCATCCATGGTTCGGCCGGCAATGCGGCCAGGGCGGTCGCGTCACGGTCGAGCAGGACAACCCTGAACCCGGCCGTTCCGAGCCGCCGTGCCACAGCCAGCCCGATGCCGGTGGCAGCGCCGGTGACGACAGCGAGGCGCGAAGCGGTCATGCGTGGGCTCCTTCGGCGCCGAGCAGGGCGGTACGGAAGCGATCCTTCAGGTACGAGCCGTCCCGTGGCGGCATGACCAGCGGCGGCTTGTCGGCGGCGATCTTGCACACCGCCAGCAACGGCCCCGCTGCCTGGCGGCTTGCCTCCACCAGCTGGGGCACCTCGTTCGCCGAGCGCAGTTCCAACACCCGGGGGATGCCGCATTCGCGCGCCACCCCAGCCAGGCTGACGCCGTGGGCGGTATGGGTGGCCTGATTGCCCGTCTCGCCCCAGCGCTCGTTGTCCAGCACGCAGATCGCTAGGTTCGATGGCCGTGCCACCGCGACCGTCGCCAGCGCCCCGAGTTGCATGAGCATCTCGCCATCGCCGGTCACCACCAGCACCTGCCGCGCGGGCTGGGCCAGGGCCAGGCCCAGCCCCACCGTGGCCGCGGCACCCATGGCGGCCCAGACCGGGAAGGTGAGTGGGTGGTCGCCCGCCGCCGCGCAGTCCCACACCGTGGAGCCCAGGCCGGCGACCACCAGCAGATCGCCGCGGTCACGCAGCAACTCGTTCACCAGCCAACGCCGTGAGAGACGGCCGTCGATCATGCTCTCCATGTCGGGCTCCCTCACTTGCCGAAGCTCTTGGAGCCGATGAGCCGCTGGCTCACCAGCAACGCCGTCGCGCGCCCGCCGAGAAATGCTTGGCGCAGCGCGTGGTCAGTCACTTCCTGCGCCTCCTCTGCGCGCTCCAACCTGAATAGGTCGAAGCCGAACAGGCGCAGCATGTCCGGCGCCGCCTGGCCCATCGGGATCTGCCAGGGGACGAACTCGCCCCACTCACCCCGCATGGAGACGATGAGCAGGGCCGGCAGGGTGCAGCTGCGCAGCATGGCGAACAGGTTGCCGCAGTTGCCGACGCCCGAGGACTGGATCGCCAACACCGAGCGCATGCCGCCCAGCCAGGCGCCGGCGACGATGCCGGCGCCCTCTTCTTCGGTCGTCAGTGGCACGACCGTGATCGCCGGGTCGGCCTCGCAGCGCGCTATAAGCGGCGCGTTCCCGCCGTCGGGGACGTGGGCGAGCAGGCGGACGTTGCGCGCCGAGAGGGCGGCGTGCATGGCCGCCGGCCAGGCGCCGCGTGCGGTGCCGAAATCGTAGCTGTCCTGCATGCCGCTCAATCCGCCCGCAGGCCGAGTTCGGTGACCAGCGTGCTCCAGCGCACCGTCTCCGCCCGCACATAGGCGTCGAGCTGGTCGTCCGGGATGCTGGAGCGTTCGGCACCCTGCTGCTGCCATGTGCGCTGCACCTCTGGCGTGCCAAGTGCTTTCCGCACCTCGACACGCAGCCGCGCGATGATCGATGCCGGGGTGCCGGCCGGAGCCCAGAGCGCGTACCAGGTGCCGGCGTCGAGGTCCGGGCCGCCGGCCTCGGCCATGGTCGGAACCTCGGGGAACAACGACGAGCGCGTACGCACCGTCAGCGCTAGCGGCCGCAGCCGCTGGCCCGCGATCTGCGCCGCCGAGGTGCCCATGCCGTCGAACATCATCGGGCAGGTGCCCGCGAGCAGGTCGTTCATCGCCGGGGCGGTGCCGCGGTACGGCACATGCACCATCTTCAGGCCGGTCTCGCGCAGGAACATCTCGGCGATGATGTGCTGCGAGGTCCCGCTGCCGGAGGAGCAGTAGGTGAGGCTTCCGGGATTGGCGCGCGCCCGGTCCATGAGGGTGCGCAGGTTGGTCAGGCCCGTGGCCGGGTTGACCACAAGGACGTTCGGAACCACTGCGGTTATAGCGATAGGGACGAAGTCCTGGTCGATGCGGTATCCGCGCTGGGGGTACAGGGCCTCGGCCATCGGCTGGTGCACGCCGCCCGAGAGCAGGGTGTAACCATCAGCCGGCGAACGAGCAGCGTTCAGGACGCCGATAGTGCCGCCGGCGCCGGCGCGGTTGTCCACCACCACGGGATGGCCAAGCTGGCCCTGGAGCTGCGCCGCGACGGGCCGGGTGAAGCTGTCCACCCCGCCGCCGGGGCCGTAGGGGACCACGATGCGGATGGGCCGGTCCGGCCAGCTCGCGGTCTGGGCCAGCGCCGGGCCGGCGCCGAGAGCCAGCACCGCGGCGAGTATGGTGCGTCTGATCATGCGGGCGTCTCCTTCGGGGGCGCGGCCTGTGCGGCCGTCTTGAGCAGCTTCCAGGTGGAGGTGGCGTAGGCGAGCAGCTGGCCGCCCTCGCTCCTGGCTTCGGCGCGCAGGAACCAGGTGCCACCGCGGCGCAGTGCCTCGCCGCGGCAGGTCACGCGCCCGCCGCGGATGGGCGCCAGATACTGGACCTTCATCTCCAGCGTCGTGCCCGGCCCGGCATGGCGCTGAATGAGGTGGCCCATGGCAATATCAAGCGCCGTCGCCAGCACGCCGCCGTGCAGCGTGCCCTGCGGGTTGAACATGAAGTCCTGCACCTCGAAGGCAACCTCACAGGCCTCGGCCGGGAACGTGACCTCCAGGCCGAAAAGGCGAGCGAGGAAGAAATCCCCGAAGACCTCGCGCTCCCCAGCGGCGGCACGGGCGAAGGCGGCGCGAGCCTGGTCAAGGTCGACCTTCCGGGTCACGCCGGCTTCCCCAGCCAGTCCTGCAGCACCTCCGCCTGGTGTTGCCCCAAGGTCGGCGCCGGCCGCGGCGTGGGCGGCGGCATCGCGCCGAAGCGGGCCGGTGAGGCGATGCTCCGGGTCGCTCCGGCCGTCGGGTGCTCGGCTTCCAGGACCATGCCACGGGTGACGAGTTGCGGGGCGGTGCAGACCTCGCCCACGCTGCGGATGGCGCCGCAGGGCACGCCGACGGCGGAGAGCGACGCCACCCAGTCATCGCGCCTGCGTCCACGGACGATAGGGACCAACAGTTCCATCAGCGCGGCGCGGTTCTCGACGCGGGCCGTCGCCTTGGCGAAGCGCGGGTCATCCCGCATCTCGAGGCCGCCCGCCGCCTCGCAGAACAGGGTCCAGAACTTGTCGTTAGCGACGCCGATGTTCACCCAGCCATCGGCGGCCTCGAAGGTTTCGTAGGGCACGATGGTCGCGTGCGCGTTGCCGCGCCGCACCGGGTCGCGGCCGGTGGCGAAGTAGATGCCGGCGTTGAAGGTCAGCAGGGAGGCCAGGGCATCGAGCATGGCGACCTCGACCCGTTGGCCCTCGCCAGTCGTGTCGCGGAGGCGCAGTGCGGCGAGCACCGCCTGGCTGGCGTAGAGGCCGGTGACGAGGTCGGCGATCGAGGTTCCGACCTTGGCCGGCGGTCCGTCCGGCTGGCCGGTGATGCCCATGACGCCGGCCTCGCCCTGCACGATCAGATCGTAGCCGGGGCGCCCGGCGTCCGGCCCTTCGCCGCCGAAGCCGCTGATGGAGCAGAGCACGACGCTGGGGTTTGCCGCACGCAGCGCCTCCCAGCCCAGGCCGAGCCGATCCAGGGCGCCGGGGCGGAAGTTCTCCACCACCACATCCGCTTGGGCCGCCAGTGCCAGCGCCGTCTCCCGGCCCTCCGACGACTTCAGGTCGAGGGCTATGCCGCGCTTGTTGCGGTTGACCGAGAGGAAGTAGGCGCTCTCGCCACCCTGGAAGGGCGGGCCATAGGTCCGGCTCTCGTCGCCACGGTCCGGTTCCTCCACCTTCACCACGTCGGCACCGAAGTCGCCGAGCAGCATGGTGCAGAATGGCCCCGAGACGACGCGGGTCAGGTCGAGAATGCGCACCCCGGCCAGAGGCCGGGATGCGACGGCAGGGTCAGACCATGGCATCGGCGAGCGCCGTCATGCTGGGAAGCAGCAGGTCGGGCTGATGGGGCCACTGGGCCAAGGGGCGCTTGCGGCGGTCGATGAAGGCCGTGTGCATGCCGGCAGCCTTGGCGCCGACGCAGTCGAATTCGTGGTTGGCAACGAACAGCACCTCGTCCATCGCCACGCCCATCTTGCGCGCGGCCATTTCGTAGGTCGCGCGGTGCGGCTTGAAGGCGTTGGCCTCGGCCACGCTGATCACCGCGTCGAAGGGCACGCCGTGGTGCTTCTTCGCCTCCTCCAGCATGTCGGGGTCGCCGTTGGAAAGGACGACGAGCTTGTACTTCTTCTGCAGGCGAGCGAGCGCCTCCGGCACCTCCGGGAAGCATTTCAGCCGCTCGATGCAGGCGACCAGCCAGCGCACCTCTTCTTCGGTGTGCGGGATCTTCGCTCGCGTCATGACGTGGCGAACGGAGAGATGACCGATCTCGCGATAGGGCATGTGCTCGCGGTGGAGCAGCGCGTCGATCATCGAGTTCTCGAAGTGGGTGCGACGCCACCAGGTGACGAACTCGTAGGCGTTTCCGGTCCAGCCCTTGGCCTTGAGGAAATCGACGGCGACCTCCCAGAGGCCGGTCTGCATGTCCACGACCGTGCCGTACTGGTCGAACATGCAGACTTTGATCTTGTGCTTGATTGCCTCAGCGTCGGCCATGGCCGCGTCCTCCTCCGTCATCCTGGGCAGAGGGTGGCAGCGGAGGTACCATGGAGGAAATGGATACTTGCTCTAGTGCTATTCACCATATCAATATCACCCTATGCGCCTGCGCACCGTTGACCTGAACCTGCTGGTCGCACTCGACGCCCTGCTGGAAGAACGGCATGTGAGCCGGGCTGCCCTGCGTGTCGGCCTGAGCCAACCGGCGATGAGCAATGCCCTGGCGCGCCTGCGCGCCACCTTTGGCGATGCCCTTCTGGTGCGGACGCCTCGCGGCATGGAGCCGACCGCTCGCGGCCTCGAATTGGCGGGCGAGGTTCGGCAGGTCCTCCGCCAAGTCGAGCGGGTGCTCACCCCCGATACCGGCTTCGAGCCGTCACGCTGCGAGCAGCGTTTCGTGCTGCGCATGTCGGATCTCTTGAGCTTGCTGTTCCTGCCCGGGATCGCGGAGGCGGTGTCGCGCGAGGCACCGCTGGTGGCCCTGGAAGTTGTTCACCTGTCGCCGGCACAGACGGTGGACGCTTTGGAGGCCGATTCCTGCGACCTTGCGATCAGCATGGGCCTGGCCCATGGCGGCTCGATCCTCCGGCAGCCGCTGCTGCCGGACCGGATGATCTGCGTGATGCGCGAAGGGCATTCGGCCGCCCGTGGGCACTTCGACCTGCAGCGCCTACTCGGCCTGCGGCATCTGCGGGTGTCCATCAGCCCGGTCGACAGCCGCTTTGTCGACGATGCGCTCGGCCGACTGGGTTACAGGCGGCAGGTGGCGGTGAACGTGCCGCATTGGCTGGTTGTGCCTGAGGTGCTGCGCGCCACCGATCTCGTGGCGGTGATGCCGGAGCGCCTGGCGGAAGTGCTGGCCCGGACGGCCGACGGCTTTGTCCGACGCAGCCTGCCGCTGCCGGAGGCCGAGTTCGAATGGGCGCTCTACTGGCACCGCCGGCATGACGGGAGCGTGCAACATGCTTGGCTCCGCGAGCTCGTCGCCGGGTCAACGCGAGGGCGCCAGCCAGAAGCATCCCGTGTGCGGGCGCATGGCAGGACCGACATCTAAAGAAAACACTGACCATTGGCCGCTTGTGTCGGGTCGCCATGACCCATCCCACCTTCCATGTCGAAGGAAGGCGGAAAGCGGGCATCAGTCGGCTATGCCGTCCCGGCCTTCCACGGCCATGAGGGTCGCCGTCAGCAACGCAATCAGCCGTTCCTGGCCCGCCACTTCGGTGAATACGTCGGTCTGGGCGAGGGTCAGCGTGCGACCCGCCTTCACCACCCGGCCCCGTGCCGAGATCCGCTCGCCCGCCGCGGGGGCCAGGAGGTTGATCTTGAACTCCGTCGTCAAGACACCTCGGTTCGCCGGCATCAGGCTGAGGGCGGCATAGCCGGCGGCGCTGTCCGCGATGGCGCTGACCGCGCCGGCACGGACGAAGCCGTGCTGCTGCGAGATGCCCGGCATGGGCATCAGGGAGATCTCGACGTCGCCCGGAGCAACGCGGCCCAGCACGGCGCCGAGGGTCCGCATGAGGCCCTGGCGAGCGAAGCTGGATGCGATGCGCCGCCGGATGCCGGCATCCTCAGCCGCCTCATTCGGCGCGGCGGATGCCGGGTCGGGCTGGCCATTCCGCGGCCTCACGCGGTCCAGACCACCTGCGCCTGCTGCACGATCTGTCCGACCCGCACGGCAACCTCCTCCGCCGTGATCGAGCTCACCGGATGGTCGATCACGACCGGCCGCAGCCCGGGCATGCCGAGCGCAACGCGCGTGAGCTGGGTCTCCTTCACGAACTCCGTCGTGATGATGCAGGCCGCCGGCCGGGCGAGCCGCTCCAACGCGATCGAGTCCCGCACGCAGCAGGAGCAGCAGGACCCGCAATCGCCGATCGCAGTCAGCACGATGTCGCACTCGGCGGCGATCCGGGCGAGCAGCTCGGGCGCGGCATCCTTCGAGAAGCTGTGCTTGACGTAGTAGTTCACCGCCGCGAAAGCGACCTCGCCAGACAGCGCCTCGGCGGCGCCGCGCAGCAGCTTGTTGGCGTTCCACTTGCTGTTGTCGAGGATGCCGAGGCGCAGCCCCGCCAGCGCGGCGGGCCGCGGAGCCAGCGGCGTCTCGGTGCTCTCGACCCGCCCGCGCGGGTCGAAGGCGAAGGCGCGGGTGTCGTCCACTCTTTGCAGCATCGGTCGCGCCTCCCTTAGATCGCGCAGACGCCGCCGGCGCAGTCCGGCCCCTCGGGCGCGGCCGCCTCGGCGAAGACCGGCTTCATCACCGGCGTGTTCATGTGTCCCCAGCCGGGGATGAAAGCGGAGAACCGGCCGGCATCGCCGCCAAGGACAAAGAGGTGGATGTTGTCCGGGCTCGGCACGATGGGGATCCGGCTGCCCGGGTCGCGCCGGTACCACTTGGGCAGGTTGCGGTTGTAGACCCGGCCATAGCGATGGTCGCGGCTGATCAGCCGGAAGGCGTTGCCGCTGTGCATCCAGAGATAGTGGCGGATGTCGTGGCGGGTCCAGCCGTGCCGGGCGATGGTCCGCGCATGCTCGAGGCCGAGCGCCACGGCGCAATGCCCGGACAGCACAGCGTTGTTCGAGGCGATGGTGCTCATGGCCGAGCAGATGGTGTCGAGGATCCCCTCGGGGTCGTTGCACTGGTGGTCGGTGACGCTGTGCGGCGCCTCGGCGGCCATGGCGAAGACTGTGCTGTCATCGGGCTTCCAGCCCTGCTCGACATGGTAGGGAGCGAAGGGGCTCTGCGCCTCATTCTCGCAGGCCGCGTAGCTGTACTTCGCGGGATTTCCGAGCGTGCACTTGTCAAGGTCGGGCGGATGCGCGCCGCCAACATTCAGCAGCACCAAGCGGATGGCCCGGCCGATCGTCGCATTGGGGCGGTTGCCCGGCCCGAAGGCATTTGCGCCGCCATTCATGCCGATGGCGCGTGCGATCGGCCCGTTCACGATGACCAGGGGCGCCGCCATGTGCGTCGTCGCCTGTACGCCGTTCAGGTTGAAGGCTTGGTCCATCAGGGCGGCCAGCGCCGCCCGCAGCACCGGGGCATAGGACGGCAGGCAGCCGGCCATGACGGCGTTGATCGCCAGGATTTCTCGGGTGAGCACGCCCCAGCGCGGCGCCACCTTGCCCTCGACGGCATCCGGGTCGCCGCCCAGGGCATCGACGAAGGCGACGACCGCCTCCGGCGTGGGCGGCACCACCGGCAGGCCGTCGGTCCAGCCACGCTCGTAGTAATACTCGAGCAGGTTGGTGCCCGGCGCCACGGCGTGGTGGCCCGTGATCTCGAGAGTGGTGGCCATGCGTTCCTCCGGTCCTTCTGCCCGGGAGAATGCTGGCCAGCCTCATCTATGCCAAGATATTTAGCTTTCCGATCATTATTCCAATCTACGCATCAATCACTCCGGCCGGCCAAGTCTCTGCAAGGGTGGCGAGGAGGCCGGCAGCGGCCGGCCCAAGGTCCCGCCCGCGCTGCGTGACAAGGCCGATGCGCCGGCTCAGCCCGGGCGGCGCAAGCGACAGCCGCGCCAAGCCCTCGCCGCTTGGCCCGTTCACTGCGCCGGCAGGGACGATGGCGAGCCCTGCGCCGGCCCGCACCAGCCGCAGCATGCTGGCGAACTGGGTCACGGTGAGCGCGTGCCAGAAGGCCAGCCCCACTTCGGCGGCCGCCGCATCGAGCATCCGACGCGTGCGGGACTCTGGCGGGAAGGACACGAGCCGCTCGCCCGCGAGGTCGGCGAGCGAGACGGCGTCGTCGTGTCCCGCCAAGGCGTGGCCGGGCGGGGTGACGACGACGAAATGCTCGCGCCCGAGCGGCTGGGCGGACACATCGTCCGGCAGATCGTCCACGTAGGTGAGGCCGAAATCCGCGACCCCGCCGTGGATCTCGGCGAGGACCGCGCCGTGCACGCCCTCACGCAGGTGGATCTCGACGCCCGGCCGGGCGGCTGACCAAGCTGCCAAGATCGCTGGTAGCGGGCCGGCCGCGGCCGACATGATGCACGCGAGCACCACCCGGCCGCGACTCTCGGCAGCAATCTCGCGGATGTTGCGGGCGGCCATGCGGAGCTCGTGGAGCAAACGCTCGGCTATCGGCAGGAACTCGCGGCCGGCCTGAGTCAGGCGCACCCGCCGGGTCGTGCGCTCGAACAGCGCGGCGCCGAGCACGTCCTCGACCCGGCGTATGGTTCGCGTCAGCCCGGGCTGCGAGCATTTCAGCACGGCCGCGGCGGCGACGAAGCTGCCCTGCTCAGCGACGGTCATGACGGCCAGAAGTTGCCGGGTGGAGAGATCGGGGACCTGCGTGTGGGTCACCCCAGCATCATGCCGACTAGGGGCGGCAAGCAGTCAACGATGCGATAAAGCGGGTGTGTTGGGTATGCATCGGCCATCCTCATGGGCTGTTGCGACGCTCGCCGAGAGATGCGCCTCGTCTCGCGCTGTGGCTACCCAAATTAGCGGTCAATGCGGCAATTCAGTCTGCCTGGATGTTTTATGGCCAACTCGGTGCGGAGGCCACCGTCAAGCACCGCCGCCATTGTCCGGTTTGCATCCGCATACGGACAAGGCGGGCTTCGGCTTGAAGGTCCGAGAAGGGTGTTTTCCGGCTGAAAGGTCAGCGTCCGCTATGGCGCCATGGTGCGCGTGAAGCGGAAAGGCTGCATTCGGCCAGACCCTGCCACGGAGTGCGATCCTATTCGGCCTACTTCTATGTCGGCTTACGAGGGTGGACCAGACCTTCAGGCAGCGAGCCTCCTACAGCCGCTAACCGCCCTCACCGGTCCAACCACTCCTTCAGCTTCGACCAGCGTCTTCGGGTCTGCTGGCCACGGACGGCGATGGAGAGCGCCTTCTTCTGGCCGACCAGCACCACCAGCCGCTTGCCCCGGGTCACGGCCGTGTAGACCAGGTTGCGCTGCAGCATGGGGTAATGCTGAGTGGTGACCGGGATCACCACGGCCGGGTACTCCGAGCCCTGGCTCTTGTGGACGGTGGTGGCATAGGCCAGCACCAACTCGTCCAGCTCGCCGAAGCCATAGGCGATCTGCCGGCCCTCAAAGTCGACCACCAGCTCGCCTTCCTCCAGGTCGATTCGGCGGATGATGCCGAGGTCACCATTGTAGACCTCGCGCGGGTGGTCATTGGCCACCTGCATGACCTTGTCGCCGGGGCAGAAGGTCCAGCCGAAGCGCTCCACCCGGACCTCCCCGGGCGGGTTCAGCGCCCGCTGCAGCTCGACATTCAGCGACCTGGCCCCGAGCCCGCCGCGGTTCATCGGGCAGAGCACCTGCACGTCGCGGACCGGGTCGAACCCGAAGCGGCGGGGGATGCGCTCGCGGACCACGGCCAGGAGCTTCTCGACCCCGGTCTCCGGGTCAGGCGCCTCGACCCAGTAGAAGTCCGAGCCCTCCTGCGCCGAGAGGTCCGGCATCTTGCCGCGGTTGATCAGGTGGGCATTGGTCACGATCCGGCTCCCGGCCGCTTGGCGGAACACCTCGGTCAGGCGCACCACCGGCACCGCGCCGGAGGCGATCACGTCCGAGAGCACCTGCCCCGGCCCGACCGAGGGCAGCTGGTCCACATCGCCGACCAGCAGCAGGGCGGCGCCCTCGGGCAGGGCCTTCAGCAGCGCCCGCATGAGGGGGACGTCGACCATGCTGGTCTCGTCCACCACCAGCAGGTCACAGTCGAGCGGCTGCAGGTCGGTGCGCTTGAAGCCGCCCTCCTTCGGATCGGCCTCGAGCAGGCGGTGGATGGTCGTGGCCTCCCGCCCGGTGCTCTCCGAGAGGCGCTTGGCGGCCCGGCCGGTCGGGGCGCAGAGGGCGATCTCCGGGCCCTTGGCCGCCACGATCTTCAGGATCGAGTTGACCAGGGTGGTCTTGCCCACGCCCGGGCCGCCGGTGATGACCA